>Ga0190265_10000006_pt1 | contig 316667 bp, 282 predicted proteins | sample Popmic124T_FD_133135 | JGI IMG/M metagenome (GOLD analysis project Ga0190265, IMG submission 133135) | Populus adjacent soil microbial communities from riparian zone of Indian Creek, Utah, USA - 124 T | ecosystem: Environmental > Terrestrial > Soil > Riparian zone | place: USA: Utah...
TATTCTCTTTCGTCCGTCCCTTGGCTCACCCTCTCGCTGACGCTCGCGATAACGACAGATGGAAAGCCCGGCCTCGACGACTTCGTCGCCTGCGTTACGGCCTCGACTGCGCTCGGAATGACAAAGGGCTGGTTAGGCGAGCGCCCGTCCATCCTCGTTGTCATTCTGAGCGAAGCGGAGCGGAATCGAAGAATCTCTCGCTCTAGATGCACTCATGGCTTTGAATTATCTCTCTTTCATCCGTTCCTTGGCTGACGCTCGCGATAATGACAGATTCCTCGACTGCGCTCGGAATGACAAAGGGTTGGTTAGGCGAGCGCCCGTCCATCCTCGTTGTCATTCTGAGCGAAGCGGAGCGGAGTCGAAGAATCTCTCGCTCTAGATTCACTCATGGCATTGAACTATTCTCTTTCGTCCGTCCCTTGGCTCACCCTCTCGCTGACGCTCGCGATAACGACAGATTCCTCGACTGCGCTCGGAATGACAAAGGGGTTGGTTAGGCGCGCGCCGTGGCGAGCGCCGCTACATTTCGGCTACAATTGATTGCTCAGGACGACGTACGGGCCGCACGTCGTGACCTGATGGTAAATGTGAACCCGCTCGATTACCTGTCTCCGCCAATGAGGCACGCGGTCCTGCCTGATGATCAGATAAAGAGGATCGGCGCGAGTCCACGCTTCCAGGACGAAAGGCTCGTCGAGGTATTTTGCGCGTGCCCCAGGACTTTGATCGAAGAAATCGGGTGGCTGGTTCACCAGAAAAAACTTCTGATCCAGATAGAAGGTGAGGGAACTGCCGGACTGGAGTGATCCTTCGTAAAGGACCTGACCGGTTGGCCCGAGACGAGGGTTCAGGAACCGTGCGGCCTCCGCGAGGGAAAATAGCGGGGCCATCCGAGCCATGCCTTCCGCCAGGCAGAGACCGATCGGAATCATCGAGGCCAGGACGACGGCCAGGGCAATATCGGCTCGTCGCCTGGCGGCGAAATAGGCCGCGAGCGCCGCGAAAACGAGCAACGCGCACCCGGCGATCTTGAGCAGAGGAAGCAACACCAGCCGGCTCCCGGTGGGAATGTCCGGAAGGGCAATGCTGCCGAGGACCTCCGGCCGTAAGAATCCGATCGTCCCAATTGCGGTTCCCCCAAGAGCAATCAGGCAAAGGGCGGCGATCTGAAGCGTTCGGGGTGTCCGTTCCCACGTCGCCGCAGAGTAGAGCGCAAACGCGCTCCACATGCTCACGGATGAGCCCGGGGACCCGCCGCCCATGAGAAGGAGCGGAAGAAAACCAACGGCCATCCAGCAGAGCGGCACTGCATCCGCGAACGCAATTTCATGCGGGCGGACGGTTCGTCGCGCCGCGAAGAGCAGGCCTGGCAACACAAGGATCGACGCCGGGAACCACCAGACGACGTGGAGGGCGAGAAACTGCCAGCGCGGCATGCCCTCGCCGGACGACCAGCCGAGCGACCGTGGAAGAAATCCCGGAAAATGATTTTGCGCCCAGAGGAACCAGGGAGCGACGACCAGAACGAAAAGAAGCAGGTACGGCCAATGCAGAAGGAGCCGAAAACGCAGGCGCGCTTCGCGAAAGAAGAGTGCCAGCAGGAGACAGGTCGCTCCAAGATAAAGCACGGCCTCCAGCCCTTTAGCCAGGCAGCCGAAGCCGACGCAGACCCAAACCCCCGTGAACCACCAGTGGCGGAACCGGCGCCGTTGAAAACCGCAGATTGCGCAGAAAATCGCACCGGCGATGAAGGCGGCAAAAACCGGCTCCGGCGTGACGAATCCGCCGAAGAGGGAAACACCGCAGAAACAAAGATGGATCAGGCCGGCGGCGAAACCGCGCCAGTACCCGGCCAGCCGTTCGCCGATGAGAAAGGTCAGGGCGATCGATGCGATCATGGCGAGCGCGATGGGCAGGCGGGCGGCTGTCGCCGTGACATCGAAGATCTGGTAGGAAAAAATAATCAGCCAGTAGACGAGCGGCGGCGTTTCCAAACGGGGAACCGCGTTGTTGGTCGGCACGAGCCATTGTTGCGTGGACAACATCTCGCGGGCGCCGCCGGCAAACTGTCCTTCCAGGCCATTATGGAGGTCTCCCCAGCCGGCGGTGGCGAGATGGAGAACGGCTGCGAGCGCGAGGAGAAAAACAAAAAGGGCGTGGCGAGTAGGCGGCGGATCGAGCACCTGCGGCTCGAGGAAGGTGTCTTCGAGCGTGAAACTGCGGGTCCCGGCCACCATGGCGACGATTCGTCAGGTTGATCTGTAACGCTTCATGCGCCGCTGGAAATTCGATACCGGTCCCAGTCATCAGGCACGCGGAGCAACTTTGCTTCGGGCATCTGGATGATCGCCAGCATCTGACGGCATTCCGCGATCAGGGTTTCATCGGCCGGCCGGATGACGCGGAAGACGCACCAAAACCGGACCCGTTCGAGGCGGTCGAGCCAGCCTTCGACCACGAGGCGATCGCCTAGCCTGGCCGCGCGGCGGTAATCGATTTCAGTCCGGACAACCACCGGATACTTCTGGTTCTCGGCCATTTGCGCGAGGCCGAGCCCGAGCTGCTCGGCGAGAAGAGTCCGCGCTACTTCGATGAAGCGGAGGTAGGCGATGTTATGAACGACGGCGGCGCAGTCCGTATCGAAGAACATCACCTGCACGTCAGTGCGGATGCGAGGCGCGCTTTCGTTCAACATGCGAAACCATCATTTCGAAAGCGTTCTCTAAAGCAATGGATTTGTGGTAGGGCGAGACTCTGTCGAGCCGTGACGTGCGCGTCCTCACGCGGCTCGACAGAGTCTCGCCCTACCAATTCTCCCGGTTGTTGAGGAACCGCACGGCGACATCGCGCCGCGGCTATAGCAGCAGCGCGGAAACCGATTCCCTCACTTCGTCGGCCGTCACTGCTTTCATGCAGCGAAAATCAATCGGGCATTCCCGCAGGAAACAAGGACTGCACTCGACTTGATGGCGAATGACATGGTGGCCGCCTCCGAGCGGGCCGGTGAGGCGCGGTTCCGTCGAGCCGAAGACAGCGACGACGGGAACACCCAAGATCGTAGCGAGATGCATCGTGCCGGTGTCGTTCGTGAGCAATAAGGCGCATTCGCCCAGCTCGGCGATCAGCTCCGGCAGCGTGGTTTTGCCGATGCGATTGACGCAGTTGGAGCCAACCGCTGCTTCGACGATCGCGCCGCTTTCCGCATCACCGGGGGTGCCGAACAAAATCCATTCGACCGGCCGCCGAGCTGAAACCCCGGCGGCAACCTCGGCGAAGCGTTCCGGAAGCCACCGCTTGGCCGGACCATATTCGGCCCCCGGGCAAAGGCCGATTTTCGCGGTCGCGCCATTCGGTTTCGCTCGTGGGAGAACCAGGCCGGCCGGGGGCTCGGCGGGTCCACCCAGTTCCCGCGCAATTTGGAGGTAGCGGTGGACCTGGTGCTCGATCGGGCCTCGCCTTGGAGGCTCCGAAATAACCTGGTTGAGCAGCCAGCGGCGATGATGACCGCGGTAGCCGATCCGCCGCGGCACGCCGGCCAGCCATACTTCCAGGGCGGCGCGGAGGGAATTCGGGAAAAGGACGGCCGCATCGAAGCGCGGCTGCCGCCGAATCAATCCGATCGTGGGAAAGAGCGAACCGCTCGTCAGGCTGATAATTTCGTCAACCTCGGGAACAAGCTTCCAGGCGGCCGCGATTTTTTCGGGCGCCGCGATTGTGATGTGCGCATCCGGCCGGCCTGCCTTGATCGCGCGGACCGCGGGCATGCTGATGATGCTGTCGCCGAGCCAGTTTGAGCCCCGGATCAAGATTCGGAACGGCTTCAAGGCCTCGGCCGGCATTTCAGGGGGAAGATACAGGCCGCGCTTGTAATGCGTCAGGAGAAAAGCGGGCTTCGGGGTTTTCCAGCGGTTATGCACCCAAAACCAATCTTCGGGCGCTTTCCGAATCTGTTGCTCGATCGTCTGGTTCGCTTTCGCCGTGACCGCGTTCACCGAGTCGCCGGCCGATTCGAGGCGCGGCGTGAAAACCATCCGCCAGCGGGCCGGTCCTTCGGTATAGACCGCCGCGGCCATGACCGCAGCGCCGGTTCTTTTCGCGAGCAAACCCGGCAGGGGGGTAGTCGAGGCGAGCTTGCTAAAAAAAGGTGTCCAGACTCCGTGGTCTCCCGCGTGCTGATCGCCCAGGATCCCGATGAGCCCGCCGGATCGAAGCAACTCGATCGGCTTGTGAAACCCTTCGCTCCGGTCGAAAAGCTCTGCGCCGGTCGCCGCGCGTTTTCGGCTGACGTCCTGGTCGATGTAACGGTTCCCCAGTTTTTGATAGACCGTTCCGATCCTGGCGTAACTGCCGTAATGCGGCATCATCTGCGCAAACAGCTCCCAGTTCCCGATATGGCTCAAGAGCAGGATGACAGGCCGGCCGGCGCGCAGCTCTTGATGCACCAGATCCAGGTTTTCCGTTTCGAAATATCGCGCCAGTTTTTCCGGCGACATCGATCCCATCTTGGCGCTACAGAGCAAATTCGCGGCAAGCCTTTGAAAATGATGCCGGACAATCCGTCGCAATTCCCGCGGCGGCTTCTGCTTCCCGAAAGCGATCTCGAGATTGCGCCGGGCCAGCCGGCGATACTGCGGGAACAGCAACCACGCGACCCAGCCCATGAAATTTCCGAGGGCAAACAGGACCCGCACCGGCAGTGCGCTCGCGATCGCCGTGCCCGCGCGATACAAAAGATAAATGCTGAAATCGAGCATGCGGGGTCCGCGAGGCGTGGCTGGTGGATTCGCGCCGAAGCGTAAATTTGCCTGCGCCCTGCTTCAATCAATATAATGTCCCTGTGTTGCGGTCACCTTCTCATTCTCTTCGCTCGGATTTTGCGCGATTCATCGCGCACAAGTTCGGAGCGGGTTCTTTCCTGGTCATCGGTTCGGCACGGGAAGAACTGGAGCGGCAGTTCCAGGATGCCGGAGTGAAGGCAATGGTCGTCGCCTCGGTGGCCGAGCTGGCCTCGGCGGCTCCGCTAAACGGGAGCGATCCGCAAGTTGACCTGGCGATCTGGTTTTATCCACCGGACGGAAATGGCGACGAGCGCGCGGTGGAAGAAATTGCGCTGCGCGCCCGGGAAGTCCTGCTGATCTCCGGCGACGGCGCGGAGATTGCAACCCGGCGGCCCCATCTGGTGAAGTATTTCAGGCGCTTCGGCTTTCTGCCCGATTATGAGTGCGACCTCGGGGACCTGGAACCGGCCGCCCTCCGGCTGCTCCGCAAGGCGGGCGAATCCGCGGAGACGCTCGTGCCCGCGGTCGAGTCCGCCTTTGCCAGGCTCAACCGGCACGTGTGCGGACTCCAGCGGAACTTGCGCACCCGGGTCTCGGAACTCGAGGCCGCGGACCGCCACATCGGAAAGCTCGAAGAAAAACTTTTGAAACTCAAAGAAGCCAAGCGCGAGCTGAAACAGTTGAAACAGGAGAAGCACGCGCTGCGAAAATCGCCGGAACGCAAGATCGGCCAGGTCCTGCTTGCGCCTTACCGGCTGCCGCAAAAGCTGATTCGAGAAGTCCGAAAGAGATTTCCCAAGCCGGGTCGCGCATCGGGCCCCGCGACCGAATACCAGGCGTGGCTGGAGAAACGGTTGGTGAAGCGCGATGAAATCCCGGGTCTCCGCGCGGAAGGCGAAAAATTCGCCTGCCAGCCGTGCATCAGCATCGTTACACCCGTCTTCAACACGCCGGTTGCCTGGCTGACCGAGTGCATCGAATCAGTGCTCGCCCAGAGTTACCAAAAGTGGGAGCTGATCCTGGTCGATGACGATTCGACCGATCCGGACACGCTCAAGGCGCTGCGGGAACTGGGCGCCCGCGACTCGCGCATCGTTCTGGCAAAGGACGACAAGCGAGGCGGAATATCCGCCGCGTCCAATCGCGGCCTGGCCCTCGCGGAAGGGGAATGGGTCGGCTTTCTCGATCATGACGATGTGCTCGAGCCGGATGCTCTTTTCCAAAACGTGAAATGGATTCAGGATCATCGCGACGCCGATATGATCTACTCCGATGAGGACAAGCTCACGGAGCAGGGCTTCGACGCCCCGATCTTCAAGCCGGATTGGTCGCCGGACTACTTCCTTTCCTGCAACTATATTTGCCATTTCACGCTCATCCGGCGCGATCTGATGCGGAAGATCGGCGGTTTCCGTTCGGAGTTTGACGGCGCCCAGGACTACGACCTCTTCCTTCGCCTCATCGAACAAACGAGCCGAATCGATCACATCCCGCGCGTTCTTTACCATTGGCGGCGCAGCCTCACCTCCACCGCCGATAATATTCGGCGCAAGCCCGGATCACTGGAGACCGGCCGCCTCGCGCTCGAAGCCTACCTCGAACGGCAGCGGGAGATGGGGCATGTCACGGTCGATTGGCGCACCCATGCCTACTGGATCAAACGCCAGTTGAGAGAGGCTAAAAAAATCTCGATCATCATCCCCGTGCGCGACCGCGTGGATTTGCTGGCCCGCTGCCTCGACAGCCTGACGAGTAAAACAAGCTACGCGCCGTACGAGATCGTCGTGGTCGATAACGACAGCCAGTCGGAGGAAGCGCGCGCGTATTTCTCGCAGTTCGAGCACCGGCTCCTGCGTTACAGCGGTCCGTTCAACTTTTCCGCCATCAACAACCTGGCCGTGAATCAAACCGAGAGTCCGTGGCTGCTCTTCTTGAATAACGATACGGAAGTAATTGATGCCGAATGGCTGACGGTGCTGGCGGAGCATGTGCAACGCCCGGAAATTGGCGCGGTCGGCCCGCGGCTCCTGTATCCGGACGACACCGTCCAGCACGCGGGCATCGTCATGGGCGTCGGCGGAATTGCCGAGCATGCGTTTCGCGGTTTGCCCGCCGAGGCGCCCGGCGTTTGCCGCCAGTTGCAGGCCACGCGCAATTACAGTGCGGTCACCGGTGCGTGTCTTCTGACCAGGCGCGAAGTGTTCGAGGAGGTGGGGGGATTCGATGAGGAGCAGTTGCCCGTCACCTTCAGCGATGTGGATTTGTGCTTAAGAATGGGGCGGGCGGGTTACCGGAATGTTTACGTCCCCTTCGCCAGGCTGTATCACCATGAATCGGGGACGCGCCGCCCGGCCGTGGAACCGCTCGAGACCGAAGTGATGCGGGAACGCTGGGCCGGCGTCCTCGCGCACGACCCGTATTATAATCCAAATCTTTCTCGTGAGCGCGCCGATTTCTCTTTAGGCAAGTAACTGAAATTCCATGACGACTCCCGACAAACCACTCTGGCAAGGCCTCACGGCGGAGGCGCAAACTGCGCTCGCCTTGCGGGATTACGGCTCGCAAACATTTTCGCAGCAGCTCGCCGGCGCCGGGGTCGAGGCTGGAAAAGCCGCCTCGGCCGATCGGAGCAGCCCGGAGATCCGCGAGGCCTGGATTCCCGGCGTGGAAATTTTCCCGCGCACGATTTATCCACAGCGGCATCGCGGCTCATTCGGGGAGTTCGCCCGGCGCGATGAAGGCGTGCTCGCGAGGATCGGCTTTTGGCCGGTGCAATGGGCCAACGCCCGCATGTATGCACAGACCGCGAAAGGCTTTCACGTTCACCCGCCGAGCATCCCTGAGGGGACCGCACCGGCTGACTGGTTTCGCCGCAGTTTTGTCGATGAGCCGGAAAACTATTCGCTACGGCGTTACGACCAGGAGCAATGGGACGTCATGTTTTTCGTGCAGGGCGTGGCGGAAATGATTCTGCGCGATGCGCGTGCGGGAATGCCGGCGCGCACGATGCGGCTCTTTGTCGACGGAGATAATCATCGCGGGGTGAACAACGTCGGGATCGTCGTCCCACCAGGCGTCGCGCACGCCATTCGAGTCGAGGGTTCTGAAGACGTCATCATGGTTTACGGCACGAGCACTTCATTCAAACCGGAGTTTGAAGGGCGGATCGCGAGCGATGTGGAGACCGCTCAGCTGCCAGAGTCGTGGGCGAAGTTTTTGGCCAAGAGTGAATAGTGATCGGTGAATGGTGATAAGAAGGAAACGCTTCCATTCACCAATCACTATTCACATTCCGAATGACCGTCACGATTGAGTGACGAGTGACAACCACGTTACCGTTTTCTTCTTGTCACTTGTCCCACAGGGCTCGTGACTTCCCTCATGAAGCGGCAATTCGATCCGGGCGAGCCGGAAATGATGGACCGGCCGCAACCGGTCAGTGCGGAGCTGATCAGTGATCTGCGCAACCTGCGTCAGCTCAATCGCTACTTTGGAAGTTACGCGCTCACCACGCTTTTCTTACGGCGCTGGATCCAGCCGGGAGCACAATTTCGGGTGCTCGATCTCGCGACCGGCTCTGGCGACATCCCGCGGCTGGTCGTTGACTACGCCCGACAGGTCGGCGCGACGGTGACCGTGGAAGCAATCGACCAGCAAAGCTCCACCTTGGAAATCGCGCGTGGTTTGAGCGCGGGCTATCCCGAGATCGACTTCAAACAGGGCGATATCCTTTCCTTTGGCGAGGATGAGCAATACGACATCGTGCTGTGTTCCCTGGCGTTGCATCATTTCGCGGACGAAGCGGCCGTGCATTTGCTGGAGCGGTGCCGGCAACTATCGAGAAAGTTCGTTCTGGTCTCCGATCTTCGTCGGGGGTTGCTTGCGTCCGTGGGCGTCCATCTGCTCACCACCTTCATCTATCGCGAGGCGATGACCCGCAACGATGCCCGGCTCTCCGCGGCGCGCGCCTTTTCCTTCCGCGAATTTCGTTCGCTCGCGGAACGGGCGGGCTGGCGCAACTTCCAGCATCGTAAATTTCGGTTTGGCCGCCAAGCCGTCTGGCTCGAATGAGTACGTGAGGGCAGTCTCATTACTTCTGACCTTTTTGATCATTTGCTCGGGCCGGCTTCGGGTTTTATGCCAAGACTGTCTTCTGCCCCTGCGAGGGTTTTCTGAAAAGCGCGCTCACTAATATCTCCATGGGCGTACAGCGGAAGATCGAAGCCAACTCTCAGCATTGCTTTCGCGTTGCGACCTTGAAAGTCATTGGTGTGTGCAGCAGCTCGCTCCGTGGGAAGTAAGTGCACGAGGAAATAAAGGATCGTCGAATCGACAGAGATTATTCGATCCCTCTCTGCTTGGGACAAATAACTTTTCGGGTCGTTGATCCCCTGTCGCCACAAACGTGCTACCCGGAACACGATGTCTTCGCGCACCGGCATTTCTTCGAATTTGCCGCGGATGTGCGAGAAATCCGGTGTCTTCCGAGACAATCGCTTCACCTCTTCGGTCCAAATGTGAGATGACGGATTGATAACGAAGCACCGGTATTCACGGCCCACACGCCGAACGCCGACCACGTACTCTTCGGAAAACGGTGTAAGTACGATCATCCTCAAAACGACATCTCGTCTCCAACCCTGCCAGAGAATCTGCCTTAGTGCTTTCTGGTAAGTGTCGTGCTCGTCGTCGCCTTTCTCGAAGTTGTCGCGTTCTTGCGCGGCATTGGCGACAGCTACGGAAAACAGCGTCCCTGCGATTACCGATAGAGCCAGGCGTCTCACACATCTACCTGCAATTAGACGAAACGAAGTTCCGCTTATTTTGGGGAACACAGAGGGCAAGCCGGGGAAACACGACAAATCACTACCACGGCATGAAGGAAATACACAAGCCTGCATGGAGGGCCTTTAGATAGGAAATAATGGGACGCGGCCCACAGGCCGCGGCTACAGCAGTGTTTGCTTGGCGTCCCCGTTAGCGGATTATCGCAAGGTGCAGATTGTTTCGTCGATCTCAGAGGCGGGCGCCGGCTCTCGAGAGGGTAAGAGGAGAGTTCTCGTGCCCACCATGGGCGCATTGCATCGCGGCCATCTTGAACTGATTCGGATTGCACGCGAAGCGGCCGGCAACGCAGGCGAGGTCGCAGTGAGCATTTTCGTGAATCCGCTTCAGTTTGGCCCGGGCGGAGATTTTGAGAAATATCCGCGGCCGGAAACGGATGACGAAGAGTTTTGCCGAAGCGCGGGGGTGGATATTCTTTTCCGCCCTAGTCCTGGCGAGATGTATGCCGCCGATTTTTCGGTGGCGATCGAGGAGAATTCCCTTTCGACCACGTTGTGCGGCAGGTCGCGCCCCGGGCATTTTCGGGGGGTCTGCACCGTGGTGGCCAAGCTCTTCAACGTTCTCGCGCCGGATGCCGCTGTTTTCGGTGAAAAGGATTTCCAGCAGCTCGCCATCATCCGCCGGATGGTGCGCGACCTGAATTTTCCGGTCGAGATCATCGGAGCGCCGACTGTTAGGGAGTCCGACGGACTGGCCTTCAGCTCGCGCAATCAGTATTTGAGCGCGACCGAGCGCGAGCAGGCGCCGGTGTTACGCGCCGCCTTGGTTGAGGGAGCGCGGTTGGCGGCGGGCGGCGAGCAGTCGGCGGTGGTGATCCTCGAGGCAGCCCGCAAGGCAATCGGCACCTCGCCGCTCGCGCGGATCGATTATCTCGAGCTGGTCGATGCCGACACGTTGCAGCCGATCGAAAGCGTGAAGCCGAATTCGCTCATCGCTCTCGCCGCATTTTTTGGACAGACTCGGCTGATCGACAACATCCGGCTCCCATGAAGGAATACGATTTCGTCGTCATCGGCAGCGGGATTGCCGGGCTGACCTTTGCTTTGAGCGCGGCCAAACACGGATCCGTTGCGGTGATCACCAAGCGCAAAGGGGCCGATTCGAACACGGCTTGGGCCCAGGGCGGGATCGCCTGCGTGACGAGCGACGAAGATTCCTTCGAGCTTCATGTGCAGGACACGCTCGAAGCCGGCGCGGGCTTGTGCGACGAAACGGCTGTCCGGACGATCGTGATGGAAGGGCCCCAGCGGGTGCGCGAGTTGGTGGAACTCGGCTTGCATTTCGACGATCGCGAAGTCTCGGGACATCGCGAGCCCGATCTCGGACGGGAGGGCGGGCATTCGAAGAGGCGTGTCCTTCATGTGCAGGATGTGACCGGTTTGGAGATCGAGAAAACGTTGCTGCGCGAGCTCGAGCGGTCGCCCGGGGTCGAGCTGCTGGAAAATCACATGGCCGTCGACCTGATCACGGCCGGGAAACTCGGCTTCGCCACGGAAGATCGTTGCCTGGGCGTCTACGTGCTCGACGAGCGCACGGGCGACGTGGAAACGATTCGGACCGACCGGCTGGTCCTGGCCACGGGGGGATGCGGGAAGGTTTATCTCTATACGACAAATCCCGACATCGCGACCGGCGACGGCGTGGCGATGGCCTGGCGGGCCGGGGCCGTGATCGCCAACATGGAATTCATCCAATTCCATCCCACCTGTCTTTATCATCCGAAGGCGAAATCATTCCTCGTCTCCGAGGCGGTGCGCGGGGAAGGCGGAATCCTGCGCAACAGCCGGGGCGAGGATTTCATGAGCCGGTATCACCCGCAGCGTTCGCTCGCCCCGCGGGATATCGTGGCCCGCGCGATTGACGCGGAGATCAAACGCTCGGGCGCCCAGTGCGTCTTCCTCGATATCACCGAAAAATTGCCCGAGTTTTTGAAGGAGCGTTTCCCGCACATTTACGAGACTTGCCTCCGTTTCGGGATCGACATGGCGAAGCAACCGATCCCGGTGGTGCCGGCGGCGCATTATCAATGTGGCGGGATCAAGACCGATGTGAACGGCGCCACGACCCTGCCTGGCCTTTATGCCATCGGCGAAGTGGCCTGCAACGGCTTGCATGGGGCGAATCGGCTGGCGAGCAATTCGTTGCTGGAGGGGCTGGTCGTGGCGCACCGGGCCTGCGAGGCATTAGTGCGCGAGCGGCCGACCCCGCATGTAGCCCAGGCGATCTCGCTGCCGGAATGGGAGGCGGGCGATGTGCAAGACGTGGATGAGCTGGTGGTGATTTATCACAACTGGGATGAGATCCGGCGGCTGATGTGGGATTACGTCGGGATCGTCCGCTCGACCAAACGGTTGCAACGAGCCAGCGCGCGGCTGCGCAATCTGCAACGCGAAATCCGGGAATTCTATTGGAACTTCAAGGTCTCGGTGGATCTCCTGGAACTCCGGAACCTGGCGACAGTCGCCGCGTTGATCGTGGATTCCGCGCTCAGCCGGAAGGAAAGCCGCGGTTTGCACTTTACGCTCGATTATCCCGAGCTCTCGGACCGGCGTTTCAAGCGCGATACCCTGATCAGCCGGACGTGAGATTCCTCCTCGGAGGGACGTGCTTCCGCACGTCCCAAATCCCAAATGGCGCCGGAACCAAAGAATGGGACGTGCGGAAGCACATCCCTCCGAGTCTCGGAGTGTGCTGGCAGCCTTCGCCGCTCCGCCGGCTGGAATGGATAGTGCTAAGTAATAAATGCCCCCTGGGAGGCGGGGCTGGTTCCACCAAGGGAAAGGGCTTGCCGACCGGGGCTTTTTCGGATAGAAACAACTCCCAACTGTCTCGATGAGAAGATTTTTCGCACTTTTCGCACTGCTCCTGGTGAGCACTCCCGGCCTGCGCGCCCAGTCGCCCTACGAAAGCAGCGCCGATTTTGCGAAGTACGCGATGAAGTTGCGCGAGCAGGCGCTCCTCAAGGTCGAACCACAGGTTTTCGTCCCCACGACCTCGCGCACCAGCATGACGCGGTTCCCGTGGAAGACGAACATCATCACGACCGTTTTCTGGGTCGGCGAACAACCGACGGCGAATAACCCGGTGCCGAATACCAAAAGCTCCTGGGACGCTAACTGGCGGGATAATTTTGGCGGCTACGACAATCCTGACCCATCCGCCCGCCGAAATTATATCCCGGCCGCGTTTGTTCCCCGGCAGAATCCATTTTACGTCGCCTTGCCTTATAACGACGTTTCCAGGGGTCGTTTTAAGCCCGAGGCGCGCCTGGTGATTCCCTGGTTCAAGCAGGCGTTCACCGAGGAGGGGCAGTCGGTCTGCCGCGGCCGCTGGCTCGCCATTCGCAAGGGCAACAAGACCTGCTACGCGCAATGGGAAGACTGCGGTCCCTTCCGGACGGACCATTTTCAATACGTGTTCCAAAACGAACGGCCGAAGCCAAATCTGAACCGTGGCGCGGGGCTGGACGTTTCGCCGGCAGTGCGGGATTATCTCGGCCTCGGGTCGACCGATGTGACTGATTGGCAATTTATCGAAGTGCGCGATATCCCTCCGGGCCCGTGGCGCAACTATGGTGACAACAACCATTTTGTCATCGCCAAGCGCCAGGGCGAGCAGCGTCTGGTTCAGGACGGGACCGACAAAAAGAAGAAGTAGAGCGAACCTCAGAGCTGGCTCAGCAGGAAGCTAGAGGCGCTCACTCGCCCGTTCCAACCCGTGCGGCCAGACCCGCGAAGGTTGCTTTCAGTTTTTCCGCGCGCTCCATCAGCGGCTCGTATCGTCTTCGCTCGCTGGCGCAAAAAGCGGCCAGCGGGGCAAAAGCCAGGAAGATTTCCTGGTAAAAAAGATCGATGGCGTGGTTCATTTGCTCCTCGATCGCGTGGACCAGCTCCAGCCGTTTCGCTTCCATTTCCCGTTCGTAGGCGGCCAGGATTTTTCTTCGCTGCGTGAAAGCCACGATCGTTCCGATAACGGCGGCGGAAGCGGCGAGCACCCCGGTTACATCCGCCACGGCCGCGCTGCTCATGGCGACAATGGCGGTCACGATGCCGCCGGCCGCCGCGATGCCTGCCGGTAATCGAAGTCGCGCGGCGGTCTCTCGAAACATGCGGGCCAGTTGCTCCTCCACTCCTTTCCCCGCGATCCGCTCGACGAGGGTGAGCTGAATCGATTGCACCAGATCGCGGCGCTGGCGCGCGAAGTCGGGCAGCGTCTTGTCCATGCGCTTGCGGCCTTCCGATTCAAATTGGGCCAGGATGGTGTCTTGCAATTGCGGCCAGAGTCCGCGCAGATCGCTCTCCAGTAGCTGAACCGCGTTCTCGACCTGCGGCTGGACCGTCTGGCGCAGTTTCGCCTCCACGTCCGTCTGGAATTCCTGCTGCCATTGCTCACGGCTCCAGACCAGCCGCCACGTCCGCCAGAACGAAAGTTTTTGCTCGAGCATGCGCGTCCCCTGGTTCGCGCACTCGCGGCACGCTTGCTCGACTCCCCGAAGAAACCCGGCGACCTGTCGCAAGGTTTGCTCCTTGCGCGCCTGGAGAAATCCGTCCACTCGTCCGAGCTGCGTTTCGTCTCGCAGGATGGTGTCGAAACAACCGCGGATTTCCTCCGTCACCTCACCGAGAATGACGCCGGCCGTCTTCGCGGTCGATTGCAGTTTCAAGACGCCGGCACCGGATTCCGTGACCATGCGATCGATCTGTCTTTCCAGCGGGCCGAAGTTGCTTTCTTGCCAGAGCTTTTCCTTGTCCAAACCCGTCGTGCGGGCCAGGAGCGCTTTCCGGGCGGAAACCGGAAATATTGGCGGGGTGAACGCCAGTTTTTGCATGGCCGTGTCCTGGAGATGCCGATGAATTATCTCGATCTCGGCGGCGTCCCGCAGATCGGCTTGCTGGAGGACGAAAACGACGTTTTTGAGCCATTTCTTTTGGACGAAATTCAGCAAATCCCAGGCAGATTGGGACCAGGGGTTCACGACCGAGAAGACGAAAAGAACGAGATCCGCGCGCGGGATGAAGCTCTCGGTGATGGTTTGGTGCTCGGCCACCATGGTGTTGGTCCCCGGCGTATCCACCACATTGAAGTCCTTCAAGAAAGGGATTGGAAGATAGCGCTCGGTGAGCTCAGGAGAAACCTCGACCGACTTTTCCTCCACTCCGTGGCGAAAAATGTAAACCCGATCCGTCGCCGGACGAACATCGACCCGGGCAAATTCCTGGCCAAAAAGTGCATTGAGCAAGGACGATTTGCCCGCTTTGACTTCGCCGACGACAACGAAAAGCAGCGGCTCCCGGATATCGGTCATCAAGCCATGCAGTATGTCGAGCGTGCCCGGGTCGCGGCGCATGTCCGAGCTCAGCTTGAGCAAACCCCCGAGTGCAGTTTCAAGCTCCGTCCGAAGCTGGAGATAGTTATCGGCGATCATGCCGGCCCGCTAACGACCTGGAGAGCCTGTCGTGACCGGAGGAATGTAAATGGCGCCGGGCGATGCCACGGGGACCGCGCTCGCGCGCGGGACCGCCACAGCCTTCGGTGGCGGTGTTTTCGCCATCGCGAGCAAATCCGACACGGTCACGCACTTGAAGCCCTTCCGATCCAACTGATCCAGGGTCGCCGGCATTGCCTCGAGCGTCGGGGGATGAATATCGTGCGCGAGAATAATTGAGCCGGGCCGCGTTTCTTTCAGGATTCGACTGCACACCACACTCGGTCCCGGCCTCTTCCAATCGAGCGGATCCACGTCCCAGATGATAATGCGATAACCAAAATCGTCATGGATCCAGCGTTTCTGGCGCGCCGTGATGGAGCCGTACGGCGGCCGCATCAGTGTCGGACGCTTGCCGATCGCGGCGACGATTGCGTCATCGGTTTTTTGCAGCTCCCGGCGCACCGCTTCGTCGGACATCTTGCCCAGATTCGGGTGGGACCAGGAATGACTTGCGATTTCATGGCCCTCGCGGACTGCGCGCCGGAGGATTTCAGGATGGTCCACTACGCATTGTCCCACCACGAAAAAGGTCGCTTTCATGCGATGGGCAGCGAGGAGATCGAGCAGTTGGGGAGTAAGCGTTCCGTGCGGGCCGTCGTCGAACGTGAGCGCGATATAGGGCCCTTCCACATAGACGGAATTGTAGGTCACCTGAGGTTGAGCTGGTGAAGCGGCGGGCACTGGGGTGGACGCGCTGCTGCTTCTTTCGACGGCCTGTGCCGGCGGGGCGTTTTGTCCCGACACGGTTTGAAAAACCAGGAGACCAAACAACGAGAACGCTAGCAGTGGTCGGACGAACATGGATGGCAAATGCAGAGCGGAAAACTTCCGGTGTATCTAGCAGAGGGGCCATGCAACGCAAGCCGCCAAGCCCTGCTCCGCTTTCCTGGCACGCATGGAAATTATGGACGCGCGCGCCTCGGCGTTTCGTATGACAAATCGATTCTTGTGGCAGTCATCCTGCTCCAGAAGTAGGTAATAGCATACCCCGCTCGAGCGGGATGGCGCGCCTTCGCGGAGTGAAAACCCAGGCGTGCGTTTAGGCTTCTCCTGACATGAAAATTTTGCTTATCGAAGATCATCCCGACAGCCGCAGGAATTTGCAGCGGCTGATCGAACGGCGTGGGCACGAAGTCGTGTCCGTCGGGAGCGCGGAGGAAGCCGAACGAGCCCTCGCCACGCAGATGTTCCCCTTTCTCATTCTCGACTGGATGCTGCCCGGGAAAAGTGGGGTCGACCTCTGCCGGCAGTTGCGCGCGCAACCGAGGGGCGACGAGATGTTTATTCTGTTGGTCACGGCTCGCGCGGACACGGCGGACCTGGAGCAGGCGCTGGAGGCGGGAGCGAACGATTACCTGACCAAACCACTCGACCTCGGGCTGTTGAACGTGCGCATTTCCGTCGCGGAGCGGCAGATTCGAGAGCTGGCCGAGCGCAATCAGGCGCGCGCGGCGTTGCAGGAATCGGCCCGCATGATGGCGAACATTCTCGAGAACACGACGGATGGATTTTTCGCGGTCGACGCGGAAGGGAATTTTACCCATCTCAACGCCGAGGCGGAAATGTTGCTGGACCGCACCCGCGACGAGTTGCTCGGCCACGGGCTTTGGGAAAAATTTCCCGAGCTGGCCGGGTCGGTCTTTGAGGCGAATTTTCACAAAGTGGTGGCGGAGCAGGTCCCAGTGGAGTTCGAGTCGAGCAATGCAACCGGGAAGGTCTGGCATGAAGTGCATGCCTACCCGAGCAACGGCGGGGTCTCGGTCTTTTTCCGGGACATCAGCGAGCGGAAAAAAACCGAATCCGACCGCCTGACGACGAGCAAACTGGAATCGCTCGGGACCCTGGCGGGCGGCATCGCGCACGACCTGAATAACATTCTCACCGTCATCTCCGGAAACATCGGCCTGGCCCAGATCGAGGCGCCGGCTGATTCGGGGAGTCTCCTTGGATTCCTTTCGAAAGCCGGCCAGGCGGCGCAACATGCGGCCCATCTTTCCAGCCAGCTCCTCACTTTTTCGAAGGGCGGCGCTCCGTTGAAAAAAGTCGTCTCGCTGGGAGAGCTGCTCGAGCATTCGGCCGAGTTCTCGCTTTATGGCTCGAATCTGCGGGCCGATTTCGACATCGCGGTCGACCTGTGGAAAGCGGAAGTGGACGCCGGGCAGATCGAGCAGGTGGTGAATGGGTTGATGTTAAACGCGCGGGAGGCGATGCCGCACGGCGGGACGGTTCGGGTTCGAGCGCGCAATGTCGTCCTCGATGACAAGCCAGGGGCGATTCTTCCCGCGGGGCATTATGTCAAGATCACGATCACGGATCGCGGCTCCGGGATACCCGATGAATCGCGGACCAAAATTTTCGATCCCTATTTTACGACGAAGGCGACCGGCACAGGCCTGGGACTTGCGATTGGGTACTCAATCGTGAAAAAGCACGGCGGTCTGCTTCACCTGGAAAGCACATCGCCGGAGGGATCTGCGTTCGCGTTCTATTTGCGCGCCAGCGATCGCAAGGTCTCGGCTCCGGAAGCGCGAGTTTCGGAGCGCGCTTTCCATTTCAATCATCAACGGGTGCTCGTCATGGATGACGAAGCGGCGATCCGGGAATTGACTTCACAACTTCTGGGCACGCTCGGTTACGAGGTGACCACGGTTGCGGACGGGCTGGAAGCGGTGCGGCTCTACGAGCGGGCCCTCCGCCGTGGCGAACAATTCCAGGTGGTGATTCTCGACGCGACCATTCGCGGAGGGATGGGCGGTGTGGCCACGATCGAGCGTTTGCGCAGCATGGATCCGAAGGTCAATGCGATCATTTGCAGCGGCTACTCGGATGAGGCGGCGTTGTCTGAGTTTCTCGCTTACGGGTTTCGCGGAGCGTTGCCGAAGCCATTTACCCGCACAGAGCTGGCGGATGCGTTGCAGCGGACGTTTGAAGCGGCGAACGGAAACTGATCGTCCGGCCGCGCGCCGGACCGGTGCGGCCAGGGCCTCTATCCTTTGCGCAGCTTTTCAAGTTGCGCGATGAAAGCCTCCGGGCCGCCCTGCATATAGCCGAACTCGGCTACTTTTTTCCCGTCTTCGTTCAGAACGATAATCGTCGGGAAACCCTGGACCTGGTACTTGATGGCGAGCCGCTCGTTCTGGGCCCTGGTCGCCTGGGCGATTTGCTTCCGGCGCGGAAAGTCCAATTCCACCAGCACCAAATTCTTGGTCGCATATTCCTTGAACTCCGGCTGGGAAAAAACTTCCTTGTCGAGCAGCTTGCACCAGCCGCACCAATCTGAGCCGGTGAAATCGAGCAACACGAGCTTATGATCGGCTTTGGCCTGTTCTTGCGCCTGTTCGACGCTCGTGAGCCAACCGGCCCGGGCTTGGTTCGACGCGGTTTCGGTCGCCGAAGAGTCCCCGGGTTCCGAGCGCTGTCCACACCCGGAAAGGGCGGGGAAGGCCACGCCCATGGCGACGAGAAGAAAAGCAGGTCGAAAGACTTTCACGCCCGCAACGTCCCGCAGATGTCGCGGCTGTGCAACCAGCCGCTCGCGTAGCGCCCGCCGTACAAGGCTAGCCCGGCGGGGAAACGCCGGGCTAAAAAACCGAAGGAAAGATTTATTACTTGATGTGTCCGGAGACGAGTTTGGTCATCTCGAACATGCTGACCTGGCTTTTGCCGTTGAAGACCGGCTTGAGCGAATCGTCCGCATTGATCATGGTCCGTTTTTTCTTATCCTGGCATCCGTTCTTCTTGATGTAGTCCCAGAGCTTCTTGGTGAGCTCGGAACGTGGGAGCGGCTTGGAGCCAACGATCGCGGAAAGTTTATCGTCGGGCTGCACCGGTCTCATGAAGGCGGCGTTCGGTTTACGTTTTGAAGGAGTCTTTTTGGGTTTCGGCATAAAGGCTGATTAATCGCTCGCTCGTGGGAGGGCAATATTAATTTTAGCGAATCGAAAGATTTTGTTGGTCACTTTAAGCGCCGAACGGCCACTGCGGCCACGTCGTCCGGGGCTGGTTTTCCTCCATCGTTCATTGAGGTCTGCTCTAACACCCGGGTCAGCAATGCTTGCGCGCTCTCCGCGATGGGATGCAACATTTCACCGAGCCGTTCGGAGGAAAGCCGTGGATTTTCGTCACGCCCCGAGCCGTAGAGCCCATCGGTGTAGAGAAAAAATGCATCCCCAGGCTCGAGGTCGATGTTGGTTTCGAGAAACTCAGAGCGCTCGAGGAGCCCGAGTGGGGGCGCGGAGGAGGGAATCGCTTCCGTCCTCCCGCCGCTGCGGGCCACGAGTAATGGCGGGTGGCCCGCGCCCACCACGCTCGCGCGTCCCGTCGCCGGGTCCACGGCGACACACATCGCCGTCATGAACGAACGGGCGCCGAAGATACTCCGGAAATCCTTGTTCACCGCTTCCATGATTTCCGCCGGCTCGTTGTGCTCCACCGTGCCGTGGTGAAAAAGGAGCTTGGCCAGAGTCGTGAGGAGGGCGGCGGACGCTCCATGCCCGGTGGCGTCCGCGATCCAGAATAGTGTTCTGCCATCGGCCATGCGCAGCCACCCGTAGATATCCCCGCCCACCTGAATCACAGGGAGATAGCAGGCGGCGATGTCCCATCCCGGTAACGCGGGCGCTTTTTGCGGAATGAGAGACTGCTGCGTCAACCGGGCCGCGGCCAGGTCGCGTTCCAGATTGCGACGCCACGCCTCCAGCTCGTCGTTTTGCTGCTGCAACTGGCTTCGCATCGAACGAAGACGCAGCTGGGTTTCGATCCGCGCGCGCAACACGGCCTGGTTGATCGGTTTGGTCACAAAATCGTCCGCGCCTGCTTCCAGGCATAAGACCTCGCTCTCTTCGCCCCCGTGGCCCGTTAGCATGATGGTCGGAATTTGGGCGATCGACGCGTCGCCATCCTTGCGCATCTGTTTCAAGACCTCGGCTCCGTTCATTCCCGGCATGTCGAAATCCAGGAGCAGGAGCGACGGCGTGGCGACACGGAGGGACTTCAACGCTTCGAGTCCGTCCGAGGCCTCCATGCAGGCGAAACCCGCGCTGAAAAGAATGCGGACCAGGAGCCTGCGGCTCATCGCGTCATCATCTGCCACCAGGATTAGCTCGGCCGGTTTCTTACTCATCGTTCTTCTCTGATTCGGAAACAGGTAGCTGCGAAACTGTATTTTTCCTCTTGTGAAATGGGCGCCGGGGGGGACAAGATTGTGTCTTCGGCCCGCCCTTGATGCGAGCCGGGTAATTAGCGATTGTCAGCCACCGAACAATGAATTACAACGGATAGCCTCTCGTCGAACCCAACTTATGAAACTGTCGCTCTCGCTTGTCCTGTTAGCTGCTTTCTTTTTCTCCGCCTGCGAGGACGAACCCCCGGTTCGCTCGACCCGACGTCACCCCTCCAGGTACCCTGCGGCCCCGCCGCCAACCGAATACCCGCCGCAACCGCAGCCTTATGAGAACGGTCCGACCCCGCCGCCGAGTGACTACGTGGAAGCGCCGACCCAGCCCGCGGCCACCGCGCCGCCGAAACAACCCAAGGGCGATATTCCTTACGGAATTCCCGTGCCGAACAAGCCTGGCTTTGTCACCAGCCCGTACGCGCCCAATCAAGGCTACGTGGATGTCCGCGGATTTCCGCCTGGGACCGAAGTCAAAGACCCGTACACGAACAAAATCTTTCTCGTCCCCTAGACAGGCTCTCCGTTTGCGATGCCCCGGGAATGGCGGCTTGCCCGTGTTGGGCGGACCGTCGGCGGCGGAACTGGACAAGGCCGCCGATTATCCCGATGCTGACCGTCGCGCGCGGCCGCCTTGTTGAGAGCATCTGGGCGGGGCCGAACCAAATAATAGAGTCGTATGGAATTTCGCATTAAACGGGCACCGCGCATCGAGGCGGAAATGACGGTGCCGGGCGACAAAAGCATCTCGCACCGAGCGGCTATTATCGCCGCGCTCTCAAATGGTGTTTGTGTTCTGCGCGGCTTCCTTCCGAGCGAAGATTGCATGAGGACCGTGCAGGCCCTCCGTATGCTCGGGATCAAGATCGAGCATCCGGAGCCCGACATGCTCGTGGTGCACGGCAAGAAACGGCTTCTCACCGCCCCGTCGGGCGAGATCGACTGCGGAAACTCCGCCACGACCATGCGTTTGCTCGCCGGATTGCTGGCCGGCCAGAGTTTCGACAGCCGCCTGGTGGGCGGGGCGACCCTCTCCGGTCGTCCGATGGATCGCGTCATTGCTCCCCTGCGCAAGATGGGGGCGAACATCGTCGCCGAGGGACCGAATGAAACCGCGCCGGTGAAAATCCACGGGGTCAAGCTCAAGGGACTCCGGCACGATCTTCCCGTGGCCAGCGCGCAGGTAAAGAGCGCCCTTCTCCTGGCCGGTCTTTTTGCCAAGGGGAAAACCACGGTGGCCGAGCCCGCAGTGAGCCGAAATCATACCGAGCTGATGCTGAACTATTTCTTGGTCCGCACCGTCCGCGAAGAAGAGGGCGCCACCAGCATTTTTGGCGATCAAGTTCCGGAATCACGCGATTTCCTGATTCCCGGCGATATCTCATCGGCCGCCTTTTGGCTCGTGGCCGCGGGCGCCCAGCCCGGTGGCCATTTGCTCGTGCGCCGCACCGGTTTGAACGACACGCGGACCGCCTTGCTCGGCGTGCTCATCCGAATGGGCGCGCAAGTGCGGGAAGCGATCGAGGATGTCGACCAAATCGAGCCGCGCGGAACCGTGGAAGTGACCGGTGCGCCACTGAAGGGCACGGTCATTCAGGGCAAGGAAATTCCTCAGCTCATCGATGAATTGCCCATTCTCGCCGTGGCGGGAGCTCTCGCCTCGGGCACCACGATCATTCGGCATGCGCAGGAGCTGCGAGTGAAAGAAACGGATCGCATCGCGGCGATCGCGCACAATTTGCGCGCCATGGGTGTGCAAGTCATCGAGCAGACCGATGGGCTCGAGATTCATGGACGGGCGGAGCTGCGCGGGGCTCGCGTGGCCAGCTTTGGCGATCATCGCATTGCCATGGCTTTCGCCGTGGCCGGCATGTTTGCGGACGGTGAAACCATCGTTCAGGATGTGGAGTGTGTCCGCGAGTCGTATCCGGGATTTGAAAAGGCGCTCGATGAATTCGTTTCTTCAAAACGAACGCGTTTGACGACTCCCGTCATCAGCTCTCTGACACCCTCCAAGACAGCCGAAGAATGAAAGCGGGCAGGCCGTCCGCTTGCGTCCCGAAGAGGAGAGTCGTTGCGATTGATGGCCCTGCCGCGTCCGGCAAAAGCAGTGTGGCGCGGGAGCTCGCAAAACGGATCGGTTTCGATTACGTAAATTCGGGCGCGATGTATCGTGCTGTAACCTGGCATGTCCTCCAGCACGGGATCTCTCCTGATGACGCTGACGCCATTGCGCGCCTGCTCGAGACTTCTCGCATCGATTGTGCCTTCGATCATAACGGCTCCCGGATCTTGATCGATGGGATCGATCCCGCCGAACATCTTTGGGACGAGCGCGTGAACGACGCGGTTTCCCGCGTCAGCAGCATCCCGCGCGTCCGCGAAATTCTTGTCGCAAAAATGCGCGCCTACGCGGACGATCGCGACGTTGTCATGGAGGGACGCGATATTGGCTCGGTCGTTTTTCCCGAGACCCCCTACAAGTTTTACATCGATGCGACGCCGGAAATCCGCTTGCGGCGGCGGATTGCGCAAGGTTTGCGCGATCAGATAGCGGCCCGCGACCACGCGGATTCCTCGCGCCCCACGGCCCCGCTCATCATCGCCGAAGACGCGCACGTCATCGATAGTTCCAGCCTCACGATCGAGGAAGTGGCGAACGAAATCACCGGGCGATTGAAAATGAAAGGGATGGCGTTGAATTAACGAATTAGCGACTGGGCGAATTAACGATTGCCAGATCGCCATTCGCTAGGTCACTAAATCGTTAATTCGCCAAGTGTTTTGAACCCTTACTACTGGTTCTGTTACAACCTGATCAAATTGGTGGGCCGCACTTTTTTCCGGCTTCGCGTCGTCCATCGCGAACGCATGATCAATCACGGCCCGGTGATCATGGCGTCGAACCACGAGAGCTATCTCGATCCACCGCTCGTCGGCAGCGTCGCCGATCGCGCGATTTTTTTTCTCGCGCGCAAGAGTCTTTTAGCCGGGCCGTTTTTCGGCTGGCTTTTACCGAAATTGAATGTGATTCCCGTCGATCAAGAAGGGAACGACCGCAGCGCGCTAAAAGCGCTGATTCGCATTCTGAGAGCGGGCGAGGGGACGCTGGTCTTTCCTGAGGGAGAGCGGACGCAGGACGGCCGCTTACGCCCCGCGTTGCCCGGCCTGGGTTTCGTCATTGCCAAGACGCTCGCGCCCGTCGTCCCGATGCGGATTTTCGGCGCTCGCGAAGCCTGGCCGCGCGGAAGTTCCCGAGTGCGTTTCCGGCCCATCACCGTCGTGGTGGGCGAGCCAATCTATTTTACCGCCGCCGATCTCCAGCCGCTCGGGAAGGAGGTTTACCTCCGCCTCAGCCAGCGCGTGATGGACGCGATCGCGGCGCTCTCGCTCGATTGATCGTCTTGCGCGAAACTCCGGAGCAGCAGACGGTGCCCAAAGTGGAATCTTCAAACGGGGAAGGAAATGCGGCGGACGGGTCACGCGTTCCCCGCACCGGCGTCAGGTTGATGCTGGCCATTTTCATCGGGCTGGCGCTGGTCGCGATATACAGCAATGTCCAAAAAGCGCGGCGCGATAAGATTGAACAGGTGACAATCACACCGGTCTCAACTGTCACGCCGGCTGCGTCCCCGGCGCGTTAATTAATCCGACGGCTCGTGAAGGCGACCTCTGACGCAGTTTCCTTCGAATAACAAGAACCATCCGAATCTAACCTCACCATGAAAAAATTTTGCATTTTGCCGCTGATCGCCGCTCTCGCGTTTTTTGTTTCCTGTCAAAAGCAGCAAACCGAGGAAGAAAAGAGGGCTGAAGCGGAACGCCAGCGTCTTGCGGCGGAGGAGAAACAACGCCTCGAGGTCCGTGAAAAAGAGGCCCTGGTCGAGAAAGCCGCGGCGAATGCCCCGGCGGATAAAGCTGCCACGCCGGCTGCATCACCGGGGTATTAATTATCCGAGGGTCGTGAAGGCGGCCTCCGGCGCGGTTTCCATCGAATAACGAAGGACCATCCGGGTCTAACCTCACAATGAAAAAGTTTTGCATCTTGCCGCTGGTCGCGGCGCTCGCGTTTTTTATTTCCTGCCAAAAGCAGCAAACCGAAGAAGAAAAGAAGGCTGAAGTAGAACGCCAGGTCCAGGAGCGTCTGGCGGTCGAGCGACAGGCAGACGAAAAACAGCGTCTCGCGCAACAACAGGCCGATCTGGAGGCCCGTGAAAAGGCGCTGGCGGAGAAAGATGCTGCCGCCGCCGCGGCGAATGTCCCGGCGGAGCAACCCATCGAAGCGCCGATCGAAACACCAAATGACGCTCTGGTCGAACCGCCGCAAACGGAGCCAAGAACCCGCGAGATCGAGACGCGTTCGACGGCTTCCTACGGGATGTTCTATCGCAAGCTGGAACCGCACGGCGACTGGCGCGAAACCTCCGACTACGGCTTCGTCTGGCAGCCGCGCGAGGCTGAGGACCGCACCTGGAGGCCCTACACCGACGGCCGGTGGGTCTATACCGACGCGGGCTGGACATGGGTGTCCGAAGAGCCGTTTGGGTGGGCAACTTATCACTACGGGCGATGGGTCCGCTTGCGGCGCGTCGGCTGGGTTTGGGTGCCCGGCGATGAATGGGCGCCGGCCTGGGTTTCGTGGAGAACGAGCAAGGATTACGTCGGTTGGGCGCCCTTGCCGCCCGAGGCGCGTTTCGATCGGCGGAGCGGCATCCGCAATTGGGCGGACAATCATTACGATATCGGCCCCGACCAGTATGCCTTCGTTCCGAACGATGAATTCGGGTCGCGGCGCGTCCGGAGCTCGGTCGTGCCGGTCGAGCGCAACGTGACGATCGTCATCGAGACGACCAACGTCACCAACATTACCTACGCGAATACCACGATCGTTAACCAGGGGCCGAACTACGAGGAAATGCGCTCGCGCAGCCGGCAGCCGATCGAGCGGTATCGGCTCGAACGGCAGGTGAATTCCGAAACAACCGCGCCGCCGTCCGTGCGCGGTGAAGTCCTGGTGATGTCGGCGCCTGCCCTCACTGTGGAGGCGGGAATAAACCGGCCGCAAAGAGTAAAGGAGACGATTGCTCAAACCACCGTGGAAAAAAGCTGGTCCGCGGACACTGACCGCGCCGCCGGCGACCGGGCCCGCGCGAAGATGAAAGCCGAATCAACGCCCCCGCCCGACGCGCCATCGAAAACATTAGTGAGTCCTCTACGCCCTTCGAGCTCCTCCACTCCAGCGCCGGCGGCGACAACCGCACCGCTGAGCGCCAGCCCGATCCCGACTCCGAAGGCCGCGGTCACGGCGATGCCCATATCGACCCCGATCGCGCGAACGACCCCCGCGGTAGTTTCGACTCCGGCGTCATTGATCGCCGTATCGCCTAAACCTGTGCCCACAGTGACTCCCTCGAAAACCACCCCTGTGGCAGCCTCGACTCCGACGTTGCCTGTTACCACATCGCCTAAGCCGGCTCCGATATCGACGCCATCTGTCCAGGCTTCGCCTTCTGCTCGTCCACGGCCGTCGCCCGCGTTGACAGCTCCTCCGGAACCTACGGCAGCGATCGTTCCGCCTCGAATGACTCCCGCAGTCCCGAGCGCTTCTTCAACGCCGGTTCGCGCGCCGCAGACAACGCCGCGCCGCCTTCTGCCGACTCCGCTCGGTACGCCGGCAACTCCGCCCAGTTCGACTCAGCCGACGGAAACCGCCGAGAAACCCGCACCGCGATACAGTCCCTCGCCAAGACCAGTTGCTTCTCCTCGCGTCCCCCAGCCACCGCCGGTTGCAGTGCCGCCAGCGCCTGCGGCGCCGGCCGACTCTGTGTCCCGGCCGCCCGCCCAAACCAAACCGGTTGTGCCGCAAACTCCCGCCGGCATTCGGTTGAATCCGCCGGCCGCTCCCGCCTTAACGCCCGCTTCGAAGGCAGTCTTGCCCTCGCCCGTTCCAGACGACCAAAAGTCTCAGAACCTGAGACCCAGGCGTCCCGGGCAAGTCGAAGGTGAAAAGCCGGCGGCTTCGCCTACGCCAAGATAACCCTGAGGTTTTCAGCGCTGTTGATCGGCGTCTCAACCATGTCGCGCGGCCAGTGTGTGTAAACCGTATCGATTGCGGCAGCGTAACCCTCCAGCATCCGCAGAGACCAGACACGTCCCAAGGGAAGAAGATTCCTGCTAGGAATTATGCTTCCGGTGTAAGCTGCGGTTCGTGATCCCCTTTCCCTCCCGGCCAATGCGGGTCGCGCAGGTACTCCTCCCGGAAGCAAGCGAGCCCGAGCCGCGAATGCCATTGCTCTCAGATCAGCGTAGCCGCTAATGCAACTTTCGATTAAGCGATGACCACTGTTGCCAAAAGAAACCTCAAAGGGGCGGGAGGCATGCTGTTGCTTTTGGTTGCGACGGTGCTGCTTGGCTTGGAACTGCCGTTGCCTTGGCGTGAAGAGCGTAGAGCAGATGCGGCCCGCGCGAAATCTGAAGGTCCCGTATATACGACGACGGTTGATTGGTACAAACCGCTGCCCGATACCTGGACTGGTCGTGGAGACGTGGAAATTCCTCACGAATTCTTTGCTCCGGTACCTAAGGCTTTGAGAGAAGAAGCAACGGCCCTTCTCGGGGAGGAAGACAGCATTGCCTTGACCACAGAAGAGGCTGCGCGCTTTTCCCCGGCGATGGACCCAAATGCTATTCTTCAAGCGAACATCCAAGAAAGAACGCAAGAACTCCGCTCTTATCAGGATGACCCCTTGAATGAAGCGGATGTCCTTAAACGTTACGGTGCCGACGAGCTGAAGGAGGAGAAGCTGCAACGTCACAACATCATGAAGCGTTTGGCGTCGGAAATTGAGCGTTCGCAGCAGTGGGAAAACCAACTCAAACCGTATTTAATCAAAGCAGTGGTATTAAGAGTGGGCGGATATTTTGGAGGTGCATTCTTCTCTGACGACCTGCTCGTCTACTTTCAAGGTATGGGTAGTAACGGAGCGCCGATGGAGCGGCGTCCTGTCGTCGCTTTTTTGCCGAAGAAGCCTCGCAATGTTTATACTGAAGTAGACATGATGGAATAAGGCTGGCAGAGCGGCGTTTCACGAGCGCGGTTCGCCGGCAAATCCGGATCGCGCGGCCAGGTTGCGGGCATAGGCCAGGGTGTCGATTGCGTCCACGCCCTTGTCTCGCCGAATGGCTTTGATGCGGGGAAAGCGCAGAGCCAGACCACTCTCGTGCCGCATGCTCGGTTGGATCGAATCGAACGCGATTTCGAGAACGATGTCCGGTTTCACTTCGCGGTATCGCCCGCGGGTCGCGATCGTCTGTTTTTTGAAATGCTCGGTCAGCTCGGCGATCTCGACGTCGGTCAAACCGCTGTAGGCTTTTCCAATGGTGGAAAGCTGGCCGGTCGTTTCGTCGCGCACGGCGAAGGTGTAGTCGCTCAGGACGTGGTTGCGCTTGCCGTGACCAAGCTCCGCCGCCACCACCACGACATCGAGCGTCGCCAGTTCTTTCTTTAATTTGAACCAGAACATTCCGCGCCGGCCCGGCGAATAAAGGCTTTCGGGATCTTTGACCATGAGCCCTTCATTCAAGCGGCGCCGTGAAAGCTGAAATGCATCCTCAATCTCCTGGGCCGAATGGGCGGCGTATAGGTCCGCTATCTGAAATTGTGGCGGGAGTTTTAAGGCACGCAGGAATTCGCGCCGTTCCCGCAGCGGCTTTCTCAAGAAAGACTCTCCGTTTTTCCAAAGCAAATCGAACGCAACAAAAGCCACGGGCACATCCGCGGAGGCGGTCGCGAATAAATCAGCCCCTTCACTTTTTCGGCCCAGACGTTTTTGAAGATCGAAAAATGTCAGCTTCCTCCCTTGCTCGAACGCCATGATTTCGCCATCGAGAATCAATTCGTCCCCGAACTTGCGGGCCTGCTCGGCCAGCTCGGCGAACTGATCGGTCATGCGGCGAAGGTCTCGCGAGAATATTTCCACGCGCTCCTTGCCCCGGTGAAGTTGCGCGCGAATGCCATCGAATTTGTCTTCCACATAGGTCGTATGGGCCTCATGAGACTCATTCGCGAACCGGGCCCAGATCGCTTCGGCCGTGGGCTCCGGGCTCGCGAGCATGCACTTGATCGGGCGGAACAGGGACAGCTCCGCCTTCTGCAACTCGCCCTTCAAGGCGAGCAGCGCCGTGCGTCCGATGTCGCCGAGAAGCATGTTCGCTTCTTTCACGTCATCGAGCGGAGCGTTGAAAGCGGACGCGATCGCTTCTTCCACGAGACCCTCACGCAAACCGATCCGGAGATCGCCGGTCAAAATCTTGATGACATACTGGCCTTCGCGCGCCGAGATTTTCGCGAGACGCTTTTGCAACAGCTCGGTCTTGGCCAGGGGGCCGCGCGCTTTTTGGAGCGATTCAAAAAACTCGCGCGATTCAGTGAGGGCATACGGTTCCGGAGTGGTGCGGCCCTCCAGGGCTTCGAGCGCCGTCTTGCCGGCATCGCCATGGGAGCTGGCGATGCGCCGAAACTCAGGTTCGCCCAGTTTGGTCGCGGCCATCAGCGCCCGATGAATGACGGCCCAGCCCGCCTGGATCGTGCGAAGATCGCTTTGAGGAAATGGCTTGCCCGTAAAATAAACCGACGCAATCGGCAGCTGTGCGGATTGAAGGGTCCGCAAGTATTCGGCGAGCAGCCGGACCTTCTCGAGCTTGGCGGGAGTTGCGGCGATGGCCTCGCCAACGGCCGCGAACGCAGCGAATTCAGACTGGGGAGCGCACGCGCCTCGCGTGCTGGCGAAGGCGCCCTCGCCTTCGCGAACTTCATCCCTGCTTTGCGGCGAGGGCGCCGCAAAGGGCACGCGAGGGCGCGTGCGCTCCCCGGACTTCAATCCCAGCTCCATCTGGTTCTGGGCGCTCAAGGCCCATGCTTCTATTCCGCGCTCCCGCAAGTCCCGCGCAAACTCGGCGGCAAATCCATGCAGTGTCAGCACCCGCTGCGGTTGGACCAGCTCGACATAACGCAGGAGATCGGTGTAGTCGGCATGATCGGAAAGGGGGAAAGCCGCGTCGACTTGATAGCGATAGACCGCGTTCGGATCGACCGCCCAACCACTGATCATGGCGACGCGTTTATCTCGAATCTTTTCCAGCATGCGCGAACGATTGGCGCTCGGCGGACAGATCAGCACCTTGCCGGCGACTGCATCCGCCTTGTAACGCTCGTATTCGCAAAACGATTGCCCAAATTGTTCGAAGATCCGCGTCATGGCGTGGACGGACCCGTGCAGCATCGGCTTGAGCCCGGCGCCGGTGAGCGAGCAGAGAATTTCCTGCGCTTTTCCCAGCGAATATCCAAGGAGAACGGGGACCGCGCCGGTCTCGAGCGCGTCCCGGCAAAAAGCCACGATTTGCCCGATGACTTCGTCCGTGGGCGGCAACCGGTAGCGCGGCAACCCGTAAGTCGTTTCCATGATCAGGGTCTCAGCCTTTCGCCATTCCGCCGGCTCCGCGGACCGGCCTGGCCGCAGTTTGAAATCCCCGGTGTAAAGAAGGGAGCCGTTATCGGTCTCCAGAAAAAATTGGGCCGAGCCGAAGATATGACCCGCCGGCAGGAGCATCAGGTCGAGGCCGCGGATGGTTTTCCGTTCGCCGAAGGCAACGATGTGTTCGTTGCGCTTCCCGGGCAAACGCGCCTGCATCAACCGCGCGGTCCGTTCGGAGACGATGATTTCATCGTGCGGCGCGATGTGATCGCTGTGGGCATGAGAGACAAACGCGAAGGGCTTGCCATCCCACGGGTCGAGCCAAAGGTCTTCCTGCGGCAGATAAACGCCACGGTCGTAACGAACTTCAATCACGGAAAATTTTACGCGCGAAACTGCGCGGGCGAAACCGGGATTCGAGTCCGTTCCGCTCGCGGTGGCATTGACAGCGCGTTACACTGCCCTTTCCATGACGCCGATGAAGTTCGCGACGATTCTCCTTTTGGCCGCGCTCGCGGCCGGCCACGCCCTGGCCGCGGACAAGGCCAAGGTCCTGCCGAAGGTGAATCCTCTGCCCGTCGCCTTGAGTGATGATTTTCAGTTTCGGAAAACCAAACTGTTCCTGCTGAGCGAAACTCCGCCAAAAACACGGCGCTCAAACTTCTCTTCCGCCCAAAACCCGGGCATTGCCGAGGTGTCGATGAATTTCGAGCGCGCCTATCGAATGCACGGGGCGATTACCGCGGCCGATCAACGCCAGCGCTTTGGCAATTACTTCGATTTCTTCTGGCGCGCAAAACGGCCGGCGAATGTGACCGTGCGCCTGGAGTATCGGCAGGAAAAGCTTCGTTCTTTTGTTCAGGCGCGCGAACTGACCTACTCCAACGCGAAGGGCAGTCACAAAACCGAGTTCGCCGTGATCGGCGACGATTATTTCAACGACGGACGGGTGATTTCGTGGCGTTGCCTGCTGATCGAAAATGGCCGGATCGTGGCCGAGAACCGCTCCTACTTGTGGGAATGATAGAGGTTTGGTCATCCCGAGCGAAGTCGAGGGATCCCGTGATATGTCGTACGACCTTCCCCGAGGTCCCTCGACTCCGCTACGCTGCGCTCGGGATGACCTGCAACCGGCCGTCGCAGTTGGTTTGACACCAGGTAGGGCGATCTTATATTTTTCTCACGCAGTGCAGTCGTCTATACAAGTCGGAGTAAACGGCGATGCCGTTTGGGTGAAGGTTGAGGGCAAAGGCAGCTTCCTCAACAGCGGCAACCTCAAGGAATTCACTCGCGAGATGGTCAATCGCGGCTATCGCGAATTCGTCATCGACCTCGAAAAGTGCGTCATGATGGATTCCACCTTCATGGGAACAATGGCGGGAGTGGCGCTCCGCCTGAAAGAGCTGGGACACGGCCATCTCCACGTGGTTCATTGCGGGGATCGCAGTCGCGAACTGCTTTACGGTCTCGGCCTCGACCAGATCTTCAGCATCCATGTCAACGGGGCGGCGTCGCCGCAATGCGAATTGCTCCAGCGCGAATCGGCCGCCGAATCGCCGGACGCGAAGAAGCAGGAGAACGCCCGGCAGATGCTGGATGCGCACCAGGCCTTGTGCGATGCCTCACCGCAAAACCTTTCCCGTTTCAAGGACGTTCTCGATTATCTAAAACAAGATCTCCAGCACGGGACGGCGCCGAACTAATTCAGCCTTCGGCGCATGTGGCCAATCATTCTCCTTGGGCTGTTGATTGCCTGTCTCGCGGGCTGGCTCCTGACCTGGCGGCAGCAGCGGATCCGTCTCCGCCAGCTCGAGCTCTCTAACGAAGAGATCAAGATCGAGGAGACACTGGTCTTCGATTTTCTGCATGGATTGGGCGAGGCCTTTACGGAAACGATTCGTGCGGCGGACCTGCACCGCTTGATCGTGGAAGGGGCGGCGCGGATTCTCGACGCGCACGGAGGCGCGCTCTACATGATGGAACGCGCCGGGGGGAAGCTGGCGCCCGCCTACATCTCAAAGGGTTGTCCGCCCTTCCTCGAAGTGCCACCGGACGTGCTTCAGAAGGCCGCGACCACTCCCCTGGCCCTGGAGAGCTATTTGCGGTTGCATCCCATTCCTCCCGGCGAGGGCATGATCGGCCGTGTCTGGCAGACCCGCGAGCCCCTCCACCTGACCGATCTCTCGAATGCGCCCGAGCTGGCAGCGCTGCGCGGCACTTCTCTTGGCGCCACCTCGGTCATGGTCACGCCGCTGCTTTACGGGAAACAAAACATGGGCGTGCTGGCCCTGGGCAACGGGCCGGGGAGCGCGCCTTTTACGCAGAGCGATTTCGTGGTTTTCAAATCGATCGCCGAGCAATCGGCTTTCGCGCTCTACAACGCCATCATCTATTCGGAAGCGAACGAAAAAAAGCGGCTTGATCACGATCTCGAGATCGCTCGGGACATTCAGCGCATCCTGCTGCCGAGCGAAGCGCCGGTCATAGAGGGGTTCGAGATCAACGGCATCAACATTCCCGCGCGGCATGTCAGTGGCGATTATTTCGATTACATCAAAGTGGATGATGAGCGGCTCGGCGTCGCCATTGCCGATGTCTCGGGCAAGGGCGTGCCCGCGTCGATCATCATGGCCATCTGCCGCAGTGTCTTGCGCAGCCAGGCTGCGGGGAATCCCTCGCCGGCCGATGTTTTGCAAAAGGTCAACCGGCAGATTTATCCCGACATCAAGGAAGACATGTTTATCAGCATGGCTTACGTGATTCTCGATCACGCGCGCAATTCGGTAACGCTCTCGCGGGCCGGCCATGACGCCCCTCTTCTTTACCAGCGTGCCGCCGAATCCGTGACCGCCGTGAAGCCTCCGGGCATGGCCGTCGGAATTGACAGCGGAAGCGTGTTCGATAGGATAACCGGCGACTACGCTCTCTCGCTGGAACGGGACGATTGCCTCCTTCTCTACACCGATGGAGTGACCGAGGCGCTCGACGCCAACGGAGACGAATTTGGCTTTGACCGCATGGTCGAGTGCGTTCGCGCCAGCGCGCCCAGTGGCGCCGCGGCCATGATTACCCGTTTAATCGACGAGCTGCGGAGCTTCGTTGGAGCGCAGCCGCAAAATGACGACATCACTTTGATCGCTATTCGCAAAACATGAGAAGAATCCCCGTAACCGAATCGCCCGCGGAAGATGACAAGTCCGCGCCAAATCCCGATCCCGCCCAACCGAAATCGGAGCCATCCGGCTCGGACGTCCCGCCGTCGTCCGATCAGGACGAGGACGAGACTTTGCAGGCGGACCTCGACCGCTTCCGCGACCTGGCGCTGCGGAGCCAGGCCGATTTCGAGAACTACAAGAAGCGCGCTGCGAGGGAAAAAGAGGCGGCGATCAAATACGCGAACAGCTCTCTCCTGGAACGGCTCATTGCCATCGTGGACAATTTCGAGCTCGGTCTCGAGGCGGCGCGGGGCGAAGGCGAGAACTCGCCCGTGTTTTCCGGCATGAGCATGGTCTTGAAACAGTTGATGGATTTTTTGACCGAGCACGGACTCCAGCCGATCAACGCGACTGGCCAAAAGTTCGATCCGAACCTTCACGAAGCGATCGCCCATGAGTCCAGCGAGCAATACCCCGAAGGCGTCGTTATCCGTCAAACGCGGCGCGGCTATCGGATGAAGGATCGGCTTCTTCGGCCCTCGAGCGTTGTGGTTTCGAGTGGTCCATAGGTCACATACGACCTATCCCGACCTGGATACGATGGCTACCACAAAGCGCGATTACTACGAAGTCCTGATGGTGGAGCGAGGGGCCTCCGGGGAAGAGGTAAAGCGCGCCTATCGCAAGCTCGCGGTAAAATTTCATCCGGACAAAAATCCGAACGACCCGCACGCGGAGGAAAAATTCAAGGAGCTGGGCGAAGCCTATGACGTGCTGATCGATGCCGACAAACGCGCGGCCTACGATCGCTTCGGCCATGCCGCTTTCGCTCAAGGCAGCGCGGGACGCGGCGGCGGCGGTTTTCATGATCCGTTCGATATTTTCCGGGAAGTGTTCGGTGGCGGCGGCGGTGCCGGGGGAATTTTCGAAACGTTTTTTGGCGGCGGCGCGACTACCGACCGCGAGGGGCGCCAGCGCGGGTCGGATTTGCGTTACGACATGCAGATCACGCTCGAAGAAGCTGCTTTTGGCGTGGAGAAGGAGATTGAAGTCCGCAAGCTCGATACCTGCGACAAGTGCGATGGCAAAGGCGCGGATCCGGGCTCGCGCGCGATCAATTGTCCAACCTGCGGCGGCCGCGGCCAGGTGATTAGCTCGCGCGGATTCTTCCAGGTTTCGCAAACCTGTCCGCGCTGCCGCGGGGTGGGGCAGATCATCGAAAAGCCGTGCCGTGTTTGTAGTGGAGAGGGACGCGTGGAGAATACGAGCCGCATCAAATTAAAGGTGCCCGGTGGCATTTCCGATGGCTCCCGGCTGCGCTCGTCCGGCAACGGGGAGGCGGGAATCCGCGGAGGACCAGCCGGCGACCTTTATGTCGTCATTCACATCAAGGAGCATCCCATTTTCCAGCGCGAGGATGACAATCTCTACTGCGAAGTGCCCATTGCCTTCACCCTTGCCGCGCTGGGTGGGGAAATTGCGGTCCCCACCCTCGAAGGCAAAGCCAATCTCAAGGTGCCGGCGGGAACTCAGAGCGGTCAGGTGTTCAAGCTGCGCGGCAAAGGCATTATGAACGTCAACGCCCGCGATCGTGGCGACCTCCTTGCGCGCCTCCTGGTCGAGGTCCCGAGCCGTTTGAACAGCGAACAACGCCAGAAACTCGAAGAATTCTCCGCGCTCTGCGGCGACGAAAACACTCCGCTCCACAAAAGCTTCTTCGATCGCGCGAAGGAGTTTTTTCGCTAGCTCTTTTTTGTCATTCCGAGTCCCGCCGTTGCGGGAAGGAATTTCTTGCTCTCAGCATGCACCGCTTTTTTGTCCCGCCCGAAAACTGGCATCCCGACGCCCTCGTCCTGACGGGCTCCGAGGCGCATCATTGCCGCAACGTCCTGCGCCTCGAGTCGGCGGACAAGGTTGTTCTCTTCAACGGACGTGGATCCGAGATCACCGCCGAGATCGTTTCCAGCGACATCGCGGAGATCCATCTCCGCAAACTGCACGCCGCCCAAACGCCGCCGCTTCGCTGCCGCATCACGCTCGGCCAGGCCATTCCAAAAGGAAAAAACATGGACCTGATCGTGCAGAAAGCCGTTGAGATCGGCGCGGCGGAAATCGCTCCGATTCTTTCCGATCGCACGGTGGTCCGGCTCGATGAGGAGAGCGCCGCGTCAAAGCAGGCCAAGTGGCAGACCGTCGCGATCGAGGCCGCCAAGCAATGCGGCCAGAACTGGCTGCCGCAAGTGCAAACGCCGCGACCGCTCGCGCAATTCTTCCGGGATCACAGGGGTTTCGATCTGCAATTGATCGGCTCGCTCCAGTCCGATGCCGTGCACCTAAAGAAAATTTTGGCGCAATTTGAAAACGAGCATGGAGATCGGCCCAGGAACGTGTTGATGCTCGTCGGCCCGGAAGGCGACTTCACGCCCGCGGAGCTCTCGCTCGCCCGGAGCCACGGTTGCCGGCCAATTACGCTAGGCCCGGTGGTTCTTCGGGTGGAGACCGCGTCGATCTACTGCCTGAGCATTCTTTCCTACGAATTGCTGGTGTAAGTGCTGATCTACTGCTTGTCATCCCGAGCCGCGCAGACGGCGAGGGACCTCGCGACGGGTCATTCGCTTCCGCGAGACATTGGGCGTTATCTTCGGATGGGGCGTAATCGCCTCTTGAGTAACGCGCCGTGCGACTGGGAGGTCCCTCGCCGTCTGCGCGGCTCGGGATGACAGCGTTCTGTCCGTCTTACTTTCCGTAGCTCACGCGCCAGATGGTATCGTTTCCATCTTCGCTGAAGAGAAGGCTGCCGTCTTTCGCGACGGTGATGCCGACCGGGCGGCCCCAGACATTTCCTTCCGGAGTAACGAAACCGGTGACGAAATCCTCGTAATCGCCCCGCGCCTTTCCGCCCGATTTATCGAACGGCACACGCACGATTTTGTAGCCGGTGCGCCGCGCCTTGTTCCATGACCCGTGGAAAGCCGCGAAGATGTCGCCCTTGTATTCGGCCGGAAATTGTTGCCCGTCGTAGAAGCAGAGATTCAACGTCGCGGAGTGACTTTGCACGAGCACGTCGGGGATAAGGACTTTGTCCGCCAGTTCCGGGTGTTTGCCTTTGTGCCGAGGGTCCTGGTGATTGCCGATGTAAAACCAGGGCCAGCCGTAAAACCCGCCTGGTTGCACGCGGCTGATGTAATCCGGCACCAGCCCGTCGCCGAGCGCGTCGCGTTCGTTCGTGCTCATCCAAAGGTCTTCCGTCCCAGGCCGAAACTTGATGCCTACCGCGTTCCGAATTCCCCAGGCAAAAACTTTTTGTCCGGTGCCGTCCGGATTGAACTGGAAGATGCGCGCCCGATCCGCCTCGTCGGAATCATCCGAGACGTTGGAAAGGGAACCGATCGAAATGAGCATTCGTTTGCCGTCAGGCGAGAACGCGATGTCGCGCGTCCAATGCCCGCCGCCGGTGAGAAGGCCGCCGGCCGAAAGCTCCGCGCCCAGTTTTTCGGCCGGTCCGCGGGCTTTGGTGTCGCCGTTGCGGTAGGGAAAGCGAATGACGCCGTTGGTGTTCGCGACGTAGAGATACTTTGGCTCCGGGCCCGGCGGGTAGAAGGCAATGCCGAATGGATCCTTTAATCCTTCCTTGGTGAAGACCTCGGTAACGTTCGGTTTTCCGTCACCATCGGTGTCGCGCAGCACTTTGATGGTATCGGCGCGGCTTTCGGTGACGAAGATATCTCCGTTTGGCGCGGTCAGAAGATAACGCGGGTCCCGCAAGCCCGCGGCGTGCAGCTCGATCTTGAATCCGGGCGGAACCTGAGGCTCCGCGCCGTCTGGTCGAGCCACGACCCGCGGACGGTTGGTGACGGACTCCGTTTGAAACGGCGGCGGCAGATCATCGAGGGTGATTTTGTGCCGAACGCCCGGCGCATCCTGGGTCCAATCGGCGGAGACGGCGGCTTTGCCCGTTAACGATTTACGGTCCTGTTCCGTTTCGGTGGCGGCTCGGCCATTTGACGGAGCGATCCCAGAAAAAATGGCGGCTAGGCTCGCGATAACCGCAGCACGAAAATGATTGTTCATTATTGATTAATCGCGGTGGCGGTCCTGAGTGCGCGTCGCTATCGCGGCGCCTATCGACTTCAGTAAATGTACGGCTCGGGCAGGGCGAACGCATTCCGGAGTAACTCAAACCGCGGTGGCGCGCCCTCCGCGATGATCACTTCGACGACGTCGAACCGGAAAAGAATGTCGGGATCATCCAGGAGCCGGAGCCAGGCAAGGCCACCGCGGGCAATTCGCTTCTGCTTGCTGCGGTCGACGGCGTCGAACGGACGGCCGAAATCTTCGCGCCTCCGCGTTTTCACTTCGACGAAGACCAGCGTGTCCCGGTCGCGGCAGACGATGTCGATCTCGCCCCCGCTCCGGCCGCGAAAATTACGATAGAGGACCTTGTAACCGTTCGTCCGCAAGAACCGGCACGCCAGCTTCTCGCCCCGCGTCCCAAGCCGAAGATGTTCGGGCCGCAAAGGCAAAAACCGGCTGCGCCACCGGTTCGAAAGATCGGCGATGAATCGGACAAGGCCCGTGTTCATGCAATTTTATCAGGTGCAATTCCGTGCCGTAGCCTTTGTGCTGGCTGAAGCAATACTCGGGAAAGCGCGCGCAGAAGTCGCGCATAATCGTGTCGCGCGTGACCTTGGCGATCACACTGGCCGCGGCAATGCTGAGGCTGAAGCAATCGCCGTCGATAATTGCGGTTTGCGGAAGCGGAAAAGGAAAAACAGGCAGGCCGTCGATCAGGACATGGTCGGGTCGGAGGCTCAACGCCTCGATGGCCGCGCGCATCGCCTTGTGCGTGGCGCGCAGGATATTGATCGAATCGATCTCCATCGAATCGACAATGCCGACCGCCCACGAGATCCCGTCGCGGTGGATCAGTTCGTGGTAAATTTCTTCCCGCCGTTCCGGAAGGAGCTGCTTTGAGTCGTTCAGCCGGCGATGCCGAAATTTTTCGGGAAGGATGACCGCTGCGGCGACGACAGGCCCGGCGAGCGCGCCGCGGCCCGCTTCATCGATGCCGGCGATGGTGGAGACACCAAGTGCGCGCAATCTGCGCTCATGCCGGAAACCACAGCGACGGTACATTCATTCGCACCGTAGCTAATGCCGGGCGCGGTGAAAAAGGAAAATGTGAATGGTGACTGGTGATCGGTGAATGGAACCACCATTCACCAGTCACTGATCACAATTCACTATTCTCGCACTGCCGTCGCTTCCTTGCCTTTGCGGGTGCGCAGATAGTTCAGCTTCGCGCGGCGGGCGCGCCCCTGCTTTTCCACTTCCACCTTCGCGATGCGCGGCGAATGAAGTGGGAACACTCGCTCGACTCCTTCGCCATAGGAAATGCGCCGCACGGTGAACGTCTCGTTCATCCCGCGGCCCTTGCGGCCGATGACGATGCCGGCAAAAATCTGAATTCGTTCCTTGTCGCCTTCCACCACGCGCGTGTGCACGCGAACGCCGTCGCCGACCTTGAAGTTGGTTACGTCGGTCTTGAGTTGTTCCTTTTCGATTGCGTCGATAATGCTGCTCATAATGATCTCCTCCGGCCCCCTGGCGGGCGGTCATCTTCAATCGCCTGGGAGCAAAAATCAAAGGAAAGATGGGGGTGTTTTGTTCTCTATCGTAATCGTGCTCTTGCTCGTGATCGGGAAACCCCCGAAACACGACGATCACGATCACGAGCACGAGAAGAGCTGGATCGGGCGGCGGTTGTGCTTTAGCGCCCGCCCACTATAATCGGAGCGCACAGCGCCCGTAGCTCAACTGGATAGAGTGACAGCCTCCGAAGCTGTAGGTTGCGCGTTCGAGCCGCGCCGGGCGCATTTTCCAAGAAGTGATAGTGAACCGTGACTAGTGAATAGAAGAAGCGGTGATGCTCTACATTTCACTATTCACTGATCACCATTCACGAAAATTCCGCGCAGCGGAATTTGCTCTCACGCCAGCGCGTCGAGCCGGCTGAGCAGATCCTGCTTCGTCGCCATCCCGACCATTTGATCGCGGAGTTGGCCGCTCTTGAAGAAGAGCAGGGCTGGAATTGCCCGCACGTTGTACTTCGTGGAGAGGTTCAGGTTCTCGTCGACGTTCACTTTTGCGACCTTGACCGAGCCCGCTTTCTCCGTCGCAATCGTATCCAGGAGCGGCGCGATCATTTTGCACGGCCCGCACCACGGAGCCCAGAAATCGACCAGCACGGTCTGGTCGCTTTGCGTGACTTCTTTTTCAAAATTTGAGTCATCCAGGTCGATAATCGCAGAGGTGGTGGAGTTTTCCATAAGCTTAAGATAACGCGTAATTCCAGATTTGGATGAGAAAAATGAGAGTAGAGAGGCCGAGCAATCCCCAGCAAAACCATCTCGGAATGGAATCGAACGGATCCACCGGAATGGATGTGGCGACGAGGGCGGGGGCAGTCTGTCCGATGGCCGGTGGCGGTGATGCCTTGGGCAAAATGGTGATGCGCGCAGTCTCCTTTTTCGGGCCGGGCTGGACCGAAACGCGGGCGAAAGCCTGGGATGCCATCGGTGCATCGGGACGGGGGAGCTGATCGGTCTCTTTCGGCACGAGACGTAACGGGGATGGGGCCGTGGCCCGCGGTGGCGACACGGGCGGACGCCGCAATGGAATCAAGGGAGTTTGGGCCGGCGGAGCTGCGGTGACGGGTGACAGCGGTGGAGATCGTCGCGGCGGAATTGGCGGGGTGCGAGACGGGAGGACAACCTGGGAAATATCGCGCTTTTCAGGGTCGTTCTGAAAATGCTGTGTTGTTTCGGGCTTCTGGGGGAGCACGGGTTCAGCCATGACGAATCAGGTGGGGCCCAAGAAATCGCCGAAAATTCAGATATTGTCACTCGCTAAATTGGTAGAGACGGCGCGCTGCGCCGACCGCGAGGTATTGACGCGAAACGTCGGACAGCGCCGCGCGCCGTCCCTACCTCACGCCAGCAAATCGTAGCCGCGGCTGCCTGTAATGCGGCGTCGCGTAAATTCACCGACCGTGGCCGGCTCGGAAAGAATGACCCGCGCATCGACCTCTGGCGCGTCCGCCTCCGTGCGGGCCACCAGCGGCTGATCCACGAGCAACCGCAGATCGCGTCCGATTTTTTCGGCGGCCATCTCACGAGCGATCCGCTGTTGCACCGTCATGGCGCGACGGTAACGCTCGTTCTTGATTTTCACCGGCAGCTGCTCCGGCATCTTCGCCGCCCGCGATCCCTCCTCCTGGGAGTATTTGAAAACGCCAAGCCGCTCAAAACGCGTTCGCTCGATGAACTCCAGGAGCGACGCAAAAGCCTCCTCGGTTTCGCCGGGAAACCCGGCGATAAAGGTAGTACGCAGAGCAACGCCCGGAATCCCCGCGCGCAGAGCGCCAATCAAATCTTCGATGTGCGCGCGGCTCGTTTCGCGCCGCATGTGGCCGAGCATCGCCTCATCGATGTGCTGGAGCGGCATGTCGATGTAACGCGCGACCTTGCCGCATTGCGCGATCGTCTCGATCAACTCACCGCTCCAATGCGCCGGGTGCGTGTAAAGCAATCGCACCCAAAATTCGCCCTCGATTGTTTGGATTTCGCGCAGCAACGCGGCCAGCGTAGGTCCTCGCGAAGAATCGACCGGCTGGCGCGGGCCCGCCTTCGCCGCCCACAAATCCATTCCGTAATAGGTCGTATCCTGGGAGATGAGGCTGATCTCCTTCACCCCTTCGGCCACCAGCGCGCGAACCTCGGAGAGAACCGAAGACGGCTGCCGGCTGCGGTGCCGTCCCCGCATTTGCGGGATGACGCAGAAGCTGCACGGGTGATTACACCCTTCCGCGATCTTCAGGTAAACGCTGTGCGCCGGGGTCAGGCGAAACCGGGGGGTATCGTAATTTGGAATGTAAGTCGGCCGGTCGGTCACAAAGCTCGAGCCGGGAAGGCTCTCCGCGCTGAGAACGCGCCGCACGATCGCCCCCATTTCCGCGACCTGGTCCAGGCCGACGAAGGCGTCCACCTCCGGGAGCGACTCCCGCAGCTCGCGCGAAAAACGCTGCGACATGCATCCGCTCACGATCAATTTTTGGCCCGGCCTTTTTCCCAAGCCGCGGTGCTGATGCGCATCCAGGATCGCGTCGATCGATTCCTCTTTCGCGGAATCGATGAAGGCGCACGTATTGACGACAAGCACGTCCGCTTCCTCGGCCACCGAGGTGATTTCCATTCCGTTTCGCAGAACGCTCCCGAGCATGATCTCGGCATCGACCAGATTCTTCGCGCAGCCGAGGCTGATCATGCCGACCTTTGGCTTGGGCATTCCCTCGAACGCAGTGTCCGGACGCTCACAGACCGCCGCTCCGGAAAAGGAATCTGCCGGTTGCGCTTTCACGCCTATCTGGAGAGCAACCGCCGCGGAGTGGGACGAGCGGGGCTCAGGGCGGGCCCGGGAGCCACGGGGGGCCTTGGGGGGGGAGGGCGAACTTGCCGCCGAACGGGCGTAACACTGGGCCTGACCTTCGGCAAATCCTGCGGATTGACCGGTTCGGCCCGGCGCACTTCCGGTTCCGAAGGAATCGGCTGCAGAGCCGGCGAGGGAATGGGAACGGAGGGTTGCGGCGGTGGCGGTGTGATCACGACCGCCGGCGTCGGACTGGCCACGTTCTCGACCGGCAACGCCTGGGGCGCGATAATTTTTTCCGCCCCGACAGTCGGCACCGGCGACGCTCCCGTTGTCGGGCGAGGGTCTGGTTTAAGCCGCTGAAGCTCGAGGACCCATTTCATCACCATAAACCCCACGACCAAAACGACGACGCCAATGACAAAAGGCAGGAACGACCCGCGCCCGCTGCTGCGGTGAGGTCGAACCACCACCTGACGGCTCGGTTTGGGCGCAGGATTGTCCTGGAGATAAGAATAGCCGTCCACCGTCACGGACTCGGAGGTTTCAAAGGCCTCGAGGTAGGGCGTCACGTCTACGTCGAGAAACTTTCCGTAGATGAGCAGAAATCCCTTGGCGTAAGCGAGGCTGGCGAATTCCGAGAAATCTTCGTTCTCGATCTCTTGCAGACGCCCCGGCCGGATCTTGGTCATACGTCCGGCTTCATCGAGCGTGAGGTTCCGCGCGAGGCGTGCTTCCTGTAATTTTTTGCCGAGGCCTTCCATGGAAATTCGTGCGGCGCCCGATTACACCGCGGCGTCGAGGTCGACGAGAATCTCGCGCGGCTTCGCGCCTTCGCCGGGACCCAATATGCCGCGCTGCTCCAGAATATCAACGATCCGGGCCGCGCGGGTGTAGCCGAGGCGCAACCGGCGTTGCAGGAGCGAGGTCGAGGCGCGCTTTTCCTGACGGATAATTTCGAGGCATTTTTCCACCAGCTCTTCGTCTTCGTCGGTCACTTCTTCTTCCGCGGGTGGACTGGATAATTGGAGCTTGTCCTGCATCGCGAGATCGAAGGCAGGCGGACTTTGCGCGGAAACGAACTCGACCAGCCGATGAATCTCTTCATCTGTCACGAGCACGCCTTGCGCCCGAATCAGGCGCGAGGTGCTCGGCGGCAGGTAAAGCATGTCACCCTGGCCGAGGAGGCGATCGGCGCCGTTTTCATCCAGGATCACGCGGCTGTCGATTTTCGACGCCACCTGGAACGCGATCCGGCTCGGAATGTTCGCCTTGATTACACCGGTGATGACATCGGCCCGCGGGGTCTGGGTGGCGACGATGAGATGAATTCCCGCCGCTCGCGCCATCTGCGTGATACGCGCGATCGCGCTCTCCACATCGGCGGGCGCCGTTTGCATCAAGTCCGCCAGCTCATCGATGATGATGACGATGTACGGCATGCGATCGGGAATCACGATCTCGTCTTCGCGTGGGACCCTGATCTCCTCTTCATTGGAGGGACGCGCGCTGTCGCGTCCTTTATCCCGAGGTGCGCCTTCCAGCTCGTCCAATTCCTTCTGCGTCTTCTTCGCGGGGCGGCCGTTGAAACTCGTGATATTGCGCACACCGGCGTGCGCGAAAATCTTGTAGCGCTTCTCCATCTCATCGATCACCCAGCGCAAGGCGAGGAGTACCTTCTTGGGATCGGTCACAACCGGAAACGCGAGATGCGGCAAGGCATTGAACATCTGCATCTCGACCACCTTCGGGTCGATCATGATGAAACGCAGTTCCTCCGGCGTAAACCGGAAGATCATGCTCGCGACCAGCGCATTGATGCAAACGCTCTTCCCGCTGCCGGTCGTGCCGGCCACAAGCAAATGCGGCATCTGCGCGAGATCGGCGATAATCGTTTTTCCGTAAACATCCTTGCCCAGGGCGAGCGGCAGCCTGGATTTTGTTTTGGCGTCTTCCCAATCCTGCGATTGGAGCAATTCGCGCAGCGTCACCTTCACTTTCCGCGTGTTTGCCAGCTCGATGCCGACCGTGTCCTTTCCTGGAATCGGCGCGAGAATATTGATCCGTTCCGCGCTCGTCGCCCGCGCCAGGTCGCGTTCGAGACTGACGATCTTGTCCACGCGCACGCCTTTGGCCGGGTAGACTTCGTAACGCGTGATCGTGGGTCCCTTCGTGATATCACCCGCCGCGACCGCAATGCCGAATTGCGCCAGCGTCTCGATCAGGATTTGCTGGATTTGTTCGAGCTCCGCTGGATCGGCGGCGGTGCGGCCTTCGGTGTCGTGAGCATCGAGCAAGTCGAAACCAGGCAGCGTATAATTCTCGGCGTCCCACGTCTGACTGGTGAGGCCGGCGGGCGATTTGGCCTTCTTCTCATTGCCGCGCAACTCCGCCAGCGACGGTTTTTTGCGCGCCGACTCCTCGGGCAAGGCAGTGGTATCCACCACTTTCGGCTTCGGCCGATTCGATAATTCTTCCGCCAGGACGGATGCCGTTGCGGTCTCAGGAACAGGCACGCCCAATTTCTTGAGCTGCCTTTCGACCTGCCGTTGCTCGCGTTCCTTTTCCTTTTTCTCCAGCTCGAGCCGGGTCTTCCAATCAGCTTTGCGCAAGCGGCGATTGCGCTGCCATTCGCCGAACTTCTGCATCGAGGAACGCATTCCGGCGACCGTTTCCCGGACAATGTGAATTGGGCGCAGGCCCGTCATTAGAATGAGACTGCTCACATAGATGCCGGAGAGGAGAATGAGGGACCCGACGCCCCCCATCCAGGTTTGCAGGAGCTTTTTCCCGAGGGAATAGCCGACCCAGCCACCGGGTCCGTGGATATTGAAGGCCGCGCGCCAGCCTTGCAGATGCCGCGTTTGCAACTGAAGCAAACAGGCTCCCGAGACCAGGAAGAGCACGATCCAGAGGAGGCGCGGAGTCACGCGCAAGCGCGAGTGGAACAATTTCGCGCCGCCGAATCCGAGCAGGACCACGGCCAGGAGGTAGGAAGCCGCGCCGATCATCAGGTAGGCGAAACCCGCGATGATGGCGCCGAAAGGTCCGATGAAATTTTGCGCGGGCCGGTTCGGCGGAGAAACGTGGCTGAAAGGGACCCAGGAGGGCAAATCTCGCGGCGCGTAGGAGATCAGCGCGAGGAAAAGCAACGTCCCGGAGCCGAGCAGGAGAAGGGCGAAGACTTCATTCCAAGCGGTGTTTTTGAGAGTTCGAGCCACTGCGGCTCACAGTAATGCGAGAGAGAGGCCTTTCAATTCATTCCGAGCCGTTTGTCTGTCATTCCGAGCGAAGTCGAGGAAACCCGTTGCATGTCGACCAATGTTCCACGGGGTCCCTCGACTTCGCTCGGGATGACTGCTTAACGAAGAGATCGTTCTTGCGCCGTCCAAGCCAAGGCGCTTAGTGTGCCCAGTCTTATGCGATTTTTTCTTCGCAAGGCCGGCCTCGCGCTGGCGGCCGGCTTGCTTGTCTTCTGCTCCTCCTGCGAGCGCCATCACGTCGGTGAACTTCCGAACCACGGGAAGAAAGATCATGGTGACGCGCACGCCACCAAGGAACATGCGTCGCCCGCGCCCCGGAACTCGCCCGCGAATTTTTTCCCGGATAAACCCAAACCTTAGGCAGAGAGAACCGACGCATGGCTAAGCACCAATACGCTACCAAACCGCCGAGCATCTCCACGATGCCGCCCGGCGTTCCTTACATCATCGGGAATGAAGCCGCCGAACGTTTCTCCTTCTACGGGATGCGCTCGATCCTCACCGTGTTCATGACGGCGTATCTCGTGAACAAGATGGGCGAGCTCTCCCCCATGGGCGACGCGGAAGCGCGGGCCTGGTTCGCCACTTTTGTTTCCGCTGTTTATTTTCTTCCCATTTTGGGCGCCATCCTGGCGGAGGGGTTTCTCGGGAAATACAACACGATCCTGTGGCTTTCTATCGTTTACTGCCTCGGACACTTGGCTCTCGCCTTCATGGACACTGCTTGGGGCATCGGCTTCGGTCAGGAGAAGGTGCTGGCCATCGGTCTCGGGCTAATCGCACTGGGCTCCGGCGGGATTAAGCCGTGCGTCTCGGCCAACGTCGGCGATCAGTTCGGCGACTCGAACAAGCACCTGCTCTCAAAAGTCTTTGGCTGGTTTTATTTTTCGATCAACGCGGGTTCTTTTATTTCGACCATTCTTTGCCCGCTCATGCTGGCAAACCCGAACTGGGGACCGCGCTGGGCTTTCGGCATCCCGGGCGTGGCCATGTTCATCGCGACGATCTTCTTCTGGGCCGGTCGCAAGAAATTTGTCCACATTCCCCCGGCCGGCTGGGATTTCGTAAAGCAAATGTTCAGCAAGGAAGGGCTCGGCGCCCTGGGACGGCTCGTCATCGTTTATGTTTTTGTCGCCGTCTTTTGGTCGTTGTGGGACCAAAGTTCCGGCGGCTCCTGGACGCTGCAGGCGCGGAACATGGACCTGAGTTTCTTCGGGATGCAATTGCTGCCTGCACAGGTGCAGACGGCGAATCCCATCCTCATCCTGCTCTTCATCCCGCTGGTGAATTACCTCATCTATCCGGCGCTCGACAAATTCTTCCCCCTCACACCGCTGCGGAAAATCGGCATCGGACTTTTCCTCACTGCCTTCAGCTTCCTCGTCATCGCCTATGTCCAAAGCATGATCGACGCGGGCCAGCGTCCGACCATCTGGTGGCAATTCCTGGCATACGTGATCCTGACGCTGGGTGAGACGATGGTGTCGATCACCGGGCTGGAGCTTTCCTACACTCAGGCGCCTAACAAGATGAAGAGCGCAGTCATGGCCGCCTGGCTCTTCACCGTCTCGTTGGGCAATGCCTTCACCGCCGGCGTAAACTTCGTTATCTCAAATCCCGACGGCAGCTCGAAGATGAGCGACTATAACTACTACCTCTTCTTCGCCGGACTGATGCTTGTGGCGACGGCTTTCTTCGCCGTGGTGGCAAAATTCTATCGCTACCGGACCTACCTTCAATCTCAGGAGCCGACCGAAGATGAGCGCGCCACCGAGCCGACACTGGCCGGCGGCGCGCCGACGTGATTATGTTTGGGGAGCGCACGCGCCCTCGCGTGCTGGCGAAGGCGCCTCGCCTTCGCGAACTTTCCGCGATTGCTTCGGCGCGGGCGCCAAAGCCAGCACGCGAGGGCGCGTGCGCTCCCCAGCATCTGACGCTACCTGATTTATGAAAACAATCCTTGTCCTCATATTGGCTTTCGCTCTCGTGCCGACAACGGTCTTTGCCACGCCAGACGACGATCGGTTCCAGAAACTCGCCGGCGAATACATCGAGCAGTACCTCCAGACGTATCCGGAGCAAGCAACCGAGCTGGGCGATCATCGCTTTGACGATCGGTTGACCGATTACTCGGCCGACGCTCGAACGAAGCGATTGGTCGATGCCAGGGCGTTTCGCGAAAAGCTGAACAGTTTCGGCTCGGACGCGAAGTTGAGCCCGACGAACAGCGTCGATCTGCGCATCCTGAAAGACAGCGTCGATTACCAGATCTTCGACCTGGAGGAGCTGAAGGAGGAGGATTGGAACCCGCTGGCCTACAACCAAAGCCTCGCCAACAGCCTTTACCTGCTCGTCGCCCGCGATTTCGCTCCGGCCGAAAAACGCATCCCGAATCTGCGCAAACGAATGGAGGCAATTCCCGCCGTCATCGCGCAGGCGAAAGCGAATCTGCAGCATTCGCCGAAAGTTCACACCGAGACGGCGATCGACCAGATGCAAGGGGCGGTCAGCTTTGTGCGCGAAGGTCTCAATCCGCTGCTGGATCGCGCGCCGAAAATGAAGAAGGACCTCGCGCCCTTGCAGGAGAAAACCGCCGTGGCGCTGGACGAATACAGGAAGTGGCTCAAGGAAGATTTGCTTCCGCGCTCGGACGGCGATTTCCGCCTCGGGATGGAGAAGTTCCGCAAGAAACTTCGTTTCGCCCTTGCCTCCGATCTCTCGGTCGAAGAGCTCATGAAACGAGCGCAGGCCGACTTGGCGGCGACGCAAACCGCCATTTATGAGACCGCGCTGCCGCTTTACAAAAAGTATTTTCCGAACGCGGACGAAGCCACGCTGAGTGATAAGAAAAAAGTCACGACCGGCGTGCTCGACAAGCTGGCTGAGCAGCATCCGGACGACAACACCATCGTCGGCCTGGCGCAAAAGGTCGTCGTTGAAGCGACGGAGTTTGTCCGAAAGAAGAACCTGGTCCGGGTTCCCGACAAACCGCTGAAAGTTATCGTCATGCCCGAGTTCAAGCGTGGGCAAGGCATCGCCTACTGCGATTCGCCCGGGCCGCTCGAGAAAAACGGCGAGACGTTCTATGCCTGCGAGCCGACCCCGAAAGACTGGACGAAGGAGCGGAAGGATTCGTTCTACCGCGAGTATAACGACTACATGGTGCGCGATCTGACCGTGCACGAGGCGACGCCCGGCCATTACCTGCAACTGGCGCACTCCAACGAATTCCGCGCGCCGACGCTCGTCCGGGCGATCTTTCGCAGCGGAACTTTCATCGAGGGCTGGGCGGTTTACTCCGAGCAATTCATGGCCGAGGCCGGGTACGGCGGACCGGAAGTGAAGATGCAGCAGCTGAAGATGAGGCTGCGGGTGGTTTGCAACGCGATCCTCGATCAGAGCATTCACACCGCAAACATGAGCGAACAGGCCGCGCTCGATTTGATGATGAAGGAAGGTTTCCAGCAGGAAGGGGAAGCCGTCGCGAAATGGAAGCGCGCCCGGCTCGGTTCGACGCAGCTCTCGACCTACTTTATCGGTGCGACCGAACATCTCGAGCTGCGCGAGCGCGCCAAAGCGAAAGCCGGCGCCTCGTTCGATCTCAAGAAGTACAACGACAGCGTTCTCTCCTTCGGAAGCCCCCCTGCGAAGTACGTCCGCGAACTGCTCGGGCTGTAGGTGGATCGAGCGTTCCGCGCTCGATGACAGAATGGCGGCGAAGCCGCGACTAACAAGCATCGCGCGACGGAGCGCGCGATCCACCAAGCTCCGTTCGCTTTACACTGCCGTTGAAGGGTCGCAGAGTCCGCCATGCTCAGCGTGGCTACCTGGATCCGGCCGAAGGACGATAAATGGTTTCGTCGCGCTTTCGCGCAGCATCCCGAGGTGCGTCTCTGGAACGCGTTGCACGAGGAAGTGCCGATGGAAAAAATGGACGGCCTCCTTCTGAGCGGTGGACCGGACATTGCGCAGGAATTTCTTCGGCAGCCGGTCCCCGATCCCTCCGTCCTGGACAAGGACGTAGACCCTAAGCGCGATCGTTGGGAATTTGAGGCAACGAAACAAGCGCTCGCGCGTCGCCTTCCAATTTTTGCGATCTGCAAAGGGATGCAGCTATTCAACGTGGCGCTCGGCGGAACGCTCCACCTCGATATCCCCGGACATGGCGCTCCGGAAATGCGCGATCATAATATCCAGCCTCTGCGCACGACGAGTACTGCGACGCATCGTCTCGATAGAGTGAACAGCTCGCACCATCAAGCCGTCGATCGCCTGGGTGAGGGCCTCGAAGCAGAGGCATGGTGCAAAACGGATGACGTTATCGAGCAAATGCGTCTGCGCGATTATCCGTTCGCCTTCGCGGTGCAGTATCATCCCGAACGCGACAAAAGTTACGCGCCGCTCTTTGCTGATTTCGTTTCGCGCCTTGGCGGGTCCAGTTCGCTCAACCGCTAGATCTGGTCGCGGCGGCCTATTCGCCGCGATAAACGCAGCGCGCGGTCGGTGTCTCGTGCACCACGATTTCGCACAGGCCGGGGCAGAGCGGCTGGAGCCGCTGCCAAAACCACGCCGCCATGTTTTCGATCGTCGGATTCTCGAGCCCGGCGATTTCGTTGAGATAAGAGTGATCGAGCTGGTGAATCAGCGGTTTCACCACCGCCCCAATTTCGGCGTGATCGTAAAACCAGCCGGTCGTCCGATCGACCTCGCCTTCCACCGAGATTTCGACTTTGAAGCTGTGTCCATGCATCCGCCTGCATTTATGGCCCTCCGGCGCATTGGGAAGAGTCTGCGCAGCCTCGAAAGTAAAATCTTTGGTCAGACGGACGCGCATTCGCGTCCAAAGTCGCATTGCTCTCGACGTGTGTCATCCCGAGCCGCGCAGACGGCGAGGGACCTCACAGTCGCTCGCCGGCGTGCTTGCGCCAGGAGATACGCCATTCGAGCGAACGGCGTCGCAGGGGCGCAAGCTAATCTACTCTGCGACTGCGGGGTCCCGCGCCGTCTGCGCGGCTCGGGATGACAGCGCTTGCTACACCCCGCGCTTGGTCGGCGTCCAAATGAACTTGTGCATCTGCAATTGAAAACGCACCGGCAATCTGTCCGCGAGGATCCATTCGACGATTTCACGCGGATCGATCCGGCCAAAGATCGGCGAAAACAACACGGCGCGGCAGCGCTGCGTTAGCGCATGACGCCGCACCTGTTCCCGCGACCATTCGTAATCTTCACGCGAACCAATCACGAATTTCACTTCATCGCGCGGCGTGAGTTGCTCGACGTTGGAGAAAAGATTCCGCCCGCATTCACCGCTCCCCGGCGTTTTCAAATCCATGATCCGATGGACGCGTGGATCAACCGTCGAAATATCGTGCGCGCCGCTCGTCTCGAGCAGGATGGTGTGGCCCGCATCCGCGAGCATCGCCATGAGCGGCAAGACGTTCTTCTGCAAGAGCGGCTCGCCTCCGGTGATTTCGACCAGCGGGCATTGCAACGCCGCCACAGCGTCCACGATTTCCTTGAGCGTCTGTTTCCGGCCTTCGTAAAAAGCGTATTCCGTGTCGCAATAGGTGCAGCGCAGATCGCAGAATGTGAGACGCACAAAAACGCACGGCTCGCCCGCCCAGGTGCTCTCGCCCTGGATCGAGTGATAAATCTCGTTAATCGTCAGCGTTTTCTCGCGCTCGGTCATCCCGTTTGCCAGAAACGTAAGCCTTTCCGCCGCGAAATTGAATCAACGAATTTTCCCGGTAGGGCGAGGCTCCGCCGAGCCGTGGGCGACAATGACAGGAGACGCGCGGCTCAGCAGAGCTTCGCTCTACCAGGCGCCTCCAATCAACTCAGTGTCAGGAGCAGTTTCCCTGCGAAAAAGAGCATCAACAGCGAAGTGATCGCCTGCGTGGCGGCCTGCCAGGCGGGGCGCGCGAAGATTTTTCCGCCGTGCTTCAATGCCACGGAGAAAACAAGCGTCCAGGCGACAGCGCCCAGGACGACCGCGCCCGCAAACGCGAACGAATTTCCGAAGCTGGGATCACGCGTCACGCTTTGCTGACCGCCGATGACCGCGAGCCAAAAACCGAGGTTCCACGGGCTGGTCAAGGCGAGCGTCAAACCGAGCAGATAGCCCCGGCGCCCGGGCATCCGCTTGCCATTACTTGACGGGCCACCGTCAGCGGGCGGCTCGCCGCGCAACGAATGCGCAGCCCGCCAGGCGCCGAGGGCAAACATGCCGGCAAGAAAAAGCAGCAGCAGAAAACTGACGACCGCGAGGATTTGCCGGACGCGGGGGGTATTGAGGAGCGCGCCGGCGCCGGTCATCACCGCCAAGGCCCAAATAAAATCTCCCGTGCACGCTCCGAGACCGAGACGCCAGGCAGCCCAAAATCCGCCTCCTTCTGACGCCGGCATGACGCTTCGGCGCAGCATCTCGGCATTAACCGGTCCGGGCGGCCACGCAACCGACCATCCGAGGACAAACCCGTTGATCAGGGTGGCGGTTTGCATGGCGTGATTATTCCCTGGTCCTGATCATGAGGCAGGACCGGCGGCCGGCGCGGCTACATCCCGCATTTGGCCTTGGCCTCCGCGTAGCTCGAGCGAACGCTCAGCAGACTGGCGAGATATTTATCGACCGCGGGCGCATTCACCGCGCGCGCCAGGTTCTCCGGAGCATCGAGGCGTGAGAAAATCGCGTGAATGATTTTGGCCCGGGGCACACTTTTCTCTCCGTAACCGGCCGGGATGTTGCTCGACCAGAACCGGACGTAATCGAGGCCGGCCTTTCTTTCCATCCCGAGATAGACGACCGAGTGGCCGTGCTCGGCGCGGCCGACTTCGGGCGACCAAAAAATTTTCATGAAATCGCCCGCCTGCGCTTCGGCGAAGTCATCGAAGTTCCGGCCCAGATCCATCTCATGAAAGAGGCGCGCCGTGCCGGGGCCGTTGGCGTTCCATCGGCCCCAAATGCCTTCGCCGTCGCGTTGACCACGAATCATCAGGCGTTCGAGAGTCGCATGATCGAGATTGAGCGAACCTTGCGCGCGCAAGGTCTCGATCGTTTTCATGAAGACGAGGTAGGTCGCGCCGGAGCAGTAGCTGGGAGAGGCCGCGTCCGGGAGAACGAAGAATTTTCCGGATTCGAAATGAGCGGCGGCCTGGAGGCGGATTGTCGCGATCCGCGAAGCGGAGTAACGCCCGCCGACAGGCATTTTTTGAATTTGCTCAACGATCAGGTCATTGAACCGGCCTGGGGCGATCTGAGCGAGGCCGAACTCCCGCGCGCCAAAAAAGAGCGCCAGGGCGAGGATTATTTTCGCGAGATGATTTTTCAAAACGACGCGACACAGATAGAACTCAAATCTTCGTGCAGCAACCAAGGAGCGGCGATTTTCAATCGCCGTTTTTTTGGTTCGCTGGTTTCAAACCGCCGCTCCTTGTTGGCTTTGCGGGGAGAATGTGGTACAAATCGCCCATGCTGCGTTTCACGAAGATGAACGGTGCCGGCAACGATTTCGTCATGATCGACAATCGCGTCGGGGACTTACAGCTCGAGGCTGAGCAGATCTCGCGGATTTGCGATCGGCACCGCGGTGTGGGCGCGGACGGCGTCCTGGTGCTCGAACGGCCGACGAACGGCGCAAATTTTCGCATGCGCTATTACAACGCGGACGGCGGCGAGGCGGAGATGTGCGGAAACGGCGCGCGTTGCTTCGCGCGCTACGCGAGCCATGTGGCCGGCCCGGTCGAGAAGCTTTCATTCGAAACGCCCGCCGGGGTGATCGGCGCGGATCTTCAGGGTGAGCTGGTCCGCCTTCAGATGAGCGAGCCGAAAGATTTGCGGCTCGGGATCAAGATTCCGTTAAGCGATCAAACGGTGAGCGGGCATTTTGTGAACAGTGGAGTGCCGCACGTGGTCCTGCGCGTGGAAGATCTCGAGAACGCGGATGTTCGCGGGATCGGCTCCGCGATCCGCCACCACGAACTTTTCGCGCCCAAGGGAGCCAACGTAAATTTCCTGAAACGGAGAGGGGACCGGCAAATCTCGATTCGCACTTATGAACGCGGAGTCGAGAACGAAACGCTCGCCTGCGGGACTGGAGTGGTGGCGAGCGCGCTGGTTTTTTCGGCCCTGGAAAAGGTCGATGGTCCGATCGGAGTGCTCGTGCGCGGCGGGAACGAATTAAAGGTGGGATTCGAAAGAGACGGCGAACAATTCAAGAAGGTCACGCTCACCGGCCCGGCGGATTTCGTCTTTGAAGGGACGATCGAGCTTTGACGGATTCCGTTCGACGTTAATGCCCTGACGATGTTTCGAGGGACCTATACCGCGCTCGTTACACCGTTTCAGGACGGTGTGCTCGATTTGCCCGCGCTCGAGAAGCTGATCGAGGGACAGATCGCCGATGGCATTACCGGCGTGGTCGCGGTGGGAACCACGGGCGAGTCGCCCACGCTGTCGCAGGACGAACGCGAGCAGGTGATCCGCGTCACCATTGAGGTGGCGAAAGGCCGCTGCCAGGTGCTGGCCGGAACCGGATCGAATTCCACCCGTGCCGCGGTCGAGGCGACTCAGGCCGCGGAAAAAATGGGCGTCGACGGCATGCTGGTCGTGGCGCCCTATTACAACAAGCCGAGCCAGGAAGGTTTGTTCCGGCATTTCCGGGCCATCGCCGAGGCCACTGGGTCGCCGATCATGCTCTATAACATTCCCGGCCGTTGCGCGGTGGACATCCGCCCGGAAACAGTGGAGCGGCTCGCCATTGGCTGCCGCAACATTGTCTCAATCAAGGAAGCCAGCGGCAGCGTCGAACGGGTCAGCGACCTGCGCGCCCGGTTGCCGGAGGCGTTTACCATTTTGAGCGGCGATGACTCCCTGACCCTGCCGTTTCTGGCGGTCGGCGCGGTCGGCGTGGTGAGCGTCGCCTCGAATCTTTTTCCGGCGGAAGTGTGCGCGCTCGTCCAGGCGTTCCGTTCGGGCGATGTGAAAACCGCGCGCGAGATGCATCTCAAGATGTTGCCGGTCTTTAAAGATTTGTTCATCGAGCCAAACCCCGTTCCGACGAAGACCGCGCTGGCCTGGCGTGGAGAAATGTCGGCGGAATGCCGGCTGCCTCTTTGCGAAATGACGGAGGAGAACGCCGCTCGTTTGCGCACGACCCTGGACGCCTTTGAGGGAAGTGCCTGAAGATGCAGCCGCTGCGTGTTCTTCTCGTCGGAGCAAAAGGCCGCATGGGTCGGGCCATCGCCGCGGCGGCTGGAGCAGCGGATGCGGTTATTGTCGCCAGTCTCGATCAAGGCGACGATCTCACCCAAGAAATCGGCGCCTGCGATGTCGTGGTCGATTTCAGTCACTCGAGCGCGGCCAATGCGATCTGCCAGGCATGCCTCGGAGCCGGCAAACCCCTGGTGAGCGGCACCACGGGGCATTCAAATGAAGAGCGCGCCCTCCTGGAAAAGGCGGCAAAATCGCTGCCGATCGTCTTGTCGCCGAATTTCAGCGTCGGAGTAAACGCGCTCTTCTGGCTGACGCGGAAAGCTGCGGAACTGCTGGGAAAAGATTTCGATCTCGAAATTGTCGAGACGCATCACCGGTTGAAAAAGGATGCTCCGAGCGGCACGGCCCGGCGGCTGGCCGAGATCCTGTGTGAGGTCCGGAAGCTCGATTACACGAAAAATGTGGTGCACGGCCGCGAGGGTATGACTGGTGAACGTTCGGCGGCAGAGATCGGCGTGCACTCGATTCGGGGCGGCGACGTCGTTGGCGATCACACGGTGACATTCGCCGGCCGGGGCGAGCGGCTCGAGCTGTCGCACAAAGCATCCAGCCGGGAAACTTTTGCCGTCGGGGCATTGCGCGGCGCGCGCTGGATTGTCGGGCGGCCGCCGGGCCTCTACAGCATGGAAGACGTGCTTGGCCTGGCCGGCGAAAAATGAGAGTCGGCGTCGCGGTCGGTTCCAATCTTGGCGAAAGGCTGGCGAACTTGCGCAACGCGCGAAGGGACATTGCCGGTCTCCGGAACGTTCTTCCGCCCATGCGCACGTCGGCCGTTTACGAGACGGAGCCGGTGGGATGCGAAAAAGGCGCGGCGAAATTCCTCAATGCCGCCATCGAATTCGGATATGCGGGCGAGGCGGAGGAGTTATTGAGCGCTCTGGCGGCAATCGAGAAGTTGCTCGGCCGATCTGCCACCCATGCCCGAAATGTTTCCCGCACGATCGATCTCGATTTGCTTTATTTCGGCGAATTGGCGATCGAAACGGCGGAGCTCCAGTTGCCCCATCCGCGCATCACCGAACGCGAGTTTGTCCTCCGGCCGCTCGCGGACATCAGGCCGGATCTGGTTCTTCCAAGACAGACCAAGCCAGTCGCCGCATTGCTTCTCCAGCTCACTGGCGCGGGAGCAGTGGTCCGGATCACGGCGGAGTGGTAAGGTCGAGGCCGATGCAGCAGGAGTTTCGCGACAGGAAATTGCGGGGCGAGCGAATCACGGCGTTGACGGCGTATGATTATCCCACCGCTCGCTTGCTCGATGAGAGCGGGATCGACGTCATCCTGGTGGGCGATTCATTGGGCATGGTGGTGCTCGGCTACGAAGACACCACGCAGGTCACGCTCGCGGAAATGGTCCATCACACGCGAGCCGTCGCCCGCGGAGTGAAACGCGCCTTGCTCGTCGCCGATCTGCCGATCCATACCTACGACCATCCCAGTCAAGCCGTGGCCACGGCGCGTGCGCTGATGGAATCCGGCGCGCAAGCGGTAAAGCTCGAGGGCGGGGCAAGTCACGTGTCTCAAATTGAGGCGATCGTCGCCGAAGGCATTCCAGTGATGGGACACATCGGAATGCTCCCGCAAAGCGTTCGCGAAGAAGGCGGCTACAAAGTAAAAGGCCGCACCCAGGCGGAAGCCGAAGCGCTCGTCCGCGACGCCCAGGCGGTCGAGCAGGCGGGCGCGTTCGCCGTCGTGCTGGAAATCGTGAACCCCGAAGCGGCGCGCCAAATCACGGGCGCATTGAAGATTCCCACCATCGGGATCGGCTCGGGCGAACATTGCGACGGACAGATTTTGGTCACGCACGACCTGATCGGATTGTTCCCCTGGTTCACTCCGAAGTTCGTTTCACCCGAGGCGCGGGTGGCGGACGAGATCCGAAAAGCCGTCCAGATTTTTATCGAGCGCACGCGCTCCGGGGAGAGCTGAGTCTTGGTGGATCGTGCGCTCCGCCGCGCGATGTTTCCAGTCCCGGATTGCCGGGTAAATTGATCTTCCGGTGGAAGCACCGTCCCCGATCACGTTTGGAGTCTGGAGGAAGTTATTGCCTTGCCAGCGGGGAACCTGAGCCGAAATTTGATGTCAGACAGATGGCAATGCGTTTTACGCTTCTCGCTTCACTCGCAGCCCTTCTCGCAGGCTGCGCCGCGCCGGGAAACGCTCCAGAGAACCGCAGTGTCACGACCTACTACGACCGAAACAAGGATGGAGTCGCGGATTACGAATTACACCAGGTCCCTGGGACAGCCTATTGGACCTGGGCGCTGGTTGATACGAAGTTCACCGGGCGATACGACGTCCGAATGAAGCTGGCCTACCCATTCGACTCGGAGCGCGTAAACCTTCCTGTCTCGCGAAACGTAAAGGTGAAGCCCGGAATGCCTCCATATCAGGCGCCCCGCGTAGACCTTTTTTCTCCATCCACACCTTAACCGGGCAATGCGACTCGCGCTGACATCGATCTTCGTCTTGGCGTTACTGGCTTTGGGGGTGCTGGGGCCGCCCGCACTGGACGCATTTCACGACCGGCAGCATCAAGTCGTCGTGCAAGGGCCCCTGAGCGTTTATGAGATGTCGGAAGAGCGCTCACGGGGTCAGAGCAATTCGGAGATCGCGCGCGTCACAGAGAAGGACACCCTCAAGGTTATGCGGATCCGAATCGAAAAAGACTACATGGTGGTGCGGGTGCAGCTCCCAGATGGGCGGCAGGGATACATCTTTTCCGGGGGCAACTTCAGCGTTTACTCTCCCGAGGAGGTGCGACAAGGCCTAGCCAATCGATGAAGCGGACGGCTGGTTCAAACCGTCGACTGCTGTCAAAGTGGCGATGGCGGCGAAAGCAAAAGAATCGTGCCTTATTCTCCAGACCGAAGTGACATAGTTGCAGATGGGCCTGATCGCATCCGCCAAGGCTCGGCTCGCCGCCTAAAAGCGCGTCTCACGCGGCGCAGCGCCAGGCTATCGAAGGGAGCAGGCTTCCTGGGTCGGGTGGTGATTCGCTTTCGAATCTGGCGTTTTGTCCGGCGGCTAGCGGCAAGGCGGGTGCCATCACTAGAAACACTCTACTCCACGCCCTAATTTCAAATTAGGACACCACCAAGTAATGCGATTGCTGGACGCCAGTCGTCGCAGACCTTATCTCGTCAGACGTGAGGACGCTTCATTATTGCCGCGTAATGTTCTGCGCAATCGGCGCGCTTATTTTCGCGTTACCGGGCAGTGCTGCTGACCAGGCCTCGGCTAAGAGCGACAAGAAGCGCTCCGCCGCCCAAGCGCGATACATCACCGGCAGTGGTGTGATCCTTATCCGGGTCGAGCGCATCTCCGGTACGGTCCTCCAAGCCACGATGGTCAAAAGCACGGGAAACAAGATGCTGGACGCCGCGGCGGAAAACTCGTTTAGGAACCAGACCATGAAACTAAATGGTGCGTCCCAGATTAAACTTCCAATAACCTTCCGAATACGCGCTGATTAACACGGATTCAGCAAACGCTCCGCGTTACGCCAGTAATGCAATGCATTGTCCCGAATGTGGCTCCGCGAGTGTTCAGTCGTTCGGCAAGCGGAACTGGTTCTATCCTGTCTCGTTCATCACGATCATCCCTACAGTTTTCGCGCTTCTGCATCAGGCTTCCTCCCCGGTCGACTACCGATGTCCGATGTGCGGTCTCCGGTTCGCGCGCAGGTCAACTCCCGCTCGGTTCGCCCTTCTCGTCATGATCTTCGTTCTTGTGGGAATCGCCCTGGTCCTGGCGTTCTTCTCCGTGCGTGGGCTTACTCCTGGATAACATCTAACCAGACGAATGCACCGTGTCGTGGCTCACTTTGAAGTGTGAGCGAGTTCTTCTCGCAGTGCCGGAGAATGGTTGATCGACTCTTGGATTATGGGCAGAAGCTTTGGCCGTCCTTGCAGGACGCCGTCATATTCAGCCCACGAGCGCTGATATGCTGCGATCTGTCGCGCCAACTGGGATTTCGCCTTCCCGACATCGCCCTTCTCCAGCGCGAGCAAAACGCTGAGACTGAGAGTAGTCGCGGAAATCTGTGACGAAACGACCTCACGCATTTGGGACCGTATTGCCAATACAGGATCGTCGAGCCGCTGGTGCCATCCCGTGGCGAAGCCGCCGCTAAATCCGATTGCACAAGCGAGCCCTGCCACGAGGAGAAACTTCAACATCCAACGAGAGTATGATCAGCGACGCCGGTCGTCGAGTCAGCCTATACCTCTTTCAAATCCCAAACGTGCTTGCGGTGAATTGACGCCCCGTTTCGAACTCGTCCGGGGACAAACGCTCCGGTTTGACAATCACCTCGGAGTGCCGGTTTGTTTCCCGAGGTAAATGAGAACATCCGATTACGGGGAGTTCGACGAGGCGCTCCTGGAAAGCAGCAAAGACCGCAACTGGTTGATCGTCGGTCTGCTGATTTCGCTGGCGATCCACGGCGCGCTCTGCGGATATTTTTACCGGACGAATTTCATTTCCGACCGGTATCTCCTGGAGGACCGCGTCCAGACGCCCACCTTCAAGGTCAAGAATGTGGATCTGGAGCCGCTCGACAAGCCGAGCGTGGACCAAACGAACCCTGCGGCGAAACCCGACCCCGACAAGACCGACGTGCAGCTTCCGGACGAGAAAAAGTCGTTCGACCAGCTTTTGCAGGACGTCCATGCCAGCGCCGCGTTGCCCGACGACACCAGCGACGTTCTCCCCGACAAGCCGCAGGTTGACCCAAATGCCACCAACGTCCTGGCGGAGATCGAGCGCAGCAGCGCGCAATCTCTGGCGAAAAGCCCCGACGCGGCGCGCGAACAAAATCTCATGACCGATTCGGACACCTCCGGGCGGCCGCAGCCGGCCATGACCGGGACGGAGCTGGCCCGGAGCACCACGATCAAGAAACCGAACGTCTTTAACAAAATTCCCGGCGACAGCGCGGGACCGAACCGCAGCCACGCGCGCGGGTTTAGCGATCTGGATTCGCTGCTCGCGCAGAAAGGCCCGCTCGGGTCCGGCACGCAAATGCGAATGCCGGACGACCAGCTTTTCAATTACGACAGCGCGGATTTGCAGCCGAGCGCGATGAGCCAGTTGCAGAAGCTCGGCACGCTGATCAAGCGCAATCCGAAGGCGACTTTCGCGGTCGAGGGTTATACCGATTCACTCGGGTCGTTCGAGTACAACCTGGATTTGAGTCAACGCCGGGCCGACAGCGTGAAGCAGTATCTGGTTGAGGCGATGGGAATAAACCCCGCGCAAATCAACGCGCGCGGGTATGGGGCCTCGAAATTTATCGTGGCGCCGCGTCCGGTCCCCCCCGCCTACAAGAGCCCCGAAGAAGAGATGGAGATCGAGCGGCAGCGTCCGAATCGCCGCGTTGTCATCGTCGTGCGCTGACGGGCGCGCGGTAGTTTCCCACCTGTCATCCCGAGCGCAGTCGAGGGACCTCTAACTTCGCCTTTCTGCAGCCGGAGCTAGAGCAAGAGATGTCTCGACTTCGCTCGACATGACAAAAAAGCCGATCCGCTCACCAGTTTTTGATCCACTGCGATGGGTTCGCGGAATTCGCCGTGCTCCACAAATCGAAGGTTGGGTTATGGCCGGCGTCGCCGGCGGGATTTTCGGCCTTCGCTGTTGAGTAGCCGTAACTGTTTCGAAATGGATCTTGCAGGTAGGTATTAGGTCCGGACGGGTTCGGGGCAAGCAGGTTGGGCTTCAGGGCGCTGCCAAAGTAATTTTTCGCATCGGGCGGAGCGGGTGTGATCGGGTTCGCATCCTCGTCTCCCGTCAGTTGGGAATACAGATAGCTGCTGGCGGGCCTGTAACTGTCCGGGCTCGTCGTTGCCGGATCCAAAGCCCTGGTGTCGTCATTCGAGGGATACACTCCATGATCCGCTTTGTAGTTTTCCAAGGCGGCCGATATCGCCGCGATTTCCACTTCAGTCCGGGAACGGGCGCCTTTGTTCTGGACGTAACCGGATGTCGCGAGGATCAGGCTGGCCAGGACAATGATGATCGTTAGTACGACCAGGAGTTCGAGGATCGTGAATCCGCGGGACGTGACGAGCTTGGGTAGCGCACGCGTCTCGTCCCGCCCCTGCGGAAGCGATGGCGTCCTCGCTATCGCGAACTTTTCCTTCGTCGACGAATCCAGGAGATAACGCGCGCTTGGAAGATTGTTTCGGTGAGACACCGAAACCAGCACGCGAGACGCGTGCGCTACCCAGGCATTCGAAATGTTACCCCTCACTCGTTCGGTTAACTTTGCTGCTGCAATCCGCTGATAATGCTGATGAGCGGCATGAAAAGCGCGATGACTATCGTGCCGACGATCAGCGCGAGCAGGACAATCATGATCGGCTCGAGCAGCGAGGTGAGCGCAGCCACGGAGTTGTCGACCTCATCATCATAGACCTCCGCAATCTTTAAGAGCATCTCGGGCAACTGCCCGGTTTCTTCGCCCACGTCGATCATGCTGATCACCATCGGCGGGAACGTTCCGCTCGCCTCCAGTGGCTGCACGATCGTTTCACCCTCTTTTACGCTATCGTGCACTTGCGAGATCGCCCGGGCGATGACGGTGTTGCCCGCGGTCTCGCGCGTGATCTCGAGCGCCTGCAAAATCGGCACTCCGCTCGTCACCAGCGTTCCGAGCGTGCGCGAAAATCTTGAGATCGAAGTTTTTCGAATCAAGTCGCCGAAGAGCGGCGCGCGCAGCTTGATTTTATCGATGAGAGCTCGGCCGGCACGGGTGCGGGCGGCGAATTTGTAGCCAGCGAAGGCGAGGACAACCACGCCCAGCAGCACGGCCCAGTGTTTCTGCATGAAATCGCTTACCCCAATGACGAAGAGGGTGATCGCGGGCAACGGTTTGTCCCCCAGCATGTCGTGGAAGATCGTTTGAAATTTCGGCACGATGAAAATCAGGAGAAAGGTCAGGATCGCCACGGCCAGAAGAAGCACGATGACGGGATAAACCAGGGCCGCGGCGACCTTGTTCTTGACCTTCTGCGCTTTCTCCTGGAATTCCGCGAGCCGGCTCAGCACGAGATCGAGGACGCCACCCAGCTCGCCCGCCTTGACCATGTTGACGTAAAGACCGTTAAAGATGCGCGGGTGCCGCTCGAGACCCTCGGAGAACGTGCTGCCGTCCTGGACCGATTCGGCCAGCTTGTTGATCGTGTTTTTGAAGACGGAATCGCGCTCCTGCTTGGCGAGAACCCCGAGACCGCGCAGAAGGGGGAGCCCGGCATCGATCAACGTCGCGAGCTGCCGCGTGAAAATCATGAGCGTTTTTGGCTTAACGGTTTTCCTCTGGAAGAGAACGATGTTCATGCCGCCACGAACTCGCTCCGCGCGAGGGATTTTCGCCACCGGCCGAGGAGCGTTTCCGCCGGGGCCGACGGCCATTTCTTCTTCGCAAACGCTCGTGGGATAATAGCCGGCTTGCCGCAATTGACCGACCGCTTCATTGGTCGAGGCGGCATCGACCAAGCCAGTAGATTCCTGGCCGTGAGCGTCGAGAGCTACGTAGTTGTAACGCGGCATGAGGGGGGAACGAACGAATCGACGTTAACTCGGAGTCGCGACGAATGTCGAGCGCAGTGCATTGGGCGTCTGGGTAGCGCACGCGTCTCGCGTGCTGGTTTCGGCGTCTCGCCGAAACGATCTTCGAGAGCGGCGGCAAATTGGGTGAAACGGACGCTAAGGAAAGTTCGCGACGGCGAGGACGCCGTCACTCCCGCAGGGGCGGGACGAGACGCGTGCGCTACCCAGAGATTTTGCGCATCGTATTACGTATATTTCAGCACTTCCTCGGTCGTGGTGGCGCCGGCAAAGATGCCGCGCAAGCCGTCCTGGCGCAGCGTGACCATGCCAAGTTCGACGGCCTTTTCCTTGAGCGTTACGGCTGGCGCACGCTCGTTGATCAATTCGCGCAGCGGATCGCTCATTTTCATCAGCTCGTAGATGCCCATGCGGCCCTTGTAACCGGTCTGATTGCAGGCGTCGCAGCCTTTGCCGTAATGGAAATTTTGCTGGCCGATGTCGCGTCGCGATAGTTCAAGTTGGGCAAGTTGGATTTCGCTGGGTTGATAAGTCGCACGGCACTGCGAGCAAATGCCGCGAAGCAATCGTTGCCCGAGCACAGCTTCCAGCGTGGAAGAAATGAGAAATGGTTCCACGCCCATGTCGATCAGGCGCGTGATTGCCCCCGGCGCGTCGGTCGTGTGCAAAGTGGTGAAGACAAGGTGTCCGGTCAGGGCCGCTTGGATGGAGATTTGGGCCGTCTCCAAATCGCGCGTTTCGCCCACCATGATGCGGTCCGGGTCCTGCCGGAGAAAGGCGCGGAGCGCTCGCGCGAAGGTCAGGCCGATCGCTTCGTTCACCGGCACCTGGACGATGCCTTCGAGATCGTATTCGACCGGTTCCTCCGCGGTGAGCAGCTTCGAGTCGATCGTGTTGATCCTTCTCAGGCACGAGTAAAGCGTCGTCGTTTTTCCAGAACCAGTAGGCCCGGTGACGATGAACATGCCGTTGGGGCGCTGAATGATTTCGACGATGAAATCGTGGATGGAGCCGGGAAGGCCGAGGGATTCGAGGTCGAGGTTGACCATGGAGCGGTCGAGCACACGGAGGACAACGCTCTCGCCGAATTGCGTCGGCAACGTCGAGACGCGCAGATCGACGACGCGGCCCGCAATATTTTTCTGGATGCGCCCGTCCTGCGGGAGCCTGCGCTCGGCGATGTTCATGTTCGCCATGACCTTCACGCGCGAGATCACGGGCAGCGCGAGATGAAGCGGTGGCGGCGCCATTTCGTAAAGCGCGCCATCGACTCGATAGCGAATCTTGAATTCGTTCTCGAAGGGCTCGAAATGAATATCGCTCGCGTGATCCTGGATCGCCCGGAACAGAATTAAATCGACCAGGCGAATAATCGGGGTCGCATTGGCTTCGGCCTCGACGTTTGACGCGGCTTCATCCGTGCCGCCGAGGCCCAGCAGCTCGCCTGCGTCGCCCAGCTGATCGAGGATATCCTCCATGCTGGCGCTCTCCGTGCCGTAGCAGCGCCGGATGAGATCCTCGACTTGTTCGGTGGGGGAGACGATCACATGGACGTCCTGGCCAAGGGCAAACCGAAGGTCTTCCGCCGCGCGCATATCCAGCGGGTCCGCCAGGGCCACGCTCAGCGTATGATCGCTCAAGCCGATCGGCAGGGCCTGGTGAAGCCGCGCCAGACCGGCGGGAATCAGGCGCAAGATTTCCCGCGGAATTTCGTGGTCCGAGAGGTCGAGAAAATGGGTGCCAAGCGCGTCGGCGATGATTTGATAAAAGCCGCGGGCATCGACGAAGCCGCCATCAATCAGGGCTTGCTCGATGCTCTTGCCGTTTAGATTCGCCTCCTCCAAGAGATCGTCCGCTTGGGACGGTTGGAGGACCCGTTGCTCGACGAAGAGATCCGCAATCTGTTTCGCGTTCATCTCTTTCTGGGGAGCGCAGCCTCGCGTGCTGGCGAGCGCGCCCTCGCGATCGCGAACTTTTCTGAAGGTTGTTTTGGCGAGGCGCCAAAACAAGCACGCGAGGCGCGTGCGCTCCCCAAAGCAAATCCTGCCACGCTCATAATTAGCTCGCGTCTCCGAGCGTGATCGAGATCACTTCTTCCGCTGAGGTGAGGCCGGCGAGGACTTTGCGCGCGCCGTCCTCGCGCAAGGTGCGCATCCCGAGCTCGCGAGCGCGCCGGCGCAGAGCGAGAGTGGAGCGCCGATTATTGATCAGGTGGCGCACTTCGTCATCAATCACGAAGATTTCAAAAATTCCCATTCTGCCTTTGTACCCGGTGTTCCGGCATTGCTCGCAGCCGGACGGCTTCATCACCTGTGCCTGGCTTAACTGAGAAGACTCCAGATGCAGGGCGCGCAGTTCGGTGTCGCTGAGCTTGCCAGGTCTTTTGCAGTTCGGGCAGAGTTGCCTAACGAGTCGCTGGGCGACGATCGCGCGCAACGAAGACGCTACCAGGAAGGGCTGGACACCGATATCCACCAGCCGCGCCACCGCGGAGGGCGCATCGTTTGTGTGCAACGTGCTGAAAACCAGGTGTCCTGTCAGGCTCGCGTTCGTCGCGATCTTCGCCGTCTCGAGATCGCGAATCTCCCCGATCATGATGATGTTCGGCGCCTGGCGCAAAATGGAACGCAACGCGACCGGGAACGTCATTCCGACCTCGGGGTTGACCTGGACCTGATTGATCCCGGTCATCTGATATTCGACCGGCTCCTCGACGGTGATGATCTTGAGATCGGGCTTGTTGATGAAGTTGAGGCACGAATAGAGCGTGCTCGTCTTGCCGGACCCAGTCGGGCCGGTCACGAGCAGGATTCCATCCGGCAGGCGGAGCAAGCGCTCGAATTTCTCCTGGTCGTCGTCAAAAAATCCAAGCTCAGGAAGGCCGAGCAGCAGGCTCGACTTGTCGAGAACGCGCATGACCACGCTTTCGCCATGGTTGGTGGGAATCGTCGAGACGCGAAGGTCGATCGGCTTCCGCGCGATCTTCACCTGAATGCGCCCATCCTGGGGCAAGCGCTTTTCCGCGATGCTCATCGAGCCAGTCATGATTTTCAGCCGGCTGACGATGGCGGACTGCAAGCGTTTCGGCGGTGCCTGCATTTCCTGGAGGACGCCGTCGATCCGAAAGCGGACGCGAAATGTTTTGTCGAGCGGTTCCAGGTGAATATCACTGGCGCCCAGCCGGTGCGCTTCGATGAGGAGCATGGAGACCAGGCGAATGATCGGGGCATCGGCTTCATCAGTTCCGCTGATGTCGCCGCCGCCCGTGATCTCCACACCGAGATCCGCCGCCTGGCCGCTTTCCCGCGCCAGGACGCCGACCGCCTGATCGGCCGTGCCGTAGTATTTGATCAAGGCCTGTCCGATTTCCTCGGGACTCGCGCAGACCAGTTCGATCTCGCGCTGCAACAGGAAGCCCAGGCTGTCGATCGTGTCGATGTCGAGCGGATCACCGACCGCCAGGATCAATCCGGTTTCACCAAAGCCGATCGGAATGACCTTGAACCTCCGCGCATCCTGCGCGCGGATTTGATCGATCACCCCCGGCGGAATGATCTTCGTCGAAAGGTCGACCCAATCCATGTGGGCATAGGCGGCCAGGCTGCGGGACACGTCGACTTCTGAAACAACGCCCTCTTTGATGAGCAGATCGACGGCATTGTTCGCGCCGTTCAATCGTGATTTGGCCGCTTCGATTTGAGAGCGGGTGACGAGCCCCGCCTCTTCGAGGAGCCTGAGAACGTGATCTTCTTTCGCTTGCACTGGGGGGCGCCGGACGAGTGATGCAAGGCTATTGACTGCCCAGAAATGTGTCAACCACCGAGAGACGGCCGCTCTGCAAAAATAACCACCCAACGCCCACCTATCAGCGACGGCAAGCGTCCAGCAATGGAATTACTTGGCAGCGTCCAGTTTGAAGAGGATCGCTATTCGTCTCGCGAAAACCCAGAACAATCGAAGAGGCCGCAGCCGCGAGAAGCAGGGAAGCAGCAACGTACGCTTGCGTGGGAGTCATCCAGCCCGCTCCATGGTCGCCGGGTAATCGCTTATCGTGCAGCTGGGCATGACGCGCCGCGAGCAAAAGGAAAAGCCCAAATAGGCCGCATAGGATCGCGACTTGAAGACCGGACGTTCGTCTGGGAGTCACTTTTTCAGGGTAACAGAGCGATAACTTCGTCCAGGCGGTAGCAGGCAGCGAATTCCACCTGCGTTTGACTACTCGACGGTGACGCTCTTCGCGAGATTGCGCGGTTTATCGACATCGCGGCCCAGCTCGACGGCGAGGTGATAGGCGAGCAGTTGGAGCGGGATGACGGTGAGGATCGGGCTGACGTAATCGGGAACTTCCGGGAGGGTAATGATGTCGTCGGCGATCTTGGCGAGGCGGCCGGCGCCGTTGCCGGAGGTGACGGCGATAACGGGGCCTTTGCGCGCGCGGACTTGCTCGATGTTGTTCAAGTTCTTCGAAAAGACGGCGTCATCGGGTGCGATGAAGACTGAGGGAAGCTCCGGCCGGACGAGGGCGATGATGCCGTGTTTGAGCTCGGCGCTCGGGTGGCCTTCGGCAAAAAGATAGGTGATCTCCTTCAGCTTGAGCGCCGCCTCGAGCGCGACCGGAAAGTGGAATTGGCGGCCGAAAAAGAGCATGCCGGGCGCCGACGCGTATTTTTTGGCGATCGCCTTGATCTGATCGCTTAACTTCAACACTTCTTCGATCTGGCCCGGCAACGCTTCGAGCGCCTCGATGATCCGCGTTCCTTCCGAAGTGGAGAGATGGCGCATGCGGCCCAGGAGCAGCCCGATCGCCGTGAGAATGGCAAGCTGCGAGGTGAACGACTTCGTGGCGGCGACGCCGATCTCAGGGCCCGCGTGCATATAAACGCCGCCGTCGCTTTCTCGCGCGATCGTGCTCGCAACATTGTTACAAATTCCGAGCGTGCGATAACCCTTGCGCCGGCTCTCCCGCAAAGCGCCGAGCGTGTCCGCGGTCTCGCCGCTCTGGCTGATGGCGAAGACGAGGGTGTCACGCGTCATCGGCGTGTTGCGGTGGCGGAATTCGCTGGCGTATTCCACTTCCGTTGGAATCTGCGCGAGCGCTTCGATCAAATATTCGCCGATCATCGCGGCGTGCAGGGCCGTGCCGCAGCCGGTGAGAACGATGCGGCCGACATCGCGCAATTGCGCCGGCGTCATGTTCAAGCCGCCGAGCTTGGCGGTGCACTCTTCCGGGCTGAGACGTCCGCGCATCGCGTCGCGCACGGAACCGGGCTGCTCAAAGATCTCCTTGAGCATGTAGTGCGCGTAATCGCCTTTCTTGATGTCCGCGTCGCTAAATTCGACTTTGCTCAGCTGGTAATTGCCCGCTTCGCCCGCGACCGAGCTGATCTCAAATTTGTCGCGCTCGACCGCGACAACGTCGAAGTCGTTCAGGTAAACGGCGTCGCGGGTGTAGGCGACGATGGCGCTCACGTCGCTCGCGAGAAAATTTTCCTCCTTGCCTACGCCGAGGACGAGCGGGCTGCCGCGCCGGGCGCCGACGAGGAAGTCCGGGATGTCGCGATGGACGAGGGCAATTCCATACGTGCCGATGACTTGCCGCAAGGCCGCACGCACGGCATCGACGAGGCGTCCCTTCTCATTAAGGGGAGCGGCGGCCTCGCCGTTGGCACCGGCATTTTCCGCTTCGGCGATGGAGGCGTCGTAAAGTTTCCCGATTAAATGTGCGAGGACTTCGGTATCGGTCTCGGAAGAAAAGTGGCGATCGCCTTCCCGAACCAGTTGATCTTTCAGGGCCTGGTAATTCTCGATCACGCCGTTGTGCACGAGCGCCAGTTTTCCGCTGGCGTCGAAATGGGGGTGGGCGTTTTGGTCCGTGGGTTTCCCGTGGGTGGCCCAGCGGGTGTGGCTGATCCCGAAAGTTCCGGTCGGTGGCTTCTCCGCCATGAGCTTCCCGAGCGCGGCGATGCGGCCGGCGCACTTGCGCGTTTCGACGCGATCGCCGTCCACGATCGCAACGCCCGCGGAATCGTAGCCGCGATATTCGAGGCGGCGCAATCCATCGAGCAGGATGGGAGCTGCTTCCGACCGGCCGACGTATCCAACAATGCCACACATGCAGGGAGAGCGTGACATTAAGGTGTGATCGGCGCAACCGGTCCAGCCATGCGGGGCGCCCGCCCTCCATCAAAAAGGTTGATGGGAGCAGGGGCAATCTGCGTTAATTTGATTCGTGGGAAAGGAAAGCAGTCGCGCCACACGCCAGCCGTCTTCAGCCGATCCGGCCGCCGCCGGATCGATCCCCGCGCTTCCTCCCGGCACGACGCAACGGACGCTTTCCATCATCATGGGTGGCGGCGCCGGGACTCGGCTGTTTCCGTTAACAAAAGATCGGTCGAAACCGGCGGTGCCGCTGGGCGGCAAGTATCGGCTGGTCGACATCCCGATCAGCAACTGCCTGAACTCCGGGCTGCGGTCGATCTACGTGCTGACGCAGTTCAACAGCATGTCGCTGCACCGCCACATCCAGGCGAGCTACAAATTCGATAATTTTTCCCGAAGCTTTGTCGACATCCTCGCCGCGCAGCAGACTCCGGAAGGCTCGCAGTGGTATCAAGGCACAGCGGACGCGGTGCGCCAAAACATGCGCTACTTCCTGGAGCGGCCGTTCGATTATTACATCATTCTCAGCGGCGATCAGCTTTACCGGATGGATTTCCGCGCCCTGCTCCACCAGCACATTCGCTCGGGCGCAGACATTACCCTGGCCACCAAGCCGGTGGAGCGGGAGCAGGTTTCCGAGTTCGGGATCATGCAGAGCGATGCCGGCCGCCGGATCACTCGCTTCGTCGAGAAGCCGAAAGACGAGAGCACGCTGAGCGAGTTCAAGATGAGCCGGGAACTGCTCGCGTCGATCGGGGCGGCGGCCGAGGAGGAATTATATCAGGCCTCGATGGGCATTTACGTTTTCAATCGCGACGTGCTGGTGGAATGCCTCGAGAACGACCTGGTCGATTTCGGGAAACATATCATCCCGCAGTCGATCCAGGAGCGGCAGGTGAGCGGGTTTATTTTCAACGGTTACTGGGAAGACATCGGCACCATCCGGGCGTTTTACGAAGCCAATCTGGATCTGACGGACCTTCTGCCTCAATATAGTTTCTTCGAGGCTTCGGCTCCGATTTACACCCACCCACGTTTTCTGCCGGGCAGCAAAATAAACGGCGCGACCTTGCGCCAGGCGATCATCGCCGATGGCTGTATCATCTCGGACGCGCACCTGGAGCGATCCGTCATCGGTGTGCGCAGCATCATCCAAACCGGCGCCACCATACGGAATAGCATCGTCATGGGCGCGGACTATTACGAGACGAACCCTTCCGGCTCGGCGCGCGGGTTACCGCCGATCGGGATCGGGCGCAATTGTGTGATCGACCGGGCGATCATCGACAAGAATGCGCGGATTGCGGACGGCGTTGTCATAACTCCGGAAGGCAAACCGGCGGACCTGGATGCCGGCAATTATTTTATCCGCGACGGCATCGTCGTGGTGCCGAAGAACGCGGTGATCCCGCCTGGCTTCTGGATCTAGTCCGCGCGATTTCTACCGGCCTGTATTCAGCCCAGCCGCGGAACCGTCTCTCTCCCATTTCGCCTGTTCGTTCCAGGGCAAGGAGGTTTCGCGGGTGCCGGCGGGATCGGCGATAAGGGGAGGATCGTTTTTCGCGCAGGAAGCCAGCACACTCGCCAAACAAAAGAGGGAGGCGATTCTCAGGAATTTGAAACAGGTGGAGTCAAAAATTCGTGCCAGCATAAATGACGGTATCTCCCGGTTGCACCTGGACCCCGCGGGCCAGGCTGCTGGTAATGATATCGCCGATGGCGGTGGCCGGTTCAACTGACGAAATCCGAATTTTGCCGATGAACGAACCTCCGCGCAAGACCAGCATCTCGGTGTTGGTCTCGACTCCCTGCCTGCCGCCCAGATTCAGAACCACGAAGTTATAGGCCTGATTCATTGCCAGGACCCTGCCTCGGATTCCGGGATTCCTTCCAGATGCGGGCCGCCGTTTCGTCTCTTTTTCCAGATCGGCTGATCGGTCCTGGGCCGCCTTGATCTTGTCGGAGAGCAGTGCTTTTTCGCGCTCGACGGCATCAAGCTGTTTCATCGCCTCTTCCAGTTGAGTCCGCAGCTCCGCGGTCGAAGCGGCCGCAGGAACGCCATTGGCGGCGGGTTTGCTCTCAGCCTCCTCGATCCGCTTCTCCAGTTGTGCGATCTGCGTTTCGTTCGCCCGCAACTTCGCTTCGAGATCGTCTTTCTCTGTTTGGGCCCTGGTTAGCTCAGCTTCGGTGCTCGCGACCTTCGTTCGCGTCTCGGCGAACTGGGCATTGGCGGCGGCGACCGCCGCTTCGCGTCCCTGCAACTCTTTTTCGCGCGAAGTTTGAAGCTGTTCCTCTGCCTTGCGAGACTCCTCGGTCTGCATGAGCCTCGAGCGCAATCCGCGTGTCCGCTGGATATTGAGAAGGCCGAACAACGCCGAAAGGGCGAGGACAAGGACGGAACAACCGATCAGTGTTCTGGGGGTCGTCACTGGCAACGGGGGATGCGACGGCCAGTTTTACGCAAATGGCGCTGTTCATTGCAATCCGATTCGCGTGCGGAAGGCTGGCTCAACTGACGAAATCCGAATTTTGCCGATGAACGAACCTCCGCGCAAAACCAGCATCTCGGTGTTGGTCTCGACTCCCTGCCTGCCGCCCAGATTGAGAACGACGAAGTTATAGGTCTGGTTCATTTGGCCAGGACCCTGCCGCGGATTCCGGGATTCCTTCCGGCTGCGGGCCGCCGTTTCGCCTCTCTTTCCAGATCGGCTGATCGATCCTGGGCCGCCTTGATCTTGTCGGAGAGCAATGCTTTTCGCGCTCGACGGCATCAAGCTGTTTCATCGCCTCATCCAGTTGGGCCCGCAGCTCCGCGATCGATGCGGCCGGAGGAACGCCACTGGCGGCGGGTTTGCTCTCAGCGTCCTCGATCCGCTTCTCCAGTTGTGCGATCTGCGTTACGCAGACGCCGTGGTGAGCCAAGTCGAAAATCCATTAGAGACGATGAAAACCGCAAGGGGAATAGGGTAGTGCGCCTTACCCGTTGACCGCCCGCCCGCCGTTCGGATGGAGGCGTGCAAGGGGCGTGTCGGAAGCGGGAAGTTTTTAAACCTTGCTAATTGCTTTGATCTGGTTTCTTAAACCGTGGAGCAACCTCCGGGCAAGGGACGAAGATTCGGACTTGCTTCGGATGGATGATTTTACCGCTCGGAACGACGCGTTTTTTCATGGTCAAACTCGCCCGCGAACCTTGGCAATGGGTTTCGAACTGGATTCAGCGCCATTTGCTGGAAGGCTTCCTTCTGCGGCGCTCGTACGAGCGGATGTACCTCATCTTGGGTGGACACATCTTCTTTCAGACCCTGAGCGCCGCTATCGAGCTGGACCTGTTTTCACTCCTCGACCAGCACAAGCGCATGACACGGGAGGAGATTGCGGCCTCGCTCAAATGCGCCGCGCAACCGATTCGGATCCTGCTCCTGGGATGCGCGACCTTGGGCTTGATCCGTAAGCGCGGCGCGTGGTACTCGAATACGATCCTTTCCCGCAGCCTCTTCGTGCGAAGTGCTCGCCGAAATGTGATTGATATAGTGCGGTGGCAGCATCACATCAACTATCGCGCGATGCCCTATTTTGCCGAAGCCATTCGCGCCAATTCCAACGTGGGGCTTCAGGAATTTCCCGGCACCGAAGGCACGTTATATGAGCGTCTGGCACACGATGAACGGCTCGAGCGGATTTTCCAAGACGCGATGGAAAGCATTTCTGTCCAGGCAAACGCCATGCTGGTCCGCAGCCTGGATTTCCGGGATGCGAAGTATCTGGTGGATGTCGGCGGGGGCAACGGAACGAACATTGTGGCCTTCGCCCGCAAGTTCCCGCATCTTCGCGCCGTCGTCTTCGATTCAGCGTCCGTCTGCGAGCTTGCGAAAGGAAACATCGCCAGCGAAGGACTGAGCGACCGGCTGGACGTATGGCCCGGGGATTGTTTTGTGGATCCTTTTCCGAAAGAAGCCGACGCGATTCTGTTCGCCCATTTCTTTACGATCTGGTCCGAAGAACGAAATCGACAACTCCTTCGCAAATGCTTCGATAGCCTGCCAGGAGGTGGAGCTGTCATCATCTTCAACATGATGCAGCTCGATACTGAGAATGGACCGCTCGGTGCCGCGATGGGATCGCCCTACTTTCTCACGCTCGCCACTGGCGAAGGCATGCTCTACACCTGGCGTGAGTACAGCCAATGGATGCGTGACGCGGGGTTTCGCTCCATCGAAAGACGAGCCCTGCCGCGTAACCACGGGCTCATAATCGGTAGAAAGATTTAGGAGCATTCCGGGGGAGTGCGCGCGTCTCGAGGCGAGCCGTCGCTGCACGGGGTTCGATCCCCGCACCTCCAACCACCCCTCGTTGATAAGGTCGCACGTTGACGGGATTGCCCGGATGACGTTGAGCCGGCAAAGTGGAGATTGCGGCTAAAGCGAGAGGGAAACCCCATGAACGAAGACCCGAAAGACCAGTTGAGCGCCAGTTTCAGAGGGGCGCGCGACGAACGCGGCTTTCTCAAAAACCTCGCAACAAACATAAAGGGGCCAGCGGTTTCAGTGGTCCTGGGGATTTTGGCTAATCGCACTTGTGGTAATCACGGTTTGGGACGCCAAACACACTCCATCGGCCTTCATAATGCTCAGCCTTTTCCTGGCCTTTTACGTTGTAATACTTGGCCGACCGTCAAATTAGGACACTACCCGGGTGGGGAAGGGGCGGGCTCCGGTCCGCTTTATTTCGCGTTGCGCTGCCCTGGCTTCCATCCTATAGAACGCGTTATGGGTCAGCAACATCGGGTGAGGGTCAAACGTCGGCGGCGCAGCGCTTATTTGGATCGCAAGAAGGTGGCGGCGAAAGCTGCGCCGGTGCGGAAAGAAGCGCCCAAGACCAAGGCCAAACAACCGAAGAAGCAGGCCGCGCCCGCCCCGGAGACCTAAAACAGCAGGCATACCCTTTGATTGAGACGGTGACTTTGCGAAAACTCATCTTCGACGCAAAGTGCGCGCGCAATACCTGATCGTTGACGGCCACAGCGTGATTTTTGCCTGGCCAGAGTTGCGCGCCCTCCATCGGCGTCGCAGTTCACTCGCCCGCGATGCGCTCGTGAAGAAATTGCGGGAATACCAGGATTGGACTGGCGTGCGCGTTGCGGTGGTTTTCGACGGCAAAGGGACGGCCGTCAACGTGGACTCAGAGCCGGGGGAAATCCAAATCTTCTATTCACGGGAGGGTCAAACCGCGGACTCCATCGTTGAGCGGCTCGCAAGCAAGTATGCTTCGCGATTCAAGCTGCTGGTAGCGACCAGCGATGTCCTGGAGCAGGAAACGGTGAGCGCGAGCGGAGCCGAATGCATCTCAACCGAAGCGCTGCGGTGGCTACTGGAGGAAGCCTCGACCGCGTAATTTCGTTAGGTTGCGGCGTCTAGGCCGCTCCCGCCAGGACAGAGTGCGGGCGTGCCAGCGCTTCGCGGCGCGCGCGTTGCTGACACGTGGCAAGCACGCGGGACAGGACGCAGTAAAGCTGTTCGATCGGCAGATTCTTGCTGACGTAGCCATTGGCTCCGGCGCGCAGGGCGGCGTGCATCCGCTCCTCGTCGTAGCCGACACCGGTAAAGACGATGATCGGCAGGTTCTGGCTCATCTCCCGAATGAAAGTAATCAAGGAAATGCCATCGACTTTCGGCATGTTCAGATCGACCACCACTACGTCGCACTGATGATGTTCGAGCCAGGCCGCAGTCTGGAAACCCTCCGTCAGGTATTCGCAGGTGTGCCCTTTTTGCTTGAGATAAGTCACGAGGAATTTCGTGATGGCGGGGTCGTCGTCGATGAGTAGGAACTCGGCGGCATCGCGGGTCAGTATTTTCATTCGGGCGCTTTCTTATAATTACTATAATCTCTATAGCACTAACCTTGCCAACTCTTCACGGCCCGGCCAGGCCAGGGGAAATTCAAGGCCAGGCGTCGCTCGGCCTTGGACGATCACCGGATTCTTGAGGGCGCGGAATGCCCGGAGCGCCAGCGGAGCTGGCGTGGAATTCGCTTATTCCAAGCTGGCGCGAACCGCGTCGAGCTGCCCAGCCGAGCCGAGTTTCCCGTTCTTATGCGCGATAAACTTCGCGTATTCCTCAACGAAGATTTTGCCCGGTGGACGAAAATCAAACTCCGCCGGGTGATCGCGAAAATACTCTCTGTGGACACGAGTCCAGACCAGACGGCCATCGGTGTCGATGTTCACCTTGGTGACTCCCAGCTTTGCGGCTGGAAGGTATTCCTCCTCGTTTACGCCCCGGGCCGACGGATCGAGCTTGCCGCCTGCCGCATTGATTCGCTGCACTTCCTCGACAGGAACGCTGGAGCTGCCGTGCATCACAATCGGCATCCCGGGAATCAATTTCTTGATTTCCTCGATCACTTCGAAATGAAGGCTTTGTTGCCCCTTGAACTTATAAGCGCCGTGACTGGTACCGATGGCGGCGGCCAGCGAATCGCAGCCGGTCCGCTTTACGAATTCAACCGCTTCCTGCGGATTCGTAAGGGAGGCATGGCCTTCGTCCACCTTGATGTCCTCTTCGACACCGCCGAGCTGTCCGAGTTCGGCTTCCACGCTTATGCCTTTGGCGTGCGCGCGATCCACCACGCGCTTTGTGATCGCGATGTTTTCCTCGAACGACTCGTGGCTCGCGTCGATCATGACGGAACTGTAAAACCCCGAGGCGATGCAGTCGTAGCACGTTTCCTCGTCTCCGTGATCGAGATGGACGGCAAAAATAACCGTGGGAAACATTTCTTTCGCGGTGCGGATCATGGCTTCGAGCATTCTTTTGTCCGCGTATTTTCGTGCGCCTTTTGAGAGCTGAATAATAAACGGGGCCTGGCTCTGTTCGCAGCCACGGAAGAGCCCGAGGAGCTGTTCCATGTTGTTAATGTTGTAGGCGCCGACGGCGAATTTTCCGTAGGCCACTTTGTAAAGTTGAGCGGTGGTTACGATCATGACGATATATTTCAGATTGACGATGATATCAGATTGGCGCGGTTAACGCGCCGATCGGAAAGGACCGCACCTTAAATCCGAAATCGGAAATTCGAAATCCGAATTTCTTCAGTGCCCGTTAGGGCTGGCGGGCAGCATCACGCTCACGGAGGTGCCGTGGGGGTTGGAGTCAATGTCGACGCGTCCGTTGTGATCGAAGACAGTCCGTTTGACGATCGGCAGCCCCAGTCCCATTCCCCGGGCCTTCGTGGTGCAAAACGGAGAGAACACCTTCTCTTTCAGGTCCGCGGATATTCCCTTGCCGTTGTCCTTTACCGTCACCACGACCCCGCTGGCGTGCCCGCCTTCGCGGATACCTCTCGCGGCCAGGGTGATGCGCGGTTTGCTCCGGCCCGAAGTGGCTTCCGCGGCATTCGCGACGAGATGCGCGAAAGCTTCCGTGAGCGCCGCTTCATCGCCCAGCACTTTCGGAAGGTCGTTTGGCAGCGCGGTATCGATCGCGACTCCGTTTTTCTTAAGGCGCTCGCGCGCGAGCTCGATCGCTTTTCTGACCGAAGGGCGCAGATCGATTGGTTTCAGCACCAGCTCCGAGGGATGGGCAAAATTGTTGATTTGGGTGATGATCTTGTCCAGCCGGTCGATTTCCTGGACGACGATCTCGTTAAAATCCTTCCGGAAATCGGCATCGTCGAAACGTTCCGGCAGAAGCTGGGCGAACGTCTTGATCGCCACGAGCGGATTTCGAATTTCGTGGGACATGCTCGCGGCGAGGTCGGTCCAAAACGCCGCGCGATCGACCAGGTCTTGTTTTTGACGCAGGTTGTCCTTTGCCGTGAGATCCTGGACGACGGCGACGGCGCCGAGCGGCGTCTTGTTGTCCACCAACCGTCGGGTTTCCACGGAGAGTGACCGCCGCGTGGTGGGGTCGATCCATTGCTGAGCCGGCAGGTTCGCTTCGGATTCGAGGGTATCGCGCAGAAACAGGGCGAGGCGGGGGCCCGCCGCCTCGGCCGGTTGATTCAAGGCATCTGCCGCCGCGATCCCCAGAATCCGTTCCGCGGTGGGATTAAACCAGCGAACCATCCCCTCCTCATTGATCGCGACGATGCCGGGCGGAATGGATTTCAGCAGCGTTTCCGCGAGGGTTTTTTGGAGCGTGACTTCTTCATAGAGGAGCGCGTTCTCCAGCACGGTGGAAACATGTTCCGCCAGGAGCATCAAGCTTTCGAGGTCCGAGGAGCCGAAACGCTGACCCGTGACGCGGTGACCAAAAAAGAGCCAGCCAATCATGCTGCCGCGCGCGTGCAACGGCACGATGACTTCGGCTCCAAGTGTATCGAGCGCGCGCCGCATGACCGTCCGCTGCTTTGGATCGAGCGCCTGAGTGAGGTTGCTTCGGCAAATGACGTGCGCGTGCAGTTCGAGCCAGCGGACCAACGGATCGCGCTCGCCATATTCAACCCCGGACGTCTCGGGCAGGCAACGGAGGCCGGCTCGAAGCCGATAACGGTCGCCTTGCCTGATCCTGGAAAAAATGCCTACGCGGCCTACACTCGTGGCATCGGCCACGCCTTCGACCACGCTGGCCAGCAAGGCCTCGACGTTGTCGAAACGACGAAAGACCCGGGGAAAACGGAGCAGGGGCATGGATGGCTCGGACCGTTCCGGGATCGCCTCGGTCCGCCGCGGCGGCTCCGGAAGCAAGGGCGCCATGATTTGCTCGCGCAAGTGTCGATTCTCCTGGAGCACCCGCAGATGCTCGAACCCACGTGCCGCCAGCGCCTGCAATGATCGCCGGTCGATCTGCAAATCGTCCGCTGCATAGATGCCGGACTGCTCGGCTTCCCGCAGGGGTTCCGAGCGCGGAGTGCCGAGAGCGACGATCAGGATTTCCGGCCAGCTCTCCGGGAGCTGTTCGAGGAGGTCCCCGGCTTCTCTGGCGCGCAAGTCTAGAAAAAGAAGCGCCGGCCCGGTCTGCTGAAGGACAGCATCCAGCCGATCTACAACGCTCACGTGGCGCACCTGGGCCAGCGCGCTCAGGAAGGCTTTGATGCGCCTGGCAAGGTCCGCATCCTGCGAATAGACGATGCCCATGGGAGAAGGGCTCATGCGGCAGCAGTCTCCTGGTTAAGCCGCACAATGGGCAGCAAGATATGAAAGGCCGTGCCCTTGGAGAGTTCGCTTTCCACTTCGATCTGGCCGGCATGTTCCTGGATAATGCCGTGCACCACGGACAGGCCGAGTCCCGTGCCATAATCCTTGGTCGTAAAAAAGGGATCGAAGACGTGCGGAATGTCTTCGCTGCGGATGCCTTCGCCGTTGTCGCGAATGGTGATGCGCAAAACCTCGTGCACATCCCGATTCGTGCCCGTAACAGCCGCGACCCATTCCTCCGCCGGCCGAACCTCTGTCGAAACCACCATTTCCCCGCCGCGCTTCATTGCCTCCATGGCGTTGAGGAAAAAGTTGAGGAAAACCTGTTCGAGCTGGTCCGCATCGGCGCGGATTGTATCCACATTCGCCTGCCAGGAACGAGTTAATTTGATTTCTTTGTGATAAAGCCGGTGGCCGATCAGCTGGAGGGATTTTTCCAGGACGGTATGGACGTGCATCGGCTTGAGGAGCGGTTTGGCCGGCCGCGCAAAGCGCAGGAGCTGGTTCACCAAAGAGTCGATCCGGTCGATTTCATGACCGATCAGGTTCGAGAAGGTTTCGCGGAAATCGGAGTCCAGATAACGCTCCGGCAGGAGCTGGGCGAAAGTCTTGATCGAGACGAGCGGATTCTTGATTTCGTGCGCCATGCCGGCGGACAAAGTGCCGAGGCTCGCGAGCCGGTCGCTGCGGCGGACTTGGAGCTCGAGGCGTTTCAGCACCGTGATATCGGTCAGGACCACGAGGACGCCCAGCATCTGGCCCTGTTGTCCATGAAAGATCGAGCTGCTCGCCCGCACCACCACGCCGCCTTCGGCCGAATCTAAAATAAGCTCGCGATTTTCCCGCCGCTCCCTGGAATGGAGCGTTTCCTGCGCCAGGGCGCGGATCGAGGAGGGTAATCCGTCAATCGAGTGTTCGAGCAAATCCGCCGATTTCGAGCCGGTGATCTGCTCGGCTTCGTGGTTAAAGACAGTGATTCGCCCATCCACATCGGCGGCAATCACCCCGGTCGTGAGATTTTGCAGAAGAATTTCGTTATAAATCTTGGCGTTTTGGACTTCGGTGAAGAGCTGCGCATTATCGATCGCGATGGCCAACTGCCCGCAAAGGACCTCGAGCGCGTTCTGTTCGACGCTCCCGTAAATTCGTCCCGAAAGCCGCGGCCCCAGCAGCATCACTCCGGCGAGGTGTTCGCGGGCAAAGATGCCCATCACCACCGCGATTTTGAGAGACGCCATCTGTCGCTCAACCGCTTCCAATTCCGGCGTCTGCCGCACGCGGTGCAACTCGTCGAAAACGAGGGTTTCCTGATGGATTTCCAGGTACCTGATAATCGCGTCGTCGCTACGCAAAACCAGATTTGCAGTGGTGCTTTCGTGGCTGGGAAGCGGGTAGTGCTGAGAAAAGTCGTTGTGGTCGGGCAGCAGAATGAACACATGATTAGTGGCGACGGCGCCGGCAATGGTCTTGGCGAAACGCTCGAGCAAATCCTGCAACGTCGTGACAGATTTCAGGATGGCTGCGGCCTCGTTCATGGTCGAACGAAAGTCGAGTCGACGCGTGCCGAGAAAGAGCTTATCGGCCAGGCTTTGCGAGACGCCACGGGCGGGAGCCATGGCGAATGCCACCACTATGGCGGCCAGAATGTGTGCGAGCGATTTCGCGCGGTCTGCCATTTGGGGCTCAAAAACAGCGAAGGTCAGCCACCAAACCAAGGCATAGAGGGCCAAAAGATAGGCGGTGAGAAGCGCATAGGACATGACGCGCCGGAAGAACAAACCCACCTCCATGATCTTTCGCGTCGCAATGCCGTAGGCGACCACCAGGCTGAAAAAGATAACGCGGAAAGGCGCGAACCAGAGCAATCGCTCTGGCTCGATGAAGAAACCGAGGATGAAGGACAGAAGCACTGGGAAGGTCAGCGCCAAAAGTCCACCGATCAGAATAAAGGCCAATTCCGCGTGTTCCCCGCCAGAGGTGTTTCGCAGATCGCGCCACGTAGAGATAATGAGCGCGATTATCGTGGCGACGAAAAAGGCGGCGTAGATAAAGACCCCATCTCCGTACAAGGGAGTCGGGGCTCCAGAGCCCACTGGGTGGAGAATCGTCGCCGTCGCCGCCTTGAGAAAGAAGCTGGTCTGGCAAAGGACAACGATGCCGGCGGTAGCAATGAGCCATGCGCGGGAACGACCCAGAATATGGCGCCAGGTCAGGTCCCGGTCCCGGGCCGCAAGCCGCAAGAGATGGAACATGCACAGAATCAGCGCGCCGCCGACCGATGCTTGTCGGATCGAGAATGCGACAACAGCGGGGTTTGTGGCCGTCAACCCGAAATGAACCGATGCGAGCCAACCCACGATCACCAATGACAAAAGCAAAAAACACTGGTTGAGCCGGCGCTTTGGGTTGGCCTGGAAGACAGCCAGCCCGAGGATCAACTGAAGCACTATTGCTCCCAGCGTTGGAATTGTAACGCTGGTCATCAGGCAGCGATGCGGTTTAGAACCATCGTGCTGGCACTGCCGCCCAGTCCCCGCACGTTAACCAGCGCGGAATCCAACTTTATTTTGCGCGCGTGATTCGGGACGCAGTCAAGATCGCAGGCGGGGTCTGCCACCTCGTAATTGGCCGTCGGCGAAAGCAGTTGGTCGCGGATACTCAGCGCGCAGGCAATTATCTGAAAGGGCCCACCCGCGGCCAGGGCATTGGCGGTTACGCCTTTGATGGAACTTACCGGAAGCAAATAGGCACGCCGACCGAAAACACGCTTAATGATCTCTACCTCGATCGCATCGAGCACTGGATGGCTCGGACCATAAGCGGAAATGTAGTCGATCTCGTCGGGACCGCATCCCGCGTTCGCGAGCGCTAAACCCATGGAAAACTCCAAACCGGACCCTGGCCTTTGCACGTCCAAGTCTCGCTGCCTTGAGTATCCGACGATTTCGAGGTAAAGCTTCGCTCCTCTCGCTTCGGCATGCTCCAGGTTTTCGAGAATGAGAACGCCGGCGCCTTCCGATAAGACACCCCCATCCCGCAAGAGGTCAAAGGGGCGGCTCGCCGTTTCCGGCTCAAAGTTTCGCTGCGAGATGAGCCCGGACGCCATGAAACTAGCGATGGCCAAAGGTGTGATGGGAGCGTCGGCCCCTCCGGCGATCGCGAGTTCGGCTTCGCCAGAACGGATCATTGCCGCCGCGTCTGCTATCGCGTCCATACCCGAAGGACATGCGGAGGAAACTGTGACCGCGTTTGCACAAGCGCCAAGCCTATCCGCGATGAGGTTGGCCGCCGCTTGTGGTATCGAGGCCGCCGCAGAAGTTGTTGGCGCGCGGTTTGGCCTGCCCCCACGGACTGCCTCCGAAACGCTTTCGATTACATCGATTGCACTCGTGCTTACGCCGATTACAACCGGCGTTGGACTTGGGAGTTTAAGATGGTGGATGTCCAGGCCAGCGTCCGTCAGCGCCATCATCGCAGCTGCGTAGGCAAACTGCGTGTGGCGCGCCATGCGCTTCGGTTTCAATTCCGCTTCGATATAATCGAACGGGTCGAAATCCTTCACTTCGCCGGCGATCCGGCTGTTGAAATTGCTCGCATCAAAAAGCGTGATCGGACCGACCCCGCTCTTGGCCGCGAGGAGCGATTTCCAAAACGCTTCGAGCCCGATCCCGTTGGGGGCCACGACCCCCATTCCGGTAATAACAACTCGATTGCGCTTGTTCATGGGCTACGGGAAAGGGACAATGCAGTAAGTACGCCAGCTTGAGACAATTGCATTCTAAGCATTACATTAAATGCAGTCATTATGTTTCTCGCTGGCCTGGTGATAATGTTATTCACCAAATTTCCGAGTTATTCACAAGAAGCTTCTTGTGCGGGGGCGGAAAAAGTTTCACCATTAGGTCGAATTTCAAATCATCAGTGGATGCTTATTTTCCTCAATTAAGGTCCCTCAGCGGCACGGCCTTAGCTTTACTTCCCCCATCATAATGACGATCGCGACCGATCTCCCCCAGGTTCTTGTCATCGACGACGAAATGGGCCCGCGTGAAAGCCTGCGGATGCTCTTGAAGCCCAGTTATCAGGTTTATACCGCCGATAACGTCGAGGCCGGCCTGCGCATCCTGCGCGAAAAGAAGCCGGACGCGGTCATCAGCGACATTCGCATGCCCGGCACCAGCGGCATCGACGGCCTGCGCCGGATCAGGGAGATCGATCCGCACGTCGCCGTGATCATGCTCACGGGGTTTGGCGCGCTCGAAACGGCCAAGGAAGCTTTGCGGCTGGGCGCGAACGATTACATCAGCAAGCCGTTCGACGCGCGCGAAATGCGGGAGGTGATCGGCCGGAACGTCGAACGCACCCGGATTTTCCGGACTGGCGTCAACGCGGCCGCGGAGATCAAGGAATTGAACAACCGTTTGCTCCAGGAACTCGCGCAAAAGGAACGGCTGGCCTCGCTGGGCCAGGCCTCGGCCGAATTCGTGCACGATCTCGGCAACCCGCTCACGATCGTTTGGGGTTACGTCCAGCTCCTCTCGAAAAAGCTGGAGCAATCCGAAAAGGAAAACGGCGCGGCCAGCGCGACTACCGCAAAAGAGCTCAACATCATCGAACAAAACGTGCGGCTCTGCCGGGAGTTGCTCTCCATGTGGCAGAGCTACGGCAGCGTCGAAGCTTCACCTCACAAACCGATCTCGGTTTCCGGGATCGTCCGCGAGGTGGTGAAAGGGGTCGGGCCGATGGCCGTCCAGAATGGCGTGGAGCTGCGCTGCGATATTTGCGACGATCCCTGCACGCTCCTGGGAGATTCCGTCCAGTTAATGCGCGCGATTCAAAACGTGATCATAAACGCCCTCCAGGCCGCGACGGAAACGAAGGGCTCGGTCGCGATCAGTTGCACGCGCAAGGATTTTTATGTCGACGTGCGGGTGGAAGACACCGGGTACGGGATCGCGCCGGCGCAAATGGCGAGAATCTTCGAACCGTATTTCACGACGAAACAAGGCAAGAGCGGGACCGGGCTGGGCCTCTACATCACGAAGAAAGTCGTCGAGGACCATAGCGGCTCGATCAAGGTGGACAGCACCCCGCAAGTGGGAACGACTTTCACCATGCGCCTGCCGTTGCTGAACAACAACTAGGCGCGGTCGCGTTTTCCTCGCGGAGACGTGCTTCCGCACGACCAACTGAAATCAGTTTGGATCGCCGAAGAGTGACGCGTGCAGGAGCGCGTCCCTCCGAGCCGCCCGGCCGCCTGGCTATTTGTCCCAGCCTGTTCCAGATCGTCTCGGATGACCATCGCGACGGCGTAACCGTGCAGCGTCCGCTGCCATTCAGGCCTGGCGCCTTTGCCGAAAAATTTCTCTTGCAAGGATTTCGTGCTTTTTGCTTAATCCGCTCGTGATCCCCTTTTCCCCTCGGGCCAATCCGCGTTGTGCAGGCAACTTTTTTACTCGGAGACAAGCCCGCTCAAGGCGCGGATGCAATCGCGGCGCCTGTCTTGTCGCACCCTAACCCGCAACACTTCGATAGTTCCCTTACTCTACGAACATTATGAACAAAAAGACGCTTCTCTTTTATGCTTGCGTCGCTCTGCTGGGCACGAGCTTGCTTCCTGTGCCCAAAGCCTCCGCCCAATCTGAACTCAGCGGCGCTGCCGTTCCGATCGAGATGGTGGCGGTCGTTGCCAATGGCGCAGAAAAGCGAGTGAACAGCTTCGACGGCGTAATGGAACCCGTTGGGCTGCCCGCTGGCGAGCAAATCGCGCTTACCCTCTAGGCTTCGAGTAATAAGGCGGGCCATCCTGTCCACATTGCCCCGCTCGATGGCGGTGAAATCATCGCTCCCTCAACTCTTTCTGTCGCGAATGACGGAACGGTCGGCTTCACCTTTAAAGCGGGCCAGACTCGCGGGCTATATCGGGTCCTCGTGGCCCTGGGGGCTCACCAGTACGAGCTCCAGCTTTATGCGGTAACGCCCCCGGCGGGTGGAGCTGTTTCCGTGCCCTGACCCGGAGGATTCCCCCCCTGGAAAAACACTTACGGCGATTGGTTGTAGCGGGTTTGATTTGTTTTATTCTCCCGCAATCCTCCGAAGGGACAGGAAATGACATCCCACTGGAGTCACCGGCGACTACAATGGAACTATTAGTACCGGCGGGTCGTACGATCCGTACACCGGCAATGCGAAACGCTTCGTGACTGACCTTACGGTGACGGGGAGTCTGGGGGCGTATCCGCTCAAATGGACGCGTGTTCTCAACACCCGTGGCAGCTCAGGGGTCGGCTTCGGCTCTGGCGGGATGTGGAAACATAATTATAATTGGGGATTAACGCTGAGGCCATACCGGCCCTGGGAATATTTTCCCGACGAATATGTAGGGCCCGACGGCTGGGTCACGTATCCCGACGGCCGGAGGAAGGAGCTCAACGTGGAGCCCGACAACATATTTTATTGGTCGAATGAAAGCGCGGAACCCGACGACCAACTAGTGTGCGTGGAGCCCGGGGATTACGACCTGATATTGGCAGATGGAGGCAAAGTGGAATTTCGATACGATGGAACTCCACCAACGACCACCTATAGCCCGACAGCCAGGAGGATCATCGATCCCCACGGGTTAGTGACCGTTCTGGAGCGTGATCCCGCGACGAACCTTCTCTGGAAGATCCTCGAGCCCGGCGGCCGTTATCTGGAGATCAGTTACGTGACTCATACCTACGTGATTTATGGGGTAAACTGGACTTCCACCATCAATGTGGTCTTGATTTCCCAAGTCCAAGCCTTTGCCCGTCCTGGACAACCGACGGAAAAGGTCGGTTACCGCTATACCCACGAAACTGTTGAGCAGGTGCGATATTATAATCTGATCGGGGTGGATTACGACGATGGCACTCACGCGACCTACGGCTATTTTTCGCCGGGTCCTCCTCCGCATCCGGCCCCTCAGACCAGCGTCGTTGCCGGACGAATCCGGACTTGCGAAGACGTGCGTCATGCCGGCGCCATGGGCAAGATCGAATATGTTTATGCGGAGTATGGTGATGTCATCGGTCCGGTCGCGATCGGACAGATTAAGGAAGAAAAATATCCTGGGGAGTCAACCTATGTCTCCAAGGTCATCTATCCTCAGTATGATCCATATAGCGACGACCCACCAGAGTATCTGCGCACAGAGAGACGCGGCGATGGATCGCAACGGACGTTTCAGTACAGCAATAATGGGAGCGCGGAGCTGGAGAGGTACACGGACTTCAAGGGTCAACCCTCTATTATCGACTGGCCGGACACCGCAACTGTCGGAGGTTACGTCAAGGCGTTGAGAGATGCGCGCAACAACACGAGTTCCACCGAAAAAGACAATCTTACCGGCGCGGTCCTGAAGATAACGCATCCTGGAGGCGCGTTCGTCCGTTTCCATTACTCGGATGAAAATAACCGGCGTTACGTCTTTTCCCGTACCGATGAACGGAACAAGATCACCTATTACGACCGGGACGGCGCACATCGCGTCTGGCGAATACGATATCCCGATGGTGGCTTTGAAACTTTTACCTTCGACAGCAATCCCTTTGGGCTGGTCCATGAGCACCGTCTGACCAGTGGCGGCACGGAGGTTTATGAGGCCGGCGGGTGGAGCCGTGAGAGCGTTGGTGCACATGATGGAGGGCACTTGCTGGGTCGGCCCGATGGATATAAAAAGACGGGTCCATTTGGCGCCGCTGAGTATGATACGAATGGAAATCCCGTCCCAAGAGAAGGCGTTGACCCATGTAATGTAATGGTCAACCCTGACGGAGCCCCCGATCGCCAGGATATCGATAAAATCGTCGAGGGTAATGGGCGAGGGTACACAGAGGGAAACGCTCCTGCTGGTCGCCGTGCCTTTGATGCTTATGGCTCCACGACAGCACAAGCGGTTTTGTGGGAGGCTTCGTATGGCAACGGAGGATGGTTAGCTCTGCAGAGGAACACTGGATTTTAGTTGCGCTCGCGATGACAGCAAAAAACACGCGTTTCATTCAAAGGACAATTGTCAGGGGGCTGCTCCTGGGCTTCTCCGTAACGTTTCTTGGCCTGGCATTGCATGCAGAAGAAGACGAAAGATCGCCCGCGCAAATGATTGCGGAGGCTACCAATCCGGTATTCAGAACCACAGTTGAGTGGTATAAACCCCCGCCTGAGAGCTTCGATTTGAGTCGTGGCGTCCGACTTCCTTATCAGCTCTTTGACGCGGTGCCCGTAGCGTTGATTGAGGAAGCTACGGCCCTTCTTGGTGATGAGGATGTCATTCCCCTGACAACGCAACAGGTTACCCGATTCTCTTCCGCGGTCGATCCGGATGCGGTCCTTGACACCAAAATTGAGGAGGCAAAGAAAAAGCTTCTCTTTTTTCAAGAAAACCCTGTCGATCTAACGCTACTGAAGCAATACGGAATGTCGGGCGAGGAGCAGGAGGAGCGTCGGCGAAGGATGATGGAAGATTTGGCTACGGAGATAAAGTGCCTGCAGGAATGGGAACGCCAGCTTAAACCATATTTGGTCAAGGCGGTTGCCTTGCAGGCAGGCGGCTATTTCAGCGGGGTGTTCGTATCTCAAGACTTGGTCATCGGTTTCGGGGCCATGGGTAGCCATCCAGTGCCAATGGAGCGGCGCGCAGTAGTCGCTTTCCTGCCAAAGAAGCCCCGTCACGTTTACACCGGTGTGGGGATGATGGAATAATTGCCGAGGTGAGCGCTCAGCGAAGAAAGCAGTAACTAAAGTGCCCGATTGGACGATGATTACTACGTCCAAGAGAAATCTCAAGGGGGCCATCATTATGCTGGTGGCTTTGATTACGACGGTGCTGCTTGGTCTGGAACTGTCGTCGCCCCGGCGTGAAGAACAACGTATAGCCGATGCCCTCGCCGCAAAACCTTCCGGTCCCGGTATTCGGGTAGAAGAAAGAATCCGGCATAGTAATCCTGTTTCTTATGCTGGATCTGGAGAGAGACACTCTGGCCCCGAGACTCAGTCAGGTGGATCGGTCAAGGACACTCGGTCACTTACGTTCTCATCTCTCGATGGAAGGATAACAACTCACCAAACCATCAGTGCGGGTGGGCGAGAAGCACAATGGGACGCCACGACAAATGCTCGCGGCGGGGTGGAGGAGGGATCTCAGTACTGGGCGCCTTTTCGTTGAAACGCTTGTCATCGCAAAGCGCAGATGCGTTGTTGTTATCTACCGGACATTTCAACCCCGAAAATGTTCGGGGCAGGCACATGAGCCTTCGCCAGGGCAGCTTCGGCCTCACAGGCGGGCCTCCCCCATCTAGTGCTGTCCCCGCCAACCGGAGCCGTTCTTCGCCAGCCAGCATGTCGCGGCCTCAGGAGAAAGGCTCTGCCAAACGGGTGAGAAACGCGACTCGTCAAGCTATGGGAAAGCACTTGAGGCGCTGATCACCTCGCAAGTCAAACGGTGCGGACCGAGTTCGCGACGCAGTCTGAAACGAGAATAAAAGTGGAGCCGCATCGAAAACTGTTTCGCCTGGAAAGAGGGTGACAATGCAGCTGTCGCGCGGCGACTTCACGCATTGACCGAAGCGATGGCACCTCGGGCGGCGGCCCGTCCGTGGGCTGTTTAGCGAGACTTTAGCTTGTCACTGCCAGCCACTTCCGTTTTGTTGAACAAGTGTCTGGAAGTTACCGCATTGCCCCGATTTTTTTGATCCGAATGGCCGGCGTGCCATTCGATGTGCTGGACCATTTGAGAACCCCTGACACCATTGCGGCGGCGCGCGAATTGTTCGTTAAGAGGGAGGAGTTTGCCGGCGCAAAATTGAACGCGGAGCGGCTGCTTCGCAGGCGTGATCATGGCCTTTCAGAGGAGCTTTTTCGCGCCTGGCGAAAGACGATTCGGACCGGTGGTATGCCGCCGCCGGGGGACCCACCGCCCCGCGCCTTCGCGCTGTGCTGGGAATGTGCTTCCAATTTAGCGACGGCAGAAGCGCATCTTAATGAAACCCTGCCACACGAGCTGGAGACTGCTCGTCTGGCCCTCCTCACGGCGGCGGGCACTTTCTTGCCGCCGTACCTCACCTTTGTGGCCGCGGGCCCGCGCGAACGTTTGTCCAAGCAGAGCTCTCATCCGATGGGCGCTCTCCCCCGGCGGAAAAAGCAGGACCGCGCGCATGAACGGCACGTCCTTTTGTATCTTCAGCGAGTTTGCGCAAAGAACGATTCATTAAGCGAATTTGGCCCGGAAGCCTGGGGGGCAATTGAAGGGCAGGGCCGCATTTTGCAGTTGGCGCCCGAGCCGGGAATAGCGAAGCGAGAAGTCTTTCTCGAGCGATGGACTGCGCACGGCGTCGCCGCCGCGCTGAATTCCGATCCGGCAATCCGCGTGGAGCTTTCGCCACGACTCAATCCGAATGGACGGATCGACGGCGATCAGTTTGTTCTTACCGACAGCGCTGAGACCATCCTGCTTGATCAAAAAACAGTTGGAATCCTCCGCCGGTGTAACGGAGCCACGGCCGCCTATTTGTTTGGCGAAGAGATCGGCGTGCTCGAACAGCTTGCGGCGCTAAACATGATCCGTTGGGAAATCGAGGTGCCCGCGCTCGATCCGCACGCGTTCGATACCATCGTTTCTGATATTCGGGCCTGGCGGGACGGCCCCGTCCGCGCGCGCTGGCTGGAAGTGATCGAGCCGATCGCCGCGCTGCCGGCAAAGTTTGCTCAGGCAACCGGGACCTCCGCGCGCGCCGAAATCATGGACGAAGCACGCCGGCAATTGCAGGATCTCGGCGCCACTCGCACCATCGCCAGCCGCTTTCTTTATTCGGCGAGCAATCCGATCGGGGAAGAATGTTTTCGGGAATGCCATTTCTCCATCGGCGAGGATCTAATCAATGAGGTGGTCACGGACGCCGAACCGTGGATCGATCTTTGGCGCGATAGTTACGCCTTCGTTGCCAGCCGGGTCGCGGCAGGACTGCGCGCCCTCTTGGAAAAAGCACCGCCGGACAACGGCGTGCTGCCGCTCCCGGCGTTTTTGCGGCATTGCGAAACGCTGAAGATGCCGCTCACTGGTCCCGCCATGGTAGGTCTCGCTCACCTGGCTTTTCAAGAGGTGAAAGCCGCGTTTCGTGAGCGGATGAAGGGTCGCCCTGAGACGGCGGAATGGGAATTGACCGTCGATGACTGCCACTTTGTGCGCGAAAATTTTCAATACGATAGGTTCGATGAATTTACTTATCCGTCGGCGGACCTGCAAATCGCGAGCAAGTCGGCCGAGGCGGTGGAGCGGGGGGAATACCAATGGACGCTCGCGGAACTTCATTCGCCGGTCGCCCTGCTCCATCATGGTTTCTATTGGAGCTGCCCGGACAAAGAGGAACTGGGTCGGGCGCTGGCCAGCACGGTGAAGGGCTGTCCGGGGGTGCACTTTGGCTTTTCTGCCGCGGATTTTACGGCGACGACCGCCGTGCGGATGCTCGACGCCATGCCTGAACAGATGCGCTTTGTTGCGTCTCAGCGGGGCGATTCGCGGTGGCGAATTATTCCGCCGGCCGAAATCGAAGTGTTCGTCGATTCCGCCAGCGGCGACGTTGGTCTGCGGATGCGGGGATCACAGGAATATCTTGGTTCGTTTGCCCGCGCCTGGTTGATTTCACTCGGCTTTCATCCGTTCCATTTTGGCCGGGCGCCCCACATGCCGCGGTTGCGTTGTGGCCGCGTCATTGTCCAGCGCCGCTCGTGGACCGTGACGGTGGACGAGCTACCGCCGGGAAACTACACCGGGATTTCGCGCGATCTGGCCCTGGCGATCGAGCGCCTGCGGGCGGTTAAGGACTGGCCTCGCTATGTTTACATTCGTCCCAGCGAACGAGCGTTGCGGCGGAGCGGCGCCGAAGGCCGGGACAAGGACACGAAGCCGGTTTTCATCGATCTCGAGAGCTATTTGTTTCTGGAAATTTTTCACCGCTGGCTGACCAAAGCGGGCGAGCTGGAAATCACGGAAATGCTGCCGGATCCCGACCATTTGCTCTGGCGGGAGGCCGATGGCAGGCGCACTTTCGAGCTTCGCACCCAGATCGTCCCGCGCGCATGAAGATCGTCGCCATCGCAAACCAAAAGGGCGGCGTCGGCAAAACCACCACCGCCGTTAATCTCGGCGCGGCTCTCGCCGAACAACAAGTGCGCGTCCTGCTCATCGACCTCGATCCGCAGGGAAACGCGACGAGTTCCTTTGGGATGCAGGAGCTGGAAGGCGAGAGTTTGTATGAGCCGCTTCTGGGCGGCGTCTCGATCGCCGAGAAAATTTTGCCGACGCGCCTGCCCCACCTGTTCCTCGTGCCGGCCGATCTCGATCTCGCCGGGGCGGAAGTCGAGATCGCGCGCATGGATAACCACCTGACCAGATTGACGGCGACGCTCGCTCCGCTCCGGTCGGATGAAACGTTCGATTTCGTCTTGCTCGATTGTCCGCCTTCTCTCGGCATTTTGATGACGAACGCCCTGGCCGCGGCGGACGAGCTCCTCACGCCCATCCAATGCGAATATTTTGCGCTCGAAGGCCTGGTGAAAATCGACCGCGTGATCGAGCAGGTGCGCAATTCCGGCGCGAACGATCGCCTGGAAATCGGCGGCATTGTCATGACGATGTTCGACGGCCGGACGAACCTCAGCCCGCAAGTCGTCGCCGAAGTTCGGGAACACTTTGGCCGGCGCGTTTACGACACGGTCATTCCGCGCACAGTCCGCTTGAGCGAAGCGCCCAGCTTCGGCAAATCGATTCTCGAATACGACACGAACGGCACTGGCGCGCGCGCCTACCGCGCGCTGGCCGTCGAGTTCCTCCTGCGCCACCAAACGTAAGCATGCTCCCCCGTCCAAGATTGTAGCCGCGCGGCGCCGCGGGCCGCGCTCGGTTGGACATCAGTGCAGCCAGGTCATCAAGATCGCCAGCGGCAAAGGAGCGCAGAATCAGGCGCGGCGTTTGCAGAACGATCATGCGATTTCGCGAGCTTCAATCAAGGAGCGGGGTTTCCAAACCGCCGTTTAAAAGATTCGGCGGTCTCGTGACCGCCGCTCCTTGGGAAAAGTGCGCGCGAAGCTCATGCGCATCCCGAAGAATCATTGATGGCGACGCTCGGAACGACCAGGAGAAAACGCACAGCGAAATTTGTGGCGGTGGACGAACAGGATTGGAAGCCCGCGCCGGTGCCGAAGACATCGAGCCTGAAGACGGTGGCGAAAGCGGCCCGAAGCTGCACGGCCTGTCATCTCTACAAACGCGCAACTCAAACCGTCTTCGGCGAAGGTCCCAAAAACGCGCGTCTGATGCTCTTGGGGGAGCAGCCGGGAGACCAGGAGGACCTCGCTGGAAGACCATTTGTCGGCCCGGCCGGGAAACTCCTCGATCGCGCGCTCGAGGAAGCGGGGATCAAGCGCAATGAGGTTTACGTCACGAACACAGTGAAGCATTTCAAGTGGGAGCCGCGCGGCAAGCGCCGCCTTCATCAGAAACCGAATGCGCGCGAGATCGCGGCCTGCCGGCCCTGGCTCGAAACCGAACTTCGACTCGTTAGGCCGAAACTGCTCGTCTGCCTGGGCGCGACGGCGGCCCAGTCAATCCTGGGTCCTTCCTTTCGGGTCACGCGCGAACGCGGGAAAGTTCTCGGATCGGAGATCGCCGCGAAGGTCCTGGCGACGGTGCATCCATCATCCCTCCTCCGGCAGCCTGACGAAAAATCGCGCCAGCGCGAGTACACACGCTTCGTCGCCGACCTCCGCGCCGCGCTCAAAGCGTCGGCAGCAAAGTGACCCTGCCCCGAACGCGTTCGGGGCAGGGTATTAGGTTACTGCTTGCTCCGCGCCGGAGGGACGAGCTTCCGCTCGTCCACACCGTTTACGGTGTTGCGGTAGTTCCGGGCGAGGGCGCGGGAGAAACGGCCGGCGCAGCATCGCTGGATGCTTCCTTCTTAGCTTTCTTTTTCGAGCTCTTTGAGCTGGCCGCCTTCTCCTCGTCGGTCATCGCGCCGAGCTTGACGGTTTTCGCTTCAAGCGTTCCATCAGCCGCCTTTAAGTACGAGCCTCGCGCCGCTTCGTTGGCCACGACATCTTTCATCGTGACGGCGGCGCCGCCTTTGGTCAGAACGGTCTTCTCCGTGACCTGGAAGACACGTGCTTTTTCCTTGCCGCCAAGGGTGAAGGTTTTCGCTACTTGATCCACGGATGAGATCGTTCCTTTGAAAGGGAGTGCCCGCTCCGCCGCGGTTTTTGCGGCTGGCGTCGGAGCTTTCTTGGAAGCAGCGCTGGAGTCGGCTGCGCTGGACACCGGCGAAGGCGATGCCTTGGGGGCCGGTTGGGCAGACAACGGTGCACAAAGCGCAAGGGCGGCCAGGCACACGGGAATGAGGTGTAATTTATTTTTCATGGGTGGGTTGTGTTTTCTGGGGTTGAGGTCGCCAAGGACCCGAGACTTTGCCGGGGGGTGACGCACGTTTCGGGAGCGTTTTATCGAATTAGAGGGTGGAAGGCAACCCCCAAGATTTGGGCCTCGCGAGGCCGGTGCTAGTCTTCCGGCTTTCCTTCGAGGAGCGGTTCGGAAGGGAGTGTTTCGGGCCCTTTCTCGGTACAGACCGCGTAAGTGCTCCGAACCACTTCGCCCGTGCTTTCCTTCAGGTAGGCCGGATACATCGACACGCCGGCATACTCGCCCTTGGCATTCAACGCGTAGAAATTGATGTTGAAGTTCGGGTTGCCTTTGCTGTTGAGCAGGCGTTTCTCGACGGTGTTCGCCTTGATCCGTTTGCAGGCATCGAGACCGGCATCTTTCGGGTGCATGCCGCGTCGCATGTTTTCTACGATCAAAAACGAACAGAGGTTGTAGAGATTCGCTTCGCCGCGTCCGGTCGAGCCCGCGGCCCCGATTTCACCGTCGACGTAGAGGCCGGCGCCCAGAATCGGTGAATCGCCGACCCGTCCCGGAATTTTCCAAGACAGGCCGCTGGTGGTCGTGACCCCGCAAATCTCGCCTTTCGCATTGATCCCATTGCAGTTGATCGTGCCGTAAATGTGTCGGGGGTCGATCAATCCCTCGGCCACCATTTGTTGCAGGACTTTGCGACTCGCGTCCGCACGCTTTTGCGGGTCAAGGTAATGCTTCGGATCGATTCGGCGTTTCCATTCCAGCCAAAGTTTTCTCGAATGCTCCGTATTCAAGTCGTCCTCGATCTTAAAGCCGAGCTCGCGGGCGAAATCCTGCGCGCCCTTGCCGGCAATGAGATGATGGTCCGTCTGCTCCATCACCGCCTTCGCCACCAGCGAAGGCGTCCGTACGCCTTCGAGGGCGGCGACGCCGCCCGCGCGTTTCTTCCGTCCGTGCATGCAACAGGAATCGAGCTGCACCACGCCGTCCGCGTTCGGCAAGCCGCCATAGCCGACGCTGTCATCGAGCGGGTCAAGCTCCACAATATTCACCCCGGCGATCAACGCGTCGAGCACGTCCGCCCCGTCTTGGGTCATCATCGTGAAGGCTTTCTGGACGCACGTCATCTCGCCGCCGTTCTTGTATTTGTTCCCATTCGCGGATGCGATCACGACGGGCTTGATTGATTTGGAATTCATAATTGGAGAAGCTTGGGAAAAGAGAGCGCGCGGGGCGACCGCCACGGTCAAACCAGCCGCGGCGCTGGAGCGGACAAATCGCCGTCGATTCATACCCGATCAAACCACGGAATGGGTTCGGCTGACAACCAGCACTTTCCCGCCTACTCAGTAGTCATCCCGAGCGGAGCGCAGCGGAGTCGAGGGACCCCGCGGAAGTATCGCAGTGTCGTCAACGGGATTCCTCGACTTCGCTCGGAATGACAAGATGCTTATAGAGACTCACGGGCACCTCGAAAGCCAACCTCGTGGATTTGTCTCCGGGCCCGGACGATTAACGCGCTTGCGCGACCTGACCGCCGGATCCGCGGGCGAAAATCGCGTCGAGGGTAGCCAGGACCTTTTCCGGGCCAAGGGATTTTCCGCCTTCGTAGGTATGGGCGAGGACTTTCCCGCTGGCATCGAGAAGGACCAGACACGGAATCCCGTCGCCTTTGTATTTCATCAAAGCCTCTTTGCTGGCCAATTTCCCAAAATTGACGGCGGGCCAGGGCATTTGCGTCTCGCGCATGTAACTTTCCATTCCAAACGCGGAGCGGTCGGAGCTCATGAAAACAATCTCGAATTCCGGATGCTGCGCTTTGACCCGGTTATAATATTCGACCAGTGTCGGGGTGAATTTGCGGCAAGGCCCGCACCATTGGGCGGAAAAGTAGAGCGCGATTATTTTTTTGTCTTCGAGCCCTTGATCGAACGGGGCGAGGCTTCCGTTTCTCGAGTAAACCAGATCGCCTTTAACCAGGTCGGCCACGACGGGCCGTGTTTCCACGGCTTGTGGAGTCGTGGGTTCTCGAGGGGGCAGCGTCCGATAAAGGCGGTCCATTTTGCGCAATCGTTCGGTCTCCGCCGCCTGTCGCTGGGCCTGGGCCCTCTGTCTCTCCACGGCAGCGAGGGCGTCGGCCGGCGAAGTCTGGTAGGCGCCGCTCTTGATTGCGTCGATCAGGCTGGGGCTGGCGCCCGCGCTTCTCAAGGCCGCTTCCCCCGCGGGATCGCAGGCCTCGGCCAGGTGCCGTTCCGTGAGATCGCGTTGCACGGCTTCGCTCGAATAACCTGAGCGCAGCATCAGACAGACCTCCTTCACCGTGAGGGGGAGGACCCGGCCGCTGACACTGCTGAAAGCGGCACTGACCAGAAGAAGAACGAGAACGAGGAGGCTGCGCATTCCTCCCAAGCGAGCAGGAGATGCGCCACTTCAAGCCGGCGCGCGCGCGACGTAGACCGTGCTGGCCGAATCGCATTCCAACAATGGATTGTGAAACGGGACGATATGGGCCCGCGAATCGGCGAACGCTTTATCGAGTGCGTCCAGGAACACCTCCTCGGGCGGGTCGTCGGACCACATGGCGAAGACTCCGCCAGGGTGGAGATGAGCCGTGAGCCGGCGGAGTCCTTCGACTTCATAAAAGGATTGATGGCGCCGGTCGAGCAGGCTGCGGGGCGAGTGATCGATATCCAGCAAGATCGCGTGAAACCGTTGGCCGGGGCTTTCGGGATTGAGCGAGTCCGAGTCCGCCAGCTTAAAGAAATCGCCGGGCACGAATCGGCACCGTGGATCGGCGGTCAGTCGCGCTCCCAGGGGGACGAGGCCCCGCCGATGCCAGTCGATCACGGCGGGAAGAGCTTCGATGACGGCCACGGAGTTGACCGCTGAATTTTCCAACGCGGCCCGCGCGGTGTAGCCCAACCCGAGACCGCCGACAACAACGTCAAGCTTATCTCCGGGCAATTCGGCCAGCGCCAGCCGGGCCAGGGCGACCTCCACTTCGGTGAACAAGCTCGACATGAGAAAGCTGTCGCCCAGCTTGATTTCGAATATTTCGGCGCCAGGCAAAGAGAGCAGCCCCCTTCTTCTCAAGACGAGCTCGCCCAGTTCTGTCTCCTGGTAGTCCAGCTCCTCGAAGTTGACGCTCATGACCGCCAGGCCCCTTTCGGCTCTCAGGACAAATTACTTTTGGCCTTCCGAAGCACGTCCGGGCGGACTCGCAACGACCAGGCCGGCCAGGAGGAAAGTAAATGCGGCCGAGAACAGGCAATACCGGCAGAAGGCGTGCAGGACGAAGGCTTGCACGTAGAGAAACCACAGAGTGGCCGCAAACATCGCCCACACAGTCAGGGCGAAAAATGTGCGCGCACGCGCGTAACCGAACCCGGCGAAGATCGCGAAGGTGAACGCGGCGAAATAAGCCCAAACCCCCAGAACCGCGACGGGGATTCCCGCAATTCTCGCATACTTACTGCCCAGCACTTCGAAACAACCCGTCGACCCGGCGCACACATCGGTTTCACCCGTCAGGGCCGCGACCGTGAGGTAAGTCGCGTCGGCCAGACCAGCCACGGAGATGATTGCGGCAATGGTGTAGAGAACGATCCTGGCGCGGGATCCCACTGCCGGGGTTTGTCTTTCTTTTTTGCGTTTCACTCCAGGTCTCAGGGTGATGGTTTGGGGTTCAGGGCCGCATCGATGGCCGCGCGGATGGTGGCGACGTTCACCGGCGGAAGGACCTGCCGGCCGTTAACGAAAATCGTGGGCGTGCTGTGGACACCCAGCTCGGCGCCGCGCTTCTTATCGGACGCGACCCGCTCTTTGACCTCAGGGCTGTCCACATCGGTCTTGAAGCGTTCGAGGTTCAATCCGAGCGTTCCCGCATAGGAATTGAATAACGCCCGCGCATCGACGGCTTTGCTCCAAATGCCTTGCTCCTTATAGAGCAGGTCATGCATCTCCCAAAAACGGCCCTGAAGGCCGGCGGCCTCCGCGACCTGCGCTGCTTCCGGTGCGTGCGGGTGGCCCGGGAGAGGAAAGTGACGGAAGATGACCCGGAGCTGCGCGGAATAACCCTCCTCGATTTGCCCGGAAGCACCGGCGAGGTTGGCGCAGGGCGGACATTCAAAATCGGCAAACTCCTCGAGCGTGACCGGCGCATTCGCTTCACCGCGAACGTGCATGGATGCGGTTTTTTCCGGCGTGTTGGAATTCTTGGGAATCTCCAGGGCGGCAGGCCGCTTGGCCCGATAGAGCAATGCTCCGGCACCGAGAGTGAGCGCTCCGACCACGGCAACAATCACAAATGGGAGATATCGTTTCATTTAAGAGCGGGCCGGCGGGACGTTCCTGCGAGCGTCCTCGCGGCGCCTAAACGCTTGTTTAGCATGCCGGAAACGACGACGATAGCGGAATGATTGCCAGAAATTTCGTGCTTTTTCGTTTTCTGCCCGGAGTTCTCATGCTCGGTCTGCTGGCTGACACAGCCGTCGCCGCGAAGGGGACGACCACTCCGGGAACCTACCGCAATTGGAACGGCGACCTGGATGAAGTCACGATCATCCAGCCATTTCGCCTGGATACTTACAACGACATTGCGGTGGAGTCCTTTGATGTCGCCGGCGTAACCCTGCCGAACCCGAATGAAAATACTTATGAGGCCGTGCGATCGGCCCTCGGCTCGATCAAGCCGGCGTTCATCCAGGGCCTCCTTCAGAATCTGCGGCAAAAGCCGGGTGCGGCGAACATGCCGCGAGGCAAGGGGGAAACGCTGGTCATTCGTGCGCGCTTGCTCAAGGTGGACCCCGGCTCGCAGGCGGCCCGGTACTTCATTAGATTCGGAGCCGGCGCGGTGAAAATCGAGATGTTGGGCGAGGTGATTGACGCTCGTTCCCGCAAGACCCTGCTCCGATTCCGGCAGGAACGACGGTCCGGGTTTGGAGCGTTCGGTGGCGCCTACAGTGAACTCTTCGCCCGAACAGCGCGCCAAATCGGAGGCGATGTGGCCGCGCTCCTGAATGCATTCTGATGGCGGGCGGCAGCTTTTTCGCCGTCTTGAAATGCGCTGCGGTGCGGTTAACATGACGCCCGCAAGGCCGGGGGTATAGCTCAGTTGGTAGAGCGCGTCGTTCGCAATGACGAGGCCTGGGGTTCGAATCCCCATACCTCCAAAAATTTCGCGTAAGCGAAATTCAAAGCATTCCCCTGGGGATGAGAACGAAGTTCGACTGGTGGGCTCGACAGCGCAGGGTTCCAATCCCGCCACTGCGGGATCACTTTCCAGAGCCGAAGCGACAGCTTTGGATAATCCCCATACTCCACTCTTCTTGTAAAGATTCTCTGCCCTTTACCGCGCGAACAGATGTCCGAGGCCGCCGCTTACGGGTGGGATCGATGGTTCAGTCGAGGAGGTTGGGCTCGAAGGAATCAGCCACATTAATCATCTTGTAATTGGCCACCATGAGACCGTTGGCTATCCCTTCGTTGGAGAAAATCTTGAGATACCGGACGAATTGGCCGATCTCGTCGTCTTCCAACGAGCGGAAATCGGCCGATTTGGGATCTCTCGGGTTGCCGCTTCCCAAACGGGCATGGACGTTGTCGAACAGCGCAGCCATGGCAGTAGGAATGTCGACGATTATAGGATTATTCTTGGCGTCTCGGTGTTCTGCCCAAACGTACGCGGTGATGCTTCGGCCCGCTGCCTCGACTACGACCTTCTTGATTCGGCCCTGCTCGAACACCTTTTCAACCGCACCGCGCGTCGCCTGAGCGAGCCGTGTGGGCAAGAGGGTTTGAACTTGAAGTTTGCCCTTGCCGACTGCGAAGTCAGGGCCATCAATGATCACACCCTGGAGGCAGGGCGTAACGAAATTTCGAACGTAACCACGAGCCAGGCCGCGAGCCGAGGCGAGTGAGTTGAGCGGATTCTGAAAAAAATTGGTAATGGGATTGCTGAAGAGCTCGCCCGTGTTGCGTTGCGCCTGGACCTTTTCGATTACGTCTTTGAGCTTTTCCCGCGCCGCCGCCGTCTCCTGCTCCAACTCGAAGTAGCGATATTGCGCCCGGTCGAAGGGCATTGCCTCAATCTTCTTTTTCTTATCGATCTGAAATTTGACAGGTATACAGGCGCGTCCCATGGCGTCGAGAATAGCCATCTCGTAAAGCACATTTGGATTGTTGCCCGTGGTGTCGGCCACCACCAGGTCAGCCCGATCGCACGAGCGAATGACATGGTCCATGATATTGCCAAGCTCGTTGACGTCCGGCGTAAATACGGAGTAAGCATCGCCCAGGATGGGCTGGATAACATCTTTCGCCAGCCATCTAAGACGGTCAATATGGCCCTTCCCCATTGGGCCGATCACAAAGCAGGTCTTCTTCAAATCCGGAGGCATAACTCTGGCTCGTATTTTGCGTCCCGGCATTCCTGTGTCGAGCCGTTTCTACAATCCCTTTGGAGTAGTTTTTGTTTCCGCCGCTGCGCCGAAATGGGAAAATACTTGCACGCGACCGCAATTGCCCTTCCCATTTAGGCCATATGGAATCCGATCCCAGCAACAAGACGGCTGATGCGATCGTCGGGAAAAAGTCGGTCGAGAATGCCGAGCAGTGCCCTCGGGTGACCGGTGTGACTCAAATGCCGGACTCCGAAGTGCAGGGGCGCGGCACGATCCGGAAACTGGTGCAGGACCCCTACTGCCTTTCCTATGTCTTTGCCGACCTGCCGGATGACGGCTCAAATGTTGCCATTACCTGCCCGGTATCCGGCCACACCTTCTATGCGTCGGTGATGGAACGGTTGTGATCGGGGACGGATTTCGCTGGCGGAGCTTGCTCGATTCCGTCCGGTGAGAACCGGGCGGTCGGAACTCTAGAAAGACAAATATTTTATGGGACTCATGGACTTCATCAAAGGCGAGCTGATCGAAATCATCGAATGGACCGATGACTCTCGCGACACCCTTAGCTTTCGCTGGCCGGATAACGACAAGGAGATCAAGAACGGCGCGCAATTGATCGTGCGCGAATCCCAGGTCGCGCAGTTCGTTTACCTCGGACAATTTGGCGACACGTTCGAGCCGGGAAAACACACGCTGACGACGGATAACACTCCGGTCCTGACGACGCTGAAGGGATGGAAGTACGGCTTTAACACCCCTTTCAAGGCGGATGTCTATTACATCAGCACGCGCCTCTTCACCGGCAATAAATGGGGGACGTCGAACCCGGTGATGATGCGCGACAACGATTTCGGCATCGTCCGGGCGCGCGCTTTTGGGACGTATGATTTCAGGATCACCGATCCGAAATTGTTTCTGAAGGAGGTGGCGGGGAGCGACCATCATTTCCGCCTGGACGAATTCGCCGATACGATGCGCTCGCGCATCGTCAGCCTCTTCAGTGAAGCGCTGGCCGATTCAAAAATTCCCGTGCTCGATGTTGCGTCGCGCTACAGCGAGGTGGGGGCGGCGTTGCTGCCGTTGATCAATCCGGTGACGAACGCGAAATACGGGCTCGAGTTGACCAGTTTCATCCTGGAGAATGTGAGCCTGCCGCCGGAAGTGGAGCAGGCGATCGACAAGCGTTCGTCGATGGCGGCCGTCGGCAACTTGAACGATTTTGTAAAATTCCAGATGGGGCAGGGGATGACGCAGCCGGGTGGCGGCAGCGCGGGCGGATTCGCCACGGAGATGGCGGTCGGCATGGCGATGGCGCAGCAGATGATGCAACAGCAGGGTGGAGTGCTTGGACCGCAGGCGACGCCGGGCGTTCCACCGCCTTTGCCTGGCCAGGGACCGCCGTCCTCACCCGCGCAACAGCCCCCGCCGGTGCCCTCGGGCGCGACAAAGCCGGCGGAGTGGTTAAGCCCGGGTGATGTGGCAAATACTCTGGGAGTGAGCGAAGGCGACATTCTGGCCACGATCGAGGCCGGAGATCTCAAGGCCAAGAAGATTGGCTCGACCTGGCGGATCAGCCGCGCGGCCATGGACGAGTTCATGAAGAGCTAGCGGGTCGCGTGGCCATGGCTGAAATCACGGCGCGGCAAAAACAGGCTTGCCCCGCCTGCGGAGCGGCGGCCGAGTGGAATGCGGCAAAACAGGCGCTCGTCTGTCCGTTTTGCAATACGGTTCTCCCTCCGCCGTTGCCGCGGGAGGACGGGCCCGCGGCCGAGAACGATCTGGCTGCGGCGTTGCGCGCGGTGGGGGATGACCAGCGCGGCTGGCAGGCCGAAAAGACGTCCGTCAAGTGCCAGAGCTGCCAGGCCATTTCGGTTTTCGATCCAAGCCGGGTCGGACAGCGTTGTGAATTTTGCGGTTCCGCCGCTCTGATTCCCTACGATGAAATAAAGGCGCCGATTCGCCCTGAATGCCTGCTGGAATTCAAGCTTCCCGAACCCGCGGTGCGCGATCTCGTCCGCAGATGGTATGGGGGCCGGTGGTTCGCCCCAAGCGCCATGAAGGCGCGTTCGCTCACGGACACGGTGCACGGCGTTTACATTCCCTATTGGACCTTCGACGCGCACGTTGCCGCCGATTGGACCGCGGACGCCGGTTACTATTATTACGTGAGCGAGAGTTACACCGACTCGAAAGGCCAGTCGCAAACGCGCCAGGTGCGAAAAACGCGCTGGGTCCCCGCCTCCGGATCGATCCAACACTTTTTCGATGACGATCTGGTGCCGGCTTCGCGCGGCGTCGAGGAAAAGTTATTGCGAAAAATCGAGCCGTTTCCGACCACGACCGATCTGAAGCCTTACGATCCCGGTTTTCTTTCCGGCTGGGTGGTCGAGCAATATCAGATCGACCTGATCGCGGCCGCGCAAAATTCACGCAACATCATGGAGCGAAAGACGCGCGATCTTTGCTCGGCGGAAGTGCCAGGCGATACCCAGCGCAACCTCAACGTCGCCTCCGTTTTTTCCGGGCAAACGTTCAAGCACATTCTCGTCCCCATCTGGCTCGTCGCCTACACCTACGGCGCCAAGACATTCCAAGTCGTGGTGAATGGATACACCGGTGCGATTGCCGGGCGCCATCCTTTGAGCTGGCTCAAGATCTCGCTGGCGGTCCTGGCTGTGCTTGTGGTGCTGATTATCGTTCTGACGATTTACGCAAATTCGCAATAGCTGCGCTGTTGGCGGGACTCTATCGGGCGCAATCAGGCGCGGCGGTCGTGCTGCCGATCGCTGTCTTGGGCGTCATTTGTTGGGCCGTGATCACCACCGCCACGGATCCAATAATCAATCCCGCGCCAATTACCGTGCGCATGGTTAACGTTTCGCTGGCGAAGGCGGTGCCGAGCAAGACGGCCACGATCGGATTGACATAGGCATAGGTCGCCACCTTCGCCGGGTCGCAATGGCGCAAGAGAAAAATGTAAGCGGGAAATCCGACCAGCGAGCCGATAAGGACAAGATAAACAAACGCCATGGCCGACGGCATGGTGATCTGGCGTGCATCGAAGCCGCGATACTCTCCCAACGCGACGCCGGCCAGAATAAGCAAGGCGCCGCCGCAAAGCATTTGCTGGCCGGCGGCCAGGAAGGGCGACGGCGCATTCCTGGCCCGGCGTGAATAAAGCGAGCCGGCCGACCAAACCAGCGACCCGAAAAGCAGGATCGCCATCCCCAAAGCGAGATGTTCGTTAGGCGACGCCGCTGAAGTTGTCAGCGCGGTTTGGACCAAAACTCCGACCCCGATAAAACCACCGATGAGTCCCAGCCAAACCATTGGGGTTGGACGCGGCGCCGTGCCCGTGATCCAGCCAAGCAGGGCGATATAGATCGGGACCGTCGCGACCAGCAGGGCGGCGAGGCCAGTTGGCACCCACTTCTCCGCGACGGTGACGCCGCCGTTTCCAAAGAGGAGCAGGCAGGCGCCGACAATGAGCGCGTCCCGCCACGTCGCGGGGTCAGGCTTGGGTGCGCCTTGAGAACGCGCGATGGCGAACATGATGATTCCGGCGATGAAGAACCGCACGCCCGCCATCAGGAACGGTGGAATGGATTGGATCGCGAAAAGGATGCCGAGATAAGTCGAGCCCCAAATGAGATAGAGCGCGGCAAAGGCGGCGAGGATCGCGATTTTTGACGGTCGCTCCATGACGCGAGCACTCTGCCACAGAGCTTCGGCACGACCACCCGCTTCTTTAATTGACGATCGGAGGGACGTGCTTCCGCACGTCCCATTTTTCGGTGAACCGGGCGAATCCCAAGTTGGGACGTGCGAAGCTCGTCCCTCCGAACTAAATGAGCAGATCTGCTAAGCCCGGCGGCCGAAGATCATCCGGTAAATGAGCAGGAGGATCATCGCGCCGACGATGGACATGATCCAGCCGGCCACGTAGCTCGGGTTGGAGAAAATCAATTGGCCGAGCCAGGTCCCGAGCCAGGCCCCGGCAATACCGATCAACATGGTGATGATGCATCCACCCGGGTCTTTCCCCGGCATCAGAAGTTTTGCGATCACTCCGACGACGAGCCCGATGCCACAGATAATCAGAATTGCTTGGATATCCATGAGCGGGAGGCTATTTCGGCGTTGAGGGACTGAAAAGCAAAATCGCTCGGGGTGCGCGCGCGGATTACAGCTGAATGACTTGCGCCGACTTAATGTCGTCGCTCGATCGAATCAACTGGAGCAGGACGTCGTCTGGCGGAGTATCGAGGTTAAGGACGGTCAACGCCGTGCCGCCGGCCTGGTTTCGGCTGAGCGACATCGTGGCAATGTTTACCCCGTGGTCGCCGAGCAGCGTCCCGATCCGGCCCACGATCCCGGGGCGGTCCGTGTTTTCCAAGACCAGCACGACCCCGTGTGGCCGCGCTTCCACGTGACGATTATTCACGTTCACAATGCGCGGGGTCGCGCCGAAAAAAGCGCCCGCCACCGAAACCGTCTTGCCCTCAGACACGGCGGAGAGTTCAAGAAGATCGGTATAATCGCCCGCGGCGCTCAACCGTGTCTCGGTGACTTTCATTCCGAGACTTTCCGCGAAAGCCGGTGCATTCACTTCGTTGATTTCGCTTCCGCCGGCGTGTTCCAAAAACCCTTTCAACACGGAGCGCGTAATGGCAGTGGTATCGACCTCGTTTACTTTTCCGCTGTAATTGATGTTCAGCCGTTCGACCCGCTTGGGCGCGAGCTGCGCCAGAAAACGCGCGAGCTTCTCCCCGAAACGCAGATGCGGACCGACGATGGCCAGCGTTTTCGCGTCGAGATTGGGCATGTTGACCGCGTTGCGAATGGTTCCTTCGAGGAGCGCGGCGCGAATCGATTGGGCGATTTCGATGCCGACGCTTTCCTGCGCCTCCGCGGTCGAGGCGCCGAGATGCGGGGTCAGAACGAGGTTCGGCGCTTCGCGCAACGGGGAAGCAACGGGAAGCGGCTCCGTTTCGAAAACATCGAGTGCCGCCGCCGCCACCTGCCCGGATTGCAACGCCTCGGCCAGGGCGGCTTCATCGATCAGGCCGCCTCGGGCGCAGTTGATCACGCGCGCGCCGCGCTTCGTTTTCGCCAGCCGGGCCCGATCGAGCAAATGATGCGTCTCCGGCGTAAGCGGGGTGTGCAACGTGATAAAATCCGCGGCGGCGAGCAGATCATCGAGTTCGTCGATCAACTCGACCTGCAACGTCCGCGCCCGTGTCGCCGAGAGATAAGGATCGTAGGCGGCGACCCGCATTCCGAACGCGATCGCGCGCCGGCTCAATTCGCTGCCGATCCGGCCCATGCCGACAATGCCGAGCGTCTTGTTGAAAAGCTCGACCCCTTCCAGGTTTTTCCGGTCCCACTTTCCACCGCGGAGCATGGCATCGGCCTGGGGGATTTTCCGGGCCACGCACAGCAACAGGGAGAACGCGTGCTCCGCCGTGGAAATCGTATTCCCGCCGGGCGCGTTCATCACAATCACGCCCCGCCGGGTGGCTTCCGCCACGTCCACGTTGTCGATGCCAACTCCGGCGCGCCCCACCACCCGCAGCTTCGATCCGGCGTTCAGCACCGCCGCGGTGATCCTGGTCTGACTGCGCACCACGACCGCGCTGAACTCCGGGATAATTTCCACCAGCGCGGATTCGCTCAGGCCGGTTTGCGTCGAGACTTCCAGGGCACGGTCGCGCGCTAATTCGTCCACGCCGCTTTGCGAAATGGAATCCGCGATCAGGATTTTCGGAGTGGTCATGTGTCGGGCAGTGTAACAGCTCGGGGCGGCACTAGTATGCCTGAAACTGGCCGTTTGACGACCGTTGCTCGTTCGCCCGGTTGCGGGGCGTTGGCCAGGGAATTGCTATACAAAAAGTTACCCGTTTGCCCGGAGCCCGATGAGATTTCTCACTGCTTTTCAAAACCAGCCCCGCGGATGGATTTTCGCCCAGGCCGCCATCCTCCTGTTGCCTATTGCGGCTTTGGATTACACCACGGGTTACGAGGTCAGCATGTCGATCTTGTATTGCGTCCCGATTTTCATTGTTGCCTGGTGTTGCGACAGAAAAATGGGGGTGTTAATGGCGCTCCTGGCCGGAATCACCTGGTGGTGGGCGGATGTTCAGGCCGGCCATCCTTATCTGCGAAGCTGGCTGGAAGGATGGGAAGTGTTTGTGCGCTGCAATTTCTTCATCATTACCGCCATCGGGACATCGGCGGTGAAACAACATCGCGACGCGAGCGAATCACGGATCGCGTTGCTGGAATACTCTCAACGGTTGGAGCGCGAAATTATCGGTATCAGTGAGCGGGAGCAGGAGCGGATCGGTCAGGATCTGCACGACGGAATCTGTCAAATTCTCGCGGCCTTGAGTTGCAGTGCGGCTTCCTTGAAGAACGACCTCGAAGGGCATCATCTCCCGGCGGAAGCCAGGGTGGCGGATGAGCTGGCCGGGTTCCTGCGGGACGCTGTGGCCCAGACGCGGAATCTGGCGCGGGGCCTGGTGCCCGTCCAGATGGATGACGCCGGGCTTACGTCGGCCCTGGAGGAACTGGCTGCGTCCGCGACACGTTTATTTGGCATTCGGTGTGACTACGAATCTTTCGGTGCGCCCTTGATCCGGGACAACGCGGTCTCGATGCATCTTTACCGCATCGCGCAGGAAGCGATCAACAATGCGACGAAACACGGAAAGGCGTCGAATGTTCTCGTTTCGCTCATTAGGGATGAAAAAGCGACGACTTTACGAATCGCGGATGATGGGGCGGGGATTTCGCAAACGTCGTCAGGAAATGAAGGGATGGGGCTGGGCTTGATGCAATATCGGGCCCGTCTGGTCGGCGGCGATCTGCGCATTGAAGAGCCAACCAGGGGAGGGACCATCGTTGCCTGCGCCATCCCGTTACAGCAAGAGAATTGGAGGCAACATGCCGCGTGAGCCGCGAGCCCAGGTCGTGCTCGTGGAGGATCACCCGATGTTCCGCGAGCAGTTAACTCACCTGATCAACAAGCAACCCGATATGACGGTTTGCGCGGAGGCGGATAATGCCCCCGACGGCCTGGCGGCGATCGAGCGCCACCGGCCGTCCCTGGCAATCATCGATATCACGCTCAAGGGCTCGAGCGGATTGGAATTGTTGAAGGACCTCCGGGCCCAGGGCATCAAGATCCCGGTCCTGATGCTCTCGATGCACGCTGAGTCGCTCTATGCCGAGCGTGCCTTACGCGCGGGCGCAAACGGTTATATCACGAAGGAAGAAGCCTCCGCCAAAGTGATGACGGCTATTCGTCAGGTCATTAGCGGGGAGATTTATCTCGATCCTCGCTTCATGAAGCGGGTGGTCAGCCAGATTCTGGTGAACCCAGGGAGTAACGGCGGCGGTTCGCTCGAACGCCTGACCGATCGAGAGTTGGCCGTCTTCGAGCTGATTGGCGAAGGCCGGACCACAAGGGAGATCAGTCTTCGGCTCCGGGTCAGCGTCGCCACCATCGAGACTTACCGCGCGCGGATAAAGGAAAAACTCGGTCTGGACAACGCGGGCCAGTTGCACGCCAGGGCAAGCAGCTGGGTCCATGAACGCCACGCGGTCGCTAGCTAGAGCCCGCGTCTCCGTGGGGTTCCTACGGAAAATATATGTAATGGTTTCCAGTACAAAAGGAAACTGGCGGTTGTCATGCAAGTCGGGCCTCGCGCCTGCTTTACTCTGCGCCACAAATATGAAAACAAGATTCTCTCACGGCCGCCGCGGCTTCACCCTCGTCGAAATCATGATCGTGGTCGCAATCATTGCCTTGCTCGCCTCGATCGCCGTTCCCGGGTTTCTTCGGGCCCGCAAACGTTCGCAAGCCAGCCGGATCATCAACGATCTGCGGCTAATCGATGGCGCGGTCGACATGTACGCGATTGAAAATAACAAATCGAGCGGCAACCAGGTCCTCGTCCGGGATTGGACCAAGTACATGAAAACGGGCACTAATCTTTTTGTCACGGGCAGGGATATCTTAGGCAACACCTATGGCAACCAGACGGTCGACTCCATTCCGCGAGTGCCATCCGCGAGTAAGACGGCGCTTTCCGACGTGACCGACTACACCTTCTGGTCGCCCTATAACTAACCACTTGCGCGGCGCGTTGGCGTTTCACGAGCGAGGAGCTGGTGGAACGCCCGCGCCGCGATTCGGGCAACGCCCCCGAAAGCGTGATGCGATCAAGGGCAGCCGGTAGTCACTCGGCCAATTCGCCTCGGATCTGATTCCGGGAGTTCTTTTTCCCGCCACCTTGCTGAGAGTGAGCTAGCCGGCGTCGATTGATCGGCCGAAAGAGATGAGCGGGTGAAGGGAATCGAACCCTCGTGTCCAGCTTGGGAAGCTGGCGTTCTGCCATTGAACTACACCCGCGGGAAAACTGATCCGCCTGAGGCGGATTGATAGTTGATGGTTAAGCGAAGGAAGTCAAGCGCGCGACGTCGGCGACAAGGGTTATTGCGAAAAGATCAGATCGTCTTTGTTCGTTCCGGTGTTTCAGTGCTGCGCCAGAGCGCCATCGCTCGAGAGATGAGCACGATGAGAAAACAGGAATAGAGCGGCATAACCGGGAAGAGGTAGCGTTCGTAACCGCCTATCCACCACGTCGCGTCGAGGAAAGTAAAAAGCGCTACCCGCAGGAGAATCGCGGCTGCCAGCAGAATAAGGACAGCGGTGATCGGGTCGCTGATGCGAAGCTGACGAAAACGCCGGGCAAGGAGCAAAACCGCCCCGAGCCCTGCCACGGACAGAGCGGCGACAAGGAAGCGATAGTAACTTCTGATAAACTCTTCCACCGCGACTGATCCGCCTTCTCCCGAGCTCCTGGCGGGGCCGCGGAGCGTCATCTCATCGTAAAGCGCGCGTTGCGATTCCGTGAGGATGGCGTCGTCGCGGCCCGTGATTTTTTGAAAGCGCGTCAGAAATAAGCCGGCAATCCTTGGATACGATTCCGGCATATGACAAACGCTCGCGAGCGCTCCCGGATCGAGAAAGCTGGAGAGAACGAAACGGCTCGGGACGCGGCCTTCGTCGCAGGCGCGATTGATTTCCCTGGCGGCCTGGCGGTAAAAGCCGTTCGCAGACGCGGAGGTCTCATGCACGCCCAGGCTATTCGCCACGCTGCGCAAGGCCCACAAGAACCATGGCGCGCCGATTTCGTGAAGGCCGCGGGCTTCGCGAGCGGGGACCTGCCAAGCGCGTCCCAGGTCGCCTTCGAATTGCGGTCTCAGCTTCGCAAAGGTCGGACTGACCTTGTAAGCTGTCTCGAGCGCCTCGGCGGAAACTGAAACAAAACGCTGATCGCTACTCGGCTTGATTCGCAGCAGCGCTTTGTAGGCAGCTTGGAAACTGGAGGAGGTCAGGTCAGATTTGGAAAAGCTCTGGAAAGCGCGGTAGTTAGCCGCATGGACCGCGAGAACTAACACGCCCAGTGTTCCCAGCATCGCGGTCGCGGGCCGAAGCCAGAAGCGGGTAGCTTCTTTCCAGGACCCGGTTGTAGAACGTTGCCGGAGTAATGCGACTCCGAAGAAGACGGCGAGCAGGGCTGGGATAAGAAAGCTTTCTTCGCGTGTATTCCAGAGCACGGCCAGAGCTATTCCCGTCCAAATGGCATGCCGTCGTCTGGCGGTAAAGAGAGTTAGTAGGAGACCCCCGAGGGCTAAAGGCAGGACGGCGGCATAGAAACTATCCGCCATCGTGACGCTGTTGAGGTGGAAACTGGCCGGATGCAGGACCATCGCAGCGTAACCCACCAGGCACACTCCTCTAGGCACGCCGGCTTTCCGGAGTCCCGCAACCAACGCCAGATATCCGCTCGCTTGCATGAGTTCGATCGCGATCCTGAGCGGGATTCCGCACACATGAACCAAGGCGATGAACAATGGATAGGCCGGCGGACGGGTAAAGGCAGTCCAACTGTATTCGGAACCCCAATACCAATTCTTCGCCGCGTTGAGGTACCAAAGTGCATCGTATTCGGTGGCGCTTCCGTAAATCTCTTCCGTCTGAACGAGCCAGAACTTGAAGAGAACGAGAAGAACAATTCCAGCCGCGAACCACGCCGTCGCCGATGAAAACCGTGGCGGTCCGCCAAGATTGTTCTTCATTTCGAATAGAGATTGCCGAATTGGCTCGGTCCACGCAATCCTTCGGATTTACCCGTTCGGACGTCAGGAGCGGCTATTTTTCTACGCGCTGGGCGCGCCTCGACGGGATGGGCAATCATTGTTACGGTTAAAGCCGTGCCAGCACTCACCGAAGGACCAGCGAACGTATTCGTCAGCGGCGGCGCCGGTTTCATCGGCAGCCACCTGGTGGCGCGTTTACTGCGCGAATGGAACGTGGAACGCGTGGTCGTCCTCGATAACTTCAGCTCGGGCAAGCGATCGCACCTGGACGAGGTGGCCGGGGATCGGCGTTTGCAGATAATCGAGGCGGACTTGAAAGAGATCGACGCAGTCAAACGAGCTATGTCAGGCTGTGAGATTCTTTTTCACTTGGCTGCAAACTCCGATATCGCCAAAGCCGTGACCCAGCCCGACATCGACTTCTGGGAAGGCACTTACCTTACGCTGAACATTCTGGAAGCAATGCGCGCGGCCGGTGCCAGGAAAATACTTTACGCTTCCGGAAGCGGCGTGTATGGCGAGAACCCCGCGGTGGCCTTTCGCGAAGAGTACGGACCATGCCTGCCCATCTCAACTTATGGCGCGAGCAAGCTGGCCTGCGAAGCACTTATCGCTTCCTATTGTCACATGTTCGACCTATCCGGCCGCTCGTTCCGTTTTGCCAACGTAGTGGGCCCCCGGCAAACCCATGGAGTTGGCCATGATTTCATGCGTCGTCTCAAGCTTGATTCCACGCGTCTTGAAATCCTGGGCGATGGTTCCCAGCGCAAGAGTTACATCCACATCGATGACGTGCTCACGGCCATCGCGACCGCTGATGCCGCCACCGATGGGTGCTATGACGTCTTTAATGTGGCCACGGCTGATGATATTACTGTCCGCGCCATCGCCGATCTGGCGGTCCGGATAAGCGGGATCGAGCCAAGTAGCGTCCGGTATGAATTCAAAGGCGGCGACCGTGGCTGGAAGGGGGACGTGCCTGTGGTTCGTTTCGATTGCTCCAAGATCAAAGCATTGGGCTGGCAATGCCGCCGCAATTCCACGGAGGCCGTCAGCGCGGCCCTGGCCGCCATGCGGAAGGAGCTGGATGGAGAGTGAACGTTTGGCCGCGCCGTCCGAAGTCCATCACCTAACTCCGGAAGGCGCTTTGCCGGAGGTCGAGCTAAGCATCGTGGTGCCCGCCCTGAATGAGGAAATCACTGTGGGCGAATTTGTGGATTGGTGCAAAGAGGGCTTGCAGCGCGTCGGGTTGGCTGGCCAGATCCTTATCGTTGATAGCTCGACCGATAACACGGCGAAGATTGTCTTAGAGCATGGCGGTGAAGTTCTCCGCGCGCCCAGGCGCGGGCTCGGTCGCGCTTACCTTGACGCGATCCCTTACATCCGGGGCAAATGGATCATCATGGGTGACGCCGACCTGACCTATGATTTTCGGGAGCTGGGTCCGTTCGTCGATGAGTTTCGGAAAGGCACCGAGTTCATTCTCGGCAGCCGCTTTCGAGGGAATATGGAAGAAGGAGCCATGCCGGGTCTCCATCGGTATTTCGGAACGCCCCTTACCACCTGGATCGCAAACCGCATCTATCACGTCCGCTACTCCGATATCCATTGCGGCATGCGCGGCCTTACCCGGGCCGCCCTCGAAAAGATCGACCTCAAGTCCCAGTCATGGGAATACGCCAGCGAGATGGTGTTGAAGTCGGCCCTTCTGGGCCTGGTTAGCGCGGAAGTGCCGGTAAAGTTCTACAAGGACCGCGATGGGCGTCTAAGTCATCATCGACGCACGGGTTGGTCTTCTCCGTGGCTGGCCGGCTGGAGAAACCTCAAGGTGATGCTGGTCTATGCCCCAGATTCCTTTTTGCTTAGACGCGTTGCGCCCAGGACCCGCGAATGAGTGGCCGAACAGAGCAGAGCTACGGCCAGCGCGGCCTTACCTTCGTCGACCGCCTGGGCGCATGGCTCTCGCAGCGGGCGATTCGACGCCATTTGCCGAAGCGATCTAATCTCGAAGTGTTAGACCTGGGGTGTGGCTACCATGCCACAGCGCTTATCCGCCTCGAGCCGTTCTTAAAGCGAGGGGTGGGTGTCGATTTCCAACTCGCGCCGGAATTGCAGGGACTCGCCGGCTACGCTTTTCACGAAGGCTCGATTGAAGACGCGCTGCCCAGGCTGAAAGAGGAGAAGTTTGATGTGGTAATGCTGATCTCGGTCTTGGAGCACTTGAGCGCCCCGGAGGCCATTCTTGAATCCGCCCGGGACATGCTAAAGCCTTCGGGAGTTTTGATCGTCAACGTGCCGACGTGGCGGGGGAAGGCCTTCCTGGAATTTTCGGCCTTCCGCCTGGGCCTAAGTCCAAGAGTCGAGATGGACGATCACAAAATGTATTACGACAAACGCGATTTGTGGCCGTTGCTGGTGCGGGCTGGTTTCAAGCCAAGTCAAATCCGGCTGCGCTATCACAAGTTCGGCTTGAATCTGCTCGCCGCCGCCAGCACGTAGTGCTAACCCTGTTTTTCACTAGGAGTCCTGGATGATTAGCACGCGCTCTCCCTTGCGAATCTCGTTAGGCGGCGGCGGCACCGATCTTCCTTCCTACTCTTCGCGCCACGGCGGCTTTCTGATCGCGGCAGCGATCGACAAGTATGTTTACATCAACGTCCACCGCCGCTTCGCCGATGGTTTTCTCCTCAAGTATTCTCAACTCGAGGAAGCAGCGACGATCGATAAAATCAAGCATCCGATCATCCGGGAAGCCCTCAAGCTGGCTGGAATCCAGCAACGCAACCTGGAGATTACCAGCATGGCGGACATTCCAGCCGGCACTGGACTCGGATCGTCGGGCAGCTTCACCACGGCGCTCTTGCAGGCGTTGCATGTGTTAAAAAAAAGCCCGGTCGATCCGGCGGAACTGGCGGAGCAGGCGTGCCGCATCGAGCTGGAAAAACTGGGCGAGCCGATCGGCAAACAGGACCAATACATCGCTGCTTATGGCGGGATCACTTGTTTCGAGTTCCTGGCCGATGGAAGGGTGGAAGCGTTTCCTCTCAAGATTTCGGAAGAGACGCTCTTCAATCTGGAAGATAATCTATTGCTCTTTTTTACTGGCTACTCGCGTTCGGCTTCCGCGATCTTGCAGGAGCAGGACGATAAGAGCAAAAAATCCGACCAGGCGATGATCGACAACCTGCATTTCGTGAAAGAGCTGGGGCGGAAAAGCCGGCGCGCGCTGGAGAGCGGCGATCTGGGCGAGTTCGCGCGCTTGATGAATGTGCATTGGGAGCGAAAGAAAGAGCGTTCCACCGGCATGAGCAATTCCGAGATCGATGACTGGTATCAGGCGGCCCTGGCCCATGGCGCGCTCGGCGGCAAACTGGTCGGCGCCGGCGGCGGCGGGTTCCTGATGTTTTACGCCGGCGACAAAACGCGCTTGCGCCACACCATGCGGGAGAGGGGACTAAGCGAAGTCCGTTTCCGTTTCGATTTCGAAGGGACCAAAGTGCTTCACCAATGAGCGCGCGGCTTGAACCTGGCGATCTTGCTCGCTGGCCCGTGGCGATTCTCGCGGGAGGCCTGGCCACCCGCCTGAGACCGGCGACCGAAAAAATTCCGAAGGCGCTCGTGACGGTGGCGGATGAACCGTTTCTCGCGCATCAATTGCGGTTGCTGCATTCGGCCGGGCTTCGCCGGGTGGTTATTTGCGCGGGATACCTCGGGGAAATGATCGAGGCGGAATTCGGGGACGGCGCGCGCTTCGATATGCAGATCGCCTATTCCTTCGATGGTCCGCGCTTGCTTGGGACCGGCGGCGCGCTGAAACAGGCGCTCTCCCTGCTCGGCGAACGCTTCTTCGTTCTGTATGGCGACTCTTATTTGCCCATCGATTACGGCAGCGTGGCGCGCGTCTTCCTCGACGCGGGCAAGCCGGCGCTCATGACCGTGTTTCAGAACGACGGGCGCTGGGACACCAGCAATGTCTGGTTTGAAGGGGGCCGGATTCGCCTTTACGACAAGGCCTCGCGAACGTCTGAGATGCGGCATATCGATTACGGACTCGGCATTTTGAGCAGGGAAGCGCTGAACGAATGGAAAGCGGCTGAGGCTTTCGATCTGGCCAGCCTTTACCGTCTGCTCATCGCAAGGAACGAACTTGCCGGTTGCGAGGTGACCCGGCGTTTTTATGAAATCGGTTCGCCTGAAGGCCTGGCGGAACTCGGCGCTCTTCTGACCAGTCAACCCGCGTTCTCCACTTCGTGAACTATTCCGAACAACACCTCCAGGAAACCGGGAAAATTCTTTCCCAGCTGGATGCCGCGCTCTGCGAGAAGGCCGTCGATTTGCTCGTTAAGGTGCGCGCGCGGGGCGGCCGCCTTTTCATTCTAGGGGTGGGCGGCGGCGCCGCCAACGCCTCCCATGCCGTGAATGATTTCCGGAAAATCGCCGGCCTGGAATGTTATGCCCCGACCGACAACGTGTCGGAGCTGACCGCCCGCACCAACGACGAAGGATGGAACACGGTTTTCGCCGAATGGCTCAAAGGCAGCCGCTTGAACGAAAAGGACGCGCTGCTCATCTTTTCGGTGGGCGGCGGTGACCTCGAGAAAAACGTCAGCGCGAATCTGGTGGCGGCTTTGCAACTGGCGAAGGAGCGCGGCGCCAGCGTGCTCGGAATTGTGGGGCGCGATGGCGGGTACACCGCGCAAGTCGCGGACGTGACCATTCTCATCCCGACCGTCAACCCGGAGAACACCACGCCGCATACGGAAGCGTTTCAAGCCATCGTCTGGCACCTGCTGGTTAGTCATCCGAAGTTAAAGCTGGCGCAGACAAAATGGGAAAGCACCCGGTAGAACGGTCCGCCGTTTTTCTCGATCGCGACGGAGTGCTGAACCGTCCCCTGGAGCGCGACGGCTTTCCTGGTCCGCCTTTGACCGTCGCAGAGTTCGAGCTGTATAACGACGTGGCCGACGGATGCGCCCGGCTGAAGGCGGCGGGATATCTTCTCGTTGTGGTCACGAACCAGCCGGATGTCGGCCGGGGCACGCAAACGCGCGCCGAAGTGGACGCGATGAACGCTAAACTTTTGTCCGCCCTCCCGATGATCGATCGCATCGAAGTATGTTTTCATGCGGGCTCCGAGCACGGCGAACCCTGCCTGTGCCGAAAGCCGCAGCCCGGAATGCTCCTCGCCGCGGCGGCCGCGTTGCAAATCGATCTTCGCCTTAGCTATCTAATCGGCGATCGCTGGCGCGATATCGATTGCGCACGCGCCGCGGGCTGCCGCGCCATCTTCATCGACTGCGGCTACCGCGAGCCGCTTCGGGAAACGCCGGATGCTGTCGTGCACGAGTTTGGAGAAGCGGTGACGCTGATTGTCGGAAGCGACCCGTGAGAAAAGCGGGTGAAGGGAATCGAACCCTCGTGTCCAGCTTGGGAAGCTGGCGTTCTGCCATTGAACTACACCCGCGAGGGAGGTTGAGGGTTGATATCCGCCGCGGCCGACTCGTCCGTTGGCAAGGTTGATGGTTGAGCGAAGGAAGTCAACCGCGCTACGCCGGCGCCAACGGTTATTGCCACGAAATTACGTCGTCCTTGTTCGTTCCGGTGTTTTTGTCCGATGGCGTCGAGGTGCTTTGCGATTGGGTGTCTTTTCCGAACGACCAGGCAATGACTCCGGCCCGGAGCGAGCTGCTCCCGGCATTTGCAGAATAGGGGTTGGCGTCGATCTGATTGTTGTAATTGCCGTCGATCTCAACGTGATAAGGTGCGCCCCAGGGATCGAAAAATTGACCCGCGCCAGCGCTGGTTCCGATCCCGGAACGCGGCCGGGCCGGATCCTTGGCATCGGGCGGCGAGATAAAGATGATTTGTCGCGGATTTTGCGTCTGCGTGGCCGTCGCCCGCAGTTCGTTGAAGAGCGCGGCATTCGACGTGGCGGCTGGTCCGTAGATCGTGTCGGAGGTGGCGAGCGGGTACTTTCCGTACTCGGTGTAAAACGCGTTTACGGCGGTCACGATTTGGACCAGATCGTTCCTGGCTTGCGCCCTTTTCATCTGGTTCTGAAGGCCTTGGAAGGCAGGAAACGCCAGGGTCATGAGGACCGCGATGATCAGGATGACCACGATGAGTTCGATCAAAGTGAAGGCGGCCACACTCGGACGGGACGAACGCCCTGGTAGGGCGAGACTCTGTCGAGCCGATCGGTGCAGCGCATAAATCGATGCGGCTCGACTGAGTCTCGCCCTACCAAAGGCTGATCGGTGCTGCGCATGAGTCGGTGCGGCTCGACTGAGTCTCGCCCGACCAAAGGTTTTCACTTCCATTTGAGCATTTGCTCGGGGAACGGGCATTGGGCGCAATCGGAGTTGTCTTGCAAACAGAAGTCTTCGTAAATTTGCAGCAGCCCTTGTTGATGCGCGATGGTTTTGGTGAAAAGCGGACGGCGCGGATCGCCGCCGAAGAGCCGGGTGGCGCCGGTTTCGAGCCGGCGGTTCGATAGGCGGGCCGGAAGGATTTCGTAGGCGGTCCAAATGTCATGGCCTTCCGCGAGGAAGAGCGGCAGAAGCACGTTCGCGAGGATGTCGGCGACCCGCGATTCGCCGATGAGGGCCATTTCGGTCGAAGCCGGCTCCGACGCGAGGGTGTAATGAAAATTCCAAAACGGATGACGGAGATTCAGGAAGAATTCCTGTGCGCTTTTCGCGGTCTTTTGGGCGAGCGATCGGAGCAGAGATGGCCACGCTTTGGTGAGCGCAGCGAGCGCCGCGAGCCGGCGCTGCGGATGATTCAAAGGGCGGGTGCCGCTGAGCCGCCAGAGTGTCGCCGGCAGCACGAGCCGCTGCATTCCGGCGCGATGCGGCCACCAACGGTCCCAAAGTTTTCTCACGTACCCGCGAGTTTCTCCGGCATAAACGCCCAGGTCGGGAGCCCCGAGGAATCCCGCCAGGCCGAAAAGGAGCGCCTCGGCATCTTCGCCCTGTTTGCGCAAAAATCCGAGCGGCAGCCGCTGTGCGAGGAGGGTGAAGGCGAGCTTGTTCTCCTTGTAGCCGAGGGCCGCGGCGATTTCCTGAAAGAGCGCTTCATCGCGCCCGTGATTTTCGACGATGTTCCTGAGCCGGGCGGCTTTTCGTTGCAGTCGGAACTGCGACGCGGCGTCGAGGATGCAGCGGAGCTGCTCTTCGGACAAATCTTTTAGGGGCGCCTGGCAACGGCCTGGGCGCGCCAGCGGCACGTTGGCGGAGAACGAGTCCGGCAACGTCTCGGGATCGACTCGCACTTGCGTTACATTGCGATTCGACCTGGTGCGGGTGAAAAAGGTCCGGTTGCTTTGCTGCACGAAAACGTGGAGGACCGCGTCGTCGAAGGTCGCGTTGGTGGAGTGGCCGTGTGTTTCCCAACTGCGATCCGCCAGGTCGAACTCGATGGCGCCGCGGATCGGGTCGCCGGAGTTCAGCCGGACGACGGCGTCGGAGAAATCCGGGCCCGCGGCGCGGTTCCAGGTCCCAAATTGAACGATCTCAACGTCCTCGCCCGCGACGGAACGAAATTGCCTGCCGAAGTCGCCGGCAAACCAACGGGCTTGCAGCTCCAATTCGCTCGGGGTGCGCCGCGCTGGAAAGAGCGCGCGTTCATGGACGCGCGCCGAAGCGCGGAGCTCGGCATAACGGTGGGCAAGCAGCATGGGGGGACCTGTAGTTTCGGCATTCCCGCTGCGTTTTGACGATAAAAAAATGTTGGAAGGGCGGCCGTCGTGCCGTCCCTCCAAGTGGGGGATTAAACGTGCGCGACTGGTTCGGGCGCCATTGACTCAACCGCGGCGGGCGGTGAGCTCAAACGTTGCCGCAAATATTCCGCGATTTGCTCCACCAGGGCCGCGCGCGAGCGGGTAAACAGAAAGAAGTATTTCGGGCCGTGACCAGTTGCCGGCACGATGACCAGATTCTCCGAGAGAAATTGCGGCTCGTGCGCGATGGTCGAACCCTCCAGATCGATCGTCTGGCAAAACCCCCGCCCGCTTTTTTTGGCGACAAAGGCAACCTTGTGCGGCTCTTCGTTGGTGGCGACAAGAGCGCCGAAAAGATTCGCGGGAATTCTCCTGCCCCGCCCACTAATGCAGGGCACCGCCCAAGCGATCGTTTCTCCCAGCACATTTTGCTTGCTGAAGATCGGCGCCAGGCGGGCAGGGAGGGCGATCGGCAGCGTCGAGGCTCTGCGCAGACCGGCCGGGCCGTTCAGTTTTGTCAGCGCGAGCCAGATCTTTGCTTTCATTGAGCGCAGAATTTTCGGGGCGAAGTAGAGAAACGCGGCAATGGCGGCCGCGAAAAGCGAGAGCGCGAGGACCGGGTTGTAATGGATGAGCGCGAGGCCGCCGAAAACGGCCACGTCTTCGATCACGCTCAATCCAATATTCGAAAAAGGCTCCGGCGAACTGTTGGCGGCCAGGCGCGATGACGCTTTCGCGGTGTGCGTGACGAGGCTGGTGCCGCCGGCCAGCAGAACGAGGAGCAGGTCGAAGGTGGGGGTAGAATGGCCGAGCACCTGGATGGCGAGCAACGCACCGCCGATCGGCCGGATGACGGTGTGAACGGCGTCCCAGGCCGAATCGACCCAGGGGATTTTATCGGCGAAAAACTCCAGGAAATAAAGAATGCCCGCGATGGTGATGATCCAGGGATGCCCGAGAACTTCGAGGGAATGGTAGCTCGGCGAGAGCACGATCCAGTGCTGATTGATCGCAAGGCCGGTGACGAAAACCGTCAGGTAGAGGTTGATCCCGGCCAGACACGCGAGTCCCAGCGCGATACTGATGAGATTGAATTTCTCCACGCGGAAATATCAGACTCGTGCCGCGATTGTCACGCGGGTTTTCTGGGATTGGGTAGCGCACGCGTCTCGCGTGCTGGCGAGCGCGTCCCGCGATCGCGAACTTCCGAAAAGCTTGTTTTGGCGAGACGCCAAAACCGGCACGCGAGACGCGTGCGCTACCCAATCTGATTTGCCGCCAGGGACGGCGGCCTCTACACTCGGCGCATGCTCGATATCCGGCTCATTCGTGAACAACCCGACTTTGTGAAAAGCCGGCTCGCCACTCGCGGCGGCGAAGACGTTGCGAAGATCGATGAAGTTCTGCGGGTGGACGCGGAACGCCGCAAAGCGGAAACGGCGCTGCAGCAGCTCAACGCGGATCGGAAGAGATTGAGCAAAGAAATTGGGGGGAAACGCTCGCGGGGTGAATCGTCGGAAGAGATCGAGACGCGGGTCCGGGAGTTGGGCGACCAGATTTCGTTGCTGAACGAGCAAACCACCGCGGTGGAGGAGCAGCAGAAACAACTACTCCTCGGGATTGCGAATTTGCCGCACGCAAGCGCGCCCGTTGGCAAAGACGCGAGTGAAAATCCGGTCGTGCGAAGCTGGGGGGAGAAACCAGCGCTGGGCGATCCCGTTTTGGATCATGTCGCGCTCGGAACTCGACTGAAGCTGTTCGATCCGGAGCGCGCCGCGAAACTGAGCGGCAGCGGGTTCATTTGCTTCACCGGCGCGGGCGCGCGACTGGAGCGGGCGCTGATCCAATTCATGCTCGATCTCCATACGCGCGAGCACGGCTATCTCGAACTGAGCCCGCCGGCTCTGGTGCGGCGCGAATGCATGGTCGGCACGACGCAGTTGCCCAAGTTCGAGGAGGAAATGTATGGCTTGGAAAACGGCCAGCTTTTCCTCGCGCCGACGGCAGAGGTGCAGGTGACGAATTTCCATCGCGAGGAAATCCTGGCCGCGACGGAATTGCCGAAGAAGTTTGTCGCCTATACGCCTTGTTTCCGGCGGGAAGCGGGCTCGGCGGGCCGTGAAACGCGCGGGATCATTCGCGTCCATCAATTCGACAAGGTGGAACTGGTAAAGGTGACGACGCCGGAGGAATCGTACGCGGAACATGAGTCGCTCACCGCGAATGCCGAGCGCGTTTTACAGCTGCTCGGGTTGCATTACCGCGTGATCGAACTTTGCACTGGCGATATTACGTTCGGCTCGGCGAAGAGCTACGACATCGAGGTGTGGTCGCCGGGGTCCCGCGATAGCGGGACGTATCTCGAAGTCTCAACCTGCTCGAACTTCGAGGATTTTCAGGCGCGCCGGATGAACCTGCGGTTCAAGGATGCGGAAGGGAAGAACCGCTTTTGCCACACCCTAAATGGTTCGGGGCTGGCGTTGCCGAGGCTTTTCGCGGCGCTGATCGAAACGGGACAACAGCCGGACGGATCCATTCGGATTCCCGAAAAACTGCAGCCCTATTTCGGAGCGGCGGAGATTCGGTAAGCGGCTCCGATCGCGAGCAGGAGCAGGAGCACGATTACGAAGGAGAGTCGTCCTTGCCGGCGAAAAGATCTAATTGGCCGGGATTGGCGGAGGCGGTCTCTTCAGCGGAGGGCAGCGACAGCTCAAATCCCAGGCGATGCGCGAGACGCTGGCAGGTCTCGGGAGCGAAGCCTTCGAAATGGTTGTTCACGAAAGTCCAGACGTTGCGGGTGTCGGCCAGGTGCCGCTCAATCTTCAAGGCCCAGCTCTCGAGGCTGCTTCGCGTTTCCAAAGCAGTTTGCCGTAACGATGAACCCGCTCGCCCTCGCGATCGTATTTGGTGGCGTAATCGCCCAGAAGCCGCAGATAGAGGAAGTCCGTCGTGCGGGGGAGGAATTCGAACGGCGCGAGATTACGCTCGTTCAACGGGCTGGTGTCGGCCCAAACCCAGCAAACGCGGTGCTTTTCCAGGAGGCGAATGACTTGCGGGCGGTGCCAGCCGGCATGGCGAAATTCGATGGCAAAGCGGAAGCCGCGCGGGAGCTGTTCCAGAAACGCCCGCAAGGCTTGCCGGTCGTTCTTCGGGGCGAACGAAGGAGGCAATTGAATCAGGATGACCTGAAGCTTGGCCTCGAGCGGTTCGATCGCGTGGAGAAAGGCGGCCAGCTCGGCGCTGGAATCGCGTAACCGGCGGGCATGCGTGATCTCTCGCGGCAGCTTGCACGCGAAACGAAATGCGGCCGGAGTGTATTCCGCCCAACGCCGGACGGTCGCCTCCCCGGGAGCGCTGTAGAAGGTGGAATCGATCTCAACGGCGGGAAAATAATGCGAATAAAATTCCAGCCAGCGAGCCGGAGGCAGTTCCGCTGGATAAAAGTTTCCCCGCCATTCATCAAAACTCCACGCGCAAGCGCCGAGCCGGATTTTTTGCTGTGCCGTGAGATTCAAGGGACCTTTCGCAGAATAATCGCATGCCACCGCGTGAAAAGCTGTCAGGGACCGACGAGGGCGGGGCGAATGGGCCGCCATTTGTTTGCCCGGGCCAACTTGACTGGACGGGTAAGGTAACTACCGTGCGCAACGCGATGAAATGCTCCTTCCGCATCCTGCTTTTGCCCGCCTTGATTTGGTTCGCTCTGCCCGGGCCGATCTCGGGGGCGGTTGTCTTTAAGCCCGGCGAAAAAGCAAGGTACAGGACCCCGGGTGACGAGGAAATGAGTGGCAACGCGCAGGAGCTTTTCTCGAAGGCCCAGGCGCTGGAAAGCAAGGGGAATTTCAAGGGAGCGATCAAGGCCTACCGCACGTTGGTGCGGAAACATCCCAGAGACACGCTGGCGCCGGGCTCCCTCTATCGGATGGGGCAGTTGCAGGAGCAAACCCGCCAGTATCTCAAGGCTGCTCAAAGCTACAGTATTCTCGCGGAAAAGTTCCCGAAGAGCGATCGCTTCGATGAATCCATTGAGGCCCTTTTCCGGATCGGCGAGATGTATCTGGCGGGGCGCAAGGTGAAGCTTCTCGGCATTCCCTTCAAGGCGTCGATGAACGAGGCGGCGAACATTTTCGCCTCCATTATTCGCACCGCCCCGTACGGGAAATACACGGCGCGCGCGCACTTCGACACGGGCCGGGCGCGCGAAAAACAAGGGGCGAACGAGGCGGCCCTCGCCGCTTACCAGGCTGTCGTGGAAAAGTTCCCGAACGATCCGCTCGCGGTGGATGCGCAGTACCAGATCGGATACATCTGGACCAAGGCGATGAAATCGGGCACGTACGATCTGAACGCCGCGGCCAGGGCGAAAGTCGGTTTTCAAGATTTTCTCTATCGCTATCCCCAGAGCGAAAAGTCGGCGCAGGCCAAGGAGAACTTGAAGACGCTGGAAGACAAGCAGACCAGCACCTCGTTCGAGATCGCGAAGTTTTACGACAAACAAAAGCGCTATAAGGCGGCCGCCATTTATTATAACGAAGTCATCCGTCAGCAGCCCGGCTCCAAGGAAGGCGAACGCGCGAAAAAGAGAATTTCCGAATTGCGCGCGAAGTTCGGCGACAAAGCGCTTCAGCCGCCGGCCGTGACCGCGGCCGCCGCCAACCGGAAGAACAAGAAGCTGGCCACGGCGCCGGGGCCCCGCTCCGAAAGCGAGATGAACGAAACGGCGCCGCTGCCGCCCCCGGATATCGACATGTCCTTGCCGCCGCCCGCTTCGCTCCTGCCCGATACCACCACCGCGCCCCCATCGTCTACGACTGAGAGTCTGCCGACGCCCGCGTCGTCGCCGGAAACGACGGCCCCGCCGGAGTCGTGAAAAAAGCTCTCTCCACTTTACTGCTTGGGTTTTTTTTGAGCGGGTGCGCCGGTTACCATCTCGGCCCGGCCACGCCGTCTTATCTGCGCCAAATCCATTCGATCGCGGTGCCGACGTTTCGAAATGTGACGCTGGTGCCGCGAGTCGAGGCATTGATTACCGGCACGGTGATAAAGCAATTCCAACAGGACGGGACGTTCCGCATCGCCAACGAAGATACCGCCGACGCCACCCTGAAAGGTGAAATCGTCGCCGTCGGCCGGTCGCCCGCGCGTTCCGTTCGAGGAAACGTCCTCGCCACCACTGAATTCAATCTTTTGCTCCGGGTGCGATACACGCTGGTCGGACGGGACGGAAAACCGCTTGCCGGGCCGGCGGAAGTAGGCGGATCGACGAGCTTTTTCGTCGGGGCTGATGTGGCGACGGACGAACGGCAGGCGTTGCCCCTGGCGGCCGAAGAACTGGCGGTGCGCCTGGTGAGCCAACTGAGCGAGGGTTGGTGATGTCGAATGAAGGGCGACGAAAAGTTATGGGGCATCCTCAACGACAAGCTGGACATGCTCCGTGCCAGCAATCGGTTCCCTGAGGCCATCCGCATCGCCGAGACCTCGCTCGATCTGGCAAAGCGCGCGTTCCAGCCCGGCGACCCCAAATACATCCTGAGTCTGGAGAAGCTTGGTCAACTGCACGACCAGGCGGGCGACCGGGTCGCGGCCAAACCCTTCCTCGTCAAGGCGCACGGCTTTTTGGAAAAGGCCGACCCAGTGGACCAGCGCGCTCTTTTTCGGTCGGCGCGCCGCCTTGGATTTCTTTGCGACAACCTCGGCGAAACCGACGCGGCCGTCGGGTATTATGAAACGGCCTTCAAGACCGGCTCCAAAATGGAGGACATCCCTTACTCCGATCTCGGGACGATGTTGAACAACGTTGCCCTGATTTATCGCAAGACCGGGCGGCAAAAGGCGGCGGAGCCTTATTATCTTCACGCGCTCGATATCTACGAAAAGCAGTTGGGGCCGGATCATCCCGATGTCGCTTCGGTCCTGAACAACCTGGCCGTTTTTTACACGAACGAGCGGCGCTTTGCCGAAGCGGAGAAAACCCACCTGCGCGCGCTCGCCATTCGCGAAAAGGCGCATCCGCCCACGCATCCGGATATCGCGCAGTCGAAATGCAATCTCGCCGTGGTTTATCATTCCAATGGCGATTATGCGAGGGCCTCGGAGCTTTACCGCGCCTCGATCAAGGCCTGGGAGGAAGCGACGGAGAAACCGCCGGAGGATTACGAAATCGTGGCGTCAAATTACGCCGATCTCCTGCGCTCGCTGGGCAAAGCGCGGCAGGCGAATCAGCTCGAAGAGCGCGCGCGCAAGAAGCGCCGCTCATAATTTTCCGCGCCGAATCGAAACGAAGTTGTGAATGGTGACTGGTGATCGGTGGATGGAAGCTATTCACCAGTCACTGATCACTATTCACATTCCGCTGCACGCCGCGCGCCCATGGCCCTTTACCGCTTTGCTCTTGCGCCAGAACGCGGCGCACGCACCTTAGCAACCGCTCCCGACAAGCTCACGTGGCGGAATGGCAGACGCGTACGGCTCAGGACCGTATGGGGAAACCCGTGGAGGTTCGACTCCTCTCGTGAGCACGGTATCGAACCGTTTGTGGCGGCCGCAGGCAGTAATGCCCGCTACTCTAAGAGGCGTTTATGGTACGGTGTTGTTCACCGTTACGCTCGTGATCCCCGAATCCTCCGGGATCGCATACAATTTATGTCCGAACGCTTTGAAACGCCGGATTTGGCCGGACAACACGGGATACGGATCGGTATAGATATCGGAACTGTGGGTGGGCGTGGGCGCGAGTCCAGCGCTCACGGTAAAGTAAATCGTGCATTGGGTCGCCGTGCCCTCATTGTGGGACTCCATGGTAACATAGACTGCACCCGGGATGTCCCCGCTCCCGAACGTGTATTCCACGGCGGTACAGGGCGAAGGTATGGCCAAGGCGGACTGCTTGGGAAGCGCGATAAACGCAACCAGCCCCAGAAGGAGCCCGATTGCGCCAAAACCGAAACCAATCAAGGCGCGTGGATGGAAGAACGCGGATTCAAGAGGGGACTTTGTTTTCATGATTGTTTCTTTCTATTCTAGGGGTGACGCCTTTGGATTGTGACCGATTCGAATTCAAGTAATCAAGGAAAAACGCGAATGCGGTGTAGGAGAAATTCCTACACCTGGCGCTCGTGGGCTATGCCGGTGTTGCGAGGAGTCGCACGGCGACGTGGATGAGCGCAGCTCTTTCGCCGGCTCAGGACCATATGGAAACCCGTGGAGGTTCGACTCCTCTCGTGAGCACGGTATCGAACTGTTGTGGACGGTCGCCGGCAGTAATGCCGCGCACTCTAAGAGGCGTTCAGTTGACCACCGCTTGGAAAAAGACACCCGTATCTTCCGGAGTCGCGGACGTTTGATGTGCGAACGCTTTGATACGCAGGGTTTGGCCCCACATCGCGGGAATCGGATCGGTATAGATAGCGGAATTGTGGTCTGGGGTGGTCGGGACTCCAGTCGTGCTCGTAGTGTAGTAAATCACGCATGGGGAGTTCGGATAGCCCTGATTGTGGGACTCCATTTCAACAGGTTTATAAGGGAACATGGGTATGTCTGCATAATCGAACACCACGTCGGTGCACGGGTTAGGTACGGCCAAAGCGGAATGCTTGGGAAGCGCGATAAGCGCAACCAACCCCAGAAGGAGCCCGATTGCGCCAAAACCGAAACCAACTAAGGCGCGTGGATTGAAGAACGCGGATTGAAGGGAGGACTTTGTTTTCATGATTCTTTCTTTTCTATTTTGAGGGTGACGTCTTTGGAGTTTGACCGATTGGAATCGGAACAAGCAAGGAAAAAGCGACATAAGATTTTACGGGCCGCAGGGCAGGATTAGAATGGGTCTTCTGGAAAAGGGACATACAGGGATGAAATGGCGCGGCGGATCGATGGCTCAATGACGATGAACGGCGTCCCGGCATCCCTTCGAGCGCAAGAGCCCGAAACCCGGCAGCTGGGCGTTGATTTCGATTCCTCCACGGCCAAAATCTGCCTGCTGGTTTTCGCGGGTTATTATCTCGGGGCGAAGCTCGGGTTCGCGCTGACGCTTCAGCCGCGTCCGGTATCGGTTCTCTGGCCCCCGAATGCCATTCTTCTGGCGGCCCTTCTCCTGACGCCGGTGCGCATCTGGTGGGTCGTGTTGCTGGCGGCATTTCCCGCGCACTGGCTGGTGCAGCTGCAAAGTGACGTGCCGCCGGGCATGATTTTTTGCTGGTTCATCAGCAACTCCTGCGAGGCGCTCATTGGCGCCGGTTGCATGCGTTACTCGATCCAGGGTCCGGTTCGATTGGACCGCCTTCGCCATGTCGCCATTTTTTGTCTCTGCGGCGTTTTTCTCGGCCCGTTCCTGTCGTCCTTTCTGGACGCGGGCTTCGTGGCCCTGAACCGATGGGGACAAGGCAGCTACTGGGAAATTTGGCGGATTCGATTTTGCTCAAACGTTCTCGCGGCGTTGACGATTACACCCCTGATCGTGACTTGGGGGACGCGAGGGATTGCGCGGTGGCGCAGCGTCTCGCGCTGGAGGTTTCTGGAAGGCGCCTGTCTTCTGCTCGGCTTGTCCGTGGCCAGTTTTAGTCTGTTTAGCAAGATGGCTTCGGACGCTGATGCCGCCCTGCTCTACGCCCCGTTGGTTTTTCTTTTGTGGGCCGCGGTCCGGTTCGGAACCCGCGGCGCGGTCACGGCGATCACGGCGGTCGCCTTTCTGGCGATCCTGGGTGCGGCGCAGGGACATGGTCCATTTGCCGAAAGGCCGGCTGAGCAAAATGCTCTTTTTGTTCAGTTGTTTTTGATCTTCCGGTCGCTGCCCTTGTTGTTCCTCGCGGCCATCATCGAGGAACGGGACAGAATGGTGGAGACATTGCGCGAACGCGAAGAGCGGATCAGCCTGGCCACGGAATCGGCCAACCTCGCCCTCTGGACCGTGGACTTCAGCCGGGGCGAATCCTGGATGAATGAAAAGGGCCGCGCGCTCTACCGTCTGGCGCCGGACGAACCACTCTCGCGCGAGTTCTTCCTTTCCCGCGTGCATCCGGAGGATCGGCTCAAGATTGACGACGCCATCGAGCGCGCGCGGAGCTCGACCCAGTCGTTCGAGGTGGAGTACCGGCTGCTCCTGCCGGACGGCGAAACCCGCTGGCACATCGCCCGCGGCCGCTATTTGCGGAATGATCGCGGCGAAATAAGCGAGCTCATGGGTGTCGCGATCGACGTCACCGCGCAGGTAAAAGCGAACCTGGACCTGCGCCTCCAGCGGGAGGAGATGGCCCGCCTGAGCCGGGTGGCGTTGATGGGCGAATTGACGGCGTCGCTGGCCCACGAACTGAATCAACCGCTCACTGCCATTGCCAGTAATGCCGCCGCCGGAAAACGATTTCTGGTCCGCGGTTCTCTCGACCTGGAAATGTTCGGGGAATTGCTGGACGATGTATTTTCGGACGCGCGGCGCGCGGGCGCCGTCATTCATGGAATCCATCAACTCGTGCGCAAGGGGGAAGAAGACCGGCGCGCGGTCAGTGTGAACGAGCTTATCCTCGAGGTGCTGCGACTCATGCATTCCGACCTGCTCGGGCGCTCGACCACGGTCGAGACGGATCTGGCGGCCGATCTTCCCGCGGTCGCGGCCGATCCCGTTCGTCTGCAACAAGTGTTGTTGAATCTGATCATGAATGCGCTCGAGGCGATGCAACAAACGCCCGCTCCCAGCCGGCGCATTCTGATTTCCGCCGCGGCCGCCGATGGGTTTGTGCAGGTCAGCGTGCGGGATCACGGGATCGGGCTTCCGGAAGGAGATCCGGACAAGATTTTCTCGCATTTCTTTACCACCAAACCAAACGGGATGGGGATGGGCCTGACTATTGTGCGCTCAATTGTGGAAGCGCATGGCGGCGAATTGGGGGCGGAGAACGTCGGGGATGGAGCGCGGGTGTTCTTTCGGTTGCCGGTGGCGTAAAAACTTGATATAACGCCCCATGGGCGCGGCCGAACTTGTCTGCGTGGTCGATGACGACCAGTCGGTTCGTCGTGGTTTGCGGCGCTTGTTCAAGTCGGCCGGCTACGCGGCGGAAATGTTCGCCTCGGCGGAAGATTATCTCGCTCGGGAATCCTTTGCCGTCCCGATCTGTCTTGTTCTCGATGTGCGCATGCCGGGCTTGAACGGGCTTGGTTTGCAAGAGGCGATCGAGGCGCGCGGCGGGTGCGAGCAAATTGTTTTCATCACGGGTCATAGCGACGTGCCAGCTTGCCGACAGGCCATGAAAAAGGGCGCGGTTGATTTTCTCTTGAAGCCATTCGACAGCGACGAGCTGATTGAAGCGGTCAACCGCGCTTTGGAGCGAGGAAAGGAAACCCTGCGGAAACGCGCGGAAAGAGGCCATGCGCGCAGTTTGATCGACAAATTGACGCCGCGTGAGTTCGAGGTCCTGCGTTTCGTGCTGCAAGGTCTTTTGAACAAGCAGATCGCCGCGGAATTGGTAACGGCTGAGAAGACAGTCAAGGTCCATCGCGGCCGCGTCATGCAGAAGCTGGGTGTGACTTCCGTGGCGGATCTGGTGCGGTTTTCGCAGAACGCGGGGGTCTCGCCCGCGGGAGCGGCGCATAGGACTAAAGTCCACTATCCGGCTTAACGGCAGGGGCTAATCTGGCGGCGGCCCGATCGTTCCATTTTGACCGCGGAGCTGTCGCGCAATGTGCATGATACCTAATGAAAAAGCGGCGGCGGAGATGGTCTGCCTGGTCGATGACGATCTCGCTGTCCTCAAGTCCATCGGACGCTTGCTGGCCTCCGACGGGCTTTCCGTCCTCGCGTTCGACAATCCGAACAAATTCCTCGCTCACGTTCGCGGGCATGTGGTGCCGGTCGTGGTCCTCGATGTGATGATGGCAGAAATGAGCGGCCTGGAACTCCAGGCGCAGCTCACCCCCATTTCGCCGCAGACCCGCGTGATCATCATCACGGGACGCGAAGATCCCAAGATGCGCTCAACGGCCACGCGTCTGGGCGCGATTGCGTTTTTTACCAAGCCGTTCGACGACAACCAATTTCTCGCCGCGGTGCGGAGCGCGCTGGCCATGCAAACACAGGCATGAGCGAGCCGGGTCAAAACGAAAATCGAGAAGGGCGATTGCAGGCCGCGAACGGCGGCCGCCGGCAGCGCGAAGAACAGCTCAGCCTGCTTCAGACAATCACGATGGAGGTGGCCGCGGCGGGCGATCTCTCGGCGGCCCTGGAGGTCGTGTTGCGGCGGGTGTGCGAGAAGACGGGTTGGGCGCTCGGACAGGCCTGGGTTCCGAAGCAAGACGGAACAGTGCTGGAATGCGGACCGGCGTGGTTAAGCGGGGAGTCTGAGCTGGAGCCATTCAGGATCGCCTCCGAGAAATCGTTCTTCCTGCCGGGCGTGGGCCTTCCGGGGCGAGTTTGGCAGTCGAAGCAGCCCGCCTGGATTCAGGATGTGACGCTCGACGGGAACTTTCCCCGGAACAAAGCGGCTGCGAAAGTGGGATTGAAGGCGGCCGTGGGCATTCCGATTCTCTCCGGCGACGAGGTCCTGGCGGTGATCGAGTTCTTTGTCCAGGAGGCACGAGGCGAGGACGAACGGTTGGTGAAAGTGATCGCGGCGGTCGCCGCCCAATTGGATCTCGTCATGGAGCGAAAACGCGCCGAAGAGAAACTCTCGAGCACGAACGAAATCCTCAAATCCATTTTGTCCAGCATGGCCGACGCGGTCATCGTCGCGGACAAGGAGGGCAAATTTCTGGTCTTCAATCCGGCGGCGGAGCGGATGTTCGGCCACGGCGCGACCCAGATTTCCCCCAGCGAGTGGTCTCATCAGTATGGTCTCTATTTGCCCGATCGAGTCACCCCTTTTCCGCCGGACCAATTGCCCCTGGCGCGCTCGATTCGCGGCGAGGAGGTCAATAATGTCGAGATATTCGTCCGGCACGAGAAAGCGCCCAATGGACTTTGGACGCGGGTGAATGGCCGCCCCCTCAAGGGCCCCGATGGCGAGCTTTCCGGGGGCGTCATCGTTTGCCGCGACATAACCGAAATCAAAAAGGAAGAATTCTTCCTCTTCGATCAAAGCCGCGTCCTGGAAATGATCGCGGCCAACGCCTCGCTTTCCGAAGTCCTCACGAGCCTTGTGCTTCTGATGGAAGGGCAGGCCAATGGACTGCGCTGTTCCATCCTGCTCCTGAACCGCGACGGGAAACATGTGCGGCACGGCGCGGCGCCAAATTTGCCGGAAGCTTATGTCAAAGCCGTCGATGGCGCGCCGATTGGGCCGCGGAACGGCTCCTGCGGCACGGCCATGTACTTGCGCAAGCCGGTCGTGGTCAAAGATGTGATGACCGATCCGCTCTGGGCCGACTACCGGAAGCTCGCGGAAATCTGCGGTCTGCGCGCCTGCTGGTCGACGCCGATCCTTTCGCCGCATGGCGATGTCCTGGGATCGTTCGCGATGTACCGCCAGGAAACGCGCGGCCCGCATCCCGAGGAACTGCGCCTGACCCAGATCGCCACCCACATTGCCGGCATCGCGATCGAGCGCCAGCGGGTGCAGGAGACGTTGCGGGAGCGGGAGGCCCGCATTAATCTCGCCGCCGAATCGGCCGACCTTGCCTTCTGGGTCATCTATCCGGAACAAAAAACGGCCTGGATGAGCGACAAGGGCCGCGCTATTTACGGATTTGATTCCGCGCTCCCGCTTACGCGCGACTTGATCTGTGCGCGCGTCCATCCGGATGAAAGGGCCGCGGTCCACTTGGCTTTCGATCGCGCGTGCGAGTTGCATGGAACCTTCGAATCCGAACACCGCCTCGTTCTGCCTCACGGCAGGACGCGCTGGGTCATCGTCCGAGGGCGCTGTCTCGTGGATGAACAGGGGAATCTCCTGGAGCTGATCGGTGTGACGATCGACGTCAGCGCCAAGAAGCAGTCCGACCTGCAAATGCAAATTCAGCGCGAGGAGATGTCGCACTTGAACCGCGTGGCTTTGATGGGCGAAATGACGGCGTCGGTCGCGCATGAATTGAACCAGCCGCTCACCGCCATCGCCAACAACGCCTCGGCCGCGCGCCGTTTCCTCGAACGCGGAAACATCGACCCCGCCCTGTTGCAACAACTGCTGCAAGACATGGTGTCCGACAGCCAGCGAGCCGGCGAGGTGATCCGCGGCATTCGCGCGCTGGTGCAGAAAGACAAGAACATCGTCCGGAGCGTCCTCAATCTTAACGCCGTCATCGCGGATACCCTGCGCCTTGTCAGTTCGGACATATTGCTGCGCGAAAGCGCGGTCACGACCGAGATGGATCACCATCTGCCGCAAGTGGAGGCGGCGCCGGTTCAGATTCAACAGGTCTTGCTCAACCTGATCATGAATGCGCTCGATGCCGTCGAAGGGTTTCCGCCGGCCGAGCGCCGGATCATTGTCAGCACCCGTTCGCTCCAAGGCGAGCGAGCGGAAGTCAGTGTGCGTGATTTCGGCGCCGGCTTGCCGAAGGATCGGCCGGACAAAGTCTTCGACCATTTCTTTTCCACCAAGCAAACCGGGATGGGCATGGGATTGACCATCGTCCGCTCGATCATCGAAACGCACGGCGGCAAGATCACCGCGGAAAACGCTCCCGACCGCGGCGCGCGTTTCATCTTCCATCTGCCCGCGGTCCGCCGCGACTCGAAGAGCCAGGTGGCATGAATACTTCGGCTGAAGTTTGTTTGGTCGACGACGATGCGTCCGTCCTCCGGTCGATGCAGTACTTGCTCGCCTCGGATGGAATCAAGGTGCGCGCCTTCAATAAACCGGAGGAATTTCTGGTCCACGCCGGCGCCCACCCCGTGCCCGTCGTGGTGACCGACATCTGGATGGAAGGGGTGACCGGTCTGGAAATCCTCGCGCGAATGTGTGCGCTTTCGCCCCGCCCGCGCGTCATCGTGATTACGGCGCGCGATGACCTGGCCGCCCGGGCCACTGCCATGGCCATCGGCCCGGTCGCGTTTTTCATCAAACCGTTTAACGACGAACAATTCCTCACCGCGGTGCACGACGCGCTGGCGCAAGCATCGCAGTAAAGGGTCTTACAGGAGGAAACAGAGAACACGGAGGATTTGATTCCGGACCTCCGTTTCCTCTGCGACCTCCTGTAAGCCTCAGGGTCTTTTGCGGGACGATGGCTCGTCAAGGCGATCGAATCGAAAAGAATTTCGAACTTTGTAGCCTGATAGCCGTATTACAATTAGAGAGAACCACGGTCGCGTAAACCGCTAAGCCCGCGACCCATCCCGCTGCAAGGTTCGTGAAATAATCCCTTAGCATCACAATGGCCTGCTCGATAACTATCTCGAATGTCGTGGCTACGGTGTCGGGTGCGAATCTAAGCTCTCTCACGGTTTCCGGCACGATCACCGATTGCGCAGAAGTTGATGTTACGGTCACGTGTGGTTCCTCGGTCATCAAAAAAACCGCAGCGGGCAGCACCCCGACCAGCTCGAATTGGAGCGCTACTTTTTCGGCTGCGGAATTGGTAAATTTTCCCTGCACCTGCGGCAATACGGTGCGGGTCGATGTCCAATGTCGGCTTGATCCGTTGTGCAATAACTGGCAATTGGAGACAATTCAGTGTTGTCCGACCGTAGATATACAAGTCGAGCAAGGGGACTGTAAGGGGGACGGGACGAAGCCGGTCACAATAAGCGCAACACTGACTCCGGCCCCCAACAGCACAATCCCAATTCAAGCCGATCTCGTCCTGGACGGCGTATCGGTGCAATCGGGAACAGGCTCATCCTCCATTGCCATACTGAACTTTTCTCATTCCGGAGATTTGGCTTCCGGAAGTCACACGGCATGCGTGCAGGTTAATCAACCCAATTGCGGCAGCCAATGCACAACGTTTGCCTTTGAGTGTAAGACGGAAAATGGAGACGGCGAGAACAGCGCTGACTGCAAGAAGACATACAAGAAGTGGTTCTGTCCTCTGGTTTACACGATAATGACGCTGTCGTTCGCCATCGCGATCGCTTTACTCATTTTGGGTCCTTGTTTCTCTCTTTCGGTGAGCCTTGCGGATGTTGGGGCAGGAATTCTCGTGCTGGCATTAGTAGCGTTCGTGGTTTTCTGGTTGCTTTGCAGCAAGTGTTTGTGCGGGTGGATCCAAAAGCTGCTATGGCGGGTCGCATTCACTGTCGGCATGGTGGTCACTACGTTCGCTGGATGTTGCACCACGACTTTCTTATTGCCGGGATTAGTTTTAACAGGAGTAGGCATCGCGTTTTTGCTCTGGTGGGGGCATCTATGTAAAAAGAGCCTGTGCGACGTGCTCAAAGAGGTTCTCTTTGTAATACTCGCCTTTGTAGTGCCTGTAATAGCCTTTCTCCTCAGTTTCCAACCGCTACAAGCCTGCCTTTACGTTCTCATTCCCATCTGGAGCTTTACCTTTTATGATCTCATTCTTGTTCTCTTGTATTCCTTAATTCTCTATACCCAATCCCGCTGCTGACGTTTGCAAAAACCGGAATAGTCCCCCTCGCGCCGCTTGCGGCGTATTCGGGGTTGAAACCAATGCGACTGGATTCGGGCGGCCGGACGACGTTTGAATATGCCCCGCCAAAACAAAAAGTAAGACCAGCAAACGCACCCTCGTCGAACCGCATAAAGGCGACCGCCGTCATGTGCGCCGAAACGAAAGGCCAAAGCGATCGCGGCGACGTAAAGCGGTAAAATCGGAAGCTCTCTCACAGGAGCAAACAGAGGCCAAAGAGTCCAACGGTCTCGGATCTATGGGTTCTCCATTACCTCCTGTGGAAGCTCGCGGGAAAAAAGACGTGACGCTGGCTGCTGTTCGGGATTAACACTGCGGAGGAATACGTCGCACATTAAGCATATGAAAAAATACGTCGCGGAATTCATCGGAACTTTCTTCCTTGTCCTCACGATCGGTCTCACCGTGATCGGTGCAGGTGCGAGCGTGATCGCACCGCTCGCCATCGGCGCGGCGCTCATGGTTATGGTCTACGCCGGCGGCCATATCTCGGGCGCGCATTACAATCCCGCGGTCACGCTCGGGGTTTTTATTCGCGGCAAGGTCATGGCGGCGGATGTCGTGCCTTACATCATCGCGCAACTCGCCGGCGCCGCCCTGGCCGCGGTGGTGGTAAAGTTCTTTCGCGCCGGAGTGGAAATCACTCCGATGGCTCTCCAGATCGGTCCGGCGTTCCTGGCGGAATTCCTCTTCACATTTGCTCTCGTCTACGTGGTGCTCAATGCGGCCACGGCCGAGGGAACATCAGGCAATTCCTTTTACGGGCTGGCGATCGGGCTGACGGTGATGACCGGCGCGTTCGCAGTCGGCAGCATTTCCGGTGGCGCTTTCAATCCCGCCGTGGCGGTGGGAATTTGCTTCCTGGGCATTGCGAATTGGAGCGACATCTGGATTTATCTGGTGGCGAATTTTGCCGCTGCCGTGCTCGCCGCGGTTGTCTTCAATCTGATCAATCCGCCTGCGCAAACCACGCCCATCGCGACCGACGAGCCGCCTTACGAAACGCCGCGGTAAGGCGGGCCAGCTTTTGGGACGACACGGCGGTCGTCCCTCCATCGCGGAGATGTCGTACGACCAAGGTCCCATAGGCGCGTAACAATTCGTCCGAGAGAATTGGAGTTACCCAGCAAAAACATGAAACCAAAAACCTCTGACCCCGGATGGAGAAGCCGCTCGTTTCGATGCCTGATCGCCGTCTTGTCCGTCGCTTTCCTGGCGGCCGGTTCTCCGCTCGTTTTCGCGCAGGAAACCCAGCCGCAAAGTTCACCGCCTGCGTCGACCGCTCCGGCACCGCCCGCGGAAGAGGCCCCGAAGATCCCGAACGATCAGCTGGATTCTTTGGTGGCGCCGATCGCCCTTTATCCTGATCCTCTTCTAAGTCAGACCCTGGTGGCTTCCACTTATCCGTTGGAAGTCATTCAGCTTCAGCAGTGGCTGGGAAAAAACCCGACTTTGAAAGACAAGGCGCTGGCGGATGCGGTGGCCAAGCAGAATTGGGATCCGAGTATCCAGGCGATGGCGGCGCTTCCCGATGTGGTCAAGCTGTTGGCCGACAATATCGCGTGGACCTCGGATTTGGGAAACGCGTTCCTGGCCCAGCAGGCTGATGTGATGGATGCGGTGCAGCGCATGCGCGCGAAAGCCAACACTGCGGGAAACCTGAAAACGAGCAAGCAACAGAAAGTGGAAACCAAGCAGGTCGAGGGCAAGAACGTGGTGGTGATTGAACAGGCGGACCCCAAGGTGGTTTACGTTCCATCGTATAATCCGACCGTGGTCTATGGTCCGCCGGTTTACCCTTATCCACCGGTTTCCTATCCAGCTTATGTGCCGGGAACGCTGCTAGCGTTCGGCACGGGCATCGCGATCGGCGCGGCCTGGGGCAACGGAGGATGGGGTTGGGGTTGCGGCTGGGGTCATAACGACATCAACGTCAATGTGAACAATAATTTCGTAAACAATTTCAACAAAACGAACGTCAGTAACCGCATCGTGAACAACAGCTCCTGGAAACACAATTCCCAGCATCGCGGCGGTGCTCCCTACTCCAGCAAATCGATGGCGAACAAGTACGGCGGCACTTCCCGCGGAGGTCCGATGACCAGCAATCGACCGTCGAATGTGCGCCCGAATGCCCCCAACCGTCCGAATACCATGGACCGTCCGAGTAGCGCGAACCGCCCGAGCAGCCTGGACCGCCCGAACCGGGACCAGAGTCTGGGTGATCGCAAGGTCGGCGGCGGCAACACCAACAGGTCCCTGGATCGCAGTCCCGGCGGCGGTGACCGCATTGGCAACCGGGAAGTTTCAAGAAGCCCGAGTAGCAGAGATCGAAGCGCGTTCAGCGGCCATTCAGGCGGTATGAATCGAAGCTCAGCCATGTCCAGCTCGAGCAGAGGTTCCCGGAGCATGGGAGGTTCCAGAGGCGGCGGCAGAAGCGGCGGGGGACGCCGGAGGTAGGACCATGAGATCAAAATCAACCATCGCCATTTCCATGAAAACTCCTTTGTCCTTCTGCGCGATCCTGACTTTTGCTTTTCCGGGGCTGGCCCTGTTCGCCGCGCCGCCCGCCGACCAAAAGGGGTTCGATACCCCGAAACTGGCGGCCGACGCCCTGATTCAGGCAGCCGAGAGCTTTGATGTGCCCGCCTTGAAGGAAATCCTGGGTCCGGGGAGCGAGGACATCGTTTCTTCCGAGGATGCGGTGCAGGACAAGAACCGGGCGATCGCGTTTGCCGCCATCGCGCGGGTCAAGAATTCGATTGAGGTTGATCCGAAGAATCCGAACAGCGCCACCGTTTCGGTCGGCAATGAGGATTGGCCGCTTCCGATTCCGATCGTGAAGCGCAATGGGAAATGGTATTTCGACACCAAGGCAGGCCGGGAAGAAATTCTGCGGAGGCGCATCGGCGCAAACGAGCTGGATGTCATCGCGATCTGCCACGGGTTTGTCTATGCCCAGGAAGAATACGCGACGCAAAAGCACGATGGTTCCCTGGTGAACCAGTACGCGCAGCGGATCATTAGCACGCCGGGAAAACAGGATGGTCTGGCATGGAAGAACCCGGATGGCACATGGGGAGGCCCGGTCGGGGAAAATGTCGCGATGGCCCTGGAGCAGGGCTATAGCGATAAGAGCCAGCCGTTCCACGGTTATTATTTCAAGGTGCTGAAAGGGCAGGGTCCCGCGGCGCCGCTGGGCGAAATGGACTTTCTGGTTGGCGGCGCCATGATCGGCGGGTTTGCCCTCGCGGCCGCGCCGGCCGAGTACGGGGTCACCGGGGTGCAGACATTTATGGTCAGCCACACCGGGATTGTTTACGAAAAAGATCTGGGGCAGGAGACGCTGAAGGAGTTCAAGAGCACGGAGCGCTTCAATCCCGACAAGAGCTGGACCGAAACCGAGGACGAGTGGTAGGGCAGGTTTGACAGGAGGGAACAGAGAAAACAGAGGTCTGATTTGTTTGAAATCTCCGTTGTCTCTGTCATCTCCTGTAAGATCTGTCTCCCCCCGTGCACCCGCTTTTTAGCAAAGCGTCTGAGCTAACCGAAACCATTATCGGCGCCGCCATCGAAGTACATCGGAATAAGGGGCCGGGTCTGATCGAATCCATTTACGAGTGGTGCCTTCTGAAAGAACTGGAGCTGCGTGGTCTGGCTTGCGCGAGCCAAAAGCTGGTTGTCATCGACTACAAGGGCTTCAAGCGCGAGGAGCCGCTGCGGTTCGATGTGCTGGTGGAAGGATGCGTGCTGGTCGAGGCGAAGGCCCTGCAAAATGTGTTACCGATCCACAAGGCACAATTGCTGAGCTACATGAAACTCCTGGATGTGCCGCTCGGCTTGCTCATCAACTTCCACGAAGCGAAACTCACCCACGGCGTTCATCGGCTTATCTTGCCGGGCGCAAACAGATGAGAGGGATTCCTACAGGAGGTAACAGAGGCAACAGAGAGCCAGGGTCTGGGATTTCCGTTTCCTCTGTTACCTCCTGTAAAACCTCTTGTGAGACCAAAGTCTTATAGACAGAGTCTGGATCGAAAATCATTCTCGCTCGTCAAGCAATGTTGACGTGAAACTTCCCGCCCATGTCCTGTTCCGAAAAGGGTTGTCTCTCATTCTTTGGAGGCCACGCGGCATTTTGGACCAGGCGCTCGTCAACCAAATCGTCGCGTTTATCGACACCGCTGAAAGCAGAGCCAGCAAACCATTTAACCGATTCACCGACCTGTCGGCCCTCGACATGGTCGATCTGAACTTCAGGTTCGTCTTTGAAATCGCGCTGCACCGGCGTCTCACGGCCGCGCCCAAGCCGCCGGTGAAATCCGCCTTCTACGTGACCAGCCCGGCTACCACGCATTATGCCAAGTTGCACGCCATGCTGACCGAGTACTCCCCGCTCGACGTCTCCCTCTTTACGGACCGCACCGCCGCGGCGGAATGGCTTGGCGTGCCCGACGAGGCGTTGATCATGCCGTAAGGGTGGAAAGTTGAAAAGCAAGAATCTGCGTGGAGCTAACTGCCGATGAGATTGATGGAATGGCCATTCTTCATCCCGCTTCCATGAGCTGGGTTACATTTGTCTGGGCTCTCGTCATCGGCGCGTGTGTGATCATGGCGCTGCCGCATCTGCTTATCGGGATTAAACAACGGACCTGGGAGAATTTACTCTTTGCCCTGGCCGCGATCTCCGTCGCGGGCGTCGCCTGCGGAGAGCTGGCGATCATGCACTCGCGCTCACCGTGGGAGATCGGGCGGATGCAACAGTGGACGCACATTCCGCTGTTTATTCTCATGGTCTCGCTGGTGGGCTTCGTCCGCTTCTACTTCGGAACCGGCCGGCTCTGGCTCGGGCTGGCGGCCTGTCTGACACGGCTCGTTATGCTCGCAGTCAATTTTGCCTACCCGCCGAATCTCAATTTCCGAGAGATCACCGGTGTGCGACACCTCAATTTCCTCGGCGAAGCCATTGCGATGCCCGAAGGAGTGGTCAGCCCGTGGACTCGTATCGGACAGTTCAGCTCGCTCCTGCTCCTGGCTTTTGTAGTGGATGCCTCTATCAGCCTCTGGCGCCGAGGGACCCCTGAAGCGCGCCGCCGCGCGGTGCTCGTAGGCGGAAGCATGGCGCTCTTTATCGTGCTGGCCGCCGGGCTGGCCGCGCTGTTTCACGCCAGGATAATCTACCTGCCATATCTGATTAGTTTTCCGTTCCTCGGCGTAATCGTGGCGATGGGATATGAGCTTAGCTTCGACATCGTTCGAGCGGCGCAAACGTCCCGGCAGTTACGGATCAGCGAAGGCGCGCTGCGGGAAAGCGACATGCGGATGAGCCTGGCGGCCAGCGCGGCCAATCTCGGGCTATGGGTCTGGGACGTAGAGCAGGATCACATTTGGATCACGGAAAAGGGGAGGGAACTTTTTGGCTTCGCGAAATCCGAAGCGATCGATCTCAACCGATTCTTGCAAGTGGTGCACCAGGAGGACCGCGCGCGCATGCGGCAAATGTTCGAGGAAGCCCTCGGGCGCGGGGGTGAATACGAGAGTGAGTATCGGATCACGCGGGAGGACGGGAAAATAAGATGGGTTAGTGGGTATGGTCGCGTCGAATTTGACGGGCACGGCAAACCCACCTGCCTGCGCGGCGTCACCCGCGATATCACGAAGCGCAAATTGGCGGAGGAAGCGTTGCGCGAGAGCGAAGGCCGGTTTCGCACCGTGGCCGATATAGCACCGGTCATGATCTGGATGTCGGGCACGGACAAGGAGGGCGTTTTCTTCAACAAGGGCTGGCTGGAATTTACCGGCCGGACCATCGATCAGGAACTGGGCGAGGGATGGCTGAAAGGGGTCCACGCCGATGACCTGGCCCACTGCCTCGGCGTTTGCGGCACTGCCTTTGGCAAGCGAGAACCATTCACGGTCGAATTTCGCCTGCGCCGCCAGGACGATGAATACCGCTGGCTGCTCGATACGGGCACGCCGCGCTTCGAGGCGGACGGCACATTCCTCGGGTATATCGGCTCCTGCATCGACATCGGCGAGAGAAAACAGGCCGAGCTGGATCATCAGCTTCAAAGCATGGAACTGGCGCGCGTAGGGCGGCTCGCACTGATGGGCGAACTGGCCGCCTCGCTCGCGCACGAAGTAAACAATCCGCTCGGCGCGATGGTGACCAATGCCAGCGCCGGGCAGCGTTTGCTCGCCCGTGGCCAGCTGCCAGCGGACGAGTTGCGCGAGTTGCTGGCCGACATCGTGGCCGATGGCCACCGCGCCCGCGAGGTCATTCAGGGCATTCGCAACATGGTGCGCAAGAGCGAAGCTTCGCATGCGCTGGTCGGCATGAACGACGTCATTCGCGATTTGCTCCGGATCGTGCGGGCGGATGCGATCGCGCGAAACGTCAGTCTCATCGCGGAAGTGGATGAGAATGCGGGGATCGTCCTGGCGGACCGCGTTCAGTTGTTGCAGGTGCTTCTAAACCTGGTCCTGAACGCGTTTGAAGCCTTGACCGTCATCCGCGCCGAGGCCCGTCGCGTCGTCGTCCGGGCCGAGCCCGTCGAGGATGGAAAAATCTGCGTCAGCGTGCGCGATACCGGTCCCGGATTTCCCGATGGCATCGTGGATCAGTTGTTCGAGGCGTTCTTCTCGACCAAGGCTGAAGGGACCGGCATGGGCCTGGCCATCGCGCGCAGCATCATCGAAGCGCATGGCGGGACGCTTTCGGGGGAAAACTGCGCGAAAGGCGGCGCGCTCTTCACCATTTGCCTGCCGGAAGCAACGGAGGCGAAATCGCAGGCAGCGTAATTCGAGGCATCTGCAAGCTCGACCCGGCGCGATACAAGAGAAGCGGGGCCTTCCTCGAGGATGGGAATTTCAGGGTGAGACTAAGGTCCCATATCCTTTCCGCGTCGCGGCCCCGAAATTGACGCTTGCTCGCTCTATCTGTAATGCCGACCGCAGTTCATTCCTGGAAACCATCCGTAGAACGGGCCTCGGACGTTTGCGCCTTCGATCAAGCGTCCGTGTGCCTCCTCGATGACGACCTCTCGATGCTCAAGGCGCTGGATCGGCTGCTGAAGTCGGAGGGCTTCAACGTCGAGAGGTTTAGCGAGCCCGCTGCTTTCCTCGCGGCCATAGCGCAGGCGCCGTGCCGGGTGGCCATCCTCGACGTCTGGATGCCCGACATGAATGGCCTGGAAGTGCAAGGGGTTCTCCGCAGAGATTCCCCGGAAACGCGGATCATCTTCATCAGCGGCCGGGACGATCCATCTGTCCGGCAAACGGCCCTGGAAGCGGGCGCTTTCGGTTTCCTCTCGAAGCCGTTCGACGATGAAGCCCTGCTCAGGCTCGTGCGCGAAGCTCTCGCGGCTTGAGGCCGCAATAATTCCTCAACAGGAGCAAACAGAGAACACAGAGATTTTCTGGCGGAGGCATCTACTTCGTTTGCTCTGTCGCCTCCTGTAAAGACACCAAGCCCCGATGGGAGGGCGCATAAGACCAAGGTCCCATATTCCCCCGCCCGGAGATTCTCCACTCTTCTCTCGCTGACGGCTATGAGCCGCTTCAATTCAACGCCACTTTATGAAGAAACAAATTGTGATCTTGATCATGTTGCTGGGTGGAACATTGCCAATGCTCATGGCCGGCCCAGTTGAGCCGATCTCTCTCGAAACCCAGGAGAGCCCCTGGAGTTTGAACCTTACCGTTTACGGATGGGCGACCGCGATCGACGGAACGATCAGCGCGGGCGGCCGAAGCGCGGATGTCGATATCGCTTTCAAGGATGTGGTGAAGCACCTCGACATGGCGTTCATGGCGACGGCAGAGCTCCGCTACAAACGCTGGGGCTTCATGGGTGATCTGATCTACGCAAGGCTCCACGACGACATCGCGCCGCCAGCCGGCATCGTGTTTTCGAGCACCCACGAAGTCTTCAAGGAAACGATCGGGACCTTCGCCGTGAGCTATCGAGTGGTCGACGCGAAACCGGCTTACCTCGACCTCTTTGCCGGCGCTCGCGTCTATAGCTTCTACAGCGAGATTGTTCTCCGGCCCAATCTGCCGGGAGGGCAAGGCTTTAGCGCCAGCGGCACCTCGACCTGGGCGGATCCGATCTTCGGCGCGCGCGGCCGTTATTATGTGTCGCCGATCGTGTTTCTGAACGGATACGGCGACGTCGGCGGTTTCGGCGCCGGTTCGGAGCTCAGTTGGCAAGTTGTTGGCACCATCGGAATCCAGGCCGCGCGTTGGTGCGATGTGCAGGTGGGATATCGCGCCCTTGGATTTGAGTACCAAGGAGCACGGGGCACTCAGGAGATTACCACGCACGGCCCCATTTTCGGAGCTACCATTCGCTTCTAGGGATGTTTCCTTGGGGGCAGCGGGTAAGCCCATGCTCACAACAATACTCCGCCGCCACCACATTCTTCTGGCGCTGGTCGTTTTCGCCGCGCTGTTTGAACCGGCCCGGGCAGAGGACCACCAGGACGAGTTCGTCCCGGAACTCAATGTGTTTATCAAGCTCTCAAAGCAGATCCGGCTGTTTCTGCTCGGGGACGTTACTCAAGGGCTCTCGCCGACCTTCACCGACGGCGAACTCGGCGCGCACCTGGACTTTACGCTCAAGCCGATCCTGCGCCGCGAGCTCCGACACGGCGACTGGGAGCGAAGCCGCTATCTCTGGGTCCGCGCCGGCTATGTGGTCTCGGGCGACCTCGACGACCGGGATGACGGGTCCACGACCCATATGATCCTCCTTGAGACGACGGCCCGGCTGGAGTTGCCCGGGGAGGTCTGGCTGGTCAACCGCGCGCGGGTGGACTTCCGCGACACCGGCGGCGAGTCCTCCCAGCGCTACCGCCTTCGTCTCGGGATCGAGCGGGAATTCACGGTGTGCGGTGTGGTGATGGTCCCCTATGCGCAGGCCGAAATTTTCCATGACACCCGGTTCGATTCCTGGAACCGCCAGCTCTACCAGGCGGGGGTCGAGATCGAGCTTGCGAAGCATTGGCGAATCGAGCCGTACGTCGCGCGCCAGAACGATAGCCGCTCCTCTTCCGGCAACGTGAACCGCATCGGCCTGGTGCTCAAAACCTATTTCTGATAATTCCTCAACAGGAGGAAACAGAGGACACAGAGGATTCGATTCCGAACCTCCGTTTTCTCTGCGGTCTCCTGTTAGTTTTCCGGATAAGACCAAGGTCCAATATGCAGATTCCACCGTTCGGAGACAATCTCGTCGCCATGAGACGATCATCGCTGAGTGAAGCTGGCCGTTGGATTGCGTTTGCCTTCTGCGCGATCCCGTTTTCTTCCGCGCAGGAAATCACTGTAGGCAACGCGCCGGACGGGATGGTTCGCATTTCGGGCGGTGAGTTTTTGATGGGCGCGACGACGAACGGCAGCGGCAGCGGCGAAATGACCATGCCGTCGAATGATGCGGAGCCGATCCATCCCGTTTTCGTGGACGCCTTTTGGATGGATGTGACCGCGGTCACGAATGGGCAGTTCGCGGAGTTCGTTAAGGCGACCGGCTACGTCACGATCGCGGAACGCACGCCGGCCAAGGAGGAGTTCCCGACGGCGCCGGTGGAAAACCTGGTCGCGGGCTCGGTCGTCTTTGCGCCGACCGATCAGGAAGTGCCGCTCAACAATCACTTCCAATGGTGGACCTACGTGAAGGGTGCGAACTGGCGTCATCCCGAAGGGCCGGAGAGCGACATTAAGGGAAAAGAAAAATATCCGGTCGTGCACATCGCCTATCCCGACGCGGAGGCTTACGCGAAGTGGGCGGGCAAACGCCTGCCGACGGAAGCCGAGTTTGAGTTTGCCGCTCGCGGCGGATTGGCCGGAAAGACTTTCCCCTGGGGGGACGAGTTTCGGCCCAAGGGAAAGTGGATGGCGAACACTTACCAGGGAAAATTCCCGATGAAAGATGCGGCGGAAGATGGCTACACCGGTCTGGCGCCGGTTGGAAAATTCCCCGCGAACGGCTACGGACTCTACGACATGTCGGGCAACGTCTGGCAATGGTGCGGCGATTGGTATCGGGCTGATTACTACGCGCAGCTCGCCAGGCAAAAGAAGGTCGCCTGGAATCCTCGCGGCCCCGATTCACCCCTCGATCCGTCCGAGCCCGACGAAAAGAAACGCGCCCATCGCGGCGGCTCCTATCTTTGCAACCCGCAGTACTGTTCCCGCTACATCGTCGGGACGCGCGGCAAGGGAGAAGTCAACACCGGCACCAACCATCTCGGCTTCCGCTGCGTGAAAGACGCGGCCACCAAGACGGCAGGGCCGTAAGCCTAAAGTCCTATATCGGCCACATCAGCATGCGACCACAATCCAAATCTCAGCCTTGAAGAAGAACACGCCTATGAAAACAAAATCGCACCTCACAATGACCGCGCTCAGCTTCCTGTTGGGTATGGCATTCACCTTACCGGCCAACGCTCAGGACAAGCCACCCTCGAACGCAAAGCTCGAGCGCACCGTGTTGCCAATACCGGAACCAAACTATCCGCAGATCACAACGCTGGATGCCCGCGACGCGAAGGCCCCGCCGCGCTTCCAGGTCACGGCGCCCGATGGCGCGCCGAACGTGCTCATCATCCTCATTGACGACATGGGCTTCGGCATGCCGAGCGCCTTCGGCGGGCCGGTCCAGATGCCCAACGCAGAACGCGTCGCCAGTGAAGGTCTGAGGTACAACCGTTTTCACACCACTGCGCTCTGTTCGCCCACGCGCACCGCGTTGCTGAGCGGCCGCAATCATCATATGAACAACATGGGCGCGATCACCGAAACAGCGACCGCTTTCCCGGGTTACACCGGCCAGCGCCCGAACAATGTGGCGCCGCTGGCGGAGATGCTGCGATTGAACGGCTACAGCACCTCGTTCTTCGGCAAGAACCATGAGACGGCGGCGTGGGAAGTCAGCCCTTCGGGCCCGACCGATCGCTGGCCCACGCGCTCCGGCTTCGACAAGTTCTACGGCTTCATCGGCGGGGAGACCAATCAGTGGGCGCCCTTTCTCTACGATGGTTTGAGCCCGGTCGAGGTCCCAACCGATCCGAACTACAACTTCATGACCGACATGACCAACCAGGCGGTCGCATGGATGCTCTTCCAAAAGGCGTTGACGCCGGACAAGCCGTTTTTCATGTACTTCGCGCCAGGCGCTACCCACGCCCCGCATCACCCACCCAAGGAATGGATCGCGAAGTACAAGGGCAAGTTCGACCAGGGTTGGGACAAGCTGCGCGAGGAAACGCTCGCGCGGCAGATCAAGCTCGGCGTCGTGCCGCCGGACACCAAGCTCGCGCCCAAGCCCAAGGACATCAAAGACTGGGACACGCTCTCGGCGGATGAAAAGCGCATGTTCGCCCGCCAGATGGAGGTCTATGCCGCGTTTGGCGAGTACGCCGACGCCGAAATCGGACGGCTGCTGAAAGCCGTCGACGACACGGGCGAAGCGGACAACACGCTGGTGTTCTACATCCTTGGCGATAACGGTACCAGCGCTGAAGGCGGCATGAACGGCCTGTTCAACGAATACACCTACTTCAACGGCGTCCCGGAAACGGTCGCGGATCAGCTCGCCCACATCGACACCTGGGGCGATGCGAGCACCTATCCGCACATGGCGGCCGGCTGGGCGGTCGCCGGCGACACGCCGTTCACCTGGACGAAACAGGTGGCATCCAACTTCGGCGGAACCCGCAACGGGGTGGCCGTGCGCTGGCCCAAGCGGATCAAGGCGAAGGGGCAGGTCCGTTCGCAGTTCACCCACGTTATCGACGTCGCCCCGACGGTGCTGGAGGCCATCGGCCTGCCCGAACCGAAGAGCGTCAATGGCACCGTTCAGTCACCCATCGAAGGGAAGAGCATGGTCTATTCATTCGATGACGAGAAGGCGGCCGAGCGTCATACGACGCAGTACTTCGAGATGTTCGGCAATCGCGCCGTTTACTCGGATGGCTGGTTCGCCGCCACCATCCACAAGTACCCCTGGTCGAGCACGCCCGTTGCCCCGCTGGCGCAGGACACCTGGCAGCTCTATGACACCCGGAGCGACTTCAGCCTTGCCAACGATCTGAGTGCCAAGGATCCGGCGCGACTCAAGAAGATGCAGGATCTTTTCATCGCCGAGGCGAAGAAGTACCGCGTCCTGCCCATCGACGACCGCGTCATCGAGCGCGCGAATGCGAAAATCGCCGGCCGGCCGGACCTGATGGGCGACCGCACTTCTTTGACGCTCCACGACGGGATGAAGGGGATGTCCGAGAACGTCTTCATCAACATCAAGAACCGTTCGCACACCATCACCGCCGAGGTCGAGATTCCCGCGGCGGGCGCGAACGGCGCGGTGCTGGTCCAGGGAGGGCGTTTCGGCGGTTGGGCCCTCTACTTCAAGGATGGCAAGCCGAGCTACACCTACAATTATCTCGGGATGCAAAGCTTTACCGTGAGCGCGCCGCAGGCGCTGGCTGCCGGTAAGGCAAAGGTGGTCTTCAATTTCGTCTACGCCGGCGGCGGCATGGGGAAGGGCGGCGACGCCACCCTCACGGTCAACGACGCCAAGGTGGCGGAGGCCAAGATTCCCATGACGCAGGCTCTCATCTTCTCAGCCGACGAGACCGCGGATGTTGGGATGGACGATGCAACACCCGTGGTCGAGAGCGTGGGCTCTGGCCACGCCTCGCGGTTCACCGGCAAGATCAACAAGGTGACGGTTCAGTTGAACTAGATGCTGCCCGGCGCTGCGGACGCGCCGGCGAAATGAGCCGAAGGATCCACAGGAGGAAACGGAGATTACTGAGAGGGAAATCAAACCTCTGTTTCCTCTGTTAGCTCCTGTGCAGTCAGTCCCGTAAGACTAAGGTCCCATATTCGATTTTGCCAGAGTTGACGCATCCTTTCGCTCACAACCGTTATCTGCCTTATGAAACTCATCCGAACTCACCTTCGCGCGCTTGGCATTGTCCTGGCGCTCACCATCACGGGCCGCGCCGCCGACCCAACTCCCGCCGGGTCGTCCGCCGGAGCCGTAACGACGGCGGAAGCCCGCGCCATTGCCAAGGAAGCTTTCATCTACGGCTTCCCGATGGTGGATAACTACCGCATCCAATACGCCTACTTCGTCGACAAACAGAATCCGGAGCACAAAGGCCCGTTCAATCAGCTCGTCAATATCCCCCGCGTTTACACGCCGGAGGACAAAGCGATCCAGACCCCCAATTCGGACACGCCCTATTCCTTTATCGGCGCGGATCTGCGCGCCGAGCCACTCGTGTTTAGCGTGCCGGAGGTCGAAAAGGGACGGTATTACTCGATCCAGTTCATCGACGCTTACACGCACAACTTCGCCTATGCGGGCAGTCGCACGACGGGAAATGGCGCGGGCAAGTTTCTCCTCGCCGGGTCGGGCTGGAAGGGCGAGAAACCGAAGGGCGTAAAGGAAGTCATCCGTTCCGAAACCGAACTGGTCTTCGCCGGCTATCGCACGCAGTTGTTCAATCCGGCCGACCTCGACAACGTGAAGAAAATACAGGCTGGCTACAAGGTTGAACCCTTGAGTCAGTTCCTCGGCCAGCCGGCGCCGTCCGCCGCGCCTGCGGTCGATTTTATCAAACCGCTCACCCCTGAAACGCAAAGGACTTCACCGGAGTTCTTCAATATCCTCAGTTTCGCTTTGAAATTCTGTCCCACGGTGCCTTCGGAAACGGCGCTGATGGAGCGCTTCGCGAAGATCGGCGTCGGCGCGGGGAAAACCATCGACGTGGCGAAGCTGACCCCCGAAATGAAGGAAGCCTTGGAGCAAGGCATGGCGGACGGCTTGAAAGCATACGACGACTTCAAGCGCACAGAGGTGGACACCGGCAAGGTCACCTCTGGCGACTTCTTTGGCACGCGCGATTATCTCAAGAACAATTATCTCTATCGCATGGCCGCCGCGATCCTCGGCATCTACGGCAACTCCAAGGCCGAAGCCATGTATCCCATCTACGCGGTGGATTCAGCAGGCACGCCATTGGACGCGGCGAAGAATCGCTACACGGTCCGCTTCGCCCCAGGCCAGTTACCTCCGGTAAATGCCTTCTGGTCGCTCACGATGTACGACATGCCCGCAAGCTTACTCGTCGCCAATCCGATTAACCGGTACCTCATCAACTCGCCCATGCTGCCGCAGCTCAAGAAGGATGCCGATGGTGGGCTGACGCTCCACATTCAAAACGAATCCCCCGGCAAGGACAAGGAAGCCAACTGGCTGCCTGCGCCGAAGGGTCCGTTTGTCATGGCCATGCGCCTCTACTGGCCTAAGGAAGAAGCGATGAGCGGCAAGTGGAAAGCGCCCAAAGCCGAGATCGCGAAGTAGCGCAAACATCTGGCCTCCCATGAAATTCATCCGCGACACGTTTGTATTTCTGGCGCCTGCCTTCGTCGGCCTCACGAATTTCTACGCTGCTGACCAGCTCCCCTCATGGAATGACACCGCCCCCAAGAAGGCCATCGTCGCCTTTGTCGAGAAGGTCACCAAGGAAGGCGGGCCCGACTTCGTCCCGCCCGCCGAACGGATCGCGACGTTCGACAACGACGGCACACTCTGGTGCGAGCACCCGGTGTATTTCCAATTCCTCTTCGCGCTCGACCGCGTGAAGGCGCTCGCAAGAGCTGGACGGTCGTCAGCATGAAGGATGATTGGAAAACCATTTTTGCGCCACCGAAATGAGCGTGTCTTACAGGAGGAAACAGAGATCACAGAGGATTTGATTCTGGACCTCCGTTTCCTCTGCGGTCTCCTGTAAGTCTTTTGTGTGAAATGAAACGACTCGCCGCCTTTCTTAAAACCACGACGCTCGGCGGACTTTTCGTCGTGCTGCCGTTAATCGTTGTGCTTGGGCTGCTGGCGAAACTGGTGATGGGAGTGCATGCCGCCGCCCAATCGGTCATGACAAAGCTAGCGGGAAAAGAATCGGAGGCGGCGCATTTCCCCATCCTCTTCGCGATCCTGATTGTCATCGGGATTTCCTTCGCGTTCGGTCTGGCGCTGACCTCGCGGCGCGGACAGGCGACAGGCACTTGGTTCGAGGGCAAGCTTCTCTACCGCATCCCGGGTTACGCGGCGCTGCGGGCCATCGTGGGCGGGCTGGCCGATGCGAGCAAGGAAGGCGTGGTCAAGTCCGGCTTGCTTACCGTCGATCCGGGAATCGAGTGCTTTGTCCTCGTGATCGAAGACCACGGTGGCGATCACCTGACCGTTTACATCCCTGGCTCCCCAAATCCCGGCAGTGGAAATGTGCAGGTCGTGCGCAGGGATCTCGTGCGCATGCTCAACGTCCGCATGACCGATATCACCGCCGTCCTCCATCAATTTGGGATGGGTTCCGCCAAGGTGCTCAAGAAACACAACGCCGCGACGCCGGCCGATCCGCACCCATCGGGGACTTCGCAGGGGATTTAACAGGAGATAACGGAGGTAACAGAGATTCAGGAGTTCTCTTTCTCCGTTGTCTCTGTTTGCTCCTGTAATAACTAAGACCTGGCATGGCTCAAAACGGACCTTCCTATAACTTCACGGACAAAGTAGCGATCGTTACCGGTGGCAGCACGGGTATCGGCCGCGCCACGGCCCTTCTCTTCGCCCGCCACGGCGCCAAAGTTGTCATTGCCGACGTGAACCCGGAAGGGTGGGAAACGGTTGAGGCGATCAAGCGGGAAGGCGGTGCGGCGCTCTTTGTCGAGACAGATGTCCGCGAAGCGCGGCAGGTCCAGCATTTCGTCGCTACCACGGTCGAAATTTACGGTGGGCTGCACTTCGCCTTTAATAACGCCGGCGTCCTTCCCGCGGGAGCTTTGCTCGCGGACGTGGCAGAAGCAGCGTTCGATCAGGTTATCGCCGTCGATCTGAAAGGCGTGTTTCTCTCGATGAAGTATGAGATTCAACACATGCTGGGCGGCGGCGGCGGCGCCATCGTCAATAACGCTTCGATTGCCGGAATGATTGCAGAGCCGGGCATCAGTCCCTACGTCGCGGCGAAGCATGCCGTGATCGGGTTGACGAAAGCTGCCGGGATCGAGTATGCCGCCCAGGGAATCCGCATCAACGCGCTGGCCCCGGGCTTAGTGGAGACTGCCATGACCGCGCATTGGTTCGCGGACGAAAAGATCCGGGCCGGACTCCTGGCTAACACTCCGATTGGGCGCGCCGCGCGGCCTGAAGAGATGGCGGAGATGGTCCTGTTTCTCTGCTCGGAAGCAGCCTCCTTCGCCGCCGGGCAAGCATTCGTCGTCGATGGTGGATACACGGCGCATTGAACAGAGGGACTCCGTAACAGGAGATAACGGAGGGAACAGAGCCGAAGTAGAGGCGCTCGCCGCGGCGAGCGCCTGTCTTGGTGGTTCGGCGCTTGGTACGACCAAAGTCCAATAGGCCAGTCAACTATGGTCTGAGAATCTAGCGGTCAAATAAAGCTGGCCGGAAGAAATCTCACTTCACCAACTAAACCATGAACGCACCACCACCCATTCCCACCGTCCGATCACGGAGCCACGGCAACGCGCTGCTCCCGCTCATCCTGCTTGGCGCGGCGTTGCTGCCGCAATCCGCGCAGGCCTCATTGTTCAAGGGAGAAGCGCTGGACTCCGTGGCCAATGGTATCTCCTGGGTCGCGATCGTCATTGCGCCGATCATCGGCATCACCCTTTTCTGGCTGGTCCACATTCTGCCGGAAAAGATCGCGCATAAGAGAAAGCATCCGCAGACCAGGTTGATTCAATGCCTGTGCCTGATGTCGCTGGTCTTCGGCGGAATTCTCTGGCCGCTCGCCTGGATCCTGGCCTACTCGAAACCGGTGCTGCACAAGCTCGCCTATGGCACCGACGTAGATGAATCACTCGCTCATGACGATCATGGCGAAGCGACGGTGGACGAGACAAGCGAAGTCGAAAAACTTCGCGCTCGCATCGCTGAGCTCGAACGGCAAATCACCGGAGGTAAGGCGTAATGGAACTGATCCTCCTTATCATCTATTCGACTTTCGTCTGGTTCATCTTCTTCAAGAAGAAGTGGCTGCCCTGGAACATCACCAGCCAGGTCATCGTGGTCACGATCCCGATCATCGGGTTGGCGATAACCATTCTTTTCATGAACATCGTCGCGCCGTCAGCGAGTGATGTGCGGGCGATGAACTACGTCATCCCGATCGTGCCGCGCGTGACCGGGCAGGTCACGGAAGTGCCGATCGAGCCGAACCGGCCGATCAAAAAGGGCGATGTGCTCTTCAAAATCGATCCGGAGCCCTTCGCGGCGGCAGCGAAAGCCGCCGAGGCCACGCTGCGCGGATTGGGGGACCAGCTCAAAAACACCGCGGCCAAGAAAGCCGCGCTGCTTCCACGGATCGACCTGGCGAAAAAGCGCGTCGAGCAATTCACCGCGCTCGCCACCACGGGTGCCGGAAGGAGGGCCGACCTCGAACAGGCGCAAAGCGACCTCGGAAATCTGGAGAGCGAATTCCTCGCCGCCGAGGCGACGGAATCGCAGGCGACTGCGCAGATTGCCAAGGCCGAAGCCGACCTCTTGGGTGCGAAATACGACCTCGACGGCACCACGCACCTCGCCCCCGCCAATGGCCGGGTGGCGAATCTCGCTCTCCGTCCCGGCGTGCGCGCGGCTCAGCTTCCGATGTCGCCCGTGATGAGCTTCATCGAGGAAGATGACCCATGGGTGCTCGCCTTTTATTCTCAAAACGAATTGCGGTACGTGGAGCCCGGCAATGAGGCGGAGATTTTTTTGAAGATGTATCCCGGCCGTATCATCAAGTGCAAAGTGGACTCGATCCTCTGGGCCACGGCTCAGGGCCAAATGCCGATCAACGGCAATTTGCCTAATACCACACCGACAGCCGCGCCTGATCAGTTGATCGCGGTGCGCCTGCTCCTCGACGGCAAGGACAAGGGCATCTTCCTGGCCGCCGGTGCGCGCGGCCACGGCGCGATCTACACTGAGCGTGCAAAATTTCTGCACATCATCCGCAAATCCTTCGTCCGCGTCTCGACCAAGCTGGACTGGTTCGTGGCGAAACTGCACTAGCCGATGCCCGTGAAAGCTCGAATCTTTTTCGGCAGCGCTGCGTGCCTCCTGCTCGCCGGCTGTGCGCTTAAAATTCCGCCCTTCGGCAGTGATATCCTCACCGACGCCGCGCGCGCGCAAATCCCCGGCCAGTGGAGCGGCGGCCATCGCCGTGGCCCGGTTGTGCCCGGCTGGATTCGCACTTTCCACGATCCGGAGCTGACCCGGCTGGTCGAGGATGCGGTATTGCATAATCCAGACCTCCGGGCCGCTGCGGCGCGGGTGGAAGCGTCACGCTACGCGGTGCGTGTGGCGGCTTCGTCGCTTTATCCGCGCATCGGCGCGAAAATCCTCGGCAACCGGCAAGGGCAGGAGCTTCGAGGCGACCTCAATCTCGGCATCGATCCGCCGAGCCTTGGCGGCATCCCGGGAGTCGACGACAGTGGCGGCAGCGCGAGCGACCGAAGCGTGGATTCATCATCACAGCGCTGGGTCTATGGCCTCGGCCTCGGCGCGGCGTGGGAGGCCGACGTCTGGGGGCGCGTGCGCTCGAAAAAGGCCGCCGCGCAGTCCGAAAGCGACGCGCTCGCCGCCGACTACGAATTTGCCCGCCAGTCGCTCGCCGCGGCGGTGGCGCGCGCCTATTTCTCGACCATCGAGGCCGCGCAGCAGGCGGCGAATGCCGCGGAAACAATGAGCTATTACGACGAAGCTTTAAAGCTGGCCGACGTGCGCAAGGAGCAGGGGCACGCGAGCGACTTTGACCTCGCGCAGATCAAGGCGCGCGCCGCCAGTGCGCAGGACGCGCTTTACATCGCGCAAGCCGCGCGGGCGCAGGCCATCCGAGCCATCGAGATTGTCACCAGTCACTACCCGTCCGGCCGGCTCGCGACGCGCAGCTCCTTCCCCGATAAGCCGGGGGCCGTGCCAGCGGGTCTGCCGTCGCAGCTCCTCGAACGCCGGCCCGATGTGCTCGCCGCCGAGCGGCGCTTCGCCGCCGCCTTTCATCGCGTCGGTGAAGCGCGCGCCGCGCGCCTGCCACGTTTTGCGATCAGCGCTGCGAGCGGTCTGGGCTCGGCGGCACTTGACGGTGTCGGCGTGCTCGATGCGTTGACCTGGAGCCTCGCCGGTGGGATCACGCAGCCGATCTTTTTCGGTGGCGAACTCAAAGCCGTGCAAGACATCCGCACCGCCGAACAAAAAGCCGCGGCCGCGAGTTACACCGCCACCGCGCTCCGCGCCTTCGGTGACGTGGAAGACGCGCTCGCCGCCGATTACTACCTGCGCAAACGCGAAGGTGCGCTTTCTGACGTGGTTGAGAACAGCGGCACCTCGGTGACACTAGCCGGCGAGCAACGCGAGCAAGGACTCATCGATACCTTCACTATCCTGCGCCTCGCCGGCGAAAACCTTTCCGCGAAGATCGAACTGACCAGGATTCGCGCCTCACGTTTGCGCGAACGCGTGAACTTGTACCTCGCGCTCGGCGGCGATTTCAAAGGCGCCGACACGTTCGCGAAATAGCAGATGAATCGAACGCAGCTATTCGAATGTTCGCGGGAGTCTGGGGAGCGCACGCGCCCTCGCGTGCTGGCGAGTGCGCCTCGCGCTCGCCGTTCACGTGTGGTTGAAACACGCGTTGAGAAAATCCAAAACTGTTGCGGCGAGGGCGCCGCAACCAGCACGCGAGGCGCGTGCGCTCCCCCGATTGCCAAACGCGCTGCGGTTAAATTTAGTGGTGCTCTGTACTAGACCTCGCGCATACCAATGCCCGCTCAAGACTACGATTTGGTGGTAATCGGCGGCGGGCCGGCGGGAATCTGCGGAGCGAATACGGCGGGGATTTTTGGCAAGCGCGTCGCGCTGGTGGAAAAACTTCGCGAGGTCGGCGGGGCTGGCATCAATACCGGCACGATCCCGAGCAAGACGTTGCGCGAGACAGCGCTGGCCCTTTCCGGCGTGCGGTCGCGCAAGCTCTTCGGCGTGGATCTCTCGCTTAGGCGCGAGGCGACCATCGCGGATTTCATGCGCCACCAGGTGAACGTCGCGGCGCGGGAGCGCCGGCGGCGGGAAGAGCAACTGCAAACCAATAGGGTCCAGACCTTCCACGGCGCGGCCAGTTTTGTCGATCCCAACACCGTGCGCGTCGGGCCGGATTTGTTCCTGCGCGGGGACAAGATCCTGATCGCCACCGGTTCGTCGCCCGTGCGTCCGCCGGAGTTTCCGTTCGAGCATCCACGCGTGCACGATTCCGACGAAATCCTCGAGATTGGGGCGTTGCCCAAGACCCTCGCGGTCGTGGGCGCGGGCGTGATCGGCGCGGAGTATGCCTGCACTTTTGCCGCGCTTGGGGTGGAAGTGCATCTGATCGACGGACGCGATTCGCTGCTCGGATTTCTCGATCGCGAAATCTCCCAGGCTATCGAACGCGCGATGGTGGCGGCGGGCGTTCATTTCGTTTGGAAAGAAAAAGTGACGCGCTGCGAGGCGGCGCCGGCCGGCAACGTGACCCTCACTCTTACCTCCGGCGCAACGCTGGCGGTGACAGACGTGTTGGTGGCGGCCGGCCGGCAAAGCAACACGGCCGATCTGAATCTTGCCGCAGCGGGTCTCACGCCTGGCAAGCGCGGCCTCATCAAAGTGGATGCGCAGGGCCGGACGGAAGTTCGGCACATTTTCGCCGCGGGAGATGTCGTCGGTGCGCCGGCGCTCGCGGCCACCGGGATGGAGCAGGCGCGATTAGCGGCCTGTGCTGCGTTCGATATCCGGCAGAAGGAATCGGCTGCGCCCATTCTCCCCACGGGCATTTACACCATTCCGGAAGCGAGCATGGCCGGGGAGACAGAGGAATCTCTAAAGGAGAAAAACATTCCCTACGTGATCGGTCGCGCCCGGTATGCCGACAATCCGCGCGGCCAGATCATTGGCGACGAGCACGGTCTGCTAAAGCTGCTCTTTCGCCGCGAGGACATGCGTCTGCTGGGCGTGCATGTGGTCGGCGAACAGGCCACCGAAGTCGTCCACATAGGTCTCATCGCCATGCTGGCCGGAGTGGGCACGAGCGTTTTTAACCGCGGCTGTTTCAATTACCCGACGCTGGGCGAACTTTATAAGACCGCCACCTACGACGCGATCTTGCGCCGCGACGGTGTGCTTTCGAATCAGGCGAACGACGTGCACTAATGAATTTCGACCGCATTGCTCCGCATTATCGCTGGCTCGAAATGCTTTGCGCCGGTCCGCTGCTCCAGCGTTGCCGCACGGCCTTTCTCGGCGAAATGCAGTCTCCCCGCCACGTCCTCATCGTGGGCGAGGGGAATGGGCGCTTTCTGGTCGATTTTCTCCGCGCGCATCCGGAGGCGCAGGTTACTTGCGTGGAGGCGAGCGCAGCGATGCTCCGGCTCGCCCGAGCGCGACTGGCGGCAAACGGCCTGGACGCACGCCGCGTCGAGTTTCTCCAGGCTAACATCCTCGCGTGCACGCTCCCGCATCGCCGCTTCGATCTGCTGGTCACGCATTTCTTCCTCGATTGTTTCCGCGCCGATCAACTGGCCGCGATCATCGCCCGGCTGGCCGCTTCGGCGGCCCCGGAGGCCCGCTGGCTCGTCGCGGACTTTCGCGAACCGGCTTCCGGTCTAGCGAAATGGCGTGCGCGCGCCGTCATTCAGTCGCTCTACTTCTTCTTTCGCCGCGTCGCGCGGTTGTCCGCCACGCATCTCACGCCGCCCGACGCCTTGCTGGCGCGGCATGGCTTCATCCTGCGCGAACGCCGCACCTGGGATTGGGGCCTTCTGCACAGCGATCTGTGGGGGAGCTACCTGACATTATGATTCTCCTGCTCAAACTCGCCCTCGGGGTCGCCTCCGGCCTCATCATCATCTTGTGGACGCTCTAACGAAAAACTTCTCCGGTCTGCGCGATCCGCTTTTCCTCGGCTGCTGCGCGCTCTACGCCATGAACCGCTTCCTGATCAAGCCGCATGTGGCCGGCGGATTTTTCCACAATTGGTTCAACGATCTCCTGCTCATCCCCTGTGCGCTGCCGATCCTGCTCGCGGTGCATCGCGCGTTCGGCCTTCGCCAGCACGATGGCCCGCCGACCGCGGTCGAGGTTTTCTTCCATCTGGCGGGCTGGGCGGTCCTCGTTGAAGTCATTGGCAGTCGCCTGCTCCATCGCGGCACCGGCGATCCGCTCGACGTGCTCGCCTACGCCCTCGGCGCGCTCGTCGCCATGCTTTGGTGGCGTCGCGAGCAGGGCGGTTGGGCGAAATTCTTTCAGTCGAAAGCCATCGCAGGACCGGGGCGATGAAAGGGGAATTCTAAGCCGCGGCGTGAAGACACCGTAATCCGTGCAGCGTGGACTTGCCAGCAACCTCCGCGAAGAGGATGGAAGCGGCGTGAGAATTTCTCCCGATCGGCTCGAGACACTCGTGCGCAGCCTGGATCTGGCGCTTAATCAGGAGTGGCTGCAACTGAGTCGGGGGAGCGCCGCCTGCGCAGCTCCAGGTGGCGCACTTTGCAAAGTGTGCGTATAAAGAACTGTGAGGCCGTCTCATCAGCCTACCCTTTGGCGCACCTGCCGCGTTCTCGCTAACCGCAAACGCCTGCAAATCTTCGCTCTGGCGATCCGGCGACCAGGTCAGACCGTCTCCGCTGCGGCCGAGCACCTGAAGTTGTCTCTGCCCGCTGCCAGCCAGTATTTGCGGGCGCTGGAGGCGCGCGGGTTGTTGACCTGCCGACGGGTTGGCCGTCGGGTGGAATACCGTCCGCCTAGCGCCACGGCTGACGATCCCGCCCGGGAGATCGTCACCGCGTTGCGGCTCGTGTTTCGGCGAAAAGCAAAGCCAGTCGAAACGCTTTTCAGAATGGCCACGGCGTTCACTCATCCGCGGCGGTTAGACGTTTTCCGTGCCGTGAAGAACGGCGCGGATTCCTTCGACAAGGTCCAGGCGGTGACGGGCATCTCCCGGCGCGCGTTGCTCCGGCATCTCTCGAAATTGGAAGCCAGGGACTTTGTGAAGAGTGAGATTGGAGTTTATACGATTGCAAATCAGGCGAATCCATTCGGTCGCGTCTTAGCGCATTTAGCCCTCAAATAAGCCGTCGGCATACTTTGCAAAGTGTGATGTAGACGTCGTGGAACAGTGCGGATTTCGAGAATTTCAAAAGGCCCGGAATGCGTTCGGCTGGCCGGTGGAACAAGGTTTTCCAGGCCCTGATGCTCTCTTCATTCATGATTACGATTTCACGCATGCAGCGCTTCCAACACGGCTTTCGCATTCCGCTCGGCGATGCGGAGAAGGGCACGCGCGGTGCCTTCGGGGCAGCGATGACCTTGCTCCCAGTTTTGCAGCGTGCGCGGGCTGATGCCGATGAGCGCGGCGAATTGGCTCTGGCTCAGGCCGAGTTTTTCGCGGACCACGCGGGCTTCGAGCCAGGGCAGCGTGGTTTTGCGGGTGGCCTTCTTTTTCCCGCGCAGGATGGCGCCGCCTTCCTTGAGGCTGGCGGCGAGTTCTTGGAATAGTTCGTCTTTCATGGGTATTTGCTTTCAATGATGGATTTCAAAATCTTGAGTTGCGCGGGGGTGGTCGTCCTGTTCGCTCTTCGGACAGGCCAGGAGAAAGAGGATGGTGCTGCCGGGAACGTGCCAATAGTAGATGATGCGCAAGCCGCCGCGCTTCCCACGCCCGGAACCAGCCCATCGAATTTTTCGCAGTCCGCCAGAGCCGCGGATTAGGTTGTCCGATCAGGTCGCGCCATCAGCGCCCATTGCAAAGCGTTCAGATCATCATCCGACAGCACCCAGTGAGCTGGCGCGTGAAGACCGAGGTCTCGCTGAAAGTGAGCCGCACGCGGGACTATCCGTCAATGACGGCATGCTGTAAGCATCATCAGGTCATTCAAAGCGCCGGGAACAGAACAATAGGCCTAAGGTCCTATATTCGACGAACAGAGAGACACACAGAGTTGGATCGTTATGGACTTAATCATCGCGGCGTATATGCAGGGGGAACTCCGATGCGAACTCACATGAAATCGAAATTCCTCCTCATCGCCGCCGCCATCGCACTCGCCACACTCATCGCGCAATCGGCGTCCGCCGCCCCGATGCCCCAGCCGTCCTTCCACACCAAAGGCTCGGCCACCGGCAAGCCGACCGGCCCGCTCAAACCGGGCGAGTATTGGTGGAATCCTCGAGTTTCGCCGGCTGGTCCGGTGGTGTTGCTCGTGAGCCTGCCGCTGCAAACGATGCACGTTTATCGCAACGGCATTCTCGTCGGGCGGACTTCGATCAGCTCGGGAACGAAGACCAACAAAACTCCGACGGGCGTCTTCACCATTCTCGAAAAAAAGCAGACCCATCGCTCGAAAAAATACGACAACGCGCCGATGCCGAACATGCAGCGGCTGACCTGGAGCGGCATCGCCATGCACTCGGGCAATCTGCCCGGGTATCCCGCCAGCCATGGCTGCATCCGGATGCCGTATGATTTCTCGACCCTGCTCTTCGGGATCACCGGAAGCGGCGGTACGGTGGTGATTGGCGATGACGTGAAAACGCAGCCGCGCTTCGCGGCGGACCCCGGCGTGATCCTGGCGCCGAAGGATTTCACGCCTGAGATGCTCAAGCCGCTCGGGAGCGGCGAATACCGATGGAACCCGGAGCGCAGCACGAGCGGCCCGATCACCATGCTCGTGAGCGCGGCGGATCGGACGATCTATGTTTATCGCAACGGCGAGCCGATCGGCCGCGCGGCCATCGAAGTGAACGGGCGGCTTGGGGGACACGTCTTCACCCTGCTCGAAGGCGTGAGCGCGGCGAACAGCGTCCTGGTTCCAGGACGTCCGGCGCGCATCTGGATGAGCGTGCAGAGCGATGCGGCGAGCCGCAGTGCCGACGTCGCCGCGCTCGCCAAACGCGTGCGCATCTCGCCGGAATTTGCCGGAAAGGTTTACGACACCCTCACGCCCGGCGCGACGCTCATCGTCACCGATCAACCCGCCGTGCGCAAAGCGAGCCGCGATTTTACCATCCTGGCTGATTGAACGCGCTCACGTTGCGGGACTCCGCATCGGACCCTTTACAGGAGCAAACAGCGAGAACAGAGTTGAGTGCGGTTTTGAATCTCTGCGTCCTCCGTTTCCTCCTGTTAGACTGTTCTCTGGAACGGCGAATTACCGCCTACCTCACGACGTTTGTCCGGAAAAGTGTGGCCGCCCAAAGCTTGGGAGATCACCGGATCAAGCGCCTCGCGGGACATTGAGAAGCGAACTAAAGGATTTTCCATTCTGCTTGCTTATCGCGTCTCCGAAATAATACCTTCGCGGCATGGCCCCCCGAAATGCGATCTGCACTTCTGCACGCTGGCGCACCATCGCTTCCTCAGGTGCCGATGAGTGAGTCCGCCTTCTGGCTGGTTACGCGGATAGTTCCACGATAAAAAGACGAATTACTCTAACTGAACATGACTAGTAATCAGAAATTCAGCTATGGACTTACCCTCGAAATCGTGGGCGCTTTCCTCTTCGTTATTGGAGTAGCAATTTCCTTCACTTTGATTGGCGCTTGTCTCGGGATTCCAATGGCTCTTGCCGGACTACCGCTCATGATTTGGGGCATCGTGTGGTTGTTTCAGGCCAAGGCTGAGAAGACAAAGGAAATTATCACCGTCGGAATCCAGCAAGGATTAGCGCAACGCGAATTTCCTCAAACTATGATTGGCCCTCCCCCAAATATCGCCGCCACTCCAATTCGACAAGCAGCTGCTCCACCTCCAATTCCACCGGCATTGCTCGACGAGCTCAGGCCCGTCAACAAACAAGACAATGGAGTCAGCTCAGACGTGGTTGATTCAAACGATGAACCGGAACAGCGGATTTGATGTTGCCTGGAATTTCATCCGATCAAGCTGCTGGCCAAGCGTTGTCCAGAGAATAGACAAACCGTGCGCAAAGCGAGCCGCGATTTTACCATCCTCGCCGATTGAGCGGGCTTAAGAGTTGATCGGCTGGGCAAGCTGAAAAGCGATGCGGGTCCGGTAAGGAAAGTTCCACTCGCGGCCGGAGACGGAAACGCCCCGCTTGGTCTTGAACCGGTCGAGCCGGTAAGCGCCGGTTGTTTGAACCGGGAGGCTTCGTCCGTTGATCGAGATTGCCTTCAAATTCACTGTCAGTGCGGCCTAGGACGGCCGGCTCCCGAGCGAGGTCTCGACCACTCCGGTGACCGGCGTTCCCGCGCGCAACACGACCTTTCCCTTGATGACGACGTCTTGTTCGAGCTCGGCTTTGAAAGGCGTCCCCACTCGCTCGTGACTTGAGATCGGCTCGAGTATGCGTGCCACCAGCGGCGTGCCCGCCGGGATCGTAGCCGCGCCGCTGAAGGAAGCGGCTGAAATCCAAACGGCGATCGCGACCCGAATTGTCCTGTTCATGGGCCAATTAGGCGGGAACATTGCGACACGAGATATGGGACCTTGGTCCAATAAACGCCGTCGGGAGAAATTCCGTATCCTTTGCTCCAGGCGCGCCGTCAGTGCGACGGCACGCGTCTTCCAATGAGTCCCACTTGCACTGCTTCCGGAGCGATTGAAATTGCCCGCGTCGCGGCGGCCCGAGGTTTGCCAGGAGCGCGATCGCCCTGGGTGCGGGGGCCGGTTTGGGACGGCTTCTGGATGTTGAGCGCGCTCTGGCTCGCGCCCATCGCGCTCTGGCTCGCCTACGGCCATGACGATCCGGAGTCGGGGCCGCTCGATCTGCTCTACTTCGGCGCTCGTTCCCAAATTTCCCTCGTTCCCAAGTTCGGCCCTCGTTCCCAAGCGCCCCTCGTTCCCAAGTTGCACTTGGGAACGCATTTCTTATGGCAGTTGAACTGCCTCAGCTATCGCCAGGCCTCTTCGCAACGCGGCGCCATGTCAAGCTCGAAGCGCAGCTTCGGAGACAGGCACGTTCCCAAGTGCAACTTGGGAACGAGGCGCGATCATTCGATCCTTTCAGCCCGGTTACGTTGATGAAGTGTTCCTGCGTAGAGATACACCGCGCCTATGCGCTGCGATCGGCGGAAAATCCTCGACGCCACACGAAATAAACCGGAATGCCAGTCAGGACCAGGAGGTATCCAATTCCGGAAGTCGTCGGCGCGAGATAGGCCAGATCGACGATTAAGAGAGCGGCAAGGACAGCGGAAACGAGTGGGACGATTGGATATCCCCAGGTTCGATAGGGGCGCTCCGCGTCCGGCTTTTTCTTCCGGAGAACCATGACCGCGACGACGAGAAGGATGTAGAAGACAAGGTCTGCCGAGACGATGTATTCCAATAATTGCGTATAGACGTTGCCATAGCTAACGGCGCCAGTAGTCGGGTTGATGGTCACCGTCCGCGGAAGGGTGAGAAACGCGGCCCAGATACCCTGCGCGACCAATGCGGCGGCTGGAACATTTCGCGCGTTGATCGTTCCGATCCGGCGGAAAAATAAACGGTCGCGCGCCATGGCGTAGTAAACGCGCGCGCCGGCCAGAATGAGCCCATTGTTGCAGCCGAAGGTGGAAATCATTATCGCCGCGGCCATGGCCAGCGCGCCGGGCCTTCCGAAAATTGAATTCATCGCGGCCACCGCCACACGATTTTGAGGCGCGTGCTGGATCCCATCAAGCGGCAGGGCCGCGACGTAAGCAAGGTTCGCGAGGATGTAGAGGACGACGACCAGTCCGCAGCCGGCCAGAAGCGCGCGAGAGAGATTTCGGCCGGGGTCGCGGACCTCACTTCCGATGAAGGTCACGTTCGTCCAGGCCGTTTGCGCGAAAAGAGGGCCCACCATGGCTTTGCCCAAAAGCATGGCGAGCGCGAGTCCGCCGACGAGGGTGAAGCCCGGTTGCGCTGTCTGCGGGCTCCAGCCGTTTTTCCACGAATCCCACCAATCGGCTGAAAGCGCCGCGCTCTCGGCCTTCCAACCTAACGAGAGGCCAATGACAATGAGAGCGAGCAGAGCGGCTGTTTTCGCGAAGGTAAATGTGTTCTGGACGATCTTGCCCGTTTCGAGACCGCGCGTGTTTGTCCAGGTGAGCAACAGGATCAGCGCGACGGCCACGAGTTGTTCGGTCGACAAACTGATGGCGTAGCCGCCCTCGAGGTGGATCGGACTGATGAGATAATGATCCGTGGCGATCGCCGGCGCGAAGACGCCCACAAATTTCGCGAAGGCGATCGCGACCGCGGCGATCGTTCCAGTTTGGATGATCAGAAAAAGCGCCCAGCCGAAAAGAAAACCGAGCAGCGGCCCGTAAGCTTCGCGAAGGAAAACGTAGACTCCGCCTGCGCGCGGCATCATGGCGGCCAACTCGGAGCAGCAGAGCGCGCCCGTGATCGTCATCAAGCCGGCCAGCGCCCAGGCGAGCACCAGCCATCCGGGCGCGCCGGTCAGTCGCGTGGATTCAGCCGAGGTAATAAAGATGCCGGAGCCAATCATCGAGCCGACGACGATCATGGTTGCGTCGAGCGGCCCGAGGCCGCGGACTAATCGGTGATTTTTGCCGGGCGACTGTTCAGGCTCTGGCATGGAGTTTTTTTGTAAATGTTCCCGCGCTAGTCTGGTAGGGCGAGACCCTGTTGAGCCTGACGTGGCGAAGCGATCCGCCGGCTCGACAGAGTCTCGCCCTACCAACGAAACGGAGTCTCGCCCTACCAACGAAAATATTCATGGGGTTGGCTGAGGCGCTTGAATCGACACGCCGTTGTTTTCCAGGCTCGCGCGCAGCGCTCGAACAAAGGCGGCGGCGCCGGGCGTATCGCCGTGAACGCAAATCGTCTCCGCGCGGACTTCGACATCCTTCCCATCGACCGAACGAACCACGCCTTCGCGCAACATTCGGAGCACTCTCACCGCGGCTTCTTCCGGGTCGTGGAGCAAGGCGTCGGGCCGTGTCCGCGGGACGAGCGACCCGTCCGCGAGGTAATTCCTATCGGCAAAAACTTCCCGCACGACGCGCAGCTTCGCCGATTGACCGGCGCGCTCGAGCACACTTTCGCCGGGCGCGAAAAAGAGCAACGATGAATCAACCGCCAGGACGGCGTGCGCGATCGCTTCCGCGAGCTTCTCATCGTGCACCGCCATGTTGTAAAGCGCGCCGTGCGCTTTCACATGACTTACCCGCGTGCCGGCCGCGGTCGCCAGCGCGCGGAAGGCGCCCAGCTGATAGGCAACGAGGGCGAAAACTTCTACCGCCGGAAGCGCGATCTCTTTTCGGCCAAAATTTTCCCGATCCGCGAAACTTGGGTGCGCTCCTACCGCCACGCCACGCGCACGGGCCGCGCGAATCGAGGCGAGGATCGAAACCGGATCGCCGGCATGAAATCCGCACGCGATGCTGGCCGAACTTACCAGCTCCAGCAGCTCGTCATCGTGGCCGGCGCCTTCCCCGAGATCGGCATTGAGATCGACGCGCATCTTCAGTCCCACTGGAGGTCGATGCCAATCCGGAAACGCGCGAAAGCCTCTTCGCGTTCGCGCACGAGCTCCTGCGCCTCGGCCAGCGAGACTTCGCGGAAGCGAACAGGATCGCCGGGCCAAAGTTGCGCGGCCATGGGCAGGTCCACCGTGATCACGTGAGCGATTTTCGGATAACCACCGATGGTTTGGCAATCACCGAGCAAGAGAATCGGCTCTCCGTTTGGTGGCACTTGCAACGTGCCGGGCGTTACAGCTTCTGAAAGCAGATCGGTCGAATCGACCCGATCCAGCTTCAAACCCGCGAGACGGACGCCCATGCGATCGGAATCAAATGACACGGTAAAGGGCGCGCCGAACAATGCACCTTGTGCTGCTGAGGTGAAGCGCGCCCAGTCCAGGCCCCGAACGACGCGCAGAAAACGATCACGGTGCGCCGTCGCCGCCCATGGAGCGGGCGCACTCCATTCAGAAATCCAAGGAGCGGTTTGCAACCGCCGGCCAATCAAAACGGCGGTTTCAAACCGCCGCTCCTTGGCGCCGAGCGGCAGCGTGTCGCCATCACGCAGCGCCCGCCCTTCATGGCCGCCAAAATTCCCGCGCAAATCCGTGGAACGACTGCCAAGAACTGGCGGAACATCGATGCCCCCGGAAATCGCGAGCCACGCCCGCGCGCCCGTTCCCGGCGCGGTCATGACCAGCTCTTCGCCCCCGGCGACGAGTCCGGCGTGGCCCGGCGGTAGATTTTCGTCGCCGAGGCGAACGGCAAATGCTCCACCGCACCACGCTACGACGCGTTGATCGTCAAAGCGGAGGCGCAAGTTTCCTAGTGTGGCCTCCAGCCCCGCGGCTGAATCTTCGTTGCCAACGAGCGCATTCGCGACCCGCATCGCATGAGAATCCAATGCCCCGCCGATTGAAATCCCGGACCGACGAAAGCCGGTGCGCCCCAAGTCCTGCACGGAAGTAAGAAAGCCGGCTGAACGGACGGAAACCTTCACTGGGAAAAGGCGTTAAATTCCTCGCGTGAAATTTGCCGAAAATGCACGCGATCGCCTGCTTGCAGAATCGTTGGGGGGTCGCGTTGAACGTCGAAAAGGCGAAGCGGCGTGCGGCCGATCAAATTCCAGCCGCCGGGCGAACTTCGCGGGTAGATGCCCGTTTGCGCGCCGCCGATCCCGACCGAGCCCGCGGGAACTTCCTTGCGTGGAGCCGCCCGGCGCGGCGTCGCGAGTTCCGAGGGCAGCCCGCTCAGGAATGGAAACCCGGCGATGAATCCCACGCAACTAACGCGATACGCCGCCTTCGAATGCCGGTGGATCACTTCGGCCCCAGCCAGGCCGGCAACTCTTGCGACGTCATCAAGATCCGGCGCAAACTCGCGATCGTAGCAAACCGGGATCTCAACGAGCGGGGCTTCGATCCCGCTTTCGCCTTCCGCGAAAGGAACCTTGAGCACGCTCTCGATTCTGGTCCTGAGCCAATCGGTGGGATCAGATCCCGGCGCCGCGATCCTGGCCGGATCAAAAAAAACGCCGACCGTAGAGTAAGCGGGCGCCAACTCGGTCACGCCTGGAATCGCCGCCGCCTCGAGCACGCGAAGGGCCGCGAGGACCGTGTTCAAAGAGGCGTCGGGATTACGCGCGAAATCATCGACCACGCGAACAATCAACGCCGAATCTCCCAGCGGATCGATTTGCATGGCCGGCTACAATCTCGGAGGGACACGCTTCCGCACGTCCCATCTAGCCGAATTTGGCGAACGGAATGCCCGCCATCTCATTGGCGGACAGCGTTCCTCGATGAATCTTCGGCCGAAACCGCGACAGCCACGTCTTTGACGTCCTCTTTTATCTTCTCAACCTTGGGATGGACTTCCTGGAGCATGTCATGCTCGGCCTTCGAAAATGCCTCTATCCGCTTGGCCACCTCCTGCAATTCCTCCAACATCGCTTGCTGGCGGCCTGAGAGACGATGCATCCACCAAAAGCACACCATCCAACAACCGGTCCCGAGCCAGGCGAGGATAAGGGCCATCGTCTGCACATCGAAACGGGTATTCATTCAGCTGGGTTGGACCCGCGGTTTGAAATGTCGTGTCATCCGGCTAATAGGCAGAGAATTAATCGCTGCACTTTGGGCGAAAGCCAACTCCAATGATTTACCTGCTCGCCCTCACCGCCAACCTTATCGGAATGCTGGTGGTCTATTCTTTTCTGGCCTTTGCGCTTGTCCGATTCAGTTGGCGCGGACGCGGCGTTATTGCTGTGCTCGCGGTTTTATTTATAGCGGGACTATTCTGGATCGTGCCTACCCTGATTGTCCGCTCTTCAAGCAAGGCCGGTCTCGTCTCCTACTCACTGTCGTTTTGTAACTGGCTGATCTCGGCATTCAGCGTCATCATCCTCTCCCAGGCCGTGAAAGGGATTCCGCGGCAACTGGAAGATTCCGCGCGACTGGATGGCGCCGGGTGGTTCGGAACCTACTGGCATGTCCTTTTGCCACTGGTAAGGCGCGAGCTTTGCTCAATCGGTTTTTTGACTCTGATGGGAACGTCGGTTCTTCTGGCGACGCCACTCGTCGTTTTTGACGGAGGGTTCCTGACCCAGGCGCTCGCCTTGTTACTACCCGTCTGGCAGGGCGGCCTGGCCCCGACCCGAAACGTCGGCCTAATGATGGGCGCTTCGCTGGTCGCGACTTTGCCGGTGATCGGGGTTTTCTTCTTTACGAAGCGTCATCTCCACCCGGAGCTCCCGTTGGAGGGACGGGCGCCGTCGTCCAAGCGTTAGGGACGCCACGGCGGCCGTCCCTCCAACGAAGCACTGACTCAGACGCTTCCCATCATCTCGCGCGCGCGGCTTCGATTTCGATCTCGACGGCAACGTCGTTGCCGATCATCCATTCGCCGCCGGCGCCTTTTCCTATTCCGAAGTCGCTGCGTTTGAGCGGCGCCGTGGTCACGCGCCAACGGGTCGTTGGCGTGTCGGCGGCTGACTTGGCATCGCCGAGCAGTTGAACGTTTAGTGTTATCGGGCGCGTCACACCATGCATCGTCAGATCGCCGGCGATCTCTCCCGCATTCGGCCCTGTTTGTGTCACCCGCCGGCTCTTAAAGGTGATTTCCCGATATTGGCGCACGCTGAAGAAATCCGCGGTGCGCAGATGTTCGTCCCGTTTCGCATTCGCGGTATCGATGCTCGCCGTCTGAATCGTGGCCACGACCGAAGATTTTTCCGGGTGCTCGCGGTCGACCTCGATGGTTCCGCTGAATTTCGCGAACTTGCCTTTGGCGGTCCCGAGGAGGTGCCGGACCTTGAAGGCGATGGTCGAACGCGTCTGATCGAATTTGTAGCTTTCGTTCCCGAACGCGGCAGAAGGCCAGGCGGCGAAAAGACCGCAGGCGAGTATTACCCAAACAGTCCAAGCCGTTCGAGGAGGTCCTGAGTTTCTCGAGGTGGAGGCAACCTTTGTCATTCCGAGCGCAGTCGAGGAATCTCTCATTCTAAATTGATCGGCACTTGAGCACGCAGAAGCAACAGCCACAGATTCCTCGACTACGCTCGGAATGACAAGGAAAGCTTCGCGACCGGCGCGACCGGTTCCTCGTTCCGGACGTGCGTTCGGGCCGGCTCAGGGGTCGCTTCGACCTCACGGGGACAGCGCCTTGCGCAAGCTCTCACGGGAACTCGGCAGCCGGCCGAAGAGATTCGCGAGCGCCAACGCTGGATTGCTCTTGATCGTTTTGGTGTCGTGCACACCGGCGATGCGTGCCAGCTCGGTTTCGAAATGGAGCACGGCGCGGAGATTCGGATCGTTCGAACTCAGATAGGTAAAGGCACGCCGGAGCAGCGCGAAGAGTTCCGGCTCGTGGTGGTCGGACTCGGTGCAGATCTCGATTAACTCGACGAAATAAGAGGCGGCCTGCGTCCGGTGAAAATTTTCCCGGATGCCGCCAAACGGGTTCTTGAGCGCGACTTCCGTGAGGGTGTGGAGGTCCGATTTCCTGCTGCGCGCGATCTGGATTTCCGCCTCGAAGAATAGATCGAGTTTTCCGGCAAACGGACTCTTCGCGCGCCGGGCGCCCCGCGCCACGGTTTGAATGCAGCCTAAAGACTCGGTGCACCACGAGACGATGAGACTGGTGTCGCTCAGTTTGCGCTTTCGAAGGAGGATGCCGGTGGTGCTTTCCACGTTGCACTGTTAGCGCCGGTTGGGCGCGCATGCACCTCGGTGGATCGTGCGCTCCGCGCGCGATGCTCCTATTTTCCCGGCTTCGCCGGCACTTTTGCCATCGAGCGCGGAGCGCTCGATCCACCGCTTCAATCCCATTTTTTCGTCTTTGGCCAAAGCGCCGGCAAAGTCGTGTTCAGGTCGCGGCACAGGAAGACTTCGAAGTGCTCGTCGCGCCGCGAGTATGGATGGTAGGTCCGTCCGACTGCTTCCACGCTGGCGAAGTGTTCGCGGTCGCCACTGCCGTCGCTGCCGAGCACGATCACACTCCCGCCGGTAAAGCCTCGCGGCCCCCAAAGCCAGTAGCTTTGATGATTGCTGATCGCTTTGGGCAAGCCGTACTTTTTCCCAAAGAAATCGATCGCTCCGGCCTGGCCGTAACTGTTGGCAAAGATGGCGGTCGCCGCCCGTTGCTCCGGCGGAAGGTCGTGATAAACTCGCGCCACTTCCAGGGCCATTTCCTCCCACCCAAACTCATCGGCGAAATGTTGCGGCAAGGGACCTGTCGGTTGGTTTTCAGCCTTGGGCGGCTCCAGGCCGATCGCTTTCTGGTAACGGACATAAATCTCGACGGGCAGAATCGGCGCCACCGTTGGCGCAATTAAGCAAGTCGCCGTCACGATCAAGCCAACATAAACGCCGCGACTCCAACGGCCCCTTTCGCGGGTGATGTTTTCAAGCGCCACCGCGCCGCCCGCAAGAAGCATCGGATAGGCGGCGGCGAGGTAGTAATTTTTGCCTTTCAACGCGATAAAGGCGACCAGCATCAGCGCGTAGGTCCAGGCCAGGATGCGGTAGCGGCTTCCATTTCGATTCAGGAACAGCCAGAAAAGCCCGCCGAGCCAGAGCGGGAACAAGACCGGATTCATCAGCATCGCTTGATCGGCGATGAAGGCGACCGGGCCGCGCACGACATCGCGCCCGCTCCCGCGAATATTGTGCATCAACTCGAGGAAGGGAAAATCGTGGCGGACGAGCCAGATCAGGTTCGGGAGGAAAATCAGGAGCGAGCAAAGGGCGCCGATCCAGATCCAGGCGTTCGAGAGAAAACGCCGCTGAGGTGTGAGGAACAACGAGACGAAAACGGCCAGGGCGAAAAAGGCCGTGCTATATTTGTTTTCCATCCCCAGTCCGATGAGGAGACCGAACCAGAGCCAAGAGCGCGGGTCGCCCTGATTGATGGCCCGGACAATGCACCAGGCGCACCCGAGCCAGATGAGCGGCTCGAATGCATTCATCGTCATCCAATGGTGCATCAAAAGGAAAATGGGAGCGGCGATGACCGCGAGCGCGGCCAGTCCCTGGGCAAAAACGCGGCCCCCCATTTCCCGCGCCAGTTTTCCGCTTAACCAAACCGTCGCGGCGCCCGCGAGCGCGGGCACCAATCGCAACCCGATGAGCGATTCGCCGAAAAGATGGCGCGCAATCCAGGTGATGAGGGCAATCAGCGGCGGTTGATCGACGTAACCGAAGTCCAGATGCTCGGAGCAGGCGAGATAATACAACTCGTCGCGAAAGATCCCGTAACGGCCGGCGGTGAGCAGATGAAAGAGGAGCTTCACCATCGCCAGCGACCACACGATGGCGGGGCCGGAGAAAAACCCGTGGGCCGCAGGGGGACTGGCGCGCGTGAGGTGAATTGCCCTTTCCATTGAGTAATGCGCGCGATGAGAACGGGAGCGGCTGGTCAGTCGCCGCTCTTACGGATCGTGATGGTGGCCGGTGTTTTTCCCGGCCGAAAGATGGAAGCTCCGTAACAAACTGCCGCTGCTCCTTCCCGGGCATAACGCACCTTCGTCAAGCTTGCGTCCCAGCGTTCCAGATAGCTGCAATTCGCGGTCCTGGCGCTGCCGGGAACGGGGACGTAACGCACATAGGCCATGGCCAGGAACGCGGGCTCGCCGGGCAATGGAATGGGCGCCGCCCAATTCGGCGACAGCCGGACAAAGCGCCGATTCGTCAGGTCGAGGGCGTAATCCGTATCGCCGTCGGTGCTGTTCAGGTGCACTCCGAAAAAGGCGAGCCGGAGCGGCGGCTCGATCAGAAAACGAGCGTCTCTCCCCTTCAACTGGAGCTGCTCCACCGCGCCTTCAAAGCCGGGGAGCTTCCAGAATTCGATCTGCTTTCCCGACTTCAAATCGTGCAGGAGATAATGCTTTCCGTGGCCCGGCCCATTGATCGAGTCGTCTTCGTCCTGCTTGATTTCGCGCAGAATCAGCTCCACCGAACCATCGGGCGCGCGAAAGCGAGGACCACGGTTCCCGAAAGGCGTCGCATCTTCATTGTCGCCCGAACCGGGATCGGGCCAGTCAAAGAACGGCGCGCTCGTCGCCTCGGCATACCATTCCGGCGCCGCCTCCAGACGAGTAAGGCCGGCTCCGCTCGGCTGAATGCTCCAAAACTCGAACTTGTTCGCGCTGATTTCGCGCGTGAAGACGAGCGTTTCGCCGTCAGGCGCGAACATTGGATCCAAATCCTGGCCTGTTTCTCCTTTCGTCAACTGCCGGACCAGCGTTCCGTCTTCGCCGTAGAGAAAGAGGGGGGCGTGGCTTTCGCCTTCGGCCTGGAGATAACGGATCGCGACGACGATCTCGGACTCGCCGCGTGTTGGGCTGGAGGAGGCCGCCAACAGGGCGATGGCGAACAAGGCGAGTCTCACTCTCACGTGGCCGGTTTGCCGAAAGCCGTGGACTTTGTCAATCGCGGCCAATGGCCGCGGAGTCCTCATTACACCTCCCAACAGCGTCCGCGGTTCGAACAACACCATCGGTGTGGGACTAATCGAGGTCTACGGGTTGAATTAGCAAGTCATCCCGTCTTTCCGCAATGGTAGGGCGAGACTCTGTCGAGCCTCGGTAGGGCGAGACTCCGTCGAGCCGTTCGGCCATCTTCGCCGCTACTCGCCCTCTCAGGTCAAGGCCCGCTTCCTCCGGGGGAGCAGATGTCGCTTGTGTTTACGACACTCAAGACGTAAAAAGGTAAACCCCGTGGCTCAGTCGATAGTCTGAACGCCGTGATGGATTGGGGAAAGAATACAATTATGCGCCGATTCCTCGCCTCCCTCGCTGCTCCGGTGGCAATTATCACGCTGCTTTTCGCGGCGACAGCCAGTATCCAAAGCGCCCACGCGGCCACCCTTTTTGTGACCAACACCGCTGACAGCGGCGCGGGCTCGCTGCGCGATACCATCGCCGCGGCCAGCGACGGGGACACGATTCAGTTCGATGCCGCGCTCAATGGACAGGCGATTACCCTCACCAGCGGCGAACTTCTGATAGACAAGAATCTCACCATTAATGGCCCAGGCGCGAATCTTCTGGCGGTTCAGCGGAGCACGGCAAGTGGCACCCCCGCCTTCCGCATTTTCAGGGCTGCCATGCCCTCCACCGAACCTGGTTCCATCACGATCGCCGGCCTGACGATTTCCAATGGAAACGATCCTGAACTTGGTGGAGGCATCGTAAGTATTGCCCGGACGTTGACGATCTCCCGCTGCGTTATCTCCGGCAACAGCGCGCCGAACGGTGGCGGCCTCTATTGCGGCGGCATGCATGGCACTCTGTTAGCGGTGAATGTCATTGACAGCACAATCTCCGGCAACAGCTCGACCACCGGCGGCGGCATTTACGTTACTGGTCCCTACTTCTACGGTTTCGGCGGTGCCGCGCTGGCGATCACCAACAGCACTATCTCCGGCAACACGGCAACCGGGGACGGGTCCGGCAGGTCCGGCGGCGGTGGCATTTTTAGCCAAGGGCGTTTCGTGATCACTAACAGCACCATTTCCGGCAACTCGGCCAGCCTCGGTGGAGGAATTAACGATGGGTTCAACTTTCCGATCCGTGGGCCATCGGTCATCACCAACAGCACGATATCGGGCAATTCGGCCAGCGAAGGCGGCGGTATTTACACAGTCAATTTTGGCGAACAGCGATCCAGAAATGCGATCATTGCCCTGAACACGTCGGCGGATGGCCCTGACGTGAAAGGACCACTCACCTCGGAAGGATTTAACCTTGTCGGCGACAATTCCGGCGCGACCATTTCCTCCGCCCAAACCTCTGATCAGATCGGCACTCCGGCCTCGCCCATCGATCCCCGCCTCGGACCTCTGCGCAACAACGGCGGCCCGACTTTCACGCACGTGCTCCTCCAGGGCAGCCCGGCCATCGACCAGGGCGAATCCAGCGGCACGACGACCGATCAACGGGGCGCTCGTCGCCCGGTGGACTTCCCGGCGATCGCCAATGAACCCGGCGGGGACGGCGCCGACATCGGCGCGTTTGAATCCGCGCCAGCCACCCTTGCCAATATCTCCACGCGCCTTCGCGTTGGGACGGGCGACAACGTCATGATTGGCGGATTTATCATTACGGGAACAGAGCCAAAGACCGTGGTTGTTCGTGGACTCGGGCCTTCCTTGCCTCTCTCTGGAGCGCTGGCGGATCCCGTCATCGAAGTTCACGGTCCTTCCGGCGAGGTTCTCGGAACCAATGATAATTGGAACGACGCCCTGACCCGACAGCAGATCACCGACAGCGGGCTGGCGCCAGTCAATGATTTGGAGTCGGCGCTTTGGGGGACAATCAATCCCGGGGCTTACACCGTCGTCGTCCGGGGGACAAACAACACAACCGGCATCGCCTTGTTTGAAGTGTACGACCTGGATCAAACGGCTGACTCCAAGCTCGGTAACATTTCCACGCGCGGTTTCGTCGATACGGGCGATAACGTGATGATCGGCGGCGTCATTCTCGTGGGCAGCGCTCCGGCGAGAGTGCTATTCCGCGCGATAGGTCCCAGCCTGACGAATGTCGGTGTCCCCAATGCGCTGGGAGATCCAATCCTGGAACTGTATGACGCCAATGGCGGCGTCATCGTCGTCAATTACAACTGGCGGGACGATCAGGAGGCGGAGATTCTTGCTACCGGCATCCCGCCACCGAACGATTTGGAGTCGGCGATTGTGCGAGATTTTGCGCCCGGCAATTACACCGCCATCGTTCGCGGCTTGAACAACACCACCGGTACGGCGTTGGTCGAAGCCTACGACTTGAATTAACAAAATATCCCGTCTCGCCCCGACGATGGCACGGCGAGACCGAACCGCACACGTCCTAAATATGACTACGGAAAGATCCGGTTCGAGAGGGTTCACGAAGCCGCGGCTTTCCAGAAGGACAACTCGCTTTCACCGATTCGTGACAATGGCGGCAACGCTTCTGCCGTTATTGCTCCTGACAGCACAACTGCCGGCGCAATCTGCTCTGGACGGTTTCGATCCGAATGTCACTGGCCCCAACAGCAAAGTTGCTGTTACCGTCGTCCAACCGGATGGCAAGATTCTCATTGGCGGCATTTTTTCCACCGTTTTGGGCGTCCCGCGCCAGAACATTGCGCGCCTGAATCCGGACGGTACGCTCGACGCCGCCTTCGACCCGAACGCGAACGACAATGTCTATTCGATTGCGTTGCAGGCGGACGGCAAAATTTTGGTGGCCGGCGACTTCGAAACCATCGGCGGACAGAGCCGCAACCACATAGCCCGGCTTGATCCCTCGACCGGCTTGGCTGATTCGTTCGACCCGAACGCGAGCGCGGGTGTTCATTCGATCGCGGTCCAGGCGGACGGCAAGATCCTGGCAGGCGGCGTTTTTTTCGGAACGAATTCCATCGGCGGACAGACGCGCAACCGCATCGCCCGGCTCGATCCGGCGACGGGGTTGGCTGATTCGTTCGACCCGAACGCGAACAATAATGTCTATTCGATTGCGTTGCAGACGGACGGCAAAATTTTGGTGGCCGGTATGTTCGACGGCATCGGTGTCCGGACGCGCAATTACATTGCCCGGCTCGATCCCACGACCGGCCTGGCTGATTCGTTCAACCCGAACCCGAACAATAGTGTCGAATCGATTGCGTTTCAGGCGGACGGCAAGGTCTTGGTGGGCGGAAGTTTCATCAGCATCGGCGGACAGGCGCGCAATTACATTGCCCGGCTCGATCGCACCACGGGATTGGCTGATTCGTTCAACCCGCACGCGGACGCCAATGTCCTGTCAATCGCCTTGCAGGCGGACGGCAAGATTTTGGTGGGCGGAGCTTTCAGCAGCATCGGCGGACAGCCGCGCACTCGCATCGCCCGGCTCGATCCCACGACGGGACTGGCTGATTCGTTCGACCAGAACGCGGACAATCTTGTCTGGTCGCTCGCCGTGCAGGCGGACGGCAAGATTTTAGTCGGCGGCTGGTTCACGACCATCGGCGGACAGACGCGCAACCGCATCGCCCGTCTGGAAACCGACGGCAGACTCGACCAGACGCTCAATTCGAACATCGGCGGCCTCGGCGGTTCAGGCTTTATTCTCGCCACCGCTGTGCAGCCGGACGGCAAGATTCTCATCGGCGGCCGTTTTGCCACCGTTTTGGGAGTGGCGCGCAACAACATTGCCAGGTTAAACACAGACGGGACACTCGACGCCTCCTTCGACCCAAATGCGAACGCTGATGTCCATACAATCGCCGTGCAGGCGGACGGCAAGATTCTCGTGGGCGGCAATTTCTTCGTCTTCAACGGGAAGAACAGCATCGGCGGGCAGCCTCGCAATCGCATCGCCCGCCTTGATGCCACGACAGGATTGGCGGATTCGTTCGACCCGGACGCGGGCGCTGTTGTCCTTTCAATAGCCGTCCAGGCGGACGGCAAGATTCTAGCGGGCGGCGCTTTCCAAGGCCTGGGCGGGCAGCTGCGCCGTTTTATTGCGCGGCTCGATCCGACGACCGGATTGGCTGATTCGTTCGATCCGGACCCGAACGATACAGTTTTATCAATCGTGGTGCAGCCGGACGGCAAGATTCTGGCGGGCGGTGCTTTCGCGAGCATCGGCGGAGAGACGCGCAACAGCATCGCACGGCTCGATGCGACCACCGGCGCGGCCGATGGATTCAATCCGAACGCAAATGGTTCTGTCTATTCAATCGCGGTGCAAGCGGACGGCAAGGTTCTAGCCGGTGGACAGTTCGCGAGTATTGGTGGACAGACGCGCAACAGCATTGCCCGGCTCGATCCCACGACGGGCCTGGCTGATTCATTCAACCCGAACGCGGATACCAATGTCTATTCAATCGCGTTGCAGGCCGACGGCGAGATTTTGGCGGGCGGCAATTTCACGAGTATCGGCGGACAGACGCGTAACTACATCGCTCGACTCGATCCCGGGACCGGCCTGGCAGATTCGTTCAACCCGAATGCAAATGATCAGGTCTTTTCAATCACGATCCAAGCCGACGGCAAGATCCTGGCTGGCGGTGCTTTTAGCGGAGCGAACAGCATCGGCGGCGAGGCGCGCAACTTCTTGGCTCGCTTGAGTAATGACACCGCCGCGCTGCAAGACCTTGCCCTTACCCAAACCACTATTACTTGGACACGTGGCGGTTCGAGCCCTCAGTTCGCGCATGTCTCCTTTGAGTTTTCGACCGACAATGTCAGCTACGTTCCCCTCGGCAACGGTACGCTGGCCGGCAACAACTGGACCCTGACAGGTTTGAACTTGCCGACCGACCAGAACATCTACATCCGCGCTCGCGGTCATTATGGAAGCGGCATGGGAAACAATTCGGGGAGCATCACGGAATCAGTCCGGAATGCTTTTTTTGCCAGGCCGCCTGCCACTCTGGGAAACATTTCGACACGCTTGCGCGTGCAGACCGGAGACAACGCGATGATTGGCGGATTCATCATTACTGGGACAGAGCCGAAGACGGTAATCGTTCGCGGGATCGGGCCGTCGCTGCCCGTCCCCGGCGCGCTCGCCGATCCGGTCATCGAAATTTACGGTTCCTTCGGCCAACTCCTCGGGACCAATGACAATTGGAACGATTCCCTGACCAGACAGGAAATTATCGATAGCGGCCTGGCGCCATCCAACGATCTCGAGTCGGCGCTTTGGGGTACGATCAATCCCGGGGCTTATACCGTCGTCGTCCGGGGGGTAAACAACACCACGGGCATAGCCATGTTCGAAGTCTACGACCTGGATCAAACGGCTGACTCGAAGCTGGCGAACATTTCCACGCGCGGTTTCGTCGAAACCGGCGATAACGTGTTGATCGCGGGGGTGATTGTCACAGGGGAGAATCCGCTCAGGGCGATTGTGCGAGCGCTGGGCCCATCGTTGCCCGTAGCTGAAGCGTTGGAAGATCCGATCCTGGAACTGTATGACGGCAATGGCGGGCTCATCGCCGTCAATTACAATTGGCGTGACGATCAGGAGGCGGAGATTCTCGGGACCGGCATCCCGCCCTCGAACGACTTGGAGGCGGCCATTGTGAGAGATTTCGCACCCGGCAATTACACCGCCATCGTCCGCGGGTTGAACAACACGACCGGAATGGCGTTGGTCGAGGTTTACGGGCTGAACTAATCTGGCGGACGCCGCCGCGCGGCGTCCCTACCTGTTGCCGATGTGCAACGCTCGTTTCTCCACGGCGAGGGCGGCTTCTTTCACGGCTTCGCTCAGCGTGGGATGCGCGTGAACGGTGCGGCCGAGGTCTTCCGAGCTGCCGCCGAATTCCATCACGGCAACCGTTTCCGCGATCAGCTCCGAGGCGGCATGGGAGAGAATATGCGCGCCGAGAATCCGGTCGGTCTTCGCATCAGCCAGGAATTTCACGACGCCTTCGTAATCCTCGTTTGCCACGGCCCGCCCATTCGCGCGGAACGGAAACTTGCCGATGCGCACCTCCATCCCCTTCTCTTTCGCCAAATCTTCGGTCAGGCCGACACCCGCGAGCTCGGGATTCGTATAGATGATGCCAGGGATCACTTCGTAATTCACGTGCCCGGCTTTGCCGGCGATCATTTCCACGCAGGCGATGCCTTCTTCCTCGGCCTTGTGCGCCAGCATCGGTCCAGCGATAACGTCGCCGATCGCATAGACGCCTTCGACGTTCGTCCGGAAATGCTCGTCCACTTTCACGCGCCCGCGGTCATCGAGAGCAACACCCAGCCTTTCTCCGAATACTCCCTTGGCGAACGCTCGCCGCCCCACGGAGACGAGCACTTTATCAGCCTCGAATTTCAGTTCTTCACCGCCTTTGGTGGCAATGGCGACCGCGCGCCCGTTCTCCACTTTCACCGAACCGACCTTGGTCTCCAGATGAAACGCCATACCCTGCGCGGCTAGCGATTTCTGCAATAGATTCGCGAGCTCGAGATCAAAGCCGAGCGCGATGCGCGGGAGGAACTCCAGCACGATCACTTCCGAGCCGAGCCGGCTCCAAACCGAGCCCAGCTCGAGACCGATCGCCCCGCCGCCGATGACGAGAAGTTTCTCCGGCGCTTTCTCGAAGGTGAGCGCTTCGGTACTGCTGACGATTACGTCGCCGTCGAACTTCATGTTCGCCAGTTCCACCGGCACGCTGCCGGTCGCGATGACGATGTGCGCCGCCTCGATCTCCTGGCTGTCGCCTTCGTCCGGCTTGACCGCGACGCGGCCGGGAGCGGTGATTGTTCCCAAGCCCTGAAACGTGATGATCTTGTTTCCCTTCATCAGCGCTTTCACGCCGCTGTTCATCGTCTTCACCACTTTGTCTTTACGGGCGAGCATCTTCGCCAAATCCAAGCGGACGTTTTCGAGCACGATGCCGTGTTTGGCGGCTTCCTTTTTCGCGAAAACAAAGTGGTCGCTCGAAGTGAGGAGCGCCTTGCTCGGGATACATCCGATGTTCAGACAGGTCCCGCCGAGTTCCTTGTCCTTCTCGACGATGGCCGTCTTTAAACCCAGCTGCGCCGCGCGAATCGCCGCGACGTAACCGCCTGGCCCTGAGCCGATGATGACGACATCAAATTTCTCTACAGCCATTTATGAGTCGTATAGGTCTCATGCGACCAATATTCTGTCTACCATGCCCCAGAACTTTATTCCGCCGCATGGCGGTTACGAAGACCTGCTTTCCTTCCAGAAAGCGAGGATAGTCTATGACGGCACGGTGCGTTTTTGCGAACGCTTTCTCGAAAGACGCGACCGGACGCGAGACCAGGTGGTGCAGGCAGCGCGATCGGGGAAACAGAATATCCTCGAAGGGAGCCAGGCCTCGGGAACTTCGAAGGAAGCTGAGATAAAGTTAGTGAACGTGGCTCGGGCCAGTCTGGAGGAGCTGTTGGAAGATTATCGCGACTTTCTCCGGGTTCGGAAATTGGCTTTATGGGACAAGGAAAGCCGCGAAGCGCGATTTGTGCGCCGCTTGGGCGCACGCAAAAATATATCCTATGAGTCCTATGCGACCTATATCGACACGCGCCCGGCCCAGGTAGTGGCGAACATCCTCATCTGCCTGATTCACCAGACCAACTACCTGCTCGACCAGCAGCTGCGCCAATTAGAAAAGGCTTTCTTGGAAGAGGGCGGCCTGCGCGAGCGCATGACCCGCGCCCGGCTTTCCGCAAGAGCCCAAACTCGAGCTCGCTAAAAATCGAGCGGAAGCTTCTTCGGATCTTCGATGCACTGCTTCACCGTGACCAGGAACGTGACCGCTTCCTTCCCATCCACGGCGCGATGATCGTAGCTGAGCGCGAGGTACATCATCGGGCGCACGACGACCTCGTCTTTGATCGCGACTGGCCGCTTTTGAATCGTGTGCATGCCGAGGATTCCGCTTTGCGGTGGATTCAGGATCGGAGTGCCGAACAACGAACCGTAAACGCCGCCGTTCGAAATCGTAAAAGTGCCGCCCTGCAAATCTTCGATCTTGATCTTCCCGTCGCGCGCCTTGGTCGCGTAATCCGCGATATCCGCTCGATTTCGGCAAAGCTCTTCTTGTCCGCACCGCGTACCACCGGCACGACCAGCCCGCGCTCAGTCCCGACGGCGACTCCGATATCGTAATAGTGATTCTGAATGAAATCGTCGCCCTCGATCCGGCCGTTGATCGGCGGCACTGCTTTCAACGCTTCGACCGCCGCTTTGATGAAGAACGACATGAAGCCAAGCTTCAAGCCGTTCTTCTTCGTGAAAGCGTCCTGCCACTTCGCGCGAAGAGCCTGCACCTCCGACATGTCGCATTCGTTAAAGGTGGTAAGGATCGCGGCGGTGTGCTGCGCCATGACCAGCTGCGCCGCGATCTTGCGCCGGAGCGGCGACATCTTCTTGCGCGTGAACCGTTCGTTCTCCGATGAAGGCGCCGGCTTCTCTTTGGCGGGATCGCCCGCCGTGGCATCCGGCGCGGACGACGGCTTCGGAGCCGCCTCGCGGTCCTGGGCCGCGGCCAACGCATCGCCCTTGGTCAGCCGCCCGTCTTTTCCGCTCCCGCTGATCTTTTCGGGATCGAGCTTTTCCTCCGCCACGACGCGGCGCACCGCCGGGGACATGACGTCGGGCGACTTTTTTGCGGCGGTCGGGACTGGTTTGGTGTCGCCTTTGTCTTTGGATGGACTCGGCTCCTCCGGTTTCGCGGCGCTGCCGGAACCCTCTTCGATCACCGCCACGACTTCGCCGATCTTCACCTCCGCGCCTTCCGCGACGCGGGTTTGCAGGACGCCGTCTTTCTCGGCTGTGATTTCCGTCGAGACCTTGTCCGTTTCCAGAGTAAAGAGCGCATCGCCGGCTTTGACCTGGTCGCCCGATTTCTTGTGCCACACGGAAACCACCCCGCTGGTAATCGACTCGCCGACCGCCGGAACTTTCACTTCGGTGCTCATGAAGGCGTTACATTATGCGCAAATGCGGAAAGTGAATAGCGATCAGTGAAACGTGAATGGGGAAAACAATTCACTGATCACCATTCACTTATCACCTAGAGACTGAAGGCCTCGGCAATTAATTGCGCCTGCTCGCGTTTATGGATCACGAGCGAACCGACGGCCGGGCTGGCGCTGGCGTTCCGGCCCGCGTAGCTGATTTCGCGGCTGAAAAGCGCCCACAACCGCGGCTCCATATAGGTCCAGGCGCCCATGTTCTGTGATTCTTCCTGGCACCAGATCAACTTCGCCTTCTTCGAATACGGTTCGACCGCGTCGCGCAATTTTTTTTCGGCGAGCGGATAGAGTTGTTCCACGCGGACAATCGCGGCACTCGTGATCTTCTCGGCTTCCCGATGGTTCAAGAGATCGTAATAAACTTTGCCCGAGCAAAGAATCACGCGCTTCATCCTTTCCGGTGGCCCCACTTCGGGCGACCCGAGAATTTCTTCGAACCCGCCGCTCGTGAAATCCTCGGTGCGGGACGAAGCCTGCTCGGAGCGCAGCAAACTTTTCGGCGTCATGATGATGAGCGGCTTGACGAACTCGCGCTTCATCTGCCGGCGCAGAAGGTGAAAATACTGCGCGGCAGTCGTGACGTTGCAGACCTGCATGTTGAATTCCGCGCAGGCCTGCAAAAAGCGCTCGAGCCGCGCGCTGGAATGCTCCGGGCCCTGGCCTTCGTAGCCGTGCGGCAGCAGCAACACGATCCCGCTCGGCCGCTGCCATTTCGATTCCGCCGGCGCGATGAATTGATCGATGATGACCTGGGCGCCGTTCGCGAAATCGCCGAACTGCGCTTCCCACAGGCAAAGCATGTTCGGATAATCGAGCGAGTATCCGTAATCGAAACCGAGGACGGCGGCCTCGGAGAGGAGGCTGTTGTAAACGCATATGCGCGCCTGTTTCTCCGCGAGATGGAGCAACGGAATGAACGGCTTCCCCGTCTTCGCGTCGTAGATGACGGAGTGGCGCGTGCTGAACGTTCCGCGCCGGCTGTCCTGCCCGGAAAGCCGGACCGGAATTCCTTCGAGGAGCAAGGACCCGAACGCGAGCGCTTCCGCGTAATGCCATTCGTAGGGGCCGCCGGCTTCGAAAACTTCGCGGCGGCGGTCGAGCACCGTGCGGCGAATTTTGGGAATGACGTTAAAATCTTCCGGCACGCGCGTGAGTCCGTCCACGATCAGGCGCAGCACTTCGGGGCTGATCGCCGTCGGCGCTCCCTCATCGGTGTACTGCGGCTGAAAAACCGCGGTCGATTCCTTGAAGCGCTCCTGGCCGCCTGCCGTCTCTTCCTCGATCGACTTCACTTCCTGCAAGACCAATTCCAGGCGCATCTCGAACTCCGCTTCCAGGCTGGCAGCTTCGTCCTCGCTCAGGGTCCCGGCCTCGATGAGTTCTTTCTTGTAAAGTTTGGCGACGGAAGGGCGCTCCTGGATTTGCGCGTAAAGATCGGGCTGGGTAAACGAAGGCTCGTCTCCCTCGTTGTGGCCGAAGCGCCGGTAGCAATACATGTCGATCACGGCGTCGCGTCCGAACTCCTGGCGGAAATCGAGCGACATCTGGGTGGCAAACAAGACCGCGAGCGGGTCGTCGCCATTCACGTGGAGAATCGGCACCTCGATCATCTTCGCGACGTCTGTCGCATACATCGACGAGCGCGCGTCCTCGGGGAGGGTGGTGAAACCAATCTGGTTGTTGACGACCACGTGCAGGGTTCCGCCGGTGCCGTAACCGGGGAGTTGCGACATGTTGAGCGTCTCCGCCACGATCCCCTGGCCCGCAAAAGCGGCGTCGCCGTGAATAAGCAACGGCAACACTTTTCGGCGCAATTCCGTGTCGCCGCGCATGCGCTGGCGGGCCCGCGCCGTTCCTTCCACCACCGGATTAACCGCCTCGAGGTGGCTGGGATTGGCGGCGAGGCGAATCTCAACCTCGGCCTTGTCCTCGAGCTTGCGGACCGTTCGGTATCCCAGGTGATACTTCACATCGCCATCGCCGGCGACGAGGTTCGGAATGTAGTTGGTGGAGAATTCCGTGAAGAGGACCTGGAGCGACTTTTTCAGGAAATTCGCCAGGACATTGAGCCGGCCGCGATGGGCCATTCCCATGCAAATTTCCTCGATCCCGTGGCCGGGGCACCGTTGCAAAACCGTATCCAGAATGACCATGAGCGATTCCGCGCCCTGGAGCGAGAAACGCTTTTGCCCGACGTAGCGCGTGTGCAGGAAAGTCTCGAACGTCTCGGCTTCCAGGAGGGTGCGAAGGATGGCGATCCGCGCTTCCCGCGAAGTCTCGCGCTTGCGCGATTCGAGCCGATGCAGGACCCAATTGCGAATGCGCGGATTCTGAATGTGCTGAAACTCGGCGCCAATCGTCCCCGCATAAATGCTTTCGAGCGCCGCGATCATTTCGCGCAGCGTCATCTTGCGATTGTCCAAAAAGAACTTGGATGCGATCTGCATATCGAGGTCCTTCTCGCTGAAGCCCAGCTCGCGCAGACTCAGAAGCGGATTTTCCGGCCGTTTTTTCGCGAGCGGATCGAGGCGCGCGATGGTATGCCCGAGGGTTCGATACGCGTAGACCAGGCCATCGATCCGCGTCTGAAGCGGGCTCTCGCAAATCTCCGGACCCGCCTGGGCTGCTGCCGCCGCGCCGTTGAGCAAATGGAGATCCCCCAGCTCGAAGCCCTCGAAAAACGCAGACCAGCTTGAATCGACCGATTGGGGATCGTTTTGCCACCGCTCGTAGTTTTCCTCGAGGAGGTCGAGGTTCAACCGGGTGGCGAAAGAGGGGCGCATGGCGGGTTCAATCTGCAAAGATTAGGTGGGCGCGGCAAGTTGACAGTGCGAGGAGTGTTCCGTTACTTGCAGCGCAAAGATGACCGCGGAAGAAATTTACGAGTCTGTTACCAATGGCGGCGCGACTGATTTCTCCCAGGTCGCCGCTATTCTCGAGCGTCATGGTCCCTGGTGCTTGATCGGCGGCCTGGCGGTGAACTGTTACGTCGAGCCGGTCTACACGGTCGATGCCGACATCGTGGTGGCGGCGCAACATCTCCCCGCGATTCGCGAAGAACTGGTCGGGGCCGGCTTTCATCTCGAGCAATTCGCTCATTCGCTCAATGCGAGAAAAGCGCCGGGTAAATTGAATATCCAATTTACCCAGGACGATCGTTACCAAAGTTTTATCGCGCGAGCGAATCCGCGGGAAGTTCTCGGGCATCTCGTGCCGGTGGCGGATTTGAAAGATATCGTTCAGGGGAAGGCGTGGGCGTGGAACGATGCTCAACGAAGATTGAGCAAGCGCAAGAAAGACGAGCTGGATCTCATTCGCATAGGCGAAGCGTATCCAGAGTTACGCTATTTGCTTCCAAACGACATCGTCTCGCAGTTAGGAGGCGCTTGAACGTGGAAATGGCATCCACAGCTCCGGGTAGCGCACGCGTTTCGCGTGCTGGTTTCGGCGTCTCGCCGAGACGAACTTCCGCGCCGTCGCGTATCCACGAGGAAACAGTTCGCGGTGGCGAGACGCCATCGCCAGCACGCGAGACGCGTGCGCTACCCGGAATACTTCGTGCAGGCGTGTTTGCTCTTGCCTTGGCTGGTTCGCTCTCGGCCGCGGATTCTTCATTCGCCCAGGCCGACCCCGCCACCGAACCGGCGGTGCAGGCCGTGGCCAAGGTTTTGCCCGCGGTGGTCAATATCAATACGGAGCGGATTGTCCGCCGCCGGGTCCGCGATCCGTTTGAAGATTTCGCGGCGCAATACTTCGGCAATTATCGGAGCCGGCCCCGCGAAATCCGGCAAACTCTGCAAAGCCTTGGCTCGGGATTCATCGTCGACCCCGCGGGTTACATCGTGACGAACGAGCATGTCGTGCAACGCGCCGCCGATTTGAAGATCGAGGTGACGATGAACGACGGGAAAACCTACAACGCCCACTACATTACGGGCGACAGCAAGAACGACCTCGCCTTCATCAAAATCGACGCCAAAGCGGATTTTCCGTTTATCAATCTCGACCACATTTCGCCGAATCTCCTGGGCCAAACAGTCCTCGTAGTCGGGAACGCCGCGGGATACGGCAGCTCGATCAGCCGGGGCATTTTGAGCGGGACAAAACGCGAGATTTCCGTCGACGAAATCGACTACAAGGATTTGCTCCAAACCGACGCCGCCATCAATCCCGGCAACAGCGGCGGCCCGCTCATCGATCTCTCCGGACGCCTCGTCGGGGTCAGTTCGGCCAAGATGGCTTTTACCCCACAAGGCGTCCCGACCCAGGGGCTGGGCTTCGCCGTGCCCGCGGAAACAGTCCGGGCCAGCGTGGCCCAGTTTAAGATCGCGGCGCAGAACCAGCCCTCACCGCGGCCCAAACCGCCCGAAAACGAAGCGACCGGCTCGCCAGCCGGGCGGCTTTTTGGACTTCAACTGCAAAACCTGACGCCGGACCTGACCGACGCGCTCGGATATGTGCAGGGCCGGGGCGTCCTGGTCAGCGCGGTCGAGCCGGAAAGTCCGGCTGATCGCGCGGGAATCCGTCGCGGCCTCGTGATTTATCGCGTGGGGCGCTACAATGTTTCGTCCATCAAACAGCTGGAAAATCTGCTCGCTCGCGTGGGCTCCGGCACCAGCGTCGATTTCACCATCGGCATCGTGCGCGCGAACGGACGGGGCGAACAACTCGAGACGGTTCCTTTGACCGCCCGCTAAATTAAAAGGAAATCTCGCAACGCCATGCCGTTTCAGTTGTCTGAGAGCATTACCAATTCATGATCAAAGTCGAAAACCTCACCAAACGCTACGCGGGCCAGACCGCGATCCAGAACCTGAATTTCGAGGTCGGGAAGGGCGAGATCATGGGTTTTCTCGGGCCCAATGGAGCGGGGAAAAGCACGACGATGCGGATTCTCTCGAGCTTCATGCCGCCCACTTCGGGGCGCGCGTCCGTGGCCGGCTTCGACATTTTCGAGCAATCGCTCCAGGCCCGGGCGCATCTCGGTTACATGCCGGAAAACGTCCCGCTCTATAACGATATGCGGGTGACCGAGTACCTCGATTACCGCGCGGCCTTGAAAGGCGTGCCCCATCGGCGGATCGCGGAGCGCGTCGGCGACGTGAAAGAGCTTTGCGGACTCAAGGAAGTGGAGAAAAAAATCATCGGCGCGCTCTCCAAAGGGTACCGGCAGCGGGTCGGCCTGGCGGATGCGCTGGTCCACGAACCCGATTTGCTTATTCTCGACGAGCCGACCAGCGGGCTTGACCCGAATCAGATTCGCCAGGTGCGCGACCTGATCAAGAACCTCGGCAAGCAACATACGATCCTTCTTTCCACGCACATTCTGCCCGAGGTCGAGATGACGTGCAGCCGCGTGATCATTATCAACAAAGGGCGCATTGAAGCCTGCGATACGCCCGAGAATTTGCTTGGCCGGATCCGGACGGCGAGCGGGGTCATCGTCGAAGCGAAGGTCGGCTCGGACAACGGCGCCGAGGAATTGAAGAAAATCCCCGGGGTGCGCGACGTGACCGCGTCAGTCGAGGGTCCGTGGGAGATTTTTGCGGTGCGGGTGGAAGCCGACACGGATGTGCGCGAAGAAATCTTTCGCCTGGCCAGCACGCGCCGATGGACCTTGCGCGAGCTGTCGCAGCGGAAAGCGACGCTGGAAGATGTGTTCGTGGAGATCACCCATCCGGATGCGGTCTAAATGAAACACAACGCGTTTCAGTCAGACTTCTGGGTAGCGCGCGCGTCTCGCGCGCTGGTTTCGGCGTCTCGCCGAAACGAACTTTTATTTGAGGTCGAGCCGCAGGAAAAGTCCGCGATGGCGAGACGCCCTCGCCAACACGCGAGACGCGTGCGCTACCCAATCGGGAGGGCTCATGCGTAAGTTCTACACTCTCTTCTCGCGCGAAATCAGAAGCTATTTCTTCTCGCCGATCGCGTACATCGTTCTGGTCTTTTTCCTCTTCCTGAGCGGAGCCGATTTCTACCTTCAGCTCTCGTTCATGAATGGGCAGCCCGTCCCCTATTCAATCCAGGAAGCTTTCTTCAATTCGATTTTCTTCTGGTTCGCCTTTGTCCTCATTTTTCCGCTCATCACGATGCGATTGTTTTCGGAGGAATTTAAGCTGGGGACGATCGAACCGCTTATGACCGCGCCGGTGCGAGATTGGCAGGTCGTCCTCGCGAAATTTTTTGGGGCGCTTTTCTTTTACGCGATCCTTTGGATTCCGACGCTGCTTTACTTCGCCATCTTCCAGGCGGTGACAAATCAGCCCGCCGCGAACTCGAACGGCGCTTACCTCGGAGCGTATCTAATGCTGTTTTTGCTCGGAATGTTCTACATCTCGATCGGCTGCCTCGCTTCGGCCCTGACCAAAAATCAGATTGTCGCCGCGGTTATTTCTTTTTGCGTCATTACGCTGCATTTCTTCTCCGGGCTCATCTCGTTTGTGCTCAAGGAAGTGAGTTCCACTACCCGGCAGCTGCTCGGTTATTTCTCCGCGATTGAACAAATGGGAACGCTCTCGCGCGGGGAGATCGATACGCGGCCGATGGTTCTATACGTCAGCATGACGATCGTGATGTTGACCCTGACCTATCAGGCGTTCCAGTCGCGAAAGTGGAGACTGTAAAGATGGCCGCGGACAACTTGCCCACCGCCAAACCGCAGGAGATCCATCGCGTTCGGATCGGTCTGAACGTTCTGGTGCAGGTCGCCATCGTGCTCGTCCTGGCGTTGATGGTGAATTACCTCGGCTTCGAGCATTACCGGCGCTGGGACCTCACCCGCGATCAGAAGTTTGCGCTTTCGGACAAGACCAGGCGTTTTCTCCAGACCATGAAAGCCAAAGCGCGCATCACCGTTCTCTTTCTCTCGAGCGACCCGATCGCTTCCGATGTGCAGGGAATGCTGACGGAATTTCAATACGCCGCGAAAAAGAAACTCGACGTCGAGCACATCAATCTGGAGCGCAATCCAACCCGGGCGAAAGAGCTGTTCAACAAGTACAAAGTCGTCAGCGGCGAGAACCTGCTCATCCTCGATTACGAAGGGCGCAACAAAACCGTGAAGGCTTCGGAGATGGCTGAGATCGATCCCGGGCAGCCGATGTTTGGCGATCCGCCGAAGGTGCTGGCCTTCAAGGGCGAGCAGGCGGTCACGAGCGCATTGATGGAGTTGGTCGAAGGGACAAAAAACACGCTCGGTTACGTGGTGGGGCACAAAGAACCGTCGATTGCCGAAGCGCCCGCGCCTAACCCGATGGCGCCGGAGACGAAGAGCAGCCCGATCAGGGTGATGAAAATCTTCATCGAGAATGAGAACGTCCAGTTCCAGGAATTGAATCTTTTCGAAGTCGGCGCGATCCCGGCCGAGCTGAAAGCGGTCATGATCGCCGGTCCGCAGTACGATCTTTCCGACCGCGAACTGGGACTGCTCCGCGCTTTTTGGGAAAAGCAGGGACGCATCCTCCTCTTGCTCGATCCCGCGGCGAAAACTCCCAAGCTCCACGCGTTTCTCAACGAGCTGGGCGTGAAGGTGAACGACGACCGTCTGATGGCCTGGGCCAAGACGGGCATTCAGGAAGTGGCGTTGGTCCGCGACGTGCAAGCGGTTTTCCTCGGCGAAAGTCCGATCACAAAGCGCCTCGCGGAGGCACGGAGCATTTTCCCCGGCGGCGTGAGCTCGCTCACGCTCGAACCGGACCGTGTGCGCGCGGCGAACATCCGTCTCCAGCCGCTGGTGCGCGCCGAGAAAGGCTATTGGGCCGAAACCGATTATAACTCCGACGACCAGGCAAAGTTTCAGGCCAATGCCTTGCAGAATGGCGAAGCGCTCCACACCATCGCGGTCTCGATCGAGAAAGGCGGCAGCGGCGACGAACGCGTCCAGACCAATTCATCGCGCCTGGTGGTGGTGAGCAACGCGATGTTCATCGAGGACTCCGTCATTAGTCAGGGTCAGCAGCCGCTCGACTTCATCTCAGGCTGCGTGAACTGGCTCTTGAATCGCGAACAGCTCATTGGCATCGCGCCGAAAATCCCGCAGACCCTCACCTTTAGTCTCGATGAAAATGCGCTGCGAAACCTGCGTTGGATGGTCCTGGTGATGATGCCGCTCATCCCGGCGGTCCTGGGCTTGGCGGTCTGGTGGCGCCGCCGCACGTGAACCCAGCAATGCTGACGGAACTGCTTTCATGAAGCTACGGACCACGCTCATCTTGCTCGCGGTCGTAGTGGCGCTCGGCCTCTACATCAAGTTCTACGAAAGCAAACGCCCGAACACGGCCGAAGCCAGGCGGCAGGCGCAGAATGTGGTGAACTTCGAGCGGGAAAATCTCGACGGCATCGTGATTCAAAACGGCGACGACAAAATCGAATTGAAGCGTCTGGAGGGGAAGTGGCGGATCGAAGCGCCCTTCAAAGACCAGGCGGACAGCGGCGCGATTGAGAGTTTGCTGGCTAATCTGGAGGACTGGCAGAAGCAGGACACGATTCCGGCGCAGGAAATCGAGAAGGACAAAAGCCGCCTCGATGAATTTGGGCTGAGCAAGGCAAAGCTTCGGCTGAAGCTGCTGGGCAAGGAGGCCCCGCCCGAAATTATTTTTGGAGCCGACGCCGCGCTCGAGGGCAAGATGTATGTCCGCGTTGCCACCACCAACGATGTTTTTCTGGCCGCGCAGACAGTTCGGAACGACATCGCGAAGAAACCCGAGGAATTTCGAGACAAGAAGCTGACGGACCTCACCACCGCGCAGATCGCGCGCGCCCTTTTGAAGACGGCCGCTGGCGAAATGGAATTGGAAAAAAAGGCGGACCACTGGGCAATCGTGAAGCCGCTGCGCGCGCGCGGCGACGATCAGAAGATCGGCGATCTGCTCGCGCAAGTCACCACGGCGCGGATCGAGCAATTCGTGGCGGAAGACCGGGGCGATCTGCAACCCTACGGTCTGGCCGAGCCGCGCGGTTCCATCACACTTTTCCGAGCCAACGATACCCAGGGCCAGATGCTCCAGATCGGCGGCGTCCCCGAGAAGGCGAAGGACCAGGTCTACGTGCGATTCGCCGCACGCCAGGCCGTCTACACCCTGCCGAAACAAATCGAAGAAATCCTCGGCCTGAAGCCGTCCGACCTGCGCGATCGGCATCTCGTCCGGCTCGACCTGGACATTCTCGACCGCATCACCATCGACGCGGGCGCGAAGGGAAAAACCGTGCTCGCGCGCAAGGACGAAAGCTGGACGATCGCGAACCGGGACAACCAGCCGGCAAACTCGAGTGAAGTGAAACGGCTGCTTGATCTGCTCCAGGCCGAACAGGTCGCGCAATTCGTGGAGGACGTGGCCTCGGACCTCCCGAAGTACGGGCTCGATCAACCGCAGCTCCAGATGACGTTCAGCTCTTTCGCCTCGGAAAACACGGCCGAGACGACCGCGGGCGAACATCCGTTTGCCACGATCGCGTTCGGAAAAACCGAGGGCGAAAACGTTTACGCCCGCCTGGGAGATGAGCCTTTCATCGTCGCGGTGCGACGTGGGTTGCTCGACCACATTTTCGCCGACCCGCTCCAGTGGCAGGAGCTCGCCATCTTCCGATTGAAGCCGGAAGAAGTGCAGAATGTTACGGTCGTATCAGACCGGGAATTGGCCCTGGTCCGCAACGCCAACAAAGAGTGGACGCGGGCAAAGGGAAGCGAGCCGATCAACCAGGTGAATGTGCAATCGCTGCTGAACACACTCACCGCTTTGCGCGCGGTCCGCTGGGCGGGAGCGACCACGCCCGCGCATGCTTTCGACAAACCGCGGGTCGCGATCACGTTCACGACTTCCCCGGATGACAAGGTGCACAAACTGATGGTCGGCGGTTCTGCGGGTGAGGGCATGTGGTTCGCTCGAACGGATGAACGCGAAGGCACCTTCCTTATCGGGAATCCGGATTCTAACGCCCTGCGGTTGCCGCTGGTGGCGGCGCCGTCGAGTAGTCCAACACCCACGGCAGTAGGCACGCCCGCGCCGGTTTCGCCGTCGCGCTAGGTGGATCGTGCGATTCACCCTCGTTACGCCTTCCGTGCCGTGTAGATCGTCGCGATCCCGCCCGTCAGCGGCTGGGCCGACGCCATGGCAAACCCGTTTTTCTCGATCAGCGAAAGCATTTCGTTTCCGCTGGGAAATTTCTCAATCGAGCCGCCGAGATAATCGTAGGCGGTTTTCTGACCCGTCACGATCGAAGCCAGGCCCGGCAGACAGCGGTGCAGATAGAATCGATAAGCCGGACGAAGCGCCCCGGCGGGGAGCGAAAAATCGAGAACGAGCAGGTGTCCACCCGGGCTTAAGACGCGCGCCATTTCGCGGAGCGCCAGATTCCAATCCGACATATTGCGCAATCCGAACGCGACGGTGACGCAGTCGAATGACTCCGCCTCGAACGGGAGGCGGAGCGCGTCGGCCAATACTGTTTCGCGAACGCCTTTGCGCCGCGCCACGCTCAACATCTCGGGGGAGAAATCCGTTGCCGTAATCGCAGCCTCGGGCAACCGGCGCTGCACCGCCAGAGCAAGGTCCCCGCTTCCAGTCGCCAGATCGAGCACTCGCCGGGGTTGCCATGCTTCGACGATTCTCGCCGCGCGCCTGCGCCAAAGAAAATCGGCGCCGCCGCTGAGAAGGTGATTAGCGAGATCGTAGCGCTGCGCGATCCGCCCGAACATCGCACGGACAGCCTCGGGATCGCGGGCATCGGCGGGCGGAGAAATCGAAGCCGGCTTCAATGGCGAAAATGGAGAAGCGCTCGCCACGGCGAGCGCCGTGCTACTCGAGCGGCGGTTCCACGCGCTCTTCTTCGCGCGGGACCAGTTTGTTTTGCGTAATGATGCGCGCGCAAGTATTCCAACGGAGCAGAGCATCATCGTTTCCCGGCGGACGAATGGCCTCCGCCTTTTCGAACCAGGTCATGGCGTCACGAAAACCATCGTAAGCGTAAAACCTCGACCCTGGCGTGCCTTGCCCGAGCTTCGCCTTGGCGCGCCGTTCCGCCAAAATACCGGCATAATACGCGCGCTCATAGTCGCCCTTCACCCGCGCGAGAAACTCCTTCGCCTGCGTGTCGCTGACGCCATAGCCTTTGCCGAAGCGATCGCTCACCGCGAGCAGCAGCGTGACCAGGGCCTGCTGGTTCTCCGGGTCGGCTTTCAAAACGTCGAGGCAAATGCTCTCCGCCTCGGCGGCTTCATTGAGGAGGCGGTAGCGCTCGGCTTTTTCCAGCGCTGCCGGAATCGCCTCCGCCGAGAGTGGTTTTAGTTCAAACATGAATCGCGGAAGTTAAAAAGGTTACAAGGGTTACATCGTTAAAAACGGGAAGCTGACCTAGTCGGCTTCACTTTGTAACTCTTGTAACTTTTTCACTTCTTCTTCAATTTCCTCCAAATCCAGCCCAGCGGATCGTAAAACTGATCCACCACGCGTTCCTTCAGGGGAATGATGGCGTTGTCCGTGATCTGAATGTTCTCCGGGCACACCTTCGTGCAACATTTCGTTATGTTGCAGTAGCCGATTCCCTGCGCTGCCTTCAATTCCGGGATGCGGTTCTCGGTGTCGAGCGGATGCATTTCCAGCGCGGCGACATAAATGAGATAGCGTGGCCCGATAAATTCATCGTGCTTCCGGTGATCGCGCAAGACGTGGCAGACGTCCTGGCAAAGGAAGCACTCGATGCACTTCCGGAATTCCTGCACGCGATCGATGTCTTCCTGCGCCATCCGCCAGGTGCCATCGGGAGCATCCGGCGCCCGCGGCTTGAATCTTTTGATCTTTTTCTTCACCTGGAAGTTCCAGGAGACGTCGGTGATCAGGTCTTTCAGCAGCGGGAAGGCTTTGATCGGCTCGATCGTGATTGGCTTGTCAAGCGGCAGATCGCTCATGCGCGTCATACACATGAGCTTTGGCAGGCCGTTGACCTCCGCGGAACAGGAGCCGCACTTGCCCGCCTTGCAGTTCCAACGGCAGGCGAGGTCGTTCGCCTGCGTTGCCTGGATATCGTGCACGGCATCGAGGACGACCATGCCTTCGGAAACGTCCGTTGTGTAATCGCGAAACTTGCCGGCTTTCGCATCACCGCGCCAGATCCTGAAGGTGGCGTTGGGCATGACGCTTAGCGCAACGCGCCGCCCCCTTTGCTGTCATCCCGAGTCGCGCAGACGACGAGGGACCTCTCATCTGGAAATTGCGTCACGCTAACCTCAAGACGCGACCATTTGCAGTTGCGGGGTCCCTCGCCGTCTGCGCGACTCGGGATGACATGGCTCTCGCGCACGCTCATTTCATCTCCTCGATCACCTGCTTCAAATAATCCGGCATTTCGGGCAGCGGTTCCAACCGGATTTGCATCGAGCCATCCTCCGCTTTGGAAATCATGGTGTTCAATTTGGCGAAACGATCGTCCTTATCCGGATAATCGTCGCGGAACTGCGCGCCCCGGCTCTCTTTCCGTTCCAGGGCGGCCAGCGTAATCGCCTCGGAAACCGTCAACAAAGTCTTCAAATCAAGCGCGGTATGCCATCCGGGATTGAATTCGCGATGCCCGATGACGCCGGCGCGGTTCGCCCGCTCCCAAAATCCTTTCAATTTCTCCAACGCGGTCTTCATCTCCGCTTCAGTTCGAACAATGCCAACGAGATCCTGCATCGCTTCCTGAAGATCGCGCTGGACTGAATACGGGTTCTCGCCGCCGGTTCTCTCAAACGGCGCGACCGCTTCACTCGCGGCCAAATCGATCTCCCCCTGGTCGATCTGGCCTAACGAATTTTCCTGGGCGAATTTCGCCGCGAATTCACCGGCGCGTTTTCCGAAAACGACAATGTCCGAGAGCGAATTTCCGCCGAGTCGATTGGCGCCATTGATCCCGGCGGCACACTCCCCGGCGGCGAAGAGACCGGGTATGCGCGACATCTGGGTGTCGGCATCGACGTGGATCCCCCCCATGGCGTAGTGCGTGGTCGGCCCGACTTCCATGGGCTGCTCGGTGATATCGATGTCCGCCAGTTGTTTGAACTGATGGTACATGCTCGGCAGTTTCCTTTTAATGTGTTCGGCCGAGTTCGACATCTTTTCCTTGATCCAGGCAATGTCCAGATACACGCCGCCGTGTGGAGTTCCCCTGCCCTCTTTTATCTCGCGGACAATGCAGCGGGCGACGTGATCGCGGGTCAATAACTCCGGCGGCCGTCGCGCGTTCTTGTCCCCCTGGCAATAACGCCAGCCTTCCTCTTCGTTGTCGGCCGTTTGCGCGCGATAATTTTCCGGGATCTGCTCGAACATGAAGCGCTTTCCCTCCTTGTTCGTCAGGATGCCGCCTTCACCGCGCACGCCTTCGGTCACCAGGATTCCCACCACGCTCGGCGGCCAGATCATGCCGGTGGGATGGAATTGGACAAACTCCATGTCGATCAATTCCGCGCCCGCATCGTAGGCCAGGGAAAGGCCGTCGCCGGTCGATTCCCAGCTATTGCTCGTGATCTTGTAGGCGCGTCCCAGCCCGCCGGTCGCAAGCACAATCGCCCTGGCCCGGAAGATTTTGAAACGGCCGCGTTCGCGTTCGTAGCCAAACGCGCCGACAACCCGCCCGCCCTCTTTCAGCAAGGCGAGGACGGTGTGTTCCATGTAAACCTCAATCCCTTGATGAATACCGTGATCCTGGAGGGTCCGAATCATCTCCAGACCAGTGCGATCGCCTACGTGGGCGAGGCGCGGGTATCTGTGACCGCCAAAATTTCTTTGCAGAATGCGCCCGTCTTTCGTGCGATCGAAGACTGCGCCCCACGCCTCCAGCTCGCGCACGCGATCGGGCGCTTCCTTGGCGTGGAGCTCCGCCATGCGCCACTGGTTGACATATTGGCCGCCGCGCATCGTATCGGCGAAATGGACTTTCCAATTGTCCCGATCGTCCACGTTTCCGAGTGCGGCCGCGATCCCGCCTTCCGCCATGACGGTGTGCGCTTTTCCAAGGAGCGATTTGCAAATCAGCCCGACGGAAACTCCAGCCGCCGACGCCTCGATCGCCGCGCGCAAGCCCGCGCCACCCGCGCCGATGACGAGAACGTCGTGTTGAAGAGTTTGGTATTCGGCCATCTCAAAAAATTTCTTGGAAAAATCGACGTAAAGCTTCTCGGGCCTGGCGCGCGTCGCTTTCGGTCAATTGTCCCAGCGTCCGAATAACCGTCGATTTTGCGACCGTGGCGAGCTTGGACATGCGCGCAGTGGAAGGCAAGCGTAGTCCCGCAACGCGCCAGTCCATTAACGTCACATCTTCGCCACCGCGTGACGGATGACTTGGGACCGGAACGACGAGTAAATCGAGATCGCCCGCATCGTGCACGGTCAGAACAGGTCGTTTCTTGGCTCCGCTTCCTTCAGAAAAAACTATCGGCACCAGCAGCACATCCCCGAAACGAAAGGCCACGTCGCGCTAATCCTCGTCGTAGACTGCGTCTTCCGCGGCGTATTGGCTGGCCAGCTCATTGGTGGAAAATCGATCCCAACTTCTTTGTTCGTTCTCCGCCAACTGAAACAGCCTTTCCATCAGCCAACGCCGCTGATCTTCCGGCAGGGCCTCGATCTCGTGCAGCAATTCGCTGGCGCTCATACCCTCAACTTCACAAAATTCGCCAATCTGTCCACAGACCCATCGAGCACAGACGCACATAGAGATCGGAAAAGCCGACCCAGAACAAACTCAACCACGCCCAAAGCATGTGGCGGCGATTGAAACAGCTCACGCAGCGATAGGCGTTGTAGCAGGAAGGCGAGCGCGAGAGTTGATCGCGGAATCCGCCGATCAAATGGCGCAACGCGTGGCAGCCAAAAGTAAAGCCGCCGAGCAAAACGACATTGAAGGCGAGAACGAGCGTGCCGACGCCGATTCCAAAGGAAGTTTTTCCCGTTGCCGGATCGGCAAACCAGAATGCTTTCCAAACGTCCCAGGTGAGCACGAAAATGAACAAGATCGCCAGATAGAGAAAATAGCGATGCACGTTCTGCATGATCAGAGGAAACGAACGTTCGCCGAGATACGTTTTTCGCGGCTCGCCCACGGTGCAGGCCGGCGGGTCCGCCCAGAAAGCTTTGTAGTACGCGCCCCGGTAATAGTAACAGGTGAGCCGCAGTCCGCCGGGCGCCCAAAGAATGAGCAGCGCGGGTGAAAACAAAAGCCAGCCCGGCCACCACGCCGGCTTCGGTCCAAACCAACTGTGCGCGGACTCGCCGAAAATCTCCGGCGAATAAAAGGGCGAGAGATAGGGCCCAAAATAATAGTGATTGCCCTGAAACGCGGCCCAGGTGGAATAGACGATGAAACTGGCCAGACCGAGAAAGATCAGGAACGGCTGCGCCCACCACGCGTCCGGACGCATGGTTTGGCCAAACGTTCGCGGCGGCAAAGTGGTGGTTTGTGCGTGAGCCATGAGTGAGTGGAGCCGTGTTTAGATAGCGACGCGCCATCCGCTTTTCAAGAAAATCCCCCGCAATTCCGCCGAGGCAGGGACGCCGCGCTGCGGCGTCCGCGAGGAATCAGATAGCGAGAACTGGTAACTTCCGTGCCGCGGACGGCGCAGCGCGCCGTCCCTACCAGCCGACTCACTCCTCAATTGGTTCGAAGCCGGCGAACGTCAGCTCCATTTCGGGAACAGAGATGCTTATTGCTTAGCGCTATTCAAACGGTCACGATCGACGCCGTAACCCTCAACAAGAAAGAAATACCAATGAAAAAACAATCCGTTTCCTCCAATCCTCCCTGCTTAAACCGTTTTGGTTTTTGTTCAGCCGGCGTCCTCCTGGCGCTGTTTGTGTTCGTCGCGTTCCCAATTTCGTCCGCCCGCGCCGATGATGTATCAGCGGTGGACTTTACCGAGACTGGACATTACCCGAACCTGATGCAGGTGTTCATGAGCACCGCGACAAGCGGAGCAACTATCTTCTATACCGTCAGCTCAATTCAGCCTCCGTCCAATCCCACTCACAATGGCAGCACGCCCACGGGATCGACCTACGTTTATACCGGGCCGTATAACGTGTCGATCGGCATGCACAGGTATTTCAAAGCCATCGCCTATAAAGCCGGTATGACCGATTCAATCCTCACATGGTATGACATCCACAACACCGGAGACTGAATGGTAGTGGGAGATCACGAATTACGGTCGGTCCGAGCGTAGACGATAGCCGGGCGACAAGCAGCGGCGCCCTGCGCACCGCGGCGCATCGGTGTCCGAACACCCCGATATGCGATGGCTCGCGCGTGGGTCGTGAGTCAGTAAAACGGGTCGTGCTTGGATAGGCGACGCCAAACCTGCTTCAAGAACACTTCGGGGGCATTCGGCGCGGCGAGTCCGGGACGTGCGGAAGCACATCCCTCCGATTCTTATTCCTCGATCGGTTCGAACCCGGCGAACATCGTCTCCGCTTCGGGGACCTCCTTCAGCGGCACGCAATCGCAGAGCGCGAAGAATTTATCCCACATCGCGAGCACTCGCGGGTTTTGGTGCGCTTCCTCAATCGCTTCGTGCGATTTCCATTCCGACACCTCGATGATCGTGCCGTCTTTCGCGCGCATGATCACGGGAACGCGATCGGTCACGAGACCTTCCTTGTGCAAGGTCGGCACGCGATTGCGCACGATTTCCAGCAGCTCCTTGTCGCGGCCGGGCTTCGGCCGATACGCTACGATGACGATGATACCAGCCATAAGACGGCCAATCTAAACCTCCGCGCCTTGCAACTCGACAAAAAGTTTTGCCGCCATGTAATCTCGCGTCGAATCAAACAAGGAGTTTCCATGGCCGCCAAAGATCCGAGAATCGACGCTTACATTGCCAAATCGGCGGATTTCGCCAAACCGATCTTGAAACATCTCCGCAAAGTCGTCCACGCCGGTTGCCCGCAGGTGGCGGAAACGATGAAATGGTCGATGCCCCACTTCGATTACAAAGGCGTGATGTGCGGGATGGCGGCCTTCAAGGAACATTGCGCGTTCGGCTTTTGGAAAGAGGCGCTGGTTTTCGACCGCGGCAAAGCCAGGGAAAAAACCGCGATGGGGAGTTTTGGGTGCATCAAGTCGCTGGCGGATCTGCCGGGCGAGAAGACGCTGATCGGATACGTGAAGAAAGCTGCCGCGCTCAATGAAGCCGGGATCAAGGCGCCCGGCCGGACCCAGCCAAAAAAGAAAGAGCCCATCCCCGTTCCCAGCGAGTTCAGCGCCGCGTTGAAGAAAAACGCGAAGGCGCGGAAGACCTTTGAGAGTTTCCCACCCAGCAAGCAAAGGGAATATCTCGAATGGGTCGCCGGGGCGAAACGCGAGGAGACCCGCAGCGAAAGATTAGCGACGTCGATCGAATGGCTCGCGGAAGGCAAACCGCGGCATTGGAAATATCAGCCGGCGAAAAAATAACCGCTTATTGGCCCAAGGCGTAGACCTCAACCAGCGCGATGCCCGCTGCGTTGTCTCTGCCTCGAATGATCGCGGTATAATGACCGGGAACAAGGGCGGTCAGGATGGTTGAATCGCGATTATCGTTAGGCGCGAGAGCACTCTCCTGAATCTCCTGCTCCTGGGTATCGCGCCAATCGTCATTGAACGCCACCAATGTTCCGCTGGCATCGCGCAACTCGAGAGTCGGATCTGCCAACGCGTCCGCAACGCCCAGACCGATTAAGTCCGGACCTATCGCGCGAACCACCACTCCCTGGCCCGTGTCGCCTCTGACAATAAATCCGCCGATCAGGAGATCGTCGCCTCCGCCCGTCCGGCCACGCGTCGAAATGTTCACTAATCGCCCGGATCTTGGGCTGTTAATCGGGTCCAGCGGATCGAGATCGAACACTTCAACAATGCCGAGACCGGTTGCGCCGTTTGCACCTCGAACCTGCGCGGTATAACCGGCATCGCCCAGCGTGAGCACGACGGCAGCCTCGAAATCGTTCGAGGGCGGGGCGCCGCTGTCGATGATTTCCTGGGCCTGATCGCTTCGCCAATTATCATTTGATGCGATCAGCTCACCGCTGCTGTTTCGCACTTCCAGATAAGGATCAGCCAGGCAGCCTTCGACCGGAAGACCAGCGGCGCTCAACGACGGGCCCAGAGCGCGAATCAGCACCTTTTTGTGAAAGTCGTCGATAAAATCTTGTGGACGATGAATGACAAAGCCGCCAATGAGGATTTCCTCACCCGTTCCAACTTTACCGCGCGTGGAAATATTGGCGAGCTGGACAGGCGCATACTGGCGGAACAACTCTGACGTATTACCGTCGGCATCCGTCGCCGTCGCGCTGATGAATTCGTTGGCCGCCGTATTTCCCGGGAAGGTGAAATCGAAGCGTGCAGCGCCTGCTGAGTCTGTTGTCACACAGGCTGTTCCCAAAAGATCGTCGCCGGTCGAACTAAGACGCTTCACGAAAAATTGAAGCGTAAATTCAGTGGAAGCGGTGCTGTCGAGCCCGCCGATGACGCGGGTGCTTTCGGACGAACGTATGACCGAGGTAACTATCGGAAAGTTTTGCAGGCTGTTTGCTCCCGCATCGGCGTCGCCCAGATCATTCCGAGTCACTTCATCGTTTCCAAGATCGATACCGTAACCGTAACCCTCCGTGAACACGTTCGAGAAGATGGTGTTGCCGGCCGCGTTGTTCGCCGCGACGGCGATTCCTCGAATCGCATAGGAAATACGGTTGCCCGCGCCCGGCTCCAATCCGCCCACGAGCGTTTGCGAGCCATAAATCCTCATCGCGTTCGAGAGAGTCCCCAGGTTACCCGAACCGTCGGCCTTTGTTCCAATCAGGTTGCCTTGGACAATCGTGCCCGTTGCCTGGGGACCAATCACGACGTTCGTCTGACTGCCGGTAATTAGATTGCCGGAACCCGGCGCCGTCCCTCCGATGCGAACATTGTCACCCAGGGCGGTTATACCTTGCCCGTTATTCACAGCGGTAAAGCCGCTCGCGTCAGTCCCAGTATAGTTTCCCTCGATGACGGTGCCGTTCCCTTGCGAAACAATGGCGCTGTACTGGTGTGAGATAACGTTTCTGGATGCCGGCGATGTGCCTCCAATTCTATTGTCGTCACTGAGCACCTCGACGCCGATGTAGGTGTAGTGATACAAGCCCGCACTTCCTCCGTTCGGCGTAACGCCGATGAAGTTGCCTTCGATCAGGTTGCCGCCATTGGTTTTGAGGAGGATCACATCGCCCTCCGGAGGCGAAGGGGGCGGGCCGCCGGGGATTCCCCCATAGACGCGGGCCGGTATCCCCGTGATCGAGAGGCCGCGCACGACGGAATTTCCGGCGCTGATAACCAAGCCATTCACCGGTCCGGAAAAATCGTTCCGACCGTCGAGATGAATGAGAATAATTGCATCATTCCCAAGCGCGCGCGTGTTGGGGCTTGCTCCAGGCTGGGTGTAGCCGTCAATGGTGAGGGGATCGGTTATCTCGGGCAGCCCGTTTCTGTTTACACAAATCTTCTGCACGCCCGAGCCGGGAATGTTGAAATGGATTTCGTCCGCGCCGGGAGCGGCATTAGCCTCCAAAATTGAATCATGGAGCGAACCAGGGCCGACGTCGCTCGTGTTGGTGACGGTGAAAGTGTTCGCGCGCGCTGTCGCAAAGCCAGCCAGGACCGTGCAAACAACAAAGGAGAACTTAAGCACTCAGCGAGGCTGACATTACCCTAAGGAATAGCCAACCAATTCCCCAGGCGCGAGTGGCGGCAAATGCAAGGCCTAGAAATGCCGTGCAGGTAGGATACGTTGAATGATGGGCGGCGAAAAGGACGTGACGCGCGATGAAGCGCTCGCGAGCGAACATGGCCCCGCGGACGATACCGTTGCGCAAAAACCGAAGCACCCCCACTCAGGCACTCCGCTTACTCCGCCGGCGAACCGGGCGGATCTGGAGCACGAAAATCCCACCCCGGGCGCGCAGACTCCTCTCGAGACCGGCGCCGCGGACATATCCGAGCGGCCCAAGGAAGCGGCGGGGCTTCCGGCCATCGTGGCCACGACCCGTTTTGCCATAAGCGAGATGGGCCTGGCCCGCGGCGCAAAAACGCTGCTCAAGGTCAACCAGAAAACTGGCTTCGATTGCCAAAGCTGCGCCTGGCCAAGTCCGGACGAGCATCGGCAGGTCGCCGAGTTTTGCGAGAACGGTGCCAAAGCGGTCGCGGACGAAGCGACGACGAAACGAGTTACGCCGGATTTTTTTCGCGAGCACTCGCTCGAGGCGCTTCGCCGGCAGAGCGATCATTGGCTTGGACAACAGGGACGACTGACGCACCCGATGGTGAAACGCGCGAACGCGACGCACTATGAGGCGATCGCCTGGGAGGACGCGTTCAGTTTGATCGCGGACGAACTCAACGCGCTGCCAACGCCCAACGCCGCTGCGTTTTACACCAGCGGCCGGACGAGCAACGAGGCGGCGTTCTTGTACCAACTGTTCGTCCGGCAATTCGGCACGAACAACCTGCCGGATTGTTCCAACATGTGCCACGAGTCGAGCGGCGAAGCGTTGAACGAAGTAATCGGCATCGGCAAAGGCTGCGTCACGCTCCATGACCTGGAACACACCGACGCCATCTTCATCATTGGCCAGAACCCCGGGACGAATCACCCGCGGATGCTCTCGAGTTTGCAGCGGGCCAAGGCGGGAGGCGATGGAAAACCAGGCGCGAAAATCGTTTCGATCAACCCGATGCCGGAAATCGGGAGTTTTCGCTTCAAAAATCCACAGGACCTGAAGAACCCGTTGCGCGCGCCGGGATTCTTCCTCGGCCAAGGCACCGAGCTCAGCGACCTCTGGCTTCCAATCCGCATCAACGGCGACGTCGGCGTGCTGAAAGGAATCATGAAGGAAATGCTCGCCGCGGAAGACCGGAATCCCGGCACGGTCCTCGATCGGGCTTTCATCCGGGACTACACCTTTGGCTTCGACGAGTTCATCGCCGATCTGCGCGCCGCGAGCTGGGACGACATCCTGGTCAGCAGCGGCGTCACCCGTGAGCAGATTCACGCGGCGGCGGAGATCGCGATGAAGGCGAAACGAATCATTTGCTGCTGGGCGATGGGTTTGACCCAGCACAAGAACGCCGTCGGCACGATCCAGGAAATCATGAACTTCCTGCTCCTGGGAGGAAACATTGGCCGGCCGGGCGCGGGACCCTGCCCGGTGCGCGGGCATTCAAATGTGCAGGGCGATCGGACCATGGGGGTGTGGGAGCGGATGAACGAGAAGTTCATGAAGAAACTCGGAGACGAATTTCATTTCGATCCGCCGCAGGCACCCGGCGCCGACACGGTCGAGACGATCAAGGAAATGCACCGTGGGCATATTCGGGTCTTCGTCGCCATGGGCGGGAATTTCCTCTCGGCCACGCCCGACACGGAATACACCGCGAAAGCGTTGAGCAATTGCCGGCTCACGGCGCACGTCGCGACCAAGCTCAACCGCTCTCATCTCGTCACCGGCGAAATCGCCCTCATTCTCCCCTGCCTCGGCCGGTCCGAAGTCGATCGGCAGGCGGCGGGCGAACAGTTTGTCACGGTCGAGGATTCGATGGGCATCATCAATCCTTCGCGGGGCGTGCTCGAGCCGGCGAGCCGGCATTTGCTCAGCGAACCCGCCATCGTGGCGGGACTGGCCCGGGCCACTCTGGCCGACAGGAGCCGGGTCGATTGGGATGCGCTCGTCGCCGATTACAATCGAATCCGCGACCACATCGAACGCGTCATCCCTGGATTCGAGCGTTTCAACGAACGCATCGCGAAGGACGTTTTCTATCTGCCCAACGACGCGCGCGACCACCGGAAATTTAACAACGAGATCGGCAAGGCCAGGTTCACCTTGCATCCCATCCCCCGCAATGAATTGGAGCCCGGCCGATACATCATGATGACGATCCGGTCGCACGATCAATTCAACACCCATATCTACGGGTTGGACGACCGCTACCGCGGCGTCTTCCACGGGCGGCGCGTGGTTTTCATGAATGAGGAGGACATCAAGGACGCCGCCCTGCGACCAGGAGAATTCGCCGATCTAACCAGTCATTTCGGCGAAAAGGAAAGGCGCACGGCACGCCGTTTCCAGGTCGTGCCTTATCAACTTCCGCGGGGCTGCACCGCGACCTATTTTCCGGAGGCGAACGTGCTCGTGCCGATCAACAGCGTCGCCGAGCGTTCTAACACACCGACGAGCAAGTTCGTCATCATTTCCGTCGCGCGATCGGCGGACAGGGAAGTTGGACCTGAGCCCGGTTAATCGGCCCCTGCCGGCTTCGGCTTCGTCTCGGGAAGCTTAAAGCCAACAAAAGTGCCCGCGCTGATACCGAGCAGACCCAGCAGCGTGGCGCTGAATTCAGGCATGGCGAGCCGGTTATAAACGTCCACGACAAACATGATCCCGAGGACAATCGTCCAGATGAAGATCTGGAATCGGTGGAAGCAGACTATGTTATTTTCGGCCATCAGGTCGTGCATCACACCTTTCCAGGCCGGCCACTCAAAATAGTCGAGCTGCCGATCGAGGTCGTTGATCTTTTGCGTTTCCTTTTCCTGCGCGGCCGTATTCGCCTCGAGCTCTGCCGTCTCCTCCGCGCTGATATCGGCGCGCTGCGCCTCGATCGCTTTCAACCTTTCCCGCGCCTCGGCGATCAGGTTGCGTATTTGCTCGGCGATCTTTCGTCGGGGCTTCGACAGATCCACTTCCGGAGGTAGGTCCGAGGTCGCGGTGGCTGCGGAGGCGTGACCCGAATCGACAAAGGCTGCGCCGAGAGCCGTGCCCGCACTGATCCCGATCAGGGCAAGCACCGAGGAGTTGAGCGTGTCGTAATCACCCGTGATCACCCAGAGAAAGAAGAACGAGCCAATCACGAGAAAAAACCAGAAAGCCATCTGGCCGCGCGACAGGGAGTAAGGCCAACGCTTGTCCGGCCGAAGCGGCGCGGCCGTATCGCGGATGATGTCGGTGCAGCGCGCGAGATAGAGAAAGACCAGAAAGGCACCGACGATGACCACGACGCCAAGCCAGAATCGCACCGCCGGGATGACATTGAAAAAGAACTGATTGCCCGGATCAGCCGCCTCGGGCACGACCCACGTGGTGATTTGCTCGCCGTTTTCGAATCCGACGGAGAGCTCCATGGGACGGGTAAAGACCGGGCGATTCAGAATGTGGGTCCAGGCTGCCTTGGAGGTTTCGGTCCGGTCCAAGGCGAATCGGAGGTAATGGACTTGCGGGTTAGCCTCGGAATCCGTGTCGGGATAGGCCCAGGCTTGTTCGGGATGAATTCCTTTGAGCGGCACGTCGTTGATAAAGGGCACGAGATCGGTGATCTGTGCGTCCTTCGGCAGACGGTCCTTCACATCGGGGTCCTTCAACCACGCCTCGAGATGGTAGACCCAAACGCAGATGTCATCGCCTCGCCTCGCCGTACATGCTTCGTTTGGCCCATTCTTGTTGCGGGTTCCCTCATTTTGGACGTGAAAAACTCCTCTGCTCTCTTCGTACCGAGGCGAGGCGGGAGATGGAGAAGGCGCTTCGGCTCCACGCATCCCGCTCGCCGTCAGGAACAAGATCGCCCCGGTCAACAGGTACAGGGTCTTCATTCCATTGATCGCGGCTCTGGGGGCGCGAAAAGATATCCCGGAAAGGAAGGGGAATTTCACGGAGTGCAGTTAGCCAAAGGCGTGATCCGTTGGCAAGAATTTCTCAACTCGAAAGCCTCCGGCAAGTGCGGCGCCATCACTCAAGTTTGGCCGAGGCCAAGCGATTGGAACAGCGCGCCTGGTGGACCTCGGTCCAAGGCCCGGCGACGATCTCAATTCGACGGACGCGCGGTTAATTCCGCGTCGGCCACGTCGCAAAATGCGTCCGGATGCGGTCGGAAAAATCCGGGGCGTCGTTGGCGGCCCGGGCCCGCGCGTTGATATGAGCGCGGCGCTTTAGTTCATCGAAAGGAAGCGCAAACCGCTCGATCGTTCCTCGCTCGTAGAGCATTTCGTCGGCGTAGCCGTTCGCCAGCATGCGCCAGTCCCAGGCCGCGCGCTCGGCGGCCGTGCGCTGATTGCGAATGGCCGTGGTGCAATTGTTGTCGATGGCGTTATACCAGCGCGGCCGCTCGTGCAGCTCGTTCAGGCTGCGGATGTATTCGAGAAAGGCAGTGCGCGCCGCGTGCGGCGGGGCGACGAAGCGATAAAGATACACGTCCTCACCGCGCCGAAAATTAGACCGCAGCCGAATGACATCGCGCTCGTCGGCCGCGATGTAGATTTGCTCGAATTGCCGGTAGAGGCCGCCGATGGCGGAGTAACTCTGGCCGCGTTGCGTGCGGGTCTCGATGCTAAAGCAGACGCGCCCATCCTCGCCGAAATCGAACGACAAGATCGGATGCGCGATGGAGGGCGATCCCCAGTAGGTCACGAACAAATCGATTCCGCGGAGCTTTTGCAAATCGTAACTGCGCGTTTCGTGGCGCGGGGTGAAGTCGGTCTCGGTCCGGTAGTCGACATTGCGGACATTATGAATGGTCACGCGTTCGCCTTCGATCGTCGCATGCCCGAGCACGGCCACTTCCGGTTTCCAATCGCGATCCTGCCTCGGCTTCAAGCTGAACCACCACGCGGCCACAAGGACGATTGCGATCGCGACGGCGATTTTCGCGCGGGAGCGAGGGCGGAGGAAGACGAGAAGAGCGATCGCGCCGACGCCGAAAATCACGGCCAGCGCATGGCGCACGCCGGCGATCGGAAAGTCGAACCAGAGCGCGCCGACCGTCCACAAAGTGCCGATAAGCAGCGCCAGCCAAACGATGGCGCCGACTACCCAGCGAAAGATCGCCTGCCAGAAGGCCATGGGATTACTCGATCAGCTACTGGAGGGACGCGCGCCGTCGCGTCCTGCTTTTGCGCGTTGGACGACACGGCGGTCGTCCCTCCAAGGGGTCTTGGGCAGCTCTGTTTGCTTTCAAAGCTTGCCGTCAGTCGATCCTTCTTCTTTCGGCTCGGTTGGCGCCGGCGATGATTCGTCGGCGTTCGATTCTTCAGAATCCTCCTCGCCGGAGTCAGGATCAAAAGGCGTTGCGGACGGTTTCGGCGCCGCAATTCCGGGAGGGAGTGGCGGTGGCGGTGCTATCGCGACGATGCCCCACAGCGACGGCAGGGCGAACAGACCGAAGGTAAGAACGCAGAGCGCACTGACAAGAAGCTTTGTTCTCATTCCAGGGCTTGGGAGGACCCGGGCCGATTCGTCGCGCATTATGGTGTCTTCGGTTTCGACGGTTCGACGAGCACGCCGGTCGCGAGGTCGACCTTGCGGTTTTTCAATTCCTGCGCCGCCCGATCGGAAACGCTCCCATCGACCCACAACGCCAGTCCTTTGATCTCGCCTCGGCTTTGCGGAAGCTGGCTGAACGCCTCGACCCGGGCGGCCGCGTTTTCGTTCCAGATCGCATAATCGCACGAAAGCGGTACGACCAGGATTCCTGTCGAGTCCATGGCGCAAACCCTCCCGTCCTCGAGCCGGATCGCACTCAGCGGCGCCTTTGTCTTGTGATAGCGCGCCAGGATCTGCGCGAGACGCTGAAAATAATTCGCGTCCTGTTCGGTCAGGGCACGGCACGCCCTCTCGAGAAACACGGTCGGATCGAGGTCGATCGTGGCCAGAGCATCGATGATGATGGTCTCATGCCACGGCGAGTACCAGGGGTGCATGAGGAATTCATCCGCGATCTCGCGCGTGACGCCGAGGGCGAAAAGCTTCTTGCGATTGATGATGCGCAAATCCGAGGCGGTGGCGGTCGCAAGGGTCTGTTGCAGGTTCTGGTTTAGGTTGAGAACCGAAAGGACGTCGCCCGCGGCGCCTCCCACCGCGGCCGTCGCGGCGTTTACGATAAAGCCACCGCCGGCCATGGCACGCGCGGCGTTGGTGAGCTGCTCTTGCAGTTCTTCATTGGTCGAGAACGGGCTTACGCCCAGCTTGGCCGCGAGAGCGACTTTGGCTTTTTCCACGCCGGTGATGCTTTGCACCGTGTTGCCTTCGCCTTCAGACTTGCCGCCTTTCATGCTCTCGCCGATCCGGCCAAAGAAACGCGAGGCGCCCTGGGGCACGCGTTTAATGGCGGCGACCGGGTCCCTCACGATACCGGCGGCGCTTTCGAGTTTTTTCTTGCCGGCAGTTGCCATCGCCTTGGTGAACGCGTCCGTCTTGCTCATTCCGCGCAATTTGTTGAGGGCGAGGAGTTCGCGAATCCGCGTCCGCAACGCGATGCCGGTCGTCACCTCAAAGGTCCTGCCTCCCGAGGCAATGAAGTAGGTATTGAGCAACCCATCGTTTTCCGCCTGCGGGCCAACGTTGTAGAGGAGCCCGTTCATCAACTTCTCGGGCACGAACATCTTTGTCTCGACCAGACCTTCGGATTCAAAAACGGCCTCTGGCGGCGCGGGCGAAGGCGTGCTCCCGGTTTGCGCGAACACCGTCGTCGCGAACAAGCTGAGAGTGATAACAATGGGTTTGATTAGCATGGGATGTGGTTTGGCCTCCGGGTTATTGGGACCGGGCGTTTAGCTTCAGAATGCGGCGAACCTCGGCAATCGCTTCCGGATTGAGCGGCGTGCTGTGATTCGAAGGAACGATCCGCTCACTGGCAGCGCCCGGAAGATGGCTGCTCCAGTAGGCGACGACGCTATCGCTGCTATTGGGCGTATCACCGCGGCCCCGGTCGCCCACGATCGAGTGGTAGGGAATGCCAGGCGTGATCGGGATCTTGTTGATCGCGACCACGAAACGGTTGTTCGGCGCGAGCGTGTCGACGCTGTTGGGGAATCTCTTCAGGTGCATCGCCGCGGGATCGGGTGTCATCGCTTCACGGATTGTCTTGCCAATGGTGAGCATCTTAATCGGTGTCCGCACCAGCATCGATCCGATGCGGCCGATCCAGTTCTTTGCCAGGTCGCTGCCGCGATGCGGAGCGGACAGGAAAATGACGCGCCCGATTTCTGATCGGGGCTTGAAGACAAGCGCGTCCTTCAGAAGCCGTTTGCTCTCCTCTGGCAGCTCTGTTTGCTCCGGTGGTTTTCCAAAAGCTTCGACCCAGAGTTTCGTGCCGGGATTGGTGATCAATGTTCGAGTGATGCATCCCCCCATGCTGTGTCCTATCACCACCATCGGCTTGCGTAGCGGATACTTCTTCTCGATGGCATCGAGCTCATGCCGAAGAATGAGCGCGCTATAAGGATAAGGGTAGCCGCTCGGGTAACTGTAGAACCAAAATTGGTAGTTGGCCCGAATATCTTTGTCACCGCGCAATTCGTTTAGCATTGGCACCCAGGTGGCAGGTGTGTCCATCAGGCCATGGATGACCAGCACGACCGTCTTGTTTGGATTGTAAGGCTCCATCCGGGCGATCCGTGCCGTGTCGGCGTATTCCTCCGGCTTCAAGAGCCGGACCAGGCCCAGCTTTTGCGGCTTTTCTTCAGCCAGCAACATAGCCAGAGAGGCGGTGAAATTCGCAGCCAGCTGGTAGGTGCGGCCTTCCACCCGCGCGGTTTCAGAAGCCAGCGGATCGTGGATTGAAAGGATGCAACGTGATCCGTCGAACTCGGCCACGCCAGTGACGCTGTAATAAATTCCGCGGGGCGCGAACGCCGCGGCTGCTTCTTCCGCGCTCCGCTGACGGACGGCTACGAGCGGCGCTCCGATCCCGTCCTTTTTCACGTCGTGCTTCACATAGGTGCCGTGAAAATCCAGTTCGTCGGTCGGAATCAATTCATACAAGGCTGGGTTGTAGTCCGGCCGTGGATCTTTGTTCTTCCCGGAGAGCATCAGCTTGCTATCGGCGCCGACGAGAGTGGCCTGAGTCCAGGGATCAAGCTTGGCCGCGCGGATTACGCTAAAGATTCCCGCCACGGCGAAATTGTAGGAGCGCCGCGCTTCCTTATCCGCCGGGTTGCGATCGAGATCGTGCAGCGCATCACGCGCCGCGCTTGCGTAGGCCTCGAGCGCAACCAGCGGCTGGGCCCGGTGCAATTTTTGGGCGCGCTCGATGGATTGCGCGATGGCCTGATTCGTCCCGGAGGTAACCTGGAACCGAGCGGGGGATTTTTGCGAGACGACGGCGATTGGCGACGCGCAGCCCGCGAGAGCCAGGGCCACGACGATGCCTGCCAAGAGTTTTAGTCGACTTAATTTCATGGCTTATCGGAATTATGGCTTCACTTCCTGGCTTTGGTCACGCTTTAACGCCTTCGTCCGCCTCCTCGTCCTGAGAAACTGCGTCCGCCGCCACCCGAGCGCTGAAAGTTATTGAAACGCTCGCTGCTGGCTCCCCCGCGCTGACGGCTTTGAAAATCGCGGTCCACGTCGCGGAAGCCCGAACTGCCTCTCGATCGATCGGAACTCCGCTCCGAAAACACCGTCCGATTGGCCCCGCTCGCGCGATTGGAGGTTTGCGCCCGGTCCTGGGGGCCCCTAGTCCCCGGGCTGTTCACCGAGCTCCAGCTCCCGTTCCCGTACTGGCTCCAACCGGATCCGGTGTTTTTGTAAACGTTCCCGTTCCGGGCGGCATACATATCACCACCGGCAGTTTTTCCAGCGAACCCGCTGCCGCGATCCGTCGAAACGCCTATGGCTTTGCCGCCTTCCGAGCCCCGGATCGTTCCGACCGTGCCCTTCTCATTCGAAACATGCCGGGTATAGGCGGATTTGTTGCCGTTGGAAACAACTGACTGGCCCCACGAACCATAGGTGTTCGAACCCTGCCTGGTGGAGGCGTAGTTCCCGGTATAAGGATTATAGGCCTGGGCGGCACTCCGGCTCCCGTAAGGACCGTAGGCCGTGGCCCCGCGAGCATAGGTCCCGGTGTAGGGATTGTACGACCGGGCCGCGGCCACGCCGCCGTAGGGACCATATACTCCGTGCGCAACTCCATACGCACCGGTGTAGGCGTTATAATAGGATCCTACGCCATAGGTGGCAGCGTAAGGGTAATACATCGGATATCCGCCGAATGGATAATAATAATAAGGCGGATAGTAATAGCCCGTACCGGTGGCCACGATGCCGCCGACGACGTAGGTCCCCAAATAACCGGAAGTATAACTTGCCTGGACCGTCCCCGCGTCCGTTGTGTTCTGCGTAACGTAAGTGACGTTATAGACCGGCGAGCTTGGGGGAATCGAGTAGATCTCTTTCGGGACCGACTTCGCCGTCGCCCAGGGACCATTGGGGTGCGGGGACGTGAACCAGACGCCCTGCAAACATAGATAGTAGACGTCCCCTGCCTTGACGACCTTATCTGAAGTATTCGTTGCGTAGGAGAGCGTCGTGCCCTCGATCGGCTTAAACTTGGGCTCGCCGTTGTAACTAACCTTGACTTCCGCGGCTGCCTTGACCGGGTCTACTTCGACGGTGGTCGGAATCCGCGCAAGAAGCACAGCGTCCTTGGCCGCCTCTGTCCCTGGGACGGAGACGAGAACTCGCGCCGCGGGATTGTCCTCGGGAATATTGGCAAAGTCCGGGGGCAGTTCGGCGGCGGAATAAGTCCACGGCCCTTGCAGATTTGCCGACCGGAACCAGCGGCCGGCCGCCAGGTAATAAAAGTCTTTCGTCGGATTATAGACGAACAAATCCGCGTCGGTGTTCGTGGCATAAGACAACTGGGTGCCGGGGATACTTGCGTAAGAGGGCTCGCTCTGGAAAAGGATAACCTCGGCCGGTTTGTTCGTGTAGAAAACCGCGGGAGGCTTACTTTTCGGCGAAAGCGAGAGAATGGGCTTTTCCATCTCTTTCCACTTCGGGTCGCTGGCTACCTTGTACATGTCGGCAGGCAACTTCGGAGCGGCAACCCATGGACCTTCCAGGGAGGCTGCCTTAACCCATTGCTGGCCCGTGTACAGATAGTGCTCCTTGGCCGCTTCCTTCTCGAAAAAGACCGGAAAATTTGAGTTAACGATGAAGCCAAGGTTGGTCGCGGCGATGTCGGCCCGCACCGGTTCCCCATCGACGTGCAACAAAATGGCCGGACTCTTACTGACGAAAACGATCGGTGGATCGTTCTTGACGGTGACCGAGGCTGGGGCGGCCTGCGATTTTTCCACCGTCGCCACCAGGCGATCCAGCGCCATGGCCACCTTATGATCGGGCGGCAGGAAACTCCGCACCAACTGATCCACCTCCGCCTTTTTTTCCGCGGCCACGGACGGCAGCGTGACCTCCGTAAACTTGAAATTGTGGAGAAGGACGTTGCGATCGTCCACGCTGACATCGGTCTCCGCTTGCAGGACCATGATCCCGACGATTTCCTTTTGTCCCTTGGGCGTCTTGGGCCACGAGCGAGCCGGTCTGCAGGACGGTCAGGGTAAGAATGAACGCGAGGATGGTCTTCATAGAGTTTTGTCAGGTGGTCTCAGCGATCTTCGTGGTCGGCGTCCAGCGCGGTTTGTGTTGAATCATGAAATGCGGGCGGACCTGCCCGCTTCCGCCTGGCAGCAGTCCGTGACGACCAGATTCTCGAATCTCTCAGGTCGGGGATATTGGACCTTGGTCCCATACGCGAACCGTCCCGGCGCCCAGCACGCTCGTCCGGTTGAGGATAGACTCTCATGGAAAATGCCTAATCAGGCAGGAGTAAGCGATGTCCGCGACTGCGAAATTGGGCACTGGAAGTGCTAAAGATGATTGAGTGAGAAGGACCAAATATGCGTGGCTGTTGCTGGGGTTCCTTCAGGCAATCGGCGTGGCGCTCGGCAGCGATCAAATCGCCGGCGCAAAGCGCGTCGATCTAAAGTATGGCGCACCGCTCAGTTTGCAGGATTACAACGGCCCGAACATCGAAATAATTGTTCGTGCGCGAGAAATGAGCACGATCAAATTCTCGGTGGCCGATTACGATCATCCAGTGGCCGTCACGGTGACCGGGCTGGGCACAACCCCCATCGACTACTCGCCCACCGTAACCAACCACAGTTTGACACTTGACCTGGGGAACGGGATCCCGGTGGGTAATTCCAATCACGGAACGCGTACCTAATGCACAGGTTTGTCGGCCTCGACGTGTATTGGTTTGATGCAATCGACACGAGTCAGAATACCTGCGCTCTCTTGATTGTGCCCGTGATTCAGCGAAACAGATAGCGCCCATTGAGCGCAGTGGTCTGCTTCAACCGGATGCGGTTGGCGACATCAGCAAGGATCTGGACGCCGTCGGAATTGACGGTGCGCGCGGCGCCTCCATGATTCGCGTGAATGGCTGAATCCCCTAAAGCAGCTGCAAAAGGCGGTAGCTCAGTCCTTTTGATCCCATCCCACCACTACCTTGTTCTCGATCGTAATCCGTAATCCAAACCGGTCAGCGCCCATATGGTTGTATTTCCAGATTTCCTTCACTTTAGTTTTCATGACCTTCTGATCGATATCGGCGGGGCGGCCTAGAGAATCGAGAAGCTGTTCCTGGCTCTGTCCCTGCCAAAACATTTGCCGCATGATCTTATCGACGATTTGTGGGTCGCGATATTTGGCAATGAGGGCCGCCCGGCGTCTCTCCAAGTCCTCGAGGCGCTTTCTGTTCGTGTAGCTCGTGAGCAGCAGCACGATGCCGATTACTACGACAACGACCAGGACGATAATCAGGAACGGTTCCATTGGATGCTCTTTAGAGAATCGACGTTGGAGCCCTAACGAGACAGACATAAGCTGCGACAGAAGCGAGAGCGCGTGTGCGCAGTGCAAGCGTCTTGGTCATTTCGAAAATTGTCTAACGAGAATTAGACGACTGTTTGTCGTCAAACTCGAGGGACATGGCCAAAAATGTAATGTGTTCTGGACTGACCGCGCAAGCAGAATGGCCATGTCCTTCCTCGCCGCTATCACTGCGAGAGCTGCATGATCGGCTGGATCTCCCGTGCTTTGGCCGGCCGCAACCCCTTCGGGGACCGACGTTGTTCGGGAAGCGGTGTTCGCCGTTCCAGAGAAGAGATCCAACAGGAGGAAACTCCGAAAGCCTTCGCGAATGGACGAAGAACACAGAGATTCAAAACCCAGCCGACTCTGTTCCCTCTGTTTGCTCCTGTAATTGCTTGCTGTCGGAAGCCGTGATTAAGCCGCGGCCTAACGCCCTCCGACGATCTTATTCAAAATCGCCCGTCCCTTCGCCTGCATCGGGCCGTTGCCGACTCCCGGCATGATCATCGGGAGAGGCGTTCATGGCTTCGCTTTCATCTTCCGGTAGCGCCGAATCAGGTTGTTCGTTGAACTGTCGTGTTTGAGCTTCGGAGTTGCCTTGCTCTCAAGCTCCGGAATGATTCGCTGTGCCAGCACCTTGCCCAACTCGACGCCCCATTGGTCGAACGAATCAATCTGCCAGATCACGCCCTGCGTGAAGACACTGTGCTCGTAAAGCGCGACGAGCTTGCCGAGAATATCGGGAGTTAGCCGCTCGGCGAAAATCGTGTTCGACGGCCGGTTGCCTTCGAAGACGCGGTGCGGCACGAGCCAGTCCGGTGTGCCTTCCGCTTTGACTTCTTTCGCTGTCTTGCCGAACGCCAAAGCCTCGGCCTGGGCAAAGACGTTCGCCAGAAGGATGTCGTGGTGAGGTCCCAGCGGGGTGAGCGCATGGGCGAACGCGATGAAGTCGCACGGAATGAGCCGCGTGCCCTGATGGATCAGCTGGTAAAAGGAGTGCTGTCCATTCGTGCCGGGTTCGCCCCAGTAAACCGGACAGGTCTGATAATCGACATTCTTCCCATCAAGCGTGACGTGTTTGCCGTTGCTCTCCATCGTCAACTGCTGCAAGTAGGCCGGGAATCGTTTCAAGTACTGCTCGTAAGGCAAAACCGCCGTCGTGTGCGCCCCGAGAAAGTCGGTGTTCCAAATCGAGAGCAGACCCATCAGCACCGGCAGATTGCGCTCGAACGGCGCGGTCCGGAAATGCTCATCCATCTGGTGGAAGCCCTCGAGCATCGCGCGGAAGTGAGCCGGACCGATGGCCAGCATCGTCGAAAGGCCGATGGCTGAGTCCATCGAGTAGCGCCCGCCGACCCAGTCCCAGAAGCCAAACATGTTGGCGGTATCAATGCCGAAGGCGGATACTTTTTCGGCATTGGTTGAGACCGCCACGAAATGCTTTGCCACGGCGCTCGTTTCACCACCGAGACCGTTGAGCAACCAGTCGCGCGCGCTCTGCGCGTTGGTCATCGTTTCCAGCGTGGTGAAGGTCTTTGACGAGACGATGAACAACGTTTCCGCCGGATCGAGATCGCGCGTTGCCTCCACCAGGTCAGCGCCATCAATGTTCGAAACAAACCGGAACGTCAGTCCCGCAGGCGCGGGATCGCAATAATGCTTCAGCGCCTCATAAGCCATCACCGGACCGAGATCGGAGCCGCCAATGCCGATGTTGATGACGTTGCGAATGCGCTGGCCGGTGTGGCCTTTCCACGCACCGGAGCGGACGCGTTCGGAGAAGCCCGCCATTTTGTCGAGCACGGCATGGACATCGGGCACGACGTTCCCGCCATCCACCATAACGGATGCGTTACGTGGTGCGCGCAGCGCCACGTGCAGCACGGCGCGCTTCTCCGTGATATTGATTTTCTCGCCGCCAAACATGGCGCCAATCCGTTCCCGCAGGCCGGATTCGTCCGCCAATCGAAGCAGGAGCTTGAGGGTTTGGGCGGTGACGCGGTTCTTCGAGTAATCGAGGAACAGCCCCACTGCTTCGGCCGTCATCCGCTCTCCGCGTTTCGGATCGGCGGAAAACAGTTTCCGGAGATGCAAAGCCCTGGACTTCTTGCAGTGCGCTGCCAGGGCCTTCCAGGCCGGGCGTTTGGTGAGGGGTTTCATTGAGGTTTTCATGAGAGTGTTGCTTGCAGGTGGAACCCAAGTTTCACGGAGGGGCAACCGATCGTCGATAGGATTTTAGGCCTACTCACCGGCCCTCGACGTCTTGCTCCTGTGCTCAAGTAAGCCACGAGCCGCCACGCGCACTTGCGGGTCCGACATTCGATAGACGCTGCGATCGAGCAGGTAATGGATGAACCCCGTGGCAAAACCAAGGGCGACCAGCGCTGGCACCCATGACGATGTCCGCAAGCCGGTCGCGAGCGCGCCGAAGATCCGGTCGCCGTAATAGGTGCCGTCCTGCCGGTTGGCTTCCACTTCGAATAACGGGAGGAGCACAACGGATACGACCGCCAGGAACAACACGACCGCCCATGGCCGAATGTTCAATCCATGCAGGGCGCCGCGAATAATCCCGGGCCTGGGAGCCGGCTCGCCGCGCAACGTTTGCGACGCCAGCCCGGTGGCGACAATCCAGTGCTGCGACGTCCAAAGGACAACAAAAAGAAACAAGCTTCGCGGCCGAAGCGCGATCCCCACCATTACCGCGATGCCGATAATGTACAAAACCCGCGGCAGCGACCAGCGTGACGTGCGCAGCTCGGCCAACAACGCGATGACGGTCACGAGCACGAGCACCAGAGTAGCGCCATCGCGGATGGCGTCCTGCCCCGACACCATCCAGGCGGGAAAGAACCAATAATCAATCCATTCGTCCTGATACGCGACCGCTCCGGCGAGAAAGTCCGCGATAAAAACGAGAACACCCCCGACAACCAGCGCGAATAATCGATCAAAGCGCCTCGTCTGGACGCAGGCGGCGCGCCCGGCGCGCGAACGGTAGAGTGAGAGCGCGCCGAAATGTTGCGACGCAAAATGCCAGGTCACCCAGGCGTAGTCGATGATCACCAGGCCGACCAGCCGTTCCGCGCGCGTCCAGGGCAACGCTTGGTCCGCGGGGAGAATTGCCGCCCGCACCCAACGCTACTCGTCGTCGGCCGCGTTTTTGCCAAGCGAGTTCCCGGCTGGCTTCACGTTCACATTTATTCCGATCAGCTTCCAGGCGCCGTCCTGGTCGACGTACTTGAGTTCGAAAAATACCTTGCTCGAATCGGTGGTGTAAGAACCCTTCGCTACTAGAAATCCGTCCGCGTTGATGGCGGGCGGTTCGTCGAAGGCCGGGTCCAGCTTGGCGATCTGGGAGATATTTATTCCCTTGTCGATAAAGGATTGGAAAATCTCCTGCAATTTTTCCGGGGTCGTCTCCTGGCGCCAAAGCTCTGCGATCCGGCCATAAAAATTTTCGAAGCTCTCCGCTTGAATGGCTCTGTTGAAGGCCAGCAAAGAATCCAGCACCAGCCCTTTTACTTCTTTGTTCGACGGGACCGTGCCCGTGTTCTCCACGAAGGGCACTGCCTGCACGTTGATCCCCAAAACTTTCCAATTCGATCCCTCGCGCAGATACCTGAGCAGGAACGTGACTTTGTTCGGCTTGACCGCGTAATGCCCCTTCAGGACCAGCACACCGTCACGATCGACCGCCGGCGGGGTATCGAAAACTGGCTCTGCTTTCGCGATATTCGAGATGTCGTAGCCTTTCTCGATAAAGACCTGAAACGCCGCGGAGAATTTTTCGAGCGTAAACTGTTTGCGAAACGTAGAGGAGGTTTCCTCCCGGTGGAACCGGGCAAAACTTTTCTCCTGCACGGCCTTGTTGAAGGCCAGGAGAGTATCCAGCGCGAGCGCACTGTGCTCACTTGGAGGACGTCGCAAGGCGCCGGCGCGTTCGAACGCCGATACGCCCGCCGGTTCACTGGAACGCTCGGTCTCCGCGGGCGGCGCTGTCTTGGTCGACTCGACCGGCTGCGGCGCAGGGCTTCGAGTCACCTTGGCGGTCCGAGCGGCGGGCGGGGCGGCAGTTGGCTTCGCCTCGGGCGTCTGGGCCGCCGGCGGTGACGTGGTCGATGCCTGTTGCCTGGATGGTTTCGGCTTCAACAGCACGAAGAAGATGACGCCGAGCACTGCCGCGAAAAGCACCACCACGCCGACGCCCAGGAGGATCCAGGGAGTCAGGGATCTCTTTGCGAAGGGTTCGCGCTCTCGCGCCGCCGGCACGGGAGCAATTGGTTCGGGGGCCCTTGGCGCGATCGATTCTCTGGGCGGAGGAGGCGGTGGCGGCATTGCGGGCGCCGCCGGGGATGGCGCCACGGCCGCGGCGGGCGGCGTCACGGGCGATACTTCCGGCTGAACCGGGTCGTCCACGACGTTTTTGCCGCTGACTTCCGTAGACGAGCCCAGCAACTCTTTGATCGCGACCTCGAGACGAGCGATGTGATTCGAGAGGGGGGGAGTCAGCGCGTCAAGCCAGTGCGGCGAGCTGAGGAAGTATCGCAAGTCGTCCGTCAGGGCGACATCCTCGATGCGAAACCGCACGATGGGCAAACGGGCGTCCGTCGCCAATTGCACTTCGCGCAGCACTTGTTCGGAATTATTCGAGTGGCTCGAGAAAATCAGGAGCATCACCTTGCTTTGTTGAATGGCGCGCGTGATCTCGCCGGGGAACGTGCGGCCCGGGCGCACGTCCCGTGGAGCGACCCAGCAGCGGATCCCCGCCTTCTCGATCGCCGTGCAAACGGCGTCGGCTACCTCTCTGTTCTGCGCAGAGTGCGAGATGAAAAGTTCATGCGCCATGAAAAAAACAGAATCCGCCCGGTTTTACCACGCTTCCCGAAACAGGCAACGCAATAATCCAACGCGATGCCGCAGAGCCCAAAATAATCAGAAGAGAGCGAAACCTGCCGCAGCCGCCAATTCGCCAGTCGGGATGCTACCGCAGCCGGAGAGTCCTCAGGAGCGTATCGTCGATTTTGCCCGTGATCGGAATCCCCATGTCTCGCTGATAGCGCCTGACGGCCACTCTCGTCTCGAAGCAAAAATTGCCACGATTATCTCCCGTATAATAGCCGTCTTCCTGGAGGGCCCGTTGGACCTGGCGGACAGTGGGGACTCTGCCGCTACTGTCGTAGACGGACTGGTCCGGATAATAATAGCCGTCGCTCTTGTCAGAGGCAGCCCCGTGCGCAGGCTGCGACAGGCCGAAGAGCGCGATGACGACGAAACTGAGGAGGGCGAGTGTTTTCATGGTCCAACGTAAGGCCATGCAAAATTTGCGCAACAACACGATCGAAGCCTGAAGGTCGATAGAGCGGTGAAATTTAGCGGGCGCCATCACTGGAACGCGTGTGTCCGAGCCCCTCGTAATAGTTCCTCTTTGCTGGCAAAGGGCCTGAGAGTTAATCGGAATATCGAAGAAGCGGCCAGCGCGTCCCGGCCGCCCGCGCCAGCGGCGCAACGCTTCGGTGCTTGCGGCGTCGAGCGTCTTGTCGCCGGAGCTTTTTATGATCCGGACTCCGGTGACCGCTCGCTTCTCGTCGAGGGACACGCGACATATTGTTCTCCCCTCGATGAGCTGCCACCCATTGCTGCTTCGCCAGGACGCTTCCGGGGGATACTGCGGCGGCGGCATGAAGGTGAAAACGTGACGCAGATCCTTCGTTGTGTCGGCAACGCAAAGTGGGCTCGCGCCCACGAGGAGAGAAAGCGAAAAGCAAAGGCGCAGCAGAGCCCTCATTACATTCCCTTATTGATCACCAGATAGGAAGTGGCCTGCTGCCGCGACTCCGGGAGACCGTGAACGTACTTCCGAGGCGCGACGGCGCAATGGACGCACTTCGTCCTCGCCAATCGTACCAACGCGAACTAGAAACACCGGAGCATGGCTTCGAGTTCGCAACCGGTTTCGGTCGTCACAGGCGGCGCGGGTTTTCTCGGATCGCATCTGACCGACCGGCTTCTGGCCGAAGGGCATCGGGTCATCGCGATCGTATCTGAGCCCTGACCGATTACCTAGCTGGAACTTCTTGCCGTTGCCGGCGGGTTCTCCGACCACTTCCGGGTAGTGCTGGCCGTCGACAGTTCGATATTCTCGTCCGCCATTTTGGCGGGCCGACACCTGTTTCCGTGAATCGAGCCGTGAAACGTGGCATATATTCTGAAATTGACCGGTAAAGACCTGCTACTTGGCTGGCGGAGTCTCCACATCAGTTTGCTTCTGATTTCGGCAGCCGGAGTTCACATACCAAGAATTGGCATAGATGAAGGGGGTGGTCTGCGCGGGTATCGTCAACACAAAACAATTGGCACCATCAAACCAACTGCCAGGCTGTGGACACTGATTGCCGGCCACTGGCGTATAGTAGAAGTTGTTTGCCCATATAAAGGCCGTAGTTCCCGCTGGCGGTTTACCAACATAGCAGTTGGCGCCGTCGAAGGAACCTATCGATGGGCACTGATTGCAGTTTTGACATCGAGCCAAAAGTGTAGCCGAGACAAGGAGTCCCGAAGGCGTATCACTGCCGAAAGTACTGGCATAGTTCGTTACATCGACCTGTAGCAGGTGAGTCCCAGCCTGCACGGTTGCGACGTTGAAGGCAACAGGCGCCTGGCCACCTGAAGTACTGAAACAATCAGGCCCGTTACACGAGGCGATTACGTTTCCATCGAGATACACCTTGGCCTTGTTGTCAGCAGCCATTTTTCCATCCAGACTAACACTCATCGGAATCGTACAGTCTGGAACATTGAAACGCAGACGGTAACTAGATATCCCTGCAGGAATATTGCCGGGTAGGGGTGACGCCACTGGCTGGATCCACTTGGCGCTTGATAACCCCGTGATCCAACTTGGATGTGGCGGTGTTGTATAGGCGGATGTGTTGTTTACGGTCCAGAGCGAGTCGACTGGACTTGTTTGGCCCGTACTGAGATCCAGTGTGGGCATTTCTCCAAGACAGGTGCAACACGGAAGTGAACTCGAAGGCGGGGGTGTAAGAATTGAACTAGGACGGCGAGTGGTTAACCGCTCCTGTGCGTGAGTGTCAGCGTACGACGCCAGGCTCATCACAGCCACGGCTGAGATCCGAAAGAGGAGTTTGGCCATTTTAGTCTGCCTTTCGAGCATACTGTGAATGTTTGATCGGGCGCTCACTCCACCTTAACGGTCGCCCTTCCCATTCGGAGGATGCTCGCCATGGCACTCTTGACGCAACGCGATTGTCCGACATGGAAGTTGTAATCCACGAGCATAGTGAACTTTCTTTCCGGGGTTCGCGTGCCGAACAATTTCCGGCGCAAACCGAAGATTGCCCGAAAAAATGGGCCCTCCGCAAGCTTTTTCTGCAATCCGGCAAGCCTTGGAGCGAGCCGTTTTTCCCGCACATTCAACGCGCACGCGAAGACGCGTTCGACCTCTTGTTAAAGTCGAGTCATCAGGGAACGAGCGCGCCGTCCGCGGCCAGCCAACACGTAATTGCGAGGCGAGTGCTTGTCGCACTTCTTTACCATCCCAAACGTCAACAGATATTCCACGCTTGTCCGAGAGAGTGAAATCGCTCGCCAACGACTCCGCCTCGAACTAGAAACACCGAAGCATGGCAGCGCAAAAGATTTCGGTCGTCACAGGCGGCGCGGGTTTTCTCGGGTCGCATCTGACCGACCGGCTCCTGGCCGAAGGGCATCGGGTCGTCGCGATCGATAATCTCATCACCGGCAACCTCAAGAACATCGAACACCTCGCCGGCAATGAGAACTTCTCGTTCGTCAAACACAACGTCTCGAACTTCATTTTCCTGCCGGAAGAAAAACTCGATTACGTTTTCCATTTCGCGTCCCCCGCCAGCCCGATCGATTATCTCGAACTGCCGATCCCGACGCTCAAAGTCGGCGCGCTCGGCACGCACAACACCCTCGGCCTCGCCAAGGCCAAGAAGGCCACGTTTCTCCTGGCCTCGACCTCGGAATGCTACGGCGACCCGCTCGTTCACCCGCAGAAGGAAGATTACTGGGGCAACGTGAACCCCATCGGCCCCCGCGGCGTTTACGACGAGGCCAAGCGCTTCGCCGAAGCGATTACGATGGCCTATCACCGCTATCACGACATGGACACGAAGATCGTCCGGATCTTTAACACCTATGGGCCGCGGATGCGCTTGCGCGACGGCCGCGTCGTCCCGGCCTTCATCGGCCAGGCGCTCGCCGGCACCCCGCTGACCATTTTCGGCGATGGCTCGCAGACGCGCTCCTTCTGTTTCGTCTCCGACTTGATCGACGGGATTTTCCGGCTCGCCATGAGCGATTTTCACGAGCCGGTCAATATCGGGAACCCGCGCGAGATGACGATCAAGCAGTTCGCCGAAGAGATCATCCGGATCACCGGAACGAAATCGCGGATCGAGCACAAACCGCTGCCGGTGGACGACCCGAAAGTGCGCCAGCCGGACATCGGGCGCGCCCGCAAAGTCCTGGGCTGGGAGCCGCGGGTCGATTTCGAGGAAGGAATCACGCAGACGATCGAGTACTTCCGTGGCTGCCTGGAGCGCGGCGAACTAGGCGAACGCTCGCAGGAATAACCGGCGCTTGCCTTGCCGCGGCAAAGCGGCAAACATCCCGCCGTGCCTTCCCCGACCTTGCGATTCACACCACGACCTGTGCGCAAGCTGGCGCGGCTCCTCCTCCTGGGTTTGGCGCTCTGTCTTCTCGCGGCCCCGGCAAACGCTCGCATCTCGCTCGAGGCTTTGCGGCGCGACGGCTACGGCATGGTCGAGTTGCATCGGCCGCAGCCCAACGTCCTGACGGTGGCGGCCACGATCAATGGACACAAAGCCCGCCTCATCGTTGATACCGGCTGGACCGGCCAGGGCATTACCGTGGGTGGCGAATACGCGAAAGTTTTGCGTTCGCCCGTGCAAGCGGTGAAACAGTTTGGCCAATCCGCGGGCGGCCATGCCATGGTTGGTTTCCGGAAAGGCGTGGCCGACACCGTCTCCATGGGCAACATCCAAATGCGGCAGGTCCCCCTCTTCTTCGGAACACTCGGAGGCCTCCAGCATTCTCACTCGCGCCAAAATGTGAACGCCGACGGGTATCTCGGTTCCGGGTTCCTCCAGACCTGTTCCGCCGTCATCGACCTGCATAACCTGCGCCTTTATCTCCGCCCGCCGGGCACGGGACGCCGCGCCATGATCGGCCCGGCCCTGAGGGCACAGGGGCTGGCCGAAGTTCCATTCACGATTATTGAAACGAATTGTCTCGTCCCCGTGGAGGTCAACGGCGCGCCCGGCGTCATGTTCGTGGATACCGGCGCCAGCCTGGCGGGGGTGGATGAGCGTTTCATTTCGCAAATCAAAGCGAAAGCGTTACCCTCGCGCGTCCGGAGCATTGACGCCGCGGGCGTCGAGAGATCGTCGAAGCTGGCTCAGTTGCGCTCGTTCCGGATCGCCGGGGTGAATGTGCGGGCGCCCGATCTGCGCACTTCGCGGTTCGGCTTCTATGACCGCACCCGCGGCAAAGTGATCGGCCTTCTGGGGATGGATATCCTGGGAAGGAACGGCACCATCATCGATTTCGGCCAGAAGCGCCTCTACTTCTATCCGTTGTAACATCGCTGAATGGAAGAGCGGCCGCGGGAATACCCGTGCTAGTTCGGATCAGGAGGCGGCTTCTCTAGCGGCGGAAAATTCGGGGGTGGCTTGGCCAGCGTTTTCTCCTCAGGGAATCGCTGCTCGAACTTTTTCTCCTCGGCCGTTTTTCGCATGTTCAGGACGATCAAGAGCGCGCACGCGAGCACCGCAATGGTGACAGCGATGAGTGTGATTGCGGTTCGCCCGCGGGATTTCTTGCGTTCCCGGTCCCTCATAAATCAGCCATAGGATTCATGTCTCAATTTAAAACGTGTTCAGACGCCCACGCGGGCGGCATTATTCGGACAAAAGGGGAGATTCTTCCCGAACTGGGTGGCGTTGCCACGCACTTACGCTCCTGCACATCCGTCCCACCGCAAGCAGTTGCCGGTGCTTTTCTCGATTTTTTCTGATTTAGACTGGTTTCTGACCTTCTAATTGTGGAATTCTTGCAGTGAATGTCCCCGGCCACGCATCACCACGCTCAATCTCGGTTCGGCAGAGCATCGAGCTGGCAGAGTTCTGGATTCGAATCTTGACCGTTCTCATGTTGGTCGCCATTAATTGTCCCCTCGCCGCGAACTGGCGAGCGTTGCTGTGAATTCCGGTGACCCAGAAGTACAAAAAATGAGAGAGGCTGCATTAGCAGCTCTTGCGAACGCCTATTGTCCATACAGCAAATTTCCCGTCGGGGCGGCGGTGTTGACGGAGAACGGAGAAATTTTCGGCGGTTGCAACGTCGAGAACGCTTCATACGGTCTTACGATTTGCGCCGAACGAAACGCCATTTTCCACGCAATTTCCAACGGACACAGGAATCTTATAGCCATTGCGGTTGTTACACCGAGTCCACAACCGATGCCTCCATGTGGAGCCTGTCGCCAGGTCATTCACGAATTCAACCCGGAGGCCGACGTGTTGTGTTTCGGTCAGGATACGAACGCAAAGCACTTTAAGGTATCGGAATTGCTAATGGCGGCGTTTAGTCGCCACAATATCATTTAAAGCTTCGGCTGGAGAATTCCCCATGGAAGTATTGAAAGAGATCGGAAAAATTCTCGCGGAAGGAGTGAAAAACGATCCCTCGCTCGCCGCGATTGCGCTCCTTGTGTTAATTGCGGCTGCTACTTTGATTCAGCTGCGCGCTGAAAAGAAATTGCCATGGTTTTTCGGTCTAGTTGCCGTCGCCATTTGCGCCGTTGTCTTTATTGCTAGGACAGAGGTAAACAGACAAAAGGAACGATTAACTATGCTTCCGTCCGTGGAAATAACTGCCAATCCCAACGCAGTCCCCATTATCGACCAATTAACGGAGAACCAAAAGGAAGATATCCGCAAGATTCTTGGAAAAGCAGCGCAAGACGCTGCGAATGCCTTGGGAATTCCCTCCCACCTAATTCGGGCTAATGTTTTTAGCCCCGGCGAGCATGAGAAACTGCGAATCATCAAGCAGCTAACTCATAATATGGATCGACTGGAGGAATTAGAGATTTCAATACCGGTTGGTAAGGGGAGCACTGGCCGTTCTTTTCTGAGTGGGCAGCCAAACATCGCCGTGTTTAACGAAGGATGGGGGCCAAACACTCCCGGGGAGCTGGAAATACCCAAAGTCCACCCAGACCTTCAATGGATTATTTCAGTCCCGGTGAAGGGAAAAGCCGAGCTTACCCGCCCCATCTGGATAATGAATATCGATTGCCTGAAGGACCGACGCGACGAGACGCAACTTCGGAGCGCCCTGAGTCACCTTTACCCATGGAGCTACACCATCTCTCTAATCATTTCGCAAGCGCAACAAACCGTTTTCCGGAAACCTGCGGATACCTCTCTAAGACCTGTCGAAGCTTATAGGGTGGCCATCGAAAACGGGGCGACCGTGGAGAGAAAGGAAGAGATAAACACGTTGGTCAAGGACATCCAAATAAGTGAGGTGCCTGCCGCCACTAAACGTTTCGTAAGATCTATGGCTGAGATCGGTTCGCTACCGTCCTTAAATTCCTTTACAAAGCACGAGTTCGACAAGCAAGTTCAAGAGCATTTCGTTTCCGATTAAGCTCTCAAATAGCGAGACATCGGACCACGGCGTGCCCGTCTTTCTGGACGGGGCATAGTTTTTTCGGATTTAGGCTGGCGTAACGCGGCCGAATTATGGAATTCTTGCGGTGGAATGTCCCCCCGGACACGCATCACCACGCTCAATCTCGGCTCGCAAAACATCGAGCTGGCGGAGTTTCGCACTCAGGCACGAGGCGGGTTGGTCTTGTGCGGCTACCGGTCGCGCGAAATCCTGGCGGATCCGGCCAAAGTAGGAACGCGCGACACCCTAATTCTCACTGCCTTGCGCGAGATGCTGGGCGAGCTCCAGATCAAAGGCGGAGATGTCAACTACACGGTAGCCGAGGAATCCGTTTTCACCCGCTTCGTGACTCTGCCGCCAGTCGGCGCGGAAAAGATCGAACGCATTGTTTTTTTCGAGGCGCAGCAAAACGTTCCGTTTCCGATCGACGACGTGGTCTGGGATTACCAGCAGGTCGGAGGCACCGCTGACGGGCAGGTTGAAGTGATCCTCGTCGCGATCAAGGCTGATTTGCTCAACGACCTGAATCGGGCGGTGGAGGCAACGGGTTTGCGCACAGCGATCGTCGATCTCGCGACCATGGCGCTCTACAACGCGTTCCGGTTCAACTACCCGGAATTAACCGGATGTTCGCTCCTGGTCGATATTGGCGCGCGCACGACCAATCTGCTTTTCGTCGAGCCGGAGAAGATCTTCACCCGCAGTGTTCCCATCGGCGGCAGTTCGGTGACCTCCGCCATTGCGAAGGAATTCAACGAGCCATTCGCCGCGGCGGAATTTCGGAAGAAACGCGACGGCTTTGCCGCCCTGGCCGGCGCCGATCTCGGGTCGCTCGGCGCCGATATCGCTCGCGTGGCCAAAATTGTGCGGAGCACCACGACGCGGCTGCACGCGGAATTGATGCGCTCGATCAGTCATTACTGCGCGCAGCAGCAAGGCAATCCACCCCAACGCATTTTCCTTTCCGGGGGAGGCGCGAGTACGCCCTACCTGAGGGAGTTTTTCCATGAGAAACTGCAACTGCCGATCGAATTTTTTGATCCGTTGCGCAAGTTGGCCGTCGCTGATTCCGAAGACCTCCGCGAGATCAGGCGATCGGCCCATCTCTTGAGCGAACCGGTGGGTCTGGCCCTTAGAGCCGCGACCGATTGCCCGATCAAGTTAAACCTTCGTCCCAGGAGTGTCGTGCGCAGACACGAATGGGAAAAGCGGCGCCCATTCCTTGCCGGAGCGGCGGCCTTGTTCATTCTCAGCTTGCTTTGCTGGGGGGCTTACTACACCCGATCCGCCCAGGTCATCCGGCAGAGCACGGAAGGAATCCAGGAAAAGGTCGCCAAGTTGAGAGCGACCGAACCCGCTCTCGTTCAGCTTAACCGACGAATTGCCGGACTCGATAGTCTCGCAGTCCCTCTGATGGCGGCGATCAACGAGCGCGGTTTCTGGCCGCAAATTATTGAAGACCTCAATGCGCGGTTGCCCAAGGAAGACATTTGGATCACGGAGCTTGTGGCCACGTCGGGCGGGAAGCCTCTCGGTCCTTCGGATGCAAGGACGATGTCGGAAGCTCCGCCCACACTGTTGCCAAAGCGATCGGCGCCAGGCGAAGCGGCGATTGATGGTCTTCGTGTGCGCGGCCTTTATTTGTTTAACCCGAAACAACAGGAAGTCGTCGTGGACTATTTTCGAAACCTGGTCGGCTCGCCCTGGTTCGCGATTGATCCGAACAATCAGGGCAAGGTGATCAAGCCCACCACGCCGAATAACCTGGAGTGGGCCTTTCCCTACGAGCTTCACCTTAACCTGCGCAAACCAGTCAAGCTCCCATGAGCTGGTTCCGTGAGAACCGTTTCCTGGGCGCTTTTCTAATCTCGCTCGGTCTCTGCACGCTTGGCGCGGTTTGGTTTTTGCTCGAGGCAAAAGGAGATTGGAAAGACGCCTCGACGGCTTTCCAGCAAACCGCCGCGGAGCTGAGTCGCCTCGAGCGGCTGGCGCCTTATCCGAGTGGGGAAAACTTCCAGAAGGTAAAGACGCACACAGAGGAGTACGAGGCCGCGCTGGCCGGATTGAAAGACGAGTTAAGAAGGCGCGTCCTTCCTCTCCCACCCATGGCGCCAAACGAGTTTCAATCGCATTTGCGCGTAGCCATGACTGCCGTCGCGGAGAAAGCGCGCGCAAATCGAGTCAAGCTTCCCGACAAGTTTTATCTTGGCTTCGACCATTTCGCTTCCGCGCTGCCAGGCGAGGCGGTCGCGCCCTTACTCGGACAAGAGCTGGCGCAAATTGAATGGCTCGTGAAGGCATTGCTCGAGGCACGCGTGGACGCGTTGATTTCATTCCGGCGAGCGCCTCTGCCAGAAGAAGAGGGCGCCGCGGCGGTCGCGGCGAGTCCCACCCCACACGGTCGAAAACCGGCAGCCGCCACGAGGTTCCTCGAACGCAGCGTCATTGAAGCAACGTTCGTTTCCACGCCGGCGGCGGCGAGAAAGGTCCTGAACCAGATCGCGGGAACAAACGAGCAATTTTTCATCATTCGACTCCTGCAAATTCGAAATGAGAAGGACAAAGGGCCGTTGCGCGAGGTTGGGACTGATACGGGAGGTCTCGCGGCCACTACGCCGGCTCCCGCTGGCTCTCCTGGAGCCAAACCATCCCCGGTGGCCGCGCTGAATTTTATCGTTGGAAACGAACGGGTGGAAACGTCAGCCAGGATCGAGATCGTGAGGTTCACATTTTGAACTGGGTCCGCGCCAATTACGATCGCGTCGCGCTCCTGGCGGCGGCGCTCTTCTTTTTTAGCTCGGTCTTTCTAATCCTCCAAAGCATGTCGCAATTTGGCGAAAATGTTTCGAGACTGCGGGCATCTCCGGCGCCCAAACCTGCCTTGCCCCCGCCCAGGGCCGCCGAGCTGGAACAGGCGGCGCTGGCACTACGGCAGCCCGCGCAATGGACCTTTAGCAGCCGCTCAGGCCTATTCGTTCCGGAAAAGCATTTTATCGATGCCCGCGGTCTTCCCGCCACTTTGCAAACCACCGAAGTGCACCCGCCCGTGCCTAACGAGTGGTTGGAGGAATTTGGCCTTCCGATCGCCGAGGCGGATGTCCTCAGCCAGGATCCCGATTCCGACGGATTCACTAATCTGGAGGAATGGGAAAGTCGCACCAACCCTGGCGATGAAAATGTCCATCCCCCCTTCCTGGTGAAACTCAAAATGAAATCATTCGTTCAGGAGCCCTTCCGGCTCGTGTTTGCCTCCTGGGTTGACGCGACCTTTGCCATCAACAGCGGCGATTTGAAGGAGCCGACCCAATTTCTCAAACTGGGCGATTCGATTCGCGGCACAAAGTTCAGGCTCGCAAAATTCACGGAGAAGTATGACGTGAACAAGTACGGGACAAAGATCGACGTCTCGGAATTGACGCTGGAAAACCAGGAGACCCGCCAGCAGCTCAACCTCGTCAAGGAGAGAACCACGACCTCGCCCGAATCGGTTGCGAACTTTGTTTACTTGTGGGGAGGCCGGCGGGAATTCGCGGTGAAGAAGGAACAGCAATTTTCATTGAAACCCGATGAGCAGATCAAATATAAAGTGATCGATGTTCAGCCGGCCAAAGCGCTCATCGTCAACATCCAAAAACCGAATGAACCAATAGAAGTCGGCCTCCTCAACCCCTAACCCCCCGCGGTCTCCCCCCATGAAAACGTATCCCCTCCCATGTACCTATTTTGTCGCGCTCGTTGCTCTTGGTGTGACGTGCGCTTGCGAGAAAAGTGTCGCGCAGAATGTCGACTTCGTCGCGGAACGGGAAGCAGCCCGGCGGCAGGCCGCGTTCCCCCGAGGCGAAGCAGCCCTCGCCCGCGGGAAAGTGGCGATGGCGGCGGGAGACTTCGCGGCGGCGCAGGAAGAGTTTCGGGCGGCGGTGCAACTCCTTCCAGACGCAGTCGTGAGCGGGAAGGCGCACGATGAAGCCGTCAGTGGATTCTGCGCCAGCGGAATCAAACTAGCTGGCCAGCGCATCGCTGAGGGCAAGTACGCGGAGGCGGAAGGGATCTGCCGCGAGATGCTGGGTGATCGCTACGACCCGAATTACCGGCCGGCCGCTGAGTTACTGGCCCGTCTGCAACAGCCCGATTCCTTCAATCGGACGAGCGGGCCGAAGTTCCTCTCGAAGGTCGAAGAAGTAAAAAAGCTGCTGAGCGAGGCGGACGGGTACTATAACAGCGGACGCTACGACCTTGCCTTCAAGAAGTATGAACAAGTCCTGAACCTCGATCCGTACAACATGGCGGCGCGCCGCGGTGAAGAGAAAATCAATCTCACAAAAACGCATTACGGCGAGGAGGCCTACAATGAAACGCGTTCCCGCCAGCTTTGGCAGGTCCAGAAGAGTTGGGAGCAGCCAGTCAAACCCTATGGACAAGCTATCGGCCCGGTTACCGACGCGTTCGCCAGGGATGCGACGGGGACGGCGCGCATTACGCACAAGCTCAACACGATTATTATTCCGCGAATCGAATTTCGCGATGCGAGTGTCCGGGAAGCGATCGAATTCCTGCGACAACAGGCTGAAGCGAACGATCCCGCGCCGGACGGCCGCAAAGGTGTCGATATCGTATTGCGGTTGACCACGCTAGGCCGTCCCGCGGAGACAGGCACGACGACCACAGTCGTTTCCTCCGTGTCGTCCGCGACTGACGCTCCAACGGATAGGACAGACACCGGCGTTCCACCCGAGCCGGCAGAAAATGTCTCGACGTCATCTTCCTCGCCCTCGGATGCGCGGATCACTTTAACTCTCAACGAGATTCCATTGTTCGAGGCGCTCCGCTACATCGCATCTCAGGCCGGGCTCAAAGTGAAAATCGAGCCATATGCCATCTCTATCATCCCACTAAGCGAGCAGAGCGACGACCTGCTGACCAAAGAGTATCGTGTGCCGCCGGGGTTTATTAGCGGATCCCTGAACCCCAGCGTATCGGCCTTGAACCAGCCGGCAGGCGCTAAGACCGCGGGAACTGGCAAGGACACGCAGGAAACAACCGGTGGCCGATTGCTCGTGAACCGGGAGGGCGCAAAGGAATTTCTCGAAAACCAGGGCGTTTCGTTCGCGGTTCGTGGCTCCAGCGCGAATTTCCTTCCTCAGACCAGCCGGCTCATCGTCAGGAACACCGCCGACAATCTCGAGCTGGTGGATGCGATCGTGGAGCAGGCCAACATCTCCGGCCCCAAGCAGGTCGAGATCGAGGCGAAATTTGTTGAAATCACCCAAAATAACCTAAAGGAACTGGGATTCGATTGGTTGCTAGGCCCCTTCAATTTGAATTCCAGCGGAAGTGTTGCCATAAGGGGTGGAACGTCAGGGACTGGTGCGATTGTGAGCCAGGCCGATTACCCATTCTCGACGAACGGCTTGAATCCAATTACGGCAGGCAATCGCAGCGGTAACCTCGCCATCAATGGGAACGCGATCGACTCGCTCCTTCTCGGCACCTCGGCCGGGCAGGTCCTGGCGCCGGGGATCTTTGGTGTCGGCGGTTTGTTGACCGATCCGCAGTTCCAGGTCGTCGTGCGCGCCCTGAATCAGAAGAAAGGTGTCGACCTGCTTTCGGCGCCGCGTGTGACCACCAAGAGCGGCCAGCGCGCCCTGATCGAGATCGTGCGCGAATTTCGTTACCCGACGCAATTCGAGCCACCGCAGGTCCCGCAAACTGTCGGCAGCGTCTCGACCCGGAGCGATTCGACGATAATTGCGCTCGGTGGCAGTGGCTCGTCCGTACCGGTTACGCCCACTACCCCGACTCACTTCGAGACGCGAAACACCGGGGTAACTCTCGAAGTGGAGCCAGTAGTAGGACCCGATGGTGTTACCATCGATCTCAACCTGGTCCCGCAGGTAGTTGAGTTCGAAGGCTTCATCAACTACGGCAGCCCGATCCTCGCGCCCTCCTCGTCGTTTCTCGACACGGTGACCGGCGGATTGATTACCTCTCCTCAGAACGTCATAACGCCCAACGTCATCAACCAACCGATCTTCAGCACTCGCAAGATTACCACAAGTGTCAGCGTCTGGGACGGCCAGACCGTCGTCCTCGGCGGTTTGATGCGGGAAGACGTGCAAAAGACCGAAGATCGCACCCCGATCCTGGGAGACATCCCGATCGTGGGCCGGCTCTTCCGCTCGAACGCCGAGCAGCACATCAAACGGAACCTCATCATCTTCGTCACCGCGCGCCTGGTAAATCCCGGTGGCCAACTGGTAAACTCGAACGAAGAAATCGAAGAATCCGAAAACCTGATCGAGCCTCCCATTTTGCCCGAGGTTCCATTTCACAAGAAGTAAAACAACTACTGCCGGCGGTTTTGCTTGCGCGTTAGGGCGATTGATTTGTACAATCGCCGACATCGAGAAGATTCTTGACAAAATCCTCCAGGATGTGCCCCGAAGATTCGCCAATTAGCGGCCTAGATGGACTTGCAGGTGAAGTCTATCGCGATATCAAGACGGCCGCGACGTGGTTCGTGAATGGAGTTGGCCGGCCATTCAAGCACCATCGCGATTCTCGTGCGGCACTCGCTGCATTTCACCACGATTTTCCAAATCATGGCATCGCGGTGACCTCCCTGGTCAATTACGCCGCATGGCACGAGTCCGACCAAGACTGGCGTGATGGCAACGGCTTGTTGTCTTCGGCTACCTTCGGCGAATTGCCGCATCTATGGACGAGGGTCGAACGGTTCGCGCGCTATGAGGCCCGGTTGCTTCGTTTTATTCGATCTGGCGGAGAGGTCCGGCGCGTCTTTGTGATCGACGATGACTTAAGTGTCAACGCGAAACGTCTCCCACTTTACGGCACTCTTTCTCGCCACAAAGCTCTGCGCTTCAAGCCACATGTCTTGGGCATCAACGACCTGGTTGACGCAGCTAAAGCCGTGGGTGTACACAGCGATTTGCTTGGTTGCTTCAACGGACGAATCGCCTATTTCTTCCAATTTCACGATGATTCAAATCCGACCATGGTACGCACGGTGGACTCAACAATCGTCCGTAAGGTTGAAAATGTGGTAGCTCAACTGTGGAAACGTTCATCCACCGTCGAGGCCTTCTTTCGTCGTCATAGTATTGAGGTTCCAGACCAACTCAAGGAGCAGATTCGACGTGACATTGAGACCGTCGAAGAACTCGCGTACCAGGTTCGCGATACCCCAGCATGATCGCCTCGAACAGCACATCAGACGAAACGCTCATTGTCTTCGTCACTGCGCGCCTTGTTAGCGCTTCGCTTTCCTTCTAGTAATGTTAAATCGCCAAGTTCTGCCGCGCCTGCTGATTCTTACCGCGCTGGCTTCACTCGTTGCTTGGTTGGCATTTGATGCGCCTCCCGCAGAGACACGATGGGAGGCAATTCGAGAAGAATTGCGATGTGGTTCCATCGGCCGAGCTCAACCCCAGGATCTTGCGTTCCTCAGAGATACGCTCGAATGGCTCGCTCCCGACGTGGGGGTCAGGGTTCCCATCGTGATCAATGCTCAGCCGCAGCCAGGTTCGCTGCATATCTATGTTACCACGCCCGCGGCGATCAAAGTCACGGGATGTGGGCGTGGCAATGCAATCTATGACGCCACGCTCGATGCCATATTCGTAGATGAGAACATCGTTCGTCCTGAGGAACTTCCGCTGCTTGGGGAACGCGGTCGGCGCAGCATGTACGATCTAAAGAGTTATGTCTATGTGCCGGTTTACCTTCGGTTCATCCTGCTGCATGAGTTAGGTCACCGTCAACTACACCGCCGTTCCGGGGGTTTTTTTGATTTGCGCCGGGGATCGCGAAGAGCTGAGCGCGAGGCGGACGTCTTTGCGACGCTGCACCTCCAGAAGGCTTATGCAAAGGACCTCGCGACTGGAGGGCATCGCATTGGGGCAAAAACGGCGGGGTTACTTCAAATGAAAATGGAAGAGGTAAAGCCTGAAGAGCGCGTCTGGGTTGATCTCGTGGGATCTGTCTCTGCAATGAGTCAGGTACTGATGTTCTCGGCTAGCGGTTTCTCTTCGTTTTATGAAGACGCAGCGCACCCTAACTTTATTTACCGTGCCGACACGATTCTGGAGACAGCGATCCGCGACCCGCGCACTAGCCCAACTCTAAAGGCGCATGCAGAATATCACCGGGAAAGCCTGCGCCGGACGCGAAAGGTCGCAGAATCCAAGATTGCGGAAATACAAGTTTCTGAAGGAGTGCAAAATGTCACGTTCGACGACAATCGACTTATTGTAATGACTAATGGCGGACATATTTTCACAGCGCCTGTGGACGAAGTCGAGAAACGGATAGCACGCGTGAACCGTATTTTAAACCTAACGCAACCGACAGCGAAGGGCCCTTACAAGGATTTGGATGAGGACAGTGCTTGGATCAGTTCACTCTGGGCGACGCCCGGTTTGGGGCCAGTGATCATCCAGCCGATAAGGGATTCCTCCCCAAATGTAGTCACTCTTGGCGCGAGTGCGTTCGAGCGCTACAACGGCCTCGAGGCGGCTACCAAAGAGGAACTTTACTTTCCCGATGTCTATGCTCCACCTCAGCCGGCGGAAATTGCAATCCTTACAGGACCGATCGGAGATGAGGAGGACTTCTTAATTACGAGAGAGGGCGTGGTAACTGGGCGCGTTTCTTGGGGGCCGATCCTGGCTGGGATCGCTGGTAAAGCGAAGCTCCGCTCGGTTCGACTAGAAATCGGCACGGTCACGGACGAGACTGCCTATCTATCGATTTATGACAGTTCCGCCGCGCGCGAACGATTGTTTGGCGTCGCGGAGTTCGACCTGAAAAAGCATGATTTGGGGACAATCCATCCGTTACGGTTCGAGTACGAGGGAGGAGGTGATGCACCGGGTCTGCTAGAAGATAAATTGGTCGTCGCTCCCCGTCCTACAGGTCCGAGCTATTACCTCATCACTCGGAACGTTGAGAATCTACAGGTTTACGAGATATCCTCCACGGCGCCCTTACATCTCATATGCGAAGAACCATTCATCCTTAATACCGCAAGAGGTAATGGAGCGACGGGGGATTCGATCACGAACTTTGATCCTGTCCTAGGCAGTGTACGCTTTGTTCCGCCCCACTATTTGATTGCCGAGTTTAAGAGGGATTCGTTATATTCCATCAACTTGATTACGCAGAAGGCGACCATTATGTTCAATCCTGGAATTACGGTTAAGTCGGCGGTGAGCGCGCGGGGACACGTCGGACTCTACGTTGCTAATGGGTCCAAAGTGTATGTCGGACGCCCGGGAAAGGAGGGGCGATGAAGCCGCTTTCATGGAGATGGTTGAGCGTTGCTGTTGTTGCTGCGGCTGGATGTACCGGTCTCGCTTGGTGGCTAATGATTCAGAGTCCGGTGCGCTTTGGCGCAGTAGCGGTCACGGAAGACGATGGTATGGGTCGCTTGGTTTACGGGTATCTAGTTACGCTGGTCGGGGTCGTCCTGGGGGCAGCTTATCGCAACCTCCAAATTCGACGGGAGGCCGGTGAACACGAAGTAGGAGGGGTGGGGCAATTCTTGCGGACTGTGTTCTTGTCTTTGGATTTTTGGATGGGGGTGTGCGGTTCTCCGCTGGTTTACGCCCTCCTAATGCGCGCTACCGAGGGAGGGAGTATGGCGGGCCTTACGGCGATCGCGATCGAAAACGGCTTTTTTTGCACGATTGTCATTCGCGGTTTAGCTCCCAAGGTTGGAGCTAGGAGACAACCCTAGCTTCCATCGATCTCGACCTCGTCCTGCAGGTAGCCGAGTTCGAAGGCCTCATTAACTACGGCAGCCCGATCCTCGCGCCATCGTCCTCCTTTCTTGACACGGTGACCGGCGGACTGATTACCTCGCCTCAGAACGTCATTACGCCCAACGTCATCAACCAACCGATCTTCAGCACGCGCAAAGTCACCACAAGTGTCAGCGTCTGGGACGGCCAGACGGTTGTCCTCGGAGGTTTGATGCGGGAAGACGTGCAAAAGACCGAAGATCGCACGCCGATCCTGGGAGACATCCCGATCGTTGGCCGGCTCTTCCGTTCGAACGCCGAACAGCACATCAAACGGAACCTCATCATCTTCGTCACCGCCCGCCTGGTTAATCCCGGTGGCCAACTGGTAAACGCCAACGAAGAAGTCGAAGAGTCCGAAGATCTGATCGAGCCTCCCATCTTGCCGGAAGTCACATTCTACAAGAAGTAAGGTAACCGTGAGCGACGCCTGTGCTTGCACGTTCTGCCGGGAACCGATACAAGTGTCGACATGAGCGACATTCCTGCCCAGAACCTCCCGCATCAAAGCAATCGTCCAGTCCGTTCGACCTCAGCACCTATGACTGAAGACGAGTATCGTCGTAAGTCTTTAGGACTTCAGAAAATCGGTATGATGGGCGCTCTCATTGGAGCCGTCTTTGCCTTGTGGCAATATAATCACTCTTCGCGGAAGCAGTTCGAAGCCCCCGTTTGGCAAAAGCAAGTCGAGTTATACACCTCAGCAACTGAGACAATCGCACGCCTCGCGTTCACGAAGGATGAGCGGGAGTGGAATGACGCTCGCTTGCGCTTCTGGGAGCTTTACGCCGGCTCGCTGATTCTAGTGGAAGACCAAAAAGTAGCCAATGGGATGATAGAATTTAGCAAGATGGTTCGCGCTGCTGGCGATGATCCAAGCGGCCGAGCTCAAAACTTCGAGAATAAGGCAATCTCTCTTTCCTACACCTTCCGGCATTCTATCGAACAGAGCGTCGGGGTCGGTCTTCCTGCGGTAAGCGATACTAAATCTCAAGCCACACAGTGAAAAGTTGCTGTTGTTGTTTGTCCCTCGTGTTGTTCGAATTGGTGTAATAGCGAATTTGTATATCCCTATGAATACTTGTACCGCGTGCGTCGTGAATCCCGGTGGCCAACTGGTGAACTCGAACGAAGAAACAGAAGAATCCGAGGACCTGATGAGCCTCCGGTCCTACCGGGAGTTCCATTCTACAGGAAGTAAACAATGTGGCGCCGACGGTTCGCGTTAAATGGAAGATAGCAGAGGGTGCGTCGCCGTTGTCATGGGGGGGCGGCATTCCGATCAGCGTTTCGTGAGTTCGCTCGGAATATAATCTGTAATGTTCGCCCGTATGATTTTTTCCGGATGTCGCCACGGTTCGATAAAGGTAATTATCGAAGAGACAATCACGTAGAGGAAAAATAGAGAAAAAACGATTGCTGCGATGGCCTTCTTTACGTCTCTTGCACGGTCAGGAAAAAAGCGTCGTGATAACAAATGCCACAGGAAAATCACAAGACCGATTGTCCCAAACCCAAGGACAGCCTCCCCTATATCTGGGAGATGTTGCTTCCAAGGAACGAGCCACTTTTCTTGATTAACGATTTGTTTTGAATCTGTGATTTCTCGTATCCCCTTTACTCCGCCCTTGATCAAGAAATCAGCGTCCTGCTCTCCCTCATACAGAAGTGATGCACTAATGCCATCGCCGGGTTCGAGGGTGTTGAAGTGGAATTGTATGGCGTCCCCGTCAGGTCGCTTTAAGGCGCTTGCCGCCATTTGAGTGACTGATTGTCTGGAAACATGAATGGGCTGCAGGTCGAGCAAGCGAGTGCCCAGCGGAAGATTAACAATAATAGGGTTAATTACGTCGGGCCCGTCTATGGTTTTCGTCCCGCTGTTCCACAGATAAAGGTCTACCGAATAAACGTCTCCCGCGATCCGTTTTCCGTCTTGATCAAAAAGTGTGATTCGTGTTGTGGGTAGGTGCTTGGGTGAAACCAGAAGTGCGCGTTTAGGATCAGCTATGAACGAGATGGCCTTGGATTCCCTCTGAGCGAAATAGAAATAGATGGATAGGACAACCCCGGCGATCGCTATGACGAGGCTAACGCCGTCAAAAATCTGTCTGCCAGTAGGCTTGATTTTGGAGGGAAACATGGCGACCGGGGCTTGAAAACCGCTGTTTATGGCAAAGATAATATGGTGACAAGAGAAAAACGACTCGCAATGCTAGAGAGACAGTGGATTGTCCCTTTTGGTCATGGGCATGAAGCCAGTTCCGATGGAGCCAGACCGGATGGTTTCAATGCCTTCGTTAGTGCGTCTGCCGTATCGCTCCAGGATTTCAGGGCTTTCCCCTGGAGCGGGTTCTCGGTTGTGAGGTCGAGTAACTTTTTCGTTCCGCACAAAGAGACCGGCTCCAAGTGACCGGTAGGGGCCAACCCCTGCATCAGATCTTCGTCGCCATAGACCGGGTTTCCTCCGATAACCACGAGACGGATGGCGGTAGGCCGGGCGTTTAGCAATGCTCGATACGGGTCGGTCTCCTGACTGCCAACGACTAGAAGATCAGCGAAGTAACCAGACTTTAGACTCCCAATCTTGTCATCCAGCCGGGCGAGTTTTGCGGGATTGACGGTGACCATGGCGACCAACTCGGCGTCGGTGAACACCCTGGGATTTTGCCCGGCATTCCAGACCGCGGCATAGTTCAATTCCTCCAGTGTCCCCTCACTGCCGGACGGGCTCCAATCAGGAGCCAGGGCGATTTTGACGCCGCTCTGCTTTGCCGTGCGCACGTCCGTGGTCTGGCCATACAGTTCGATGTTGCTGCGGGGAGACCAGATCAAGCCAACCTGGGCCTTTGCCATTTCGACGAACTCAGGCTGACGCAGGGCGACCCCGTGGATGATCGAGACGCCGGCCCGCAGAAAACCGCGAGCTCTGAACATGCGAAACTCCCGCGCCGAACTTGCATCGGTGGCCTTGCCTTCAGCGAGATGAACCATCAACGCATAATGCTGCTGAGGATCGCTCAGGTTCTCATTCAGCTTCTTTACATCGTCGTTCGTAAGCTCGAGCGGAAAGACTGCGTTCCGTAATTCCTCCGATTTTCCGGACGGATGAAGCCCCGAGTAGGAGTTCAGATTTCTGACCAGGCCCTTGATGCAAGGGTCAGTCCGGGGATCGCCCAGACTATCGATGACTGAAGTCGCCCCGCCGACGATGGCTTTTACTTCGCCGTAACGGTTGGCGTCGCAAGCCAGGTCCTCCTGGGCCGGCGGGCGCGTGGAAGAGGGTGGCGGGTTGGAGATGACCTGATCGTGGGGAGTCCTTAGGGCCAGGGAGTATTCGGGGATTTGTTGCCACTCGTATCGATTTGCAAACTTCTGGCCCGGTTTCCAGCGCGGCAGGAAATTCCAGGTGATGTGATTGTGAAGATCGATCAGGCCCGGATAAATAAACGCCTTTGTTTCAATGACCTTAACGCCTGTGGGAAGCGGTATGTCTTTTCCGATCGCCTGGATCTTGCCACCAACCACATGAATGGTTCCGTCTTCGACGATCTCGGTCGGGGTAACGAGTGTTCCTTTAAGAGCATACCCGTCGGAATTGCTATTGTTATCGGCCGCCGCAGCCTGGAGGCAGGCCGAGATCACAGCTACGGCGGAAATGCGCCAGCGCACCAGAAATGTCATTTTCATAGTTCTACGATCATAAAAGAGCGTGAAGGAAAGTTGACGCCCCTGGACCGTGCGGGGGTCACCGCGTGCCCCTTCCACTCCGCGCTCGGGGTAACGGCTGCGATTCTATTGCTCTGCCATCTCCAAGGGCAAGGAAATTGCGGATGGTGGCTCCAGAAGCTGTCGATTTGTAAACCTGGCTTTCTGTTTTTGCCTGGTTAAACTCGGCGCATGAAGCCGCCCCTGTTATCCTAACCTTACTCGCCCTTTTCGTTTTCCCTGGTAAGCAGCTTCAAGCGGAACCTCATCATCTTCGTTACCGCGCGCTTGGTTGAATTTGTGCATTTATTCCCCAACCGCTCTCATGGGAGGTAAGCGTAAGCAGAGGAGCGAAGCGCACAGCGCCACCTAACTGGCCGATGCAGCTTCGATAACCCAAAGATGGTTACGCTTCGCGCCTACTCCAACCCAGCGAGAGCTGCCCTGGCAAAGTCCTTGTTGGATGATCACGCCGCCTCGGAATGACTCCGCCTGGTGCGGCGCGATCCAGTCGCGCCGCCCTAAGACCTTGTGGGGGAATACGAGCCGGGTCAGTTCAGTCCGTAAACTTCCACGACCGCGATGCCCGTGGTGTCGTTCAGGCCGCGGACAATTGCGGTGTAAAACGCGCCGTTTGACGGCAAGGTCGCTACGATGGCCGCCTCCAGGCTACTGGTCGGCGGTATCGTCGTCGCGACGATGTCCGCTTGCTGCGTGCTCTGCCAGTCGTCGTTGAACGCAAGGAGGGCGCCTTGCCCGTCCCGCAACTCCAGAGTCGGATCGGCCAGCGGTCCCGGCACCTGGAGCGATGGCCCGAGCGCGCGCACCAGGACCCGCTGCGAGGGCCCGCCGGTCACGATCGTTCCGGCGATGAGGACGTTATCGCCAGTTTGGACCAGCCCGCGCGTCGAAATATTCGCGAGCTTCGAGTCAGCCGTTCGGTTCAGATCGTACGCTTCCACGACGCCGATGCCGGTCTGGTTATTGAACCCGCGCACGATCGCGGTGTAACCCGCATTGTTGGCGGCCAGGGTGGCGATGATGGCTGCTTCCCTAAAATGGGTCGGAGGAATACCCGTTGCGATAATTGCCGCCTCCTGACTTGGAAATCCCGGCTCCCCGGTTTGCCAGTCATCGTTGAACCAGATCAGCCCGCCTTGCCCGTCTCGCAACTCCAGGGTCGGATCCGGCAGAAATCCCGCCACCGGCAACGATGCACCGAGCGCGCGCACGATCACATCCTTCGGCTGGGTGCCAGTGACGATGAATCCGCCGATGAGCACGTTGTCGCCAGTCTCGACGCGCAGGCGCGTGGAAATGTTAGCCAGGGTGGATGGCTCCATGTCGAACACCAGAGACCACTCACTGATTTGGCCCATATCGTCAGACGCATCATCCACCACGTAAAGACTCCAGGTGCCGTTCGGATTTGTGCCGTTAAAGACCGAGAGCACCGAGGTGCCCGCTGGCGCCGGTGCAGGCGCCGGGAAACTGTCGCCTACGCCATTGTTAGTCGGTTGGAAGGTGCCGGCGACCAACGGTCCAGAGACCGGCAGGGGATTGGCCGCGGCGTCATCAAGCAAAAGCTCCACGCCGTTGATGTCGTCGCCACCGCCGACATCCGACATGATGATGGCGCTCTGCCCGGCCGGGCCGACCAGCAGAATATCGACGTCACCGGGGAACGCGTGGCTTAAGCTGAACGCGACGCGCACCTTTCTTACGCTTCCCAACAACCCAGACACGTTGATTTCCGATGGATAGGGGGAGGCGGTCCCGGAGTCTGGGAGGATGATGTTGGTAAAGTTGAAGAAATCCGTGACCGTAATCTCAAGCGTCCAACCACCGGTGATACTGCCGACGTCCCCGCCCGCATCGTCGACCACGAACAGGCTCCAGTTTCCGTTCGGATTTGTGTAATTGAAGACCGCGAGTGAGGCCGCATAAGACTGCGCCGCGCCTGGAGGAAATGTGTCGGACGAGCCGAAATTAGTTGGACGATAGGTCCCCGAGGTGATCTGAGCGGAATCGGGTAAAGGCGAACCTGTTTCCGAGAAGGTAAGGGTAACGTTGTTCAACGGAAGACTGGACCCGCAGTCCGACATCAGGAGGGCCCTTTGTCCGCCCGGTCCGACCAGGAGGATATCGTAATCGTCGGGAAACGTGTGAGTGATGCCGTTAAGGATGACCCGCATCGAGGAAATAACACCGTTAAAGCCGGAGGCAGGGATGATCGAAGGGTAGAGCCCGGCCTGGCCGGAATCGGGCGTCACAATAGCGTTGCCGTTACTGCCCGCAAAAGTATCCGCGCGCGCGTTGCGCACGGCCGCAGTCAAACCCAGCAGGCAAAGCAGCACGCTCGCGAACGTCCACCATTTCCGAATTCCCGCGCGGCGGATTTCTGTCTTCGGCTCTGGTTCCAAGTTCGTTTCCTGTTCGCTCATTGTTTTCATTTTCATGATCGCTGTGCTCCTTGTTAGGTCGATGGTTGGCCGACGATAAAAGATCGCGTCGTCGCCTGTCGATAGGAAATTTCCCCTGCATTTTTACTGGTTTTAGGGGCCGGATCAGGCCCGACGCGGCCTTGCCCCAAAGCGATTCGGGGCCGACCTTGTTTGCCTTCAATCATGAATCCGCCACCGCCAGCGACACAAGACGAACAACACCTCCGGTTGCTCTCGATCTTCTACTACATCGTCGGGGGATTGACCGCCCTCATCGCCTGTTTCCCTCTCATCCATCTCGGACTCGGGTTGGCGATGCTCTTCTCTCCGGAATTTTTCTCGGGTAAGTCTGGCGAGCAGCCGCCACCCGCGATCATTGGAGGCCTCTTCACTTGCATCGGCGGCTGCATGTTTTTGGCCGGGCAGGCGCTGGCGGTTTCGACCCTGCTCTCCGGTCGATTTCTGGCGCGGCGCACGCGCTACTGGTTCGTCTTTGTCGTCGCCTGCATCCAGTGCGCTTTGTTTCCGTTCGGGACGGTTCTCGGCGTTTTCACCATCATCACTCTCTCCCGCGAAAGCGTGAAGGCGCTTTTCCATCTCACCCCTTCGGCGACCACCGCGGTAACCTGATCTTTGTGGCCTTGAACTCCAAGCCGCCTCCTGTGAGCCACTCCACCGCTGAACGCTCCGCCGAGAGCGGGCCGTTTCAGTTTACGGGACGAATCCGCAGCTTCCGCCATGCGATTGCCGGCATTTGGCGGATGATCCGCTGCCAGCACAACGCGTGGATTCACGCCGCCGCCACCGTCATTGTGATCGCCGCCGGGTTCCTCTTCCGCGTTTCCGCGGCTGACTGGTGTTGGATTATTCTTGCTCTTTCCATTGTCTGGACCGCCGAGGCTCTGAACACCGCTTTCGAATTCCTCGCCGACGCAACCTCCCCCGAATTTCACCCGCTCGTGCGCGACGCGAAGGACGTCGCGGCCGGAGCCGTTTTGATCACGGCCGTGGCCGCGGCGATCATCGGCGCGATAATCTTCTGGCCGCACGTCGGGCGTTTGTTCCAGTGAGAGGCAACGGACCGAAATCTCCGGAACGCGTTCCGGAAAAAGCGCGAGCCACTCTTTCGCCCAACGATGGTGTGGCCGGTGAGCTGCGCGGATTCGGGCCGCTCGGCATCCTGGCGATTGTCATCATCCTCGCGGGCAATGCGGTAATTGCGCCGCTGAGTGCCGTGCTGGTGCTGGTCTGGGCGCGGTTGTCCCGCACTGCCTGGCGGGAGATCGGCTACGTGCGCCCGAAGAGTTGGGCGCTGACGCTGGCCGGCGGCATCGTCTTCGGCGCCGCGTTCAAGTTGCTCATGAAGGCCGTCGTCATGCCGCTTTTCGGCGCTCCCCCGATCAATCAGGCGTTCCATTATCTGGTGGGAAACACCGCCGCGCTCCCGGCCATCCTCTTCGCCGTGATTATCGGCGCGGGCTTCGGAGAGGAAACGGTCTTTCGGGGTTGGATGTTTGAGCGCTTCGGCAAGCTTTTCGGTTCCGGAGCACGAGCCAAAGCGGCCATTGTCTTGATCACCTCCATCTGGTTTGGGTGGGACCATTTTGCTCTCCAAGGGCTCCCTGGAGTCCAGCAAGCCACCCTCTTCGGACTTGTGTTTGGAACGATTTTCGCGATCACGGGCCGGATCTGGCTGCTGATCATTGCGCATGCCGCGTTCGATCTGATGGCGGTCGCGATAATCTACTGGGACCTCGAATCCGCCGTGGCCCACTTCTTCTTCAAGTAACTCGGCAAGTCCCTGGCCGAAAGATCAGGAGTCCCAGCCGAAGAACAGCACGACGACCGCAATCGTATCGATGAATCCATGAGCGAGGATGCTGGCCCAGAGGTTCCGGCCCGATAACATATAAGCCGCTCCCAGGATCAGTCCGGCCACTCCCGAATCCAGGATGCCGGCCGGGCCTTTGTAGTAATGCCCGTAACCAAAGAGAACCGCGACGACAACAATTCCAATCCAATAGGCTGCCGTCGTCTTCCCGCCTATCTCGGCCGCGCGGGTCAGCAGATAACCTCGATACCCGATCTCTTCGCCGAAGGCGGCCCAGGACCACACCAGCAGCAGGGTAACACCAGCCATTTTGATGTTGCCAGTAATCGCCTCCGCTCCGGCCGGAGCGACGATTGGAGGCCAGAAATGTGCGGCGAGCGGCTCGATGACCAGGTCGCCCAGGACGATTCGCAGAACAGCCGCGGCCAAGGCAATCAGGACGATCCGGACCCACGATGCCGGTCGTTTCAGTCCCATGGCGGCCCAGCCGCCGTTGCGCCACCGAATCGAGATCAGGCCCAGCACAAACAGAATCGGCACCTCGTTTGGAACGACGCGAAAGACATTGTGCCCGATGACAATGCCAGCGCCCAGCAGCAGCTCGAGCGTGCTCAGACGGCGCGAATTCGAAGAGCCAGGTAGTGCCGTCATAGGTTCGGAGCCGTCCAAAAAAATTGGCTCGCCTATTTCTCGGGATCCCCATGGGACGTCTCCTGGCCAAGAAGATTTCCGACCGTAAGACGTTGGCTCGGCGGCTCCAAACTGGCGATGAACTGCTGGAAACGATCGGAGAACAGATCGTGCCGGAGCTGCCAGTAGTAGATCAGGCCCGGCGAGGCGAGGTAGTGTTTGTAAAGATTGCGCCAGCCCCGCCAGATCTGCTCCTCCATCAATCCATAAATGTAATGGAAATGGATTGTCTCCATCGCTTTGAGGAACTGGAAAGCCACGTGAAAAAAGCGCGCCTTCTCCTCCGGGGTCAGCGTTTCAAGGTCCTCGAGGCCCTGGCGCCAGAGCCGTCCCACTTCGGGATTCTCCGCAAATGGCCGGGTCACATCGCGCAACGCTGTCGTCGCGGCGTCCTGCGCGGCTAGTTTGGCGATGCGCGTGCTGCGATGGACCTGCACCGCGAGATACCAGAGTGACGCCACGACGGCGAACGAGCTGATCAACTGCGCGCTCGCGTTAATCGCATCCCAATTCATCCCCTGCGGTATATCACAGATGAAGCGGCGTTTGCCAGCTCACAGCCCTGCCGAAGTGACAGAAGGCCCGACCTCGCTGATTGACTGACTTAATAAAGGCGCAAAGGCGGTCGCTACGGATTTTTGCGCTGGAGAGCCACGGCGAAAGGATGCAGTTCCGCTGTCATCAATCCCGCGGCGACCGCAGGATCGCTTTCCATGAACGCTCGGGCCGCCGCTTCATCCTTCGCCTCGAAGATCGCAACCCCAAACGTCTTGTCACCCGGCTCGAGCGTCCGGCCGGCCAGGATCAATTGGCCTCTTTTGATCGCTTCCTTGAAGCTGGCCAGATGCCGTCCGATCGCAGCTTCGTCTTCCTTGGTCCAGGCCGTGTCCGCATGCAGCCGCGGCACCAGGCGCAGCACGTAGATAAACTGTTTGGATTTCGCGGCCTCTGGCGCTTGAGCTGTCGTTGATTCTGGTATCGCGCAAAGGCAGGCCAGCGAGATGAGCAGTCTAAGGTAAAATGTCATGGAGTTGATTGCATTGGCTGATGGTTGGAACGGACCGTTCGAGGATGTTGGCTAAAATTGTATCGGCATTTCCAGTGGATTAAGCGACAAGGAACGCAACATCAGCAATCAGTAAATAAATCTATGAAATACGCCATCCATATCGTTCGCATTCTGCTTGGGCTCATGTTCGCCGTCTTCGGGTCCAACGCGTTCCTGCACTTCATTCCGATGCCGACATTGGAAGGCCAGGCCGGGGCGTTCATCGGAGCGCTCGTCAGCAGCGGATATATTTATGCCATCGCACTGCTCCAGGTCGTGGGTGGTCTGCTCCTGCTTATCGGCGCGCGCTTCGTTCCGCTCGGCCTCACCCTGCTCGGGCCGGTGATTGTGAATATTGTGCTTTATCACATTTTTCTCGAACCGGCGGGTCTCGCGATGGCTGGCTGCATCTCCGTCTTCGCGCTCTTCCTCCTCTGGGTTTATCGCTATAAATTCCCGGCCATCTTCCAGCCGTAGGGCGCGGGGGAGTATTGAGAAGAACCGATGCCGACAAACGACGAAGCGCTAAACGATCTTCTCGCGAAACTCTTCCAAGCGCACCCGTGGCATGGCGTCGCGCCCGGCACGAACGCGCCCGCCGTGGTTAACGCTTATATCGAAATCGTTCCGACGGACGCCGTTAAGTATGAACTCGACAAGCCTTCGGGACATCTTCGCGTTGATCGCCCGCAACGTTTCTCCAGCATGTGCCCGGCCCCTTACGGTTTCATTCCGCAAACATTCTGTGGCATTTCGGTTGCCGCACTCTGCCAATCGCGCACGGGACGCGAAGGCATCCGCGGAGACGGCGATCCGCTCGACATCTGTGTGCTCACCGAGCGTCCCGCCGCGCACGGCGATTTTTTCGTTCGGGCCCTGCCCATCGGCGGCCTGCGGATGATCGACGGCGACGAAGCCGACGACAAGATCGTCGCGGTCCTCGAATCCGATGTGGCCTATGGCCATCTTCGAGATATTACCGACGCCCCGACCGGACTCATTGACCGGCTGCGGCATTATTTCCTGAGTTATAAGCAACTGCCGCAGGAAGGTCCGCGCCGCGTCGAGATTGGGGAAATTTACAACCGTGAAGACGCGTTCGAAGTGATCCGGCGGAGCGTCGAAGACTACCGTGCAAATTATGGCCCACCCGAAGCACGTATCGCAGAGTTGCGACGGTTGTTAATTGATCAGGTATAGCCCGTAACCGGTCCCCAGTCTCAGATCTTTCGCGAATCATAAGCCCAGTGCAGCAAGGCCTGCCGCTGTCTTCGCCGGCAGTTGAGATCTCCGCGGGCGCAGTTCTTCTTTAGTTGCGCCAGATGCCGCCGCACAGCGCGCCACCGTTTGATCTGGCGCAAATCGTCCAGACACCGGCGGCCCGCAAAGTACCGGCAATACCACTGAAACCAGCCGCGAGGATCTTCGTCATGAATCCAGCCCTTCCGGCGCCAAGCCGAGAGCGGCTGCGAGGCATTCACGCCGAAGAAATTGAGCGAAGGTTCATGTCGTTCCCGGCAGAGCTTCGCCTTCTTGAACCAGCCGGCGGGAAACTCCCTGGTGCAATCCGTCAGGTATTTCCCGCCGAAGACGCCGAGCTCCAGCATTTGTTTGGGCGTGAGCTCGGGGGTGAACCCGGCGCGGAAGGCGCGCCCCATCGGTTTCGTGCGAAAATAGACGTACCCCTTCTGCATCGAGTCGTTCACTTCCACGCGCACCGGCTTCATCGGAGGCAGACCGTCGCGCAAAAGGCGGATCTTCGACAACCGGAATTCTTCGTTGCCTGCCAATGAGAGGCAGTCGCTGCTCCTCTAATGGTCGCGGGCTCGCGTTATCATTATGTCGGCGAAGCCGAGTGATCGTAGCAAAATGCGCACTCCTCTTGCTTCAGGCGGGGGCAGAATTTAACAATGTTCTTAAGTGTTCGGCCCCTATTACAGATACGACCCCCCGTCGGTTGTTCGAAAAATTGTCGAAAGCGGCGAACTCTGGGGAACAACGACGAGAGGCTATTTTCGAAGCGACATTCCGAAAGTGAAAGCCTACTCCGGCCATTTGCCGAAAGATGTAAGGGGATTCGAATTTGAAACGGAGGTCGAACCAGACGCCGGAGGAGTTCCAGACAAGCCCACTTGGTCTTATGGTCGAAATCGGCCGGGCGTTACCGTTAAAGGCGAGTATGCAAGAATCAGGGTGAATGTGTTGAAGACTGCATTATCCTGAAGAAGACTATGCCGGCCGTAAAACCCCTCCCTCATTTCGAACAGATTCCTCTTCGTGAAATCGCACGAGGATTGGCGAAACCAATTGCCACCATCAGGTTGGAGCCCAAAGATATCTCTAAGAGGTTTGGCATTACGTTCGAGTCAGCGAAAGATGATCTCGATCAGCTGGAAGTGGCCCTCCTTCGAACCGGCTCCGGTCAACAATTCGCGCTGGTTCGACACCAGCATCAACCGAATCCGGGGACGGACATTCTCACCACGGAGCACTCGTCTGATTTGGAAAGGGACTTGTCAGAGGCGGTGCGACTTCTCCGGCTTGATCGAAAGGATGTCCGATGGTTGCATCCCACGCTGAAGGGGCTCGCCTTTAAAGCGCGAATGCCCAGAGACGCTTTCATGCGTCCCGTGCAGCCCGACGCAAAACTTTCAGCCATTGTTGGCTCCAAGCCCCTCCCGCGTTCCGAGCTAACCAAGAAACTCTGGGACTACATCAAGAAGAACGGTTGCCAGGATAAGAAAAAGCGGACCATGATCAATGCGGACGATTCGCTCAAGCCCGTCTTCAATGGCAAGAGCCAAGTCAGCATGTTCGAGATGACTAAACTCGTTTCGGGACACATTCGTTAGCGAGTTGTCGTGTACTTAGAGCGGTGGCGACGGCCTCCTGTTTTAGCGATTCGTCGATCTTGACCCGTGCCAAAGTTTGTTCTTATCGGCAGCGGACTTGCGGGCGGATTGCTCGCCGCGTATTTCGGGCGGCGGGGCTACGAGGTCGAGCTGTACGAGCGACGGGCCGATCCACGCGAAGGAAATATCGTGGGCGGCCGCTCGATTAATCTCGCGCTTTCGACGCGGGGCATTCACGCGCTCGAGCAGATCGGTATCGCCGATGAAGTCTTGCGGCACGCCATCCCAATGCGCGGCCGGATGATCCACGATCAGTCCGGCGAGCTCCATTTTTCTCCTTACGACCGCGACCCGAAGAAATTCATCAACTCGATCGGACGCGCTGCGCTCAACACCACGGTCATCGAAGCCGCCCAGCGTTATCCCAGCGTGCGCGTGCATTTCAATCATCGCTGCACCGAGGTCGATCTGGACTCCGCCACTGCTCAACTCCTCAACTCCTCAACCTCTCAACCAGTGGACGCCTCAGCCGACGGTGTCATCGGCGTCGATGGCGCGTTCTCCGCCGTGCGCCAATCAATGCGGAAACGGCTCGATCGTTTCGAGTACGACGAGAGTTATCTCCCCCACGGTTACAAGGAGCTCACCATTCCGCCCGGACCTGATGGCCGGTGGCAAATGGAAAAGGAGGCGCTCCACATCTGGCCGCGCAAAAGCTTCATGATGATCGCTCTGCCGAACCCAGACGGTTCGTTTACCTGCACGCTCTTCTGGGAATTCACCGGCCCGCGCAGCTTCGAGACGACGAAAACCGACGACGATGTCCGCCGCTTCTTCGACGAAGAATTCCCGGACGCGGTCCCGCTCATGCCGGCTCTGCTCGAGGACTTCCGCGAAAATCCCACCGGCTCACTGGTGACCATTCGCTGCGCGCCCTGGTTCTACCAGGACAAGGTCGCGCTCGTCGGTGACGCCGCCCATGCGGTCGTGCCCTTTTATGGCCAGGGAATGAACGCCGCGTTCGAAGATTGTGTCGTGCTCGACGAATGCCTGGCCCAATTCCCAGATGACCGCAAGCGCGCCTTCGCGGAATATTTTTCCCGGCGGAAAGAAAACGCCGACGCCCTCGCCGACCTCGCCGTCCACAACTTCATCGAGATGCGCGACAAGACCGCCTCGAAAGCCTTTCGAACAAAGAAAAAGCTCGATCACCTGCTCGAGGGTTTGCTTCCCGGCATCTACCTGCCGCTTTATACCATGGTCACATTCACTCGGATGCCATATGCCACGGCAGCCAAACGTGCCCGTATCCAAGACTGTATCGTTTACAGCGTCCTGGCCTTTCTTTTGTTGGCTGCCGCCTTCGTCATGATTCGCCTCATTGTTCGGTAATTATTCCCTCGCCTTATAGCAAGGCACCTTCTGTCGCTTGACCAGCCTTGCCCGCAGTATTGAATAGCGCTTCGCCCTTATGTGGAGTACGGCAGTTCCATGTCATTCAATCTTCCCAGCCTAAAACAAACCGGCGCGGCCATGTTCATCGTTCTCTCGCTCGCTTCAAGTGCCCTTGCGCAAGGCATTGCGATCGGCGGTGCAAAGTCCGAGAGCCAAAAGGCAATCGACCAGCTCAATGCCGACGTGGCGGCTTGGAACGCGCGATGCAAGGTCACTCGGTCCGCGGCGGAGGAGGCCTGGTGCAAAAAAGAGCGCGCCCGGCTCGATGCTCGCAGGGCCGAACTTTCCGCCCCGAAAAGGTGATCGTCCGAAACGCCTCACTAGGGGCGTCACGGACACTTTCGTTCCAGGGCAGCGAGATAATTCTGGTCGCGCTTAGAGAGGCGTTGCCTCGGCTTCGCCGTCCTGCAATGCTCCTTCCTCGCGCCCATGATTATCTTTCACCCCGCCGGCGAGAAAGGCATCGAATGCCGCGACCTCGGCCATAGCCATGCCTTGATGAGCAAGGCGGTCTGGATCGACTTGTTCCAGCCGACCGAGCAGGAGGAAATTATCCTCGACATGGCGTTCAGCATCGACTTGCCGACTCCGCGCGAGATGCAGGACATCGAAGTTTCCCGGCGCCTCTACAAAGAGGACAACGCCCTGTTCATGACGGTGACCATTCTGACCAAGGCCGATACCAGCGAACCGGAGAGCGCCGCCGTGACCTTCATCTTCGTAGACAATCGGCTCATCACGTTGCGTTACGCGGACCCATCCGTCTTCAGGATCTTTCAAAAAGAACGGGAAGCGAACCTCGCCCGCTTCGATTCCGGTCAACGCGTCCTGGAAGGATTGGTCGACACCTTGATCGAGCACATTGCCGACGTCCTGGAAAAGACCGGCGCCGCCCTCGACAGCATTTCGCACGATATCTTTCGGCGGCGCGGCGATCCGGCGGATTCGGCGAGCAAGCCGGCCGCCGACGTGGAAAAGCCCCGCGACTTGGAAGAAGCGCTGCGCCGGCTCGGCCGTTGCAGCGACTTGATTTCACGGTTGCGCGAGAGCCTTGGAGGCCTGCGTCGAATGCTCTCGTTTTTTACCGCCGCGCAGGCGAACCTTCCCCCGGAAGTCACCGAACATCTGCGCACTCTCGGTCAGGACCTTCAACCGCTGGGCGATCACGCTTCGTTTCTCTCGCAGAAAGTGAATTTCCTTTTGGACGCGACCCTCGGCCTGATCAACGTCGAGCAGAACGCGATCATCAAAATTTTCACCGTCGCCGCCGTCCTTTTTCTGCCGCCTACCGTAGTCGGAACGATCTACGGCATGAACTTCGAGCGCATGCCGGAGCTCAAATGGGTCTTTGGTTATCCCTTCGCCATCGTGCTGATGGTGTTGTCCGCCATCCTCCCCTACTGGTATTTCAAACGCCGCCGGTGGTTCTAGCAGCTTTAGACCGGGTCGACCCAACCGAGCCGAGTCGCCGGACGATCGGACGGCGTTGCTGGAGCAACGCGGATATCGTCGAGCAGCTTGCCGCTTGGCCTCCTGTTGATAGCCCAGCAAATCGACGAATTGGCTTACCGGGGCGAAAAAAAGATTATTGTCTCTCCAGCGCTTCAAACTTGACTGGATAAACCAGTCAAGTTTGCTGGGACTGCGTCAGGAATGAAACCTTCGCCCGCAATTTTGGATATTCTGTTTCCCAGGGTGCGCGCAGAGATTTTGCGATTGCTGTTCTCCGACCCAGCGCAGCAACGTTATGTCCGCGAACTAAGGGCGATGAGTGGTTTGGCGCTGCGGACGGTTCAGGAAGAGTTGGCCAATCTTAGTGCCGCGGGCCTGATTACAAGTTGGTCCAACGGATATCACCGCTTTTACCGCGCCAATCGCGAGCACGAGTTGTTTTCGCACTTGCTCCATATCGTCCAGGCGAGCGCGCACCTTCCCCGCGTGAAGAAAAAGCCATCCCGTCGAAAACGGTAACTGGAGGCCAAGACAACCGCGTGAGAAGCGGCGACAGGCACATGAAACTGTTTGCGGTGGGACACACAACTGGGTGTTGGTGCCGTTTGCCAATCAGCACCAACGCCCACAACTGACTTCAGTGAAACTTGACTGGATAAACCAGTCGAGTTTGAAGGACATTGTTCCGTTTTTTGTTCTTGGGTTTCGGAAGAGAGAAAGAGAGAGAGAGAGAGAGAGACAGAGAGACAGAGGCACGCTTTGGAATTGACTGGATAAACCAGTCAAGTTTGCAGGGCATTTTCGTTTTTTTGTTGTTGGATTTCGGAGAGAGGCGCACTGTGGAATTGACTGGATCAACGAGTCGAGTGGACCGGAGCCGAATTGTGCACACCGAATGCTTATAGGCGGATTCCCCCAAAGAATTAGCATCCGATCGGCCGGGCGGGGATCGAAGACGTTGCAGGCTTCATGCTTTGCTAGGGGATGTTGAAACGCTAGGCTGCCCCGCATGAGCACGGATTTAGCCCAACAGGCCTGCGACCGATATGAGATCGCGGACACCCTGCATCGCTACGCCTTTGGCCTGGACCACGGCGATCCGGATTCGCTGGCCTCGGCCTTAACGGAAGACGCTCTCTTCGATTTCACGCCCGCCGGCGCCAAGCTCGGACTCGACTTCCCCAGGCTGACCGGCCGCCAGGCCGTCCTGGATGCTGTGCTTCCGCTGATCGGTCCGCTCGACACCAGTCACACCGCCAGCAATTTCCAGATCGAGATCAGCGGCGATTCCGCCACGCTTTCCGCCTATGTCATGTCTCAACATTTCATGCCCCGGCAGGGCTCGCGACGCGGCTCGGAGAACGCGCTCTTGATGAACCGCTACGATTGCGAGCTGGTGCGCGACGGCCAGAAATGGCGCTTCAAGCGGGTCACGATTGACAACGCCTGGGCGCAAGGCGACCCGGAAATTCTCAACGCGCTGGCCGGCCGCCAGGCGTTGCGCGCCAAATCGAAGCAGTCAAAATAACTTTTCTTCGATCGCGCAATCAGGCACCGGAAAATGATGTAGCGGTGCGCTGTGGCTTCTCTAAGCCAGGTGCTCGGTGATCCAGGTGGGTTCTCTCCGGCAATCAACCACTGCCTGCACCCAGACTGTTTGGTCCGACACAGTGTAGAACACCGCGAACGGAAAACGTCTTGCCAGCGCTCGATGGTAGTTCTTGTAGACGACGCGATGAATGCCGCCGGTGTCTTCTAACCCGCCAATGTCAGAGTAGAGCGCCTCGCGAAAGTTAGCGCCGAGCCCAGGCAGTTGCGCTTCCAAACCAATATCCGGCGACAAGATCATTCTCGGCTCGATCGAGAATGCGAACGGTCATCCGGTCCGCTTTCGGATTCGCTGCTTCGCTTCCTCCCAATCGATGAACGTCGCTTCCCCGCGATCAATCTGTCCCTGGCGCTGATCCAGGACCCGCTTGTGCCAGTCAGGGACAGGAAGCTGTTGCTCGTTCCGGGAGAGATCGCCCCAGATGGCTTCCAACGCAGCGAGCTTCTCCTCCGTGCTCATCTGATCCAGCGGCAGCGACGCGTTCACGAGGAAATGATGCCGCGAGGCGATGCACGGTGCAATCGCTTTCCGAGCTTATCGCCGATCGCACGAATTCGCCCGATATACTCTGCCGTGAGGTTTTATCGTTAGCCGGTTACGATACGTTCTGTCAGTTTCGCTTCGACTTTCTTGAATTGGCATGAGCGGTCTTTCGCCCGCTCTCCGTTTCCCGAATCACGATATGGCTGTGGTCCTTTCTCGTACCGCCTCCAGCGGTGGTCAGATGATGCGTTTCCTTCACGCCATCCTTAATTCGGACCGTCGTTGTCGATTCGGAGCCATCGTCATTTTTCTGCCATCGCTTGTCCGCCATAGGTCACCTCTCTGAATACATTTCGCGTTTGTTGAGTGTTGCGGTTGTTACTCGTGAATTTAGATTTCCTCGGGTAACATTAAGGCATGGCGCCGGACCGATCGCGGCTTCTGGGTACGCTCTCGCAATGGGCTGCCCTGCTCGTCTGCGCGGCTCTGGGGCTCGCCCTCTATTTCTTTGTCGATCTGACGCCTGAGGTCGAAGGTGATTTCTTTTTCTCCAAGAACGATCCCCAAGCGCGGAAATCGGCCAGCATCGAGAAGGAATTCGGCGCGGCGCCGCAGATTTTCGTGGCGGTTCGCTCACGCGAACTCGTTTCCCAGACCTACCTGCTTCGGCTACGCCAGCTCACAAACGATCTTCAGGACGTAAAGGGGGTCATCGACGTCCGTTCGGTCACGCAGGGGCCGGAGGACTCGGAGAAAACCGCGGAGCGCGATCCGCAGGAGGTATTTCAAAAAGTGGCCGAGAGCCCGTTCTGGAGCCGGCTCCTCCTGGCGCCCGACCGCTCGGCGACGTTCGTTGTCCTGCAGCTAAGCGGGAAGAATTACGGGGCGACAGTGAGTGGAATCGATCGCGTCCTGGCCAGGCGCGCCCGCGCCGGTTTCGAACTGGGCGCCTCGGGCGTTCCGTATGTGGCCGAACATATTCGCCGGCAACTGACGAGCGAGCTGCAACGATTCAGCATCGCCGCGTTCGCCGCCTTTGCGATTCTAACCACCATCCTCTTCCGTTCCTTCGCCATTCTGTTAGGCACGATGGTGGCGTCGTTCAGCGCCGCGTTCGCCACGTTTCTCGGGCGCTCGCTTATTGGAATGCGGACCGACATCCTCGCGCCAAATCTCTGGACCATTGCTTTCGTGCTGACGCTTTCGCACGTCGCTTACCTGGCGATGCAGTGGCGGCGAAAAGAGCGCACGCTGGGGCGTGAACGTGCCATCGCGGAATCGGTTCGCCATGTCGGTCCGGCTTCCATCTGGTCGCTCATCGCGAATCTGCTCGGCTTCACGAGCTTGACCTTTGTTCAGGCGAAACCTCTCCAGCAATTCGGCATCTCGGGCGTGATCGCCGCGGTGATGGCGATCATTTGCGCGTTCACGCTTTTCCCTCCATTCCTGCGCGCCGCCAAGGCTGGCGCGGATCGCGCTGGCACGCTCCGGCAATGGCTCGAGCGTTTTTTCACCAGGCGCCACGGGGTGGTCGCAGCGTGCGTTATTCTCGCCACCGCCGCGCTGGCGCCGTTTGCTTTTCGCGTCAACACGGACCCGACCCTGCCCTCCTACTTCGCTGCCGGTGAACGCATTCGCCGCGGAATAGAGGTGATCGATCGCTCCGGCGGAAGCAGCCCGCTCGATCTCGTCGTGGCCGACGCCAATGGCGCGCCGCTCGACAATGATGCGGCTTTTCGCCGGCTCGAAGCGCTCCAGCAACGGCTCGAGCGGCATCGGGATGTCGGCTCGGCCCTCTCCATTAGCCTGCTCATGGCTGAGACCAAACGCCCGTGGTATTCGTTTCTCTTTTCGTGGGAGACGCGGCTCGAGCAACTCGAGAAACCGGAACACGGCCGCATCGGCCGGACGTTTATCAGCGAGGACCGGAAGCGCGGCCGCTTCTTTCTGCGCATGAAAGAGATGGCGCGTTCGCGACCGCGCGAGGTTGTCGTAGGCGAGATCGAACGGATCGTGCGCGGGCAGGGTTTCCGACCGGTGCGCGTCGGCGGCCTCTACCCGTTGCAAGGCGAGCTTTCCACGCTGGTGGAGGGGAGTGTCATCAAAGGCCTGAGCGGGCTGCTTGCCGGATTTTTCCTGATTGTCCTGATCGTCAGCCGTTCGTTTCTGAGCGCGATCGCCATGACGCTGTGTCTGGCGATTACGCCGTTGTCACTCTTCGGTCTGGTGGGCCTGTTCAAGATGCCACTCGACATTATTTCCGCGCCGGCGGCGAACGTCGCGCTGCCGATGGGGATCGACGAGATGATTCACCAGGGCTACACCGTCCGCCGTGCCCGCGCGAAAGGCGAAGATATCTGGACAGCATGGAAGCAGGCGCTGGCCGAATTGTGGGGACCGATCCTCGCCTCGATGCTCATCGTCACCGCGGGATTCGCGTTATTCCTTCTCTCCAGCTTCCCGCCCACGCGGCGCCTGGGCGTGTTGGTCTGCATCGGCGCGATTATAACTGATTTGGTCGTTCTGTTGGTGCTGCCGGCAATTGTAATTTCGGCCCATCGATTCGCCGAGGCCGTCCGGCGAAAGTTCGCCGGATTGCGGACTTAAACGGCAAAGTCAGAATCGGCGGCGATTCGGCCACGCTCTCTGCGTACGTCATGTCTCAACATTTCATGCCGCGCCAAGGCTCTCGCCGCGCCTAGGAGCACGCACTCCTGATGAACCGCTATGATTGCGAGCTGGTCCGCGACGGCCAAAAATGGCGTTTCAAGCGCAGCACGATCGACAACGCCAGGGTCCAAGGCGACCCAGAAATTCTAAACACGCTCGCAGGCCGCCAGGCTTTGCGAGCGAAATCGAAGCCGCCAAAATAATCCCGAACCCAATTCGCGCTGCGAGCACAGGATGAGGCCGCTCACCGGGGGCGGTAAACGTCGCGATTATCGAGAGCGCTGAAAATCAAAACACAAATGCTCCTAGGCTCGATCTTGACCGAAATCTGAAACGGTATACAATGTACGTTGCCATGGACGAGTTCATCATGAACGCCGAGAAACCGGTTGAGCGCTGGAAACGCTTGTTGCCCGTGGAGACAACAGAAAGTGGAGCCGCCTATGCACAAACTAAGAGCATGGAGACGGTCGCCGACCAAGGAGGGGACTTAAACCTCTATGGCTCGGCGACCTCATTCTCTCTTAAAGGTTATAAAGAAAGATTGGGGTCGTCCCGAAGTGCCAGGAACGACAGATATCCCACAACTAGAAAATCAATTACACCAACTCGCTCTCCTTCGAGAGGTCTCAATCATGCGGGAGGCCATCTCCGAGAGCTTGGCACGGCGCATGGAGAATCGCGAACGACGCGTTTCCTCCATCATCAGAATTCTAGTCAAGGCAGCAATAAGCGCGGCCTTGATCTATGTGATCGCTCGAGTCATTATAGTCGCAAGTTGCACACCCGATGCATTCGCAGAGGTAACTTTCGACTTCATCAAAAACCTGTCCGCAACGGACAATACAAAGGATTGGCTAATCGGTACAAGTGCCTTTTCAGCCATCTTGCTAGCAGTTCGTCATCTTCTTCGCAAACCGATAAAGTCAGACTGACCGCCGGGAATCAACACGTTGTTATCCATTAATCCGGATTAATTCATAGGTTACAACAAAATCACACGGTGGAGCCAAAACGTTGGCTCCACCCTTTTTTTTGGGAGCTGGCTGATGAATCGTTAACAGCTCAATGATCCCAAAATCGTGAAACTGAGGCTGGCCAATTGGAGCCGAAATGATGTAGAATCAAAATGTCAGGGCACGACGACGATTAACTCTTCGATCTTTGATTCAAGCCCAGGTGAACCCTCCACTTTTCTGTCTCTGCTATCGCTGTCAAGCCAAGCTCGAAGCTCCGATTAAGGAAGTGTGTCCCAGTTGCGGCTTCAGTCTGGACCATTTAGTGGGCAAACGACTGTCTGATTTTCAGTTCGAGAATTGGGAGAAACACACGGATCTCCTCCGCGGACGAGACATTGATCTTTATGGTGGAGTGTTTAACGCATCTTTTGACAATTACGGGGACTCGAGCATCGAAGATCTGGTTCGTTATACGTTGAGCTACGGACATCGGTCAAAACTTCCGTCGCGAGGCGGGCGCCACCAGAATGATGTCGCCGTTGCTTTCATTCCTAACATTATCGGTTCCGGTGTCTCAATCTACAATCAATCAGGACCCGCTCCCTGCTCGGGAGTATGTATCATTTCGCCGGTCAGCCAAACATACGGGCATCCGTTCCCAGTTCTCGACGACTGGCTCCATGCGACGTTCCCCAAGGAAGTAGGAGGCTGCGCATCCTGCGGGGCGGCGACTCCCTTTGGTCACTCAATTTGCTCAAGATGCTATGCGGCGAGGGGCGGCGATTGGAGAAAGTGGCTCTAGCCGCAAACCACAGCTCGGCCTCCTACAACCGAGCGCGTCCAACGTTTACGATCCGGGAGCCTCCATAATCTCTGGAATGAGCAAACCGTTCGGGCAGGCCAGTCTGAAAAATTTTCGCGGAATTTTGTCCAGAGTGGCAAATGCGCCAACCATGGTCGCGGGTATCAGATAATCAAGGTCCATGAGGTCGTTGTGAAGACGCTTTGAAACAACGGTCGCCGCGCCAGCGCCATAGCGCCGAGCATACTCAAGCGATGCGAAGAGGTTCATCTGTGTATATCGGAAGAGAATCCATCTGCCGTCCAGAATCTGGGTCGGGGGCATGCGATTCGATCTAAAGCGATCGTATATCTCGAGCACGATCTGTGGATTTCCGGCTTTTACCATCGCTTCGTCGATGAGATGGGCGGAGCCGCCTGGTGGGAAGTGTTTCAGTTCTGGGAACCAGTGGGCGATCGTGGATGCCTGCGCTTTGAACTGCTCGACCGCCGCGATGTTTTTGTTTTCCCACCGCGCCAACTGTTCAGAATCGTCTTCTCGGAAGGGGAACGTTGGGGCTGTGAGTCCTGGGTTTAGGTAAAAATTGTCTTTCAAGAACTGATCGAGCGGATGAGCTGGTTCTCTGCGTTCGATCTCCCAGTGTACGAGTTCGGGCAGAAACACACGTGCGCCTGGATTCTCCGCAGGGCCAAACTTTCTTGCTAGGCTGGCTCGATTCTCTCGGTTTTCGTCCGTGAGAAGTTCAAGGTAGAACGTGTCGGGCAGAACCAGCCGATATAGAGACTTGAGGCGGCGTATCTCCGCGCTCGTTGCGGACTGGAACCAGCATTTGTCGACAACAATGAGCATGCCTGCGCCTAGGATGGTTCAGAAATCAGTAGTCGCCAAGGCAACGAAAGAATCGTAAAGAAACACATCACATCATTATGAGCGACACCTACGTTCCACTAATCAGTTCCGGCACGGCCGGACCACTCGGCGTTCTGCATCTCCCGCGGCTTTGGCAGAAAGTCTCTCTTGAAGCGGCGGGCAAACTGGCGGCGGGGTATCCCGGCATCGGGCGAGGGTTCGATGCGATGACCTGTGCGGCGCTCGGGCTCGATGAACAGGCGGTCAAGGATTTCATCAAGGAGAAGAAGCCGACTTATCCGGAGTTCGAGGCGTGGGTGAAGCAAAACGCAAAATCGCTGACGTCGGAGGCGGTCGAGAAACATAACGCGTCGGTGCGCGGGTATAATCACGACGACGACACGCGGAAGGGGATTCTGGGATCATGCGGTCTCGCCGATGATGCGTCCGCGGCAAAGGACGCGGTGAACCTGAACAATCTGGACGATTGGTACGAGTTTCATCAGGCGGTGCTGAAGTAATTAACGACTGAGCGAATTAGCGAACTGGCGATTGAGGAATCAGAAATCGCTCAGTTGCTCGTGATTCCGGCCGTCGACGGTCATAGACCGCCGCTACAGATCTGAATCGGAGGGAATCGTCGCGACAAGCCCCGGACGTGCGGCCTCCTGCGCGCCAAAGCCGCTTCGGCGGCGGAGCGAAATCGCTAATTCACTAAATCGTTCAGTCGCTAATTTGTTCCGGTCGCTAAGTCGTCGACGCCTCCGAAAGGGCCGTTGAGCGCATCCGACCGATAAGACGCCTTCGTGCGGGCGGTGGATTTTTCGGGGCCGAAGAAATCATTTAGACAAATTTCATTGTGAGCTGCGTTTAGGTGATATATGTCTATAGCACATATGGCTTCAGCAATTCTCGATCGCGAATTGAAGAAAGGCAGCGCCGAACTTTTGATTCTTTCCCTCGTGGAAGACCGGCCGCGGCATGGATATGAGATTGCTCAACTGATCGACCTGCGCTCGCACGGGACGCTGCATTTCAACGTGGCGTCGCTTTATCCGCTGCTTTACCGGCTCGAGAAGCGGGGGTGGATTCGAGGGCGCTGGGTGGAGAAGGCGGGGCAACGGCGGCGGCGTTATTACCGGCTGACCTCGGCCGGGAAAAGGACTTTGGCGGCGCAACGGGACGGCTGGCGCGAATTCGTGGAAGCGATCAGCCGCATTACGGGAATCCAACATGCCTGATTTCAAGGAGGAGATCAGAAAGCGGCTCGCGGCGCTGAATCTTTCGGCGACGCGGGAGAATGAAATTGTCGAGGAGTTGTCTCAGCATCTCGAGGATCAATACGAGCAGGCGTTCCGGGGTGCCGCCACCGAGGAGGAGGCGTACCAGGCGGTGCTGCGCGACCTGAACGAAAACGATCTGCTAGCTCCGGAGTTGAAGCGGATCGAGCGCCGCGTTCCGAAAAATCCTGTCGTGGTGATGGGGACGGAAAGGAAAACCAATATGCTGGGAGATCTTTGGCAGGACTTGCGATACGGGCTGCGGATGCTGGTGAGCAACCCGGGATTCACCATTGTGGCGGTGATCGCCCTTGCCCTCGGGATCGGCGCAAACAGCGCGATCTTTAGCGTGGTCAATACAGTCCTGCTGAAACCGTTGCCCTATAAGGACCCGGACGCGCTCGTCATGGTTTGGGAAGAAGCCACCCATCTGGGATTTCCGTTCAATACGCCTTCGCCGGCAAACTTCATCGATTGGCGCGAGCAGAACACGGTCTTCGAAGGCATGGCCGCAATGGCGCAGAAAAGCTTCAACCTGACCGGCGCGGGCGAGCCCGAACGCTTCGATGGCCGGCGGGTGTCGGCGGATCTGTTTTCGTTGCTAGGCGTTGAGCCGGTGCTCGGTCGCAGTTTTTGGCTGGAGGAAGATCAGCCCGGCGCGCGCGTGGTGATCTTGAGCTACGGCGTGTGGCAGCGGCGGTTCGGCGCGGATCCGACCGTCATCGGCCGTGCCCTGAATTTGAATGGCGAGAGCTACACGGTCATCGGCGTCATGCCTGGATCCGTCGATCTGCCGAGCATCGACCACTGGCACGACCAGCTCTGGGTGCCGATTGCCTTTACGTCCGAAGACGCGGCCAGCCGCGGTAATCATTACCTGGAAGTGATCGCGCGGCTGAAGCCCGGCATCACGCGGAAGCAGGCGCAGGCGGAGATGAGCACGATCGCCGCGCGTCTCGAGAAGCAGTATCCCGCGGAAAACACGCGGATCGGCGCCACCGTTCAATCGTTGCACGAGAAGGTTGTCGGCAACATCAAGCCGGCGCTGCTTGTTCTGCTCGGCGCCGTCGGCTTTGTCCTTTTGATTGCGTGCGCAAACGTCGCCAACCTGTTGCTGGCGCGGGCCGCGGTGCGGCAAAAGGAGATCGCCTTGCGCCTCGCCCTCGGCGCGAGCCGCTCGCGGCTCACCCGCCAGTTTCTGGCCGAGAGCGTGCTTCTCGCCGCGATGGGCGGGGCGTGCGGTTTGGCGCTGTCGTTCGTCGCTTTGAACATTCTCAAGACCTTCATCCCTGCGAGTATTTCACAGGCCCAGGCGATCAGCATGGACGGGAAAGTTCTCATCTTTACCGCGCTCGTTTCACTGGTCACGGGACTCATCTTCGGCCTCGCGCCCGCGACCCAGGCCTCGAACTTCAATCTCAACGACACGCTGAAGGAAGGCGGCCGCGATTCCAGCGCGAGCAGCCGCGGCAATCGGATCCGCAACCTGCTGGTCATCAGCGAAGTGGCGGTCTCCTTTCTCCTGCTCATCGGCGCCGGGTTGCTGATCAATAGCTTTCTGCATCTGCTCAAACTCGATCCGGGCTACCGCGCCGATCATCTGCTCACGATGAAAGTCGTCCTCTCGGAAACCAAATATCCCGACAAGGAGCGGCGCGCGCCCTTCTTTCGCGAGCTGATTCGCCGGGTGCAGAATTTGCCCGGCGTGCAATCGGTCGCAGTCGCCAGCAATCTCCCTCTCACCTACAACGGTGATTCCATGCCCATCGGCATCGAAGGCCGGGCCGATCCGCCGCCGGACCAGATGCCGGACGTGATCCTTCGAGTGGTCAGTCCCGGTTATTTCAGCACCATGGGAATTCCGCTCGTGCAGGGACGCGATTTCACGGAGCAGGACAAACCGGATGCCGTCCGCGTAGCGGTGATCAGCGAGAAAACCGCGCGCCATTTCTGGCCGGGCGAGAGCCCGATCGGGAAACGGTTCAAGCCGGGACTGGTCACGGGCGACAGTCCGTGGCGTGAAGTGGTCGGCGTCGTGAAAGACGTGCGGCAAAACGACTTTGTCGCGGAGCCGAAGATGCAGATGTACATGGCGCACGAGCAGGTGGGTTCGTTCGCTCCGAACGCGGTGGTGGTGCGCACCAGTGTCGACCCGCTGAGCCTCGGCACCGCGGTCCGCAAGACGGTGTGGGAGATCGACAAGGACCAGCCGGTCTCGGATATCCGGAGCATGGAGGAGATCGTCTCCGAGGCGGTGGCGCGCCAGCGTTTCAGCATGGTCCTGCTAGGCGTTTTCGCGACACTCGCGCTGGTCCTGGCGGCAGTCGGCATTTACGGCGTGATGAGTTACTCCGTCGGGCAACGGACCCATGAAATCGGAATTCGCATGGCGCTTGGCGCGCAACGAAGCGATGTGCTGAAGATGGCGGTGGGGCAGGGGTTAAAGCTGGTGCTGATCGGAGTGGCCATTGGCGTAGTCTCCGCCGTCGTCCTGACTCGCGTGATGGCGAGCCTGCTTTTTGGTGTCAGCGCCACCGATCCGGTGACATTTATCGCGATCTCGCTGGTTCTGATCGGCGTGGCTCTCCTGGCCAGCTACATTCCCGCGCTGCGGGCGGCGAGGATCGATCCAATGGTGGCGCTGCGGTACCAGTAGGCTGAGATAATTAACGACTTAGCGAATTAGCGAACTGAAGATTGGGGATCGGCAATCGCTAATTCATTAAGTCGCTAAGTCGCTAATTGATCCTCATCCTCCGGCCATCGCGCCAAGAACCACGAATGACTCGGCGCCGGTGGCGACGGCGTCCGGCAGGGGAGTGTCGGGCGGGTCGTGGGAGAGGTCCTGTTCGCAGGCGAAGAATCGGACGAAGGCGCGGCGCTTTTGCGTGACGTGATCGCGGATCGTGCCGCGCAGAACTGGGTAGCGGGCCTCGAGTGCGTCGAGGATGGCGCACTGGGTGACGGGACCGGGAACATCGAGTTCCACCTCCCCGTCGATTTTCGCCAGTTTCTGAAGATGGAACGGGAGCGCGACGCGGATCATGGGAGCGTTTGCACTTCGACGGAGAGGACAGCGGGAAGATCGCGGACGACAGCGTTCCAAGTGTCACCGGCATCGGCGGAGGCGTAGACCTGGCCGCCGGTGGTGCCGAAGTAGACGCCGCATTGATCGAGCGAATCGACGCACATGGCGTCGCGGAGCACATTGACGTAGCAATCGCTTTGCGGGAGGCCTTTCGTGAGCGCTTCCCAGCCGTTGCCGCCGGTCCGGCTGCGGTAGACGCGCAGTTTGCCCTCGGGCGGGAAATGCTCCGAGTCGCTCTTGATCGGCACGACATAAATGGTGTCCGGCTCGTGGGCGTGGACGTCGATCGGGAAGCCGAAATCGGAGGGCAGATTGCCGCTGATCTCGTTCCAGGAATCGCCGGCGTTCTCGCTCCGCATGACGTCCCAATGCTTTTGCATGAAGAGAACGCCGGGGCGCGCCGAATGCATCGCGATGCGGTGAACGCAGTGGCCGACCTCGGCGGTCGGGTCGGGGATTTGCTCGGACTTCAGCCCGCGGTTGATCGGCCGCCAGGTCTGGCCGGCGTCGTCGCTCCGGAACGCGCCCGCCGCTGAGATGGCGACGAAGATTCGCTCGGCGTTGCTGGGATCGAGGAGAATGGTGTGCAGGCACATTCCGCCGGCGCCTGGTTGCCAAAGGTTGCCTTTGGCGGCGCGCAATCCGGGGAGCTCCCGCCAGGTTTTGCCGCCATCCGAGGTGCGGAACAGGGCGGCGTCTTCCGCGCCGGCGAAAACGGTGTCCGGATCGGTGAGCGACGGTTCGAGATGCCAGACGCGCTTGAACTCCCAGGGATGTTGCGTGCCGTCGTACCACTGGTGAGTGCCGGGGACGCCGTCGTAAACAAACTCATTCCCGACCGGTTCCCACGTCTTACCGCCGTCTTCGGAGCGTTGAATCAGCTGCCCGAACCAGGCGCTGGATTGCGAAGCGTAGAGCCGGTTCGGATCGACGGGCGAACCTTTGAGGTGGTAGATTTCCCAGCCCCCAAAGTGGGGGCCATCGACCTTCCATTGTTCGCGTTTGCCGTCCGAGGTGAGGACGAACGCGCCTTTGCGCGTGCCGACGAGCAATCGGACGCCGCTCATTGATTGCTCCCTTTCAACGGGCGTGGGCTTGGGGTCGAGTTGATGGCCATTCTCATGGTGGAACTATTTCAAAGGCGGCGACGGGTGACAAGGGGCGAAGTGATTTGGAAAACGGCGGTCAAATCGAAAAAGAGTGGGACGTGCAGAAGCACGTCCCTCCGAGTTTGGGTTGCCCGTCTCGGTCCCGGAGGGACGTGCTTCTGCACGTCCCATTCTTTGCGCTGGTCACGCCGCCCCAGGGCGGCGGCTACAGGAGAGAACAGATAATTTCAACGAAATCGGAAGGCGGGCGGCAGATTTTAGAAATTTCGAATGGGCAGGAAAGCGCGCGAACGATATCATTGAAACACATGAGCCAACTGGAACAGCGGCAACCGGACTCCAACGGCCAGAATCCAGTGGCGGCGCCCCGTGTTTTGAGTCCGGAATTGAAGCAGCGGTTCGAGGCGCTCCGGGCCTTGCTTCAGCGCGGGTTATGGCTGGCCGAACGGTGCGCGGACCATGACGGAACCCAGATTTTGCGCGCGCGGCTGACCAACCTCCAGGCAGCGGCGTTGCTGGTGATCGTGGGCGAAGTGAAGGTGGGGAAGAGCAGTTTCGTCAACGCGCTGGTCCATGAAGAAGTCTGTGAAGTGGCGCCGGGACCGTGCACCTCCAGCATCCAGGAATTGGTCTACGGCGCGGAGCGGAAAGTGACCAGCCTGGGCCAGTATTGGGAGCGCCTCTATTTGCCCAAGGAAGTGCTGCGCGAGATTACGATGGTCGACACGCCGGGGACGAACTCGATCATCCAGAATCATGAGACGATTACGGAAAACTATATTCCACAAAGCGATCTGGTTGTTTTTGTCATTTCCGCCGCGAACCCGCATACCAAGTCGGCTTGGGAGCTCCTGACCCTCATCAGCAAGGAGTGGCACCGGAAGATGGTGTTCGTGCTCCAGCAAGCGGACCGGGCGAGCGAGCACGAGCTGAGGACGAATCTGGAACTGGTAAAGCAGTACGCCCGCGAGCGGCACGTCGAAAATCCCACCGTCTTTACCCTTTCGGCCAAGCTGGAAATGGAGGGAATGCCGGAGAGTGGATTCTCGGAATTTCGTAATTTCCTCCAAAACGCCATCGCCTGCGGAGAGGTCTGGCGGATGAAAGTGGAAGGATCATACGAAACGATCCGGACGGTCATGACCAAGTTGCTCGCTCATCTCCGCGCGGAAAAAGAATCGATCGACGGGGAGCGCGCCTTTTATCGCGACCTTCTCCGGAAGGTGGAAGCGCGCGAGGCGAAGGCTTATTCGCTGAAGCTGGGAATGGTCGAGAAGCTTTCAGCCGTTTACGAGAACCTCGCCCGGCAGTCGGAGACGGAGTTTGCGGAGGGTCTCCGGGTGGGACAACTGGTGAGACGGGCGGTTCCGTTTTTGCGAGACAAGAACACCGAGACCTGGCTCCAGGATTTAAAGGGGAGCTTTGAGCGCTCCGCGAGGAAAGAGCTCGAAATCGAGGCGGCGCAGGTGTCGAGGGACATTCTCGACGAGATGCGGGCGATGATGGATGACATGGCCAGGAGTATCGCGCAACGACAGGAACGCACCCGGGAGAACGCGATGTTGCCGGAGGCGGCGAAGCACTCGGAAATGCTCAAGCAATTGAGATCGAAGCTGGAATGTATTCGGGTGGACGACACTCTTTTGCAGGGCAAGGTGGCCGAAACGTCGAACGTGAGGAAGCTGGCTTTGGCGGGAGGCGGCCTGGCGGGGCTGGGAGTCATCATCGCGGCGCTTTCACCGATTCTTTGGCTGGACATCACCGGCGGAATATTTTTGGGAACCGGCATTCTCCTGGTCGTGGCTGGGTTGCTTTGGCGCCGATCGGGCATTGTGCGCGACTTCAAACAGAAGCTGGGCGATTCGCGCAAGGAGTTTAACGACCGTTTGGATTCTGAATTCAGTCAGATATTCGACGGCCTTTTCTATGAAGTGCGTCATGCCTTGACGGAGTCCATCTTCCGTCTCGATTTACAGGCATCGTTTAACGCGCCGCTGCTGGAAGAAACTTTTCAGATCGGTGAAGCTGCCTCGGACATGGTGATCGTTTCCCAACGGATTTTAGTCGCGCAGCAAGCGGAGCAACCGCCGGCGGCCGACACTTGGGATCAGCCCGCTCCCGACGCGAGAATGGCGGAGGGAATCGCGGCGCTGAGCCCCCGACACGCTGACGTGCGTTCCGCCGAACCATTTCGCGCTGATTCTTTCTGCTGAGAGGTCCGCACTTTTCGGCGCTCGTCCTCCGAGACGTTTGACTTGTCTCGGTTGCTTGCGCGTGGTCAAAATCGGCGCATGAAGCCGTTTTTATTCTTACTCATTTTCCTCGCTTTCCCTGGCGCCGGCTTCGCGGCATCGCCGCCCGCGAAGGGACGGATGCTGACCGATCTCAAAGTCATCCCGACCCGCGTTTTGCAGAGATCGGTAAGCCCCAAATTCTACCAGAGCCTGCTCATCTCGCCGCTGGAAGGGTGGATAACTGTCCGCGCCAACCTCTCGGGCACGAGTCTCTCCGGGGCCAAGATCATCCGCTCCGAACTCAGCGGCCTTTTCGATCCTCTCGCTCTTCAGCTGACGAAAGAGGCGCAGCTGACCGGAAACTATTCGCTCGAGAATCCAAATGTGAAACCCTCCGTCCTGCTCCACCTCTTGGTTTACGAGATCGCCGACGGCACCATGGTCCTTTCCTTCGTTCATCTCGACGGCCCAGGCGGCGATCAATCGGAATATTACGGCTGCGCGCGCCTCCTGGTCCTGAAAAACGACAAGTGGACCGAGATCAGAGGACCGGAAAGTCTTGCCGGCAAAGGCACGACGGTTCGCCGGGGCCCGAGAAATAATTTTGAGACCAGTATGAAGCTGGAAGGAAGGCCGCAAGGCGCTGAGGCTACCATCACGGGAGGCGGGCCGCGCCGTTAGCCTGGCGACAAGAAGCGCATCCTCCGCCACTTGCCACGCGTGATGGTTGCGGGTTGAGAGTTGGCGGTTACAATCGCTTTCAGCAGATGCAAGCGACCATCCCGCCCGTCTTTCACAAGACGGTCGACACTTTCAGGGCCGGCGCCAAAACTTTGGCCCGGCGTTACTTCATGTCGCCGGAGATTTTCGCAAAGGAACAAGAGAACATCTTCTCCAGCCAATGGATGCTCGTCGGGCATCAGAGTCAGATTGCCAAGCCGGGTGATTATTTCGTCCAGGAGGTGGCGGGGGAAAGCCTGATCATTGCGCACGATCAAGAGGCGACCCTGCGCGCGTTCTATAATGTCTGCCGCCACCGGGGGACGCGGCTGTGCGAGGAGAGCGGGCATTCGTCGACGATTCAATGCCCGTATCACGCCTGGACTTATGCGCTCGACGGCAGACTCATCGGCGCCCCGCATATGGACAAGGAGGGAGGCTTTGATAAGAACGATCACTCGTTGCACGCGATCAACCTCGCGCTCTGGAACGGGTTCATCTTCGTCAACCTGGCGGATCAACCGACTCCGCTGGAGGAAATATTTGCGCCCCTGGCCGGAAAGTTCACGCACTGGAACCTGCCGAAGCTGCGCGCGGCCAAACGGGTCGAGTATGATGTCCGGGCCAATTGGAAATTGATTTTCCAAAATTATTCGGAGTGCAATCACTGCCCGGGAGTGCATCCGGCTCTCCAGAAACTGACGCCCTACGATCTGGCGGAGAACGATCTCTCTGAAGGGCCGTTCCTCGGCGGCTTCATGCCGATCACCAAAGGCAAGAGTCTCACCATGAGCGGAAACGCCTGCGCGTCAGCGCTGGGCGACATCAATGCCGAGGATTTCCACCGCGTTTTCTATTACTCCATTTTCCCCAACATGCTGCTGAGCATGCATCCGGATTACGTCATGGTGCATCAAATCCGGCCGCAATCGCGGGAACGAACGCTCATCCTGTGCGATTGGCTTTTTCATCCGGACGCGTTCGATCGCCCCGATTTTCATCCGGAAGATGCGATTGAATTCTGGGACATGACGAACAAGGAAGACTGGCATGTGTGCGAGTTGAGCCAGAGAGGAATCGCTTCGCGCGCCTACGAACCTGGGCCGTACTCGCCGCGCGAGAGCATCCCCGCGGCGTGGGACCGCGAATACTTGCGCTACATTGGCTAGGATAAAAACGAGAACCCGGAATCACCATGGCGCCCGATTGCTCGACCCGCCGGGAGTTTCTTCGGACGGCCGCGGGCGCGGCAGTGTTTGCCTGGCACTCCGGCCTGGGTGGAGAGACACTGCCGATGCGCAATCATGACGAAGCTCCGCCGCAGGGTCGGATCAAGTTCATCCGGCTAAACGCGACCCGCCTGGAAGAGATGCGCCGCTTCTACGGCGCGCTTTTGGGATTGCCCATCCACGGCGAGACGAAGGACTCGTTGACCATTCGCTTCGGCCGCACGCTGATCGCGTTCGATGAAGTCCCGGAGACTCAGGAACCTTTTTACCATTTCGCGTTCAACATCCCGGAAAACAAATTTGCCGGCGCAAAAAAATGGCTCGGCCGGCTTTGTCCGCTATTGCGGGACAGCGAAACCGGCGCCGATGAGCTGTTCTTCGAAAAGTGGAATGCCCATGCCATTTACTTTCAGGATCCGAGCGGCAACATCGGGGAACTGATCGCACGCCATACTCTTCCGGGCACGACCAGCGGGGACTTCGACATCGAAGACATTCTCTATGCGAGCGAGATCGGGCTGGTTTCACCGAATCCTGCTGAGTTGGTGGAAGCGATCGCGCGGGAGTTTGGGTTGAAACCCTACCTCAGCACGTTCTTTATGGGAGACGAGCGCGGGATGTTCGTGCTGCCAGCCGTGGATCGACCCTGGATCCCCGAGCGACGCCAAAAAGCGGCGATTTTCCCGGCGGAAATAGAACTTGCCGGTCACAGTGGAAAAGAACTTCGTCTCCCGGCCTTACCCTACGTCATTCGCGGAACGGCCTAACCAAACAACCGTCGGCGTATTTCATGGGGGTTCCTTTCCAGGTGGGAGCGCCGATTCCTCACGTGGTCATGGCATAAGTTTGGGCCAGGCGCTGCTCGAGGGCCGCGCGCATTTGCGCGCCCAGGGCGTCATTTTGCTGAATGAGCTTATCAAGCTGTTCGCGCTGCAGGGTAATGAAGATACTTTGGGTCAAGGTCGTTACGGTAGCGGTGGTCGGGATGTTCGAGAGCAAAGAGATTTCACCGAAGTAGTCGCCATCCACGAGAGTGACGATTTGCACGGCGTCAGCCGCGCCTCTTTTTGCGGTAACAGCCACTTTGCCGCGGACGATGATATGGAAGCGATTGCCCTTGTCCCCCTCTGTAATAACCGCGCGGCCCGCGGGAATATGTTCGGTGCTAAACATACCCGCGATGTTTTTCAGGTCAGCTTGTTCGAGGTCCTTGAACAGCGGGACATCGCGAAGGATGCTCGTGTCGGTGACCTGGAAATTTCCGTCGGGCGACATGGTCATCCCGTGCTGACGACGCCACATTTCCGCGTAGTTTCCGCCCAGGGATAGAAGCATCTGGTGCGGACCGTGTTCAAGAACGCGGCCGTTCTTGAAGACAAAGATGTGGTCATAGTCCACGACGGATTGAAGCCGGTGAGTGACTGAGATTACCGTGCGCCCCGCGGACACCCGCTCGATCGTATCGTTGATTGCCGCTTCAGTAGCGGGATCCAGAGAGGAGGTCGCCTCATCGAGAATGAGCAAGGAAGGATTCCGGATCAGGGCGCGGGCAATGGCAACCCGCTGGCGCTGGCCGCCTGAAAGACGGCCTCCACGCTCGCCTACTATGGTGTCGTAGCCCTCTCGCAGCTGAACGACAATGCCGTCGAGCTCGGCGGCCTGGGCCGCTGCCTCGATCTCGGCTTCGGTTGCCCCTGGTTTGCCCAGGCGAATATTTTCACGAACGCTCGTGTTAAAGAGGAAACTCTCCTGAAAGACGATGCCTATCTGGTCATGAAGCGAGCCTACCTGGGCTTCGCGCAAGTCTGTTCCGTCAAACGTAACCCGGCCCGCTTGCGGATCATAAAAGCGCATGATCAGATTCAGGTTAGTGCTCTTGCCGCAACCGCTATGTCCGACAAAGGCAATGCGGGCTCCAGCCGGAAGATTCATGCTGACGTTCTCAAGGTTGGTCTGTTCCGGGGTATATCCGAACGTCACATTTTCAAAGCTGATCTCCGACCGCAAGTTGGGCAGCGGTTTTGCGTTGGGCTGCTCGACCACTGTCGGCTGTTCCTCGAGCAGTTCTCGGATGCGCTGCATGCCGCTGGTGGCTTGCAGAAGCGAGGGCGTCACGGCGGTCAATCCCATCACCGCCGTGCTGACCGTGATGCAAAGCGCATTGAAAGCGACGAGAGATCCGATGGAGAGCGACCCGTTAAAAGCCAGGTAAGCACCGCCACTGATGAGCGCGACGTTGAAAAGCAGCATCGCGATGTTTGGACTGCGCTCGCTCGTGTAGCTGAGGAAATTGAATCGAGTCGCCAGGTTAGCCAGCTTTTCCGCCTCTCGCTCAAAAATGGTAACGACAGACTGCTTGAGGCTGAACGCCTTGATGATGGGCTGCGCTCCCAAGTTTTCATGGATGCTACTGGTTAGGAGCGCGTCCTCGGTGCGCAGTTGGTAGCCGGCCTTTAGTGCGCGCGGAGCCAGGAGCCTGGGACCCAGGACGCACAAGGGGAGTCCCGCGACCGTTGCCACCGCCAGCCTCCAATCGAGCGCAAACAAGATGCCGGTGCTGAAAATGATATTGATGAGGCAGAGCGACGCGCCCGGAAGCCCCAGGACAACCGCATTCTCGACTGCCGCCAGGTCAGTGGAAAAGCGCGCCGCGATGTCGCCCGTCCGGGTGCGAGCATAATAGCCCAGCGAAAGGCGCTGCAATTGGCGAAACATCTCTTTGCGGAGATCGTTGGGAATCCGCGCGCCGAACCAGGCATAGAGGTAATCGCGGAGCACCTGCGAAGTGGCAGTGAGCAGAAACCCGGCGGCGAGGCTGCCGATGATCCAGGCCAGGGCCACGGCGTTTCGCGGCACGATGGCAAGGTCGATAATGAGCTTGAGACTGAGCGCCAATAAGACATTGAACGCTCCCTCGAGCACCAACGTCACCACGAGCACGCTCGCACGCGCGCGGTAGGGCTTTACGTAAGAAAACAGAATTCTCAGCAGCCGGCCGGGACGCATCAGGGAAACCGGTGAACCGGGATTTGTGGTCATGGTCGACTGCCCAGATTCGAAGCTTGCGCGTCCTTGCTTAACCGTAGGTTGGCTTTTGGGGCCAGCCCGGCGGCGAGTCTTCGAAATCTTCCTGCCGGCCGTACGGTGTCCGATCCAGAAGGCTGTAGGCGTTGGTCACTCCTTCGCAGCCGCGAGCGAAGCTGGAGTAAGTGTGGAAAACATCGTCCTCGCTTCGGAAGAAAACGCTCATGCCGTGCTGTTCGCCTTTCCGGAAGTAAGGCTCGTTCCTTTTTTCGAGCTCCGCCTGGTCGCGAAAGTTGTACTGAACCGGCGCGACGGCCTCATCGAGGGTGACGTGGAAGTCGTAGTTGAAATCGCTCCCGTAAGAAGAAACCCACGGTCGATCCCAGCCCTTCCGGGTCTTGTACCTCTCGAGTTTGGCCAGGGGTGCGCGTGAGACGAGGACGAAAGAAGTGTCGCGCTCCTGCAGCATCGACAGATTGCCCAGGGCATTCACAAAGCCGGTGCAACCCGGGCAGCCCTCATCCCATTCCGGGTCGAACATGAAGTGATAAACAATGAACTGCCGCCGGCTCTCGAATAGATCCTTCAGGTTCGGCTTCCCGCTCGGACCGTCAAAAACATATTCCTTTTCCAATTTCACCATGGGCAACCGGCGCCGCTCGGCGTTCACCTGGTCGCGGTGTTTGGTGAGTTCTTTCTCATGCTCGAGGTGGGCCTTGCGCGCGGCGAGCCATTCGTCTTGCGAGACGATCTTGGGGTGTGGGATCTCGTTCTTTGTCATATTAACGTTGGTCTGGGATGTGAGGCGTCAGACGCCGGCCGCGTGTCAGTCGGGCAGGCCGAGGAATTCGCGGGCCGTGCCCGAGAGCAGTTGCGATTTAGCTCTGGCGGAAAGTTCACCCAGCGATTCGATCAGCGCGCCCGGATGCGCGTCGCCGAGGGGGAATGGATAGTCCGAGCCGAGGGCGACGCGATCTGCTCCGAACAACTTGAGCAGCAGCTTCAGGGCGTCGGGATCATGGACGAGGGAGTCCACATAAAAGCGTGCGGGCGTGATTTTCCCGCCATCGTCAGTGTGAGCGAGATATTGCCGCGGGTTGGTTCCGTTATCCATCGCGCACAAGTCTGGCCGGACGTGAAACGCGTGCTCGATGCGGCCAATGGTAAACGGGAAAGCGCCGCCGCCATGCGCGAACGCGACGCGAAGCTTCGGGAACCGCTCGAAGACGCCGCCGAAGATCATCGAACAAATTGCGAGCGACGTCTCGGCCGGCATCCCGACGAGCCACGGCAGCCAATACTTTGGCATGCGCTCCTTGCCGAGCATGTCCCACGGATGCACGAAAAGGGCCGCGCCGAGGTGCTCCGCCGCGCTCCAGACGGGTTGGAGTGACGCGTTATCGAGGTTTAGACTGTCGATGCGGCCGGAGTGCGGGTTCGCGTCGACATGGGTGCCGATCTGGGCGCCGCGCAGGCCCAGGTCGCGCACGCAGCGCTCCAATTCGTTCGCCGCCAGATCGGAATCTTGCATTGGAATCGTGGCCAGACCCGCGAATCGCGCCGGATCCGCGCGAACCACTTCAGCGATGTGGTCGTTCAAACGGCGCGCGAGATCGAGCCCATCGGCCGGCTTTGCCCAATAGCTGAACATCACCGGCACGGTGGAAAGCACCTGCATGGAAATGCCGACGCCGTCCATCTCCTCGATGCGGCGCGCCGGATCCCAAACGTTATCGGTGATCTCGCGAAAAACGCGCTCGCCGATCATCATCCGGGCGCAGCACGGCTTGTAGTGGTCGAGCCGAACGAAGCCTGGGTAGCCGTATTTCGCGTCGAGGTTGGGCCAATCGCGCGGGAGGATGTGGGTGTGCAGGTCGATCTTCATTGGGTGACGGGGGTGGATCGAGCGCTCCGCCGCTCGATGCTAATAATGCCGGCGAAGCCGAGTAACCTTAACATCGCCCGACGGAGCGGCCGATCCACCCTCAGAACGGCTTCGTCGGCCCGGGCTGTTCGACTTTCGTGCCGCAGTTTTTGCACGTTCGGCGTTCGTCGTCGTTCCAAAAATCGAGCATGGCCTGGCTGAAGTGCTGGACGATATCGCCGCAGTCGAAATCGATGTCTTCCACCAGCGCTCCATAATTTTCGCAATAGAAAATGACGTGTTCTCTCTCTCCCGGCGGCCGGCGGCGCTCGACCACGACTCCCAGCGTGTCCGGCGGGCGGACCGGAGCGTGGGGGACATTGGGCGGGATGAAGAACGTTTCGCCCTCACGGACGAGATGATCCACGATTTGGCCGCCTTCGCGGACGCGGACTTTGATGTCGCCCTTCAGTTGGTAAAAATATTCCTCCGAATCGACGAGGTGAAAATCGTTCCGCGCGTTTGGACCCTTGATCACCATGACGAAAAAGTCGCGCCCGTCGTAGAGATACCGGTTGCTGACCGGCGGCTTGAAGAGGTGGCTGTTTTCCTCGATCCAGTTGTGCAGATTAACCGGCGGCTGCACCGCGGGGGCGGCGGGGCTTTCCGCGGCGGGTGATGGAGGCTCAGCAAGATTAGCCATGACCGAGGCTATTTCCTTCCGTGCGCAGCGTCAAACGTGGTCTTCAAGGGCGGACGCGGAAACGTGCCGCGCGAAGCCGAATTGCCGCGGCCGGGCTAGAATCTCAGGGTAAGCTGGGTGGCAAAAAGGTGCTCGCCTTTTTGGGCGGAGTCTTGATGGCTGAAGCTGTATTGGATTTTCCCCTGGAGGTAATTCGTGAAGCGATAGCCGAGGACGGTGTCGATGCGTCCGATGTCGTTGCCCCACTTCGCGCGGCGCTCCTCATTGGGGATCGTGCCGAAGAGCTGCTGGTTCCAACGGAGCGCTCCGAAGAGTTGCGGAGTGATTTTGTACTTCGCCTCGAGGTAATAGGCGAAGGTGTCGGTATCGCCGATGCGGGGCACTTCGAAGCGCGCCTGGTAAAGCTCTGCCCAAATTTGCAGGTGATGCCAGGCGAAGGAGATATCCTGGGCCAGGACAAGCTGGCGGTAGTCGGCGATGCCGCGACCGGGAGGCAGCGTAGGCGAGGCCTCGGAGAGCAGATAGGGACCGGCGCTGGCGGAGAAACCAAGATTCCACATTTCGTTGGGACGGAAGCCGGCGCGGCCACTGAAGGTCGGGTGCTCGAAGCCAACCTGGGTGACACTCCATGACTCCGGCCGCGAGGCGAGGGCCGCGTTCTTCATTTCGGCGGCGTAGTCAAATCTGCCGAGGGAACCGGAAACCGCGGCGCCGCTGGCGTAGCTCGGGCCCCAGATGATGGGATTGCGCAAGTATTTGTCGGAATAATCGCCGCTATCGTACTCGCCGACATGACCCCAATACAAAAGTTCATCCGCGTCTTCCGGTGCGGAGCTGTCCCAGATGCCGGTGAGATTCTCGTAGGGCAACGGCGCATTGATGAACGGATTTTGCCAGGTGTCATGCCGCGACACCCAGTTGCCGACGACGGTTGCGAACTGTCCGATCTGCAATTTGAGGCTTCTTGCCGGACTGTAGCGCAGGAAATACTCATCCAGCCGCACCTCTGGACCGCCGTCAGCCGGATCGAATCCCCGATCGAAACGTGTTTGCGCGAAGATGTAGAGCTTCGAACCAATCTGGGCATCGAGGAACAAGGTTAACCGCGGATTCAGGAGAAAATCGCGTTCGGTGAAGATGAGGGCGGGGGCCGGTTGATCGATGAAATAGGTTTCGAGATCGACGAGTCCGCTCAACTGGAGATGAAACCGGTGATCCGGATCGCTCAGGGAAAGTGCATCGTGAACTTTTTTGAAAAAGTCTGCTCGCGCGGGTGAGCCTAGGCTCAGGATCAGCGAAAGAACCAGGGCCGACCACCGGGAGAGGGGAACGAGAATGGAAGAGCTAGGCGGCATGGAGAAGTTTCCCGATTGTCTGGCGCAAATCGGCCAGTGTGACGGGCTTGCCGAGGACGACATCGACTGCCGCCGGTTGAGAGCCGGTAACCTCGATCAGAGCGCCAAAGCCGGTGAGCATGATCACCGGGATGTCTTGATTCACCTGTCGGATGAAGCGCGCGGTCTGATCGCCGCTCATCTCCGGCATGACGCGGTCGAGAACAACAAGGTCGAAGTGATTCCGGCGAAATTTCTCGAGGGCCTCGCGACCGCTCGCCGCTGTCGCCACCACGTGTCCATCACAGCGCAAGTAGGCGGAAACCACTTCAAGAACACTCGGTTCATCGTCCACCACGAGGACCTTGAGCGATGACGCCGGGCCTGCTTGAGCAGAGATTGCCGCGGCTGGAACGGAGGAACTCTCGGCCAATGGGATGCGGATGGTGAAAGTAGTTCCCTGGCCGGCGGCGGATTCAATTTCCAATCTACCTCGATGCCGCTCGACGATGCCGTGAACCATGGAAAGCCCGAGGCCGGTGCCAAGCTCGCCCTTCGTGGAAAAAAACGGTTCGAGGCAACGCTGGCGCACACTTTCGCTCATACCAGTCCCCCGATCGCGCACGTGAATGACCGCATCGTCACCTTCGATCGAGATTTCGAGCGCAATGCGACCGCCTTCGGGCATCGCGTCGACGGCATTGAAAATCAGATTAGTCAGCACCTCACGGAGCGCGGATTCTTCGCCCGCCACGAAGGGGGATGCCTTAAGTTCCACCGCGACTTCAACGGTCAGTCCCCTGGCCTGAGTTTGGGCCCGCCATTTGGGTTCGGTAAGTGAAACAGCTTGTTGAACGATTTTGGCCAAATCGACGATGGGAAATTCCTCATCTGTGTCGGCGGGGCGATAAAATTCACGCAAGCGGCTGACAACGCTGGCCGCATCCTTGGCCGAGGTGCGCAGCATTTCGAGACAACGGCGCGTCTCGGCCTTGTCCTCCAGCAGGGCGTCGTTTTCCAGGAGTAACTCGGTGAATCCGAGAATCGGGGTGAGCGTGTTATTGAAGTCGTGCGCGATGCCGCTGGCCATCTGGCCGATGGCGCTGAGCCGCTCCTGCTGAATGACCTGCTGTTGGGTGGCTTTTAATTCGCTCAGTGCTTTGGCCAGCTCGCGATTGGTCTCGCGCAAATCCGTCTCGGCTTGCTTCCGCCTGGTCAGGTTTTCGACCGAGCCGGCCACAATTTTTTCGACCGGTTTGGAAAGCCTTTTGGCGATGAACAGACTGGCGACAAAACCGCAGGAAAGAACGAAAAGACCGAAAGCAATAATCTTCCAGCGAAGGGCCTGTTCCTCCCGGATCGACACCGCCAAAGGGTAGAGGCAGACCTGGTAAGCGGGAGTGAATTTGGTGCCCGGGTCGAGCGCTTTGTAATAGACAAGATGGGGTCCGCTTTCCAGATCGGCCAGGAAGTGGCCGGCGGCCTGTTCCCTTGATCCCAGCGCGACGCGTTCCGCCACGGTTCGCCGATCCGCGGCGCCTAGATTCTCGATGTAAAAACGGGGGCTAAGCCAGATGCCGCTCTTAATGGAGGCGCGGTCGATTTCAGAATCCTGCAGATGACCGATGGGGAAGCCGACCACCAGTGTGCCGAGGTTTTTGCCGTTCCGATCGCGAATTCTGGTGAGAACGACCTCGCGCAAAGCGCTGGGCTGATTTCCGCGCGCCAGGGCGATGTACCCGACCGCTTGTTCCTCATCCTCTCGCAGCACTTTGCCCATGGTGGACAACGCCTCGTGAAGGGATGGCTGGCCGGTCAGCCCGGCTGGATAATTTGCGGGGGGCAGGACGCCACCATCGGCATCGAGGAAACGAAAAAACGACGCACGTCCGAGATCGGGCGTTGAGTCGCCAGGCGAAGCGCCGGTGCGATCAACCACTTCTCCAAACTCCGTGACGGCGTTCCGGTAGACGTCGTCGACATCTCGCTCCTCCAGCGCCGCGCGGAGCCGGACGCTGTGCGCAAGTGCGCGACATTTCTCAGTGATCGCTTCTGAGCGGGCTTCCTGAATCTTGAGAAAGGATTGGACCTGATTCTGGAATTGCGCGTCGAGCGCCCGTTGATGATTCGTGCGGCGATTTTTCTCGGCCAGGTAAACCGTCGCGGTAGTCACGGCCAGGACGACGAGCATCATCGCCAGGAGCAACTTCGCCCGGAAGCTCAGCGCTCCGGTAAAATTATAATTGAAGGTAATGGGCTTGGTTATTTGGCTGGAAAGTCGACCTGCAAAGTCATGCCGGCTTTCAACTCCACCGGACGCTCGCGGACGTCGTCCCCAGCCACCCAAGCTTTGAGCATGTAGTTCCCGGCCGGGAGATGCTCCAGACGATAGCGGCCCGCTGTGTCTGTTTTCTTAAAATAGGGGGTCTCCAGGACGAGGATGGTGCCGCGCATTCTCTCGTGAATTTCACAATGAATCGTGACCGCCCCCGGCTTATCGAAGACGACCGTGGTCGGTTTTTCGTCTTTGCGGTAACGGCCCAAATCGAACCGTTTGGTTTTCGAATAGGAAAAGACGTTATGGTAGGTGTCGTCCATGTTCGGGAAATCGACCGCCGCGCCGACCAGGATCGGCAGGAGATCGGGCGCAAAGGCGATATTCTTTTGGGCAATCTGAGCTGGCGCCTTGGAATTCTGGTTCGGCTGGACAGGAAAATCGCCCTGCAGGTAAACGACCGCCGCAGGCGGGTTCGTTGGAGCCAGCGGAATGTCGCTCTCCGCCGCATAACGCTGATTGACGCCGCGATCGAAAGACGGTTTGGGGAGCTGGACAGTACCTTCAATCACTGCCTGACCCTGGACAGATTCAGCAGCGAGACCGACGGCGAATAGGAGGAGAGAATATCCGTAGCGCACAGATATTCTCTATAAGCGAGAAGGGTGCCAGTTTGAGCCCGTTTGTCCGGCCACCGAGCGTGGTCGCCGGCGTCTCCCTACACTATTCGGTGCGCAGCGCCGCCATCGGGCTGATGCGGGTGGCGCGACGGGCTGGAAGCCAGGTGGCGACCAGGGCGGCGGCCGCGAGCAGCGCCGGTGCGACGGTGAAGGCGACCGGATCGAGCGCGCCGACTTCGTAGAGCATTCCGCTGAGGATTTTTCCCGTGCCGGCGGCCAGGAGCAACCCCAAGGCAAGACCGCAAACCAGCATGACCGAGCCTTCGCGCAAAAACATCCGCAGGACCGCGCCTCGTTGCGCGCCCAGCGCCATCCGAATGCCAATTTCCCGCGTGCGGCGCGCCACGGAATAGGCCTTCACGCCGTAAAGGCCGACGACAGCGAGACCAAGCGCGAGAGCCCCGAAGACAGAGAACATCGCCGCGCCCGCGCGCACGATCCAGAGTTGAAAGTTGCTGTCGAGATGTTGCGCGAAAGTCTTGAGCGAAAGGATCGGGAGCGCCGCATCGACCTCGCGGACGGTACGCCGCAACAAATCCGCCGTCCCGGTTTCGCTGCCCGGCGCGAGGGCTCGAAACCGGACGAAAAAGGAAATATTGCTTTGAAAGCCCCGTCCAAACGGGACGTAGATGGCGCCGTTCGGTTCGCTTTCGAAAAGTCCGTTGCGTGTCGCGGGAACGATGCCAACGATCTCGATCGTCTCGCCGGGTTTGATTTGATCACTGAGATCTTCGGTCATTCCCACCCGGGAATCGCTGCCTTTCGCGGTAGGCGCGTTATCGCCGGCGAACTGAATTCGTTGCCCGAGCGCATCGCCATCGGGCCAAAGTTTTTTCGCCAGGGTCTCGTCAACAATCGCTACGGCCACACCGCCGGATTGTGTCGCCTCAGCTTCATTAAAAGCGCGGCCGCGCACAATCGGCAGTCCCACCGTCGTAAAGTAATCCGAGCCGACGCTGTTCCAGGCTGCGTTGAAAGCCAACCCTTCCGCGGCCGTCGCCGGCTTCGCATCGGGCGCCGGCTGCAAACCAGCCCGCTGCACGTTCTTGCTCAGCGAGATCATCCCAAAGGGAATCGTAGCGGAAACGCTCGTGCGCTCGACTCCGGGCAACGCGGCCAGCCGCTCGTTCAGGCTGCGGTAAAGGTCCTGGGCGCGTTTCGGTTCGTAACCGGCGAGGCTGGCGTCGGTTTCGATGAGGAAACTCGCGCCCGGTTGCAGGCCGGTGTTGACTGAAGCGGCTTTGCCTGCGCCGCGAATGAACAGCGCCGCGGCGGTGAGCAGGGCGAGGGAGAACGCGATTTGCACGACCACCAGCGGATTGCGCGGCAGGAATTTCCAGCGGCGCCGGAAGACATCTTCTCCTGCTTGTTCCTTTAGGTCGGCCACCACCGCGCTCCGCGAAAGCTTGAGGGCGGGCCCGAGCGCAAAACCAAGGGTGCCGAGAACGCAAAAACCGAAGGTCGCGGCCAGAATGGCGGGGTTTGGCCCAGTCAGCCAAATGATGTCGAGCGGCAGCATTTTTCCCAAAGACGTCACGAGCAGATCCGACGACCAGAGGCCCAGCACGAGTCCGAAGGCGCCGCCGAGCAGCGCGAGCACCAGGCCTTCGGTGAGAAGCTGGCGGACGATCCGGCCGCGGTTGCCGCCGAGCGCGAGACGAATGGCAATTTCCTTGCGGCGAGCTGTCCCGCGCGCGAGCAGCATGTTCGCGAGATTAAGACACGCCACCAGCAGCACCACGATGGCCATGCCGAGAAGCAACGGCCCGATTTTCGATATTCCGCCTTCACCGGTGGGGCTGGTGCTGGTGGAAAAGCGCGAGATCGGGGTCGTCTGGAATGTTTGATCTTTCTGCTCGACTGGGAAGGCTGTCTCCAAATTGGCGGCCAGGCCCTTCAACGAAGGCTCCGCCGTAGCGGCGGACAGGCCCGGCTTGAGCCGGCCCACCACGAGCAACTGCTTCCCCGCGCGATCGCCCAGCTTCGTGACGTTCTCGCTCGCGAAGTCATTCGCCACCTGGTCGTAAACTCCGAGAGGGAGCCATACTTCAGGTGAGATAATCTGCATCAGGCCGGTGAACCCCCGGGGCGCGATCCCGACGATCGTGAACGGGTGGCCGTTGACGAGCAATTGCGAGCCGAGCAATGCCGGATCGAGCGAATGTTTGGCCCAGTAGGAGTAGCTGACAATTGCGACGGGAGCGGCGCGACCGGGAGTTTCCTCTTCCGGTGAAAATGCGCGGCCCCGCGCGAGCGGAACGCCGAGGACGGAGAAATAATTCGCGGTCACGGTGGCGGCGAAGGCCCGCCGTGTGTCGCCTTTTTGCCCAAGGCCGACCATGGCCAGGTTATAGGCCATCACTTCGGTGAAGACGCTGTTCTGCTCGCGGATGTCGCGATAGGTGGGATAAGAAAAACCGCGATAGGTCTTGGGGTTCTTTTTGTCCTGCGAAAAAACCTGGACGACTTCGTGGGGCCGCGCATAGCCGGGCGGCGCGAACAACATCGTGTGGACGAGACTGAACACCGCGGTGTTCGCGCCGATGCCGAGCGCGAGAACGATCACAGCTGCGATGGTGAATCCCGGCGCTTTCCAAAGCTGCCGAACCGCGAATTTAAGATCCTGGATCATATGAGGTGAGATGCCGGCGGTCCGTCAGTTGGATTCAGAAATCGAAGCGTCGCTGCGGTTTGTTCAGGAATGGCGCCATTCCAATTCGGAGGGACGGGCTTCTGCACGTCCCATTCTTCGAACGACGTTGGATCCAGTCAGGGACGTGCAGAAGCAACGTCCCTCCGAGTTTGGAACGGTTGCTGCACCAAGCTCAGCGTCCCTGCGCGCGAAGAGTCACGTCACGCGGCCAGGACCGGCGTGGGATCGTGCGGCGAGGGAGTGCCGTTGAACTTCGTGTAAAGGAATTTGGTCGCGGGTGCGTTTTCATGGGCGATTCCGATCGCCTCCTTCAGGCCGGCCTCGCGCAATTTTGTAAGCGATTGCTCGAGCAAGCGCGTGCCAAAGCCGCGGTTGCGATATTCCATCGAGACGCACGGGCCGGGTGAGAGATGGATTTCCGCCTCGGGGAGTTGCGAAATGATCGCCGCGCCGATGATTCGCACGCCGTGCCTTAAGGCAAGGCAAGTGCTCGTGGGCGAGGTGAAGGCGCGCTCGAGCCAGGGCTCGATCGTCTCCATGACTTCCTGGGTCGAGGGATTCCAGGCGGGATCGAGGACGAACGAGCTGGCAATGATTTTGCGCAGCTCTGCTTCGTCTTCCGCGGTGGCCGGTCCGATCTCGTAGCCTTCGGGGAGCTGGGCGTCGAATTGCGGCAGCCGGGTCAGGTCCCAGCGAAATTGGATCCAATTGGTCAAGCTCATACAGGTCGACGGATAGTATCGTGCGCGGGGCAGGGGCCGCAACAACTGAACGTTCGATGAACTCGGCGGCCAGGAGGGATCATCGAAATTTTACTGGAGGGATGGGCGCTGTCCCGTCCCGCCGTTCGTTTGGACGCCACAGCGGGCGTCCCTCCGGAAGACGTCGCTTAGGCGGCGTGCGAATTCCCAAGGCAAACTAAATCGCCTGGACCGCTTTCAGCGTTTCGTTAAACGAACTGTAAAGCTCGCGATATTGCGCAACACCGCGCCGCAGCACCGGCTTGAAATTTGCCAGGTCCGCGATGTTGATGATTTGATCGACGCTCTGGACGAAGGCGCTCATCGCGTCATTCGTGGCGAAGCGGTGACTCAGGAGCACGACGAAATGCTCGCGCCGCTCGGCGCCGGGACGTTTGATCAACTCGCGCAGGATTGGATTGTTCTCCGGGGTCGATCCTTTGAAGTTTTCGTAAACGACCACGACGTTGTAGCTGTAAGTCTTGAGCTTCAGGACGACATCCTCCTCGAACAGGCCGAGATGCACCTTGTAGGTCATGTCGATCAACTGCGGCACAACCATTTTCTGATATTGCTGGTGATCGACGCAGACGAGCGCGGTGTTATCGCCGAGATCGAAAAAAGACGGATCTTGTGTTTCCATGGCCTTAGCGGAATGCGTTTGCCGGAACGTCGAGACGCAGTCCCGAATCCAAATCGCTGTCGACGCCGCGGGTCTTTTGGATGATGTCGATGCCGCGGGTCACCTTGCCCTTGCGCGACGCGAACAGTTTCGCGGTTTCTTCCGTGATGAGATCGCTCTCGTAGGCGTTCAGGATTGATTGGTCGAAGGTCATCCAGCCGAAAGGCGAACTCGCCTCGATGATTTCGTAGAAGCTGCGGTGCTCGCCTTCGCCGATCGCAATGGTTTCTCTGGTGCGCAGATTGTGCCCCAGAATTTCCGTGAGCAACTGCCGGCCCCCATTAACTTTCGGCGCCAGCCTTTGGCTGACGATATAACGCAAGGTATCGGCCAGGCGGATGCGGAGCTGTTGTTCTTCTCCCAGGGAAAAAAGACCGAGGATACGGTTGATGGATTGACCGGCATCGACCGTGTGAAGCGTGCTCAGCACGAGGTGGCCTGTTTCCGCCGCCATCAGCGCGACTTCCACCGTCGCGCGGTCGCGCATCTCGCCGACCAGGATCACTTTTGGGGCCTGACGCAGAGCGGCGCGCAAGCCGTTGGGATAGTTGTTAAAATCGTGCCCCAGCTCGCGTTGATTGAAGGTGGCCTTGAGCGTCGGATGCACGAACTCAATCGGATCTTCCAGGGTGACAATGTGAACCGCCTGCTTGGCGTTGATCTCATTGAGCAAGGCGGCCAGCGTCGTGGTCTTGCCGCTGCCGGTCGCGCCCGTGACCAGGACCAGGCCGGTTTTTTCCTTGGCAATCTCTTCAAAGATCGTGGGCAATCCCAGGCTCGTGACCGTGGGAATTTCGCCTTGCAGCTTTCGGAGCACGATCGAGAAATGTCCCTGCTGCCGGAAAATATTTACGCGGAAACGCGCTTCGTCGCTGAGCGAATAACTGCAATCGCAGGAGCCGCCGGTCAGATAATCGTAAATAAGACGACGGTTTCCCTGCATCAAGGTGAGCGCAATTTGCTCGGTCTGATACGGAGTCAGCGCGTCGATGGGCGGATCGACGAAGACCGGCTTCAGTTCGCCGTAATCCTCCACCTGCATCGGGTGGCCGACGGAGAAATTGAGGTCGGAGATGCCGTCATAGGTCTTGAGCATCGCGGACAAAATCCTGTCGAGATCGGGAATTCTCATCGCTTCTGGGTCTTATTCATCCATGCCATCGGCCGGCGGGTCTTTCAGGAACGTCCGGAATTTTTTCCGGTCGACGGCCTTGTCGTATGCTTCCTCGGGTGAAATCCGGCTGTGCCGCAAGTGGTCCATGATCGCGTCGTCCAGCGGTTGATTTCCCTTCTTCTTGCCCACCTGGATCATGCCGGGAATCTGGTGGGTTTTGCCTTCGCGAACCAGGTTCGCGATCGCCATATCGACGACGAGAATTTCCAGCGCAGCGACTCGCCCCGGCGTGTCGATCCGTTTAAAGAGGTTCTGCGCGATCACGCCCTTGAGCGATTCCGCGAGGGTGGCCCGGATCTGGTTTTGTTGATTGGTCGGAAAAACGTCGATGATACGATCGACGGCTTTCGACGCACTCGAGGTATGGAGCGTTCCAAAAACCAAATGTCCGGTCGCCGCGGCAGTCAGCGCCAGCTCGATCGTCTCGAGATCGCGCATTTCACCGACCAGAAGAACGTCCGGATCTTCGCGGAGAGCGCCGCGCAGGGCCGCGGCGAAAGAGCGGGTGTGCACGCCTACTTCCCGGTGCTGGACCAGGCAGTTTTGGCTGCGGTGCACGAATTCGATCGGGTCCTCGACCGTGATGATGTGATCGTGCCGCTGCATGTTCGCGTAATCCATCATCGCCGCCAGAGTGGTCGATTTGCCGGAACCGGTCGGGCCGGTGACCAGGACCAACCCCTTCTTCAGCATCGCAAATTTTTTCAGGACCGGCGGCAGATTCAGATCGTCGACGGTCAGAATCGTTGAAGGAATCAAACGGAAAACGGCGGAGATGCCGTATTTTTGCTGAAAGAAATTCGCGCGATAACGGGCCATGCCCGGCACTTCGTAGCCAAAATCGATGTCGGAAGTTTCCTCGAAGATCTTGATCTTACCTTCCGGCGCGATTTCGTAGACCATCGCTTTCAGCTCGTCGTTGCGCAGCGGCGGGTAATCCACGCGCACCAGGTCGCCGTTTATCCGCAGCATCGGCGGGTTATTGGTGGAGAGATGAAGGTCCGAGGCCTTCTGCTCTCCCATCAGCTTGAAAAATGAGTCAATGCGGGCCATGAGAGCGATCCCTGATATAGCTAAATCAGTGCCACCCGCGGGGGATTCACCGGGCGGATTTCCCGCGGGAATTTAGGGTGCTCGGGGGGGAGCATGGCGTTCAGGGGGTCGAATCAGGGAGTAGAATCTCGGGCCGAGTCGAGCGTGGACCGGACCTGCTCGAGCAATTTTTCGCGGGTGTACGGCTTTGGGATGAATCCGCGCAGGCCTTGGGCCAGCATGTTGCCCAGTTTGCTTTGCTCGGCAAACCCGCTGCTCAGAACCACCGCGACGTCCGGGTTCAGGGCCCGGAGCTCGTCAAAAACCGCGTCGCCGTCCATGACCGGGAGGAAAAAATCGAGGATCACCAGACCGATTTGCTTGCTGATTTGCTGGTAAATTCTGAGCGCTTCGAACCCGTCGCGCGCGAGGATGACTTGATAGCCTTCGTCGGTCAGCATCGCGGAAGCCAGCTCGGCAATTTCGAGTTCGTCGTCCACCAGCAGAATCAGCTCGCGATTCCCCTTCGCATTCAAGACCTTGATGTCCGCCGGGATCGAACTGGTCTTCGGCTCGGGCACGGGCGCCGGGCTTTCCGCGGCGGGGGATTTTGCCTTGGCCGGCGTTTTCTCCGGTGCCGCCTTTGCCTTCTTCTGCGCCGGGGCCGGATCGGAGGGCGGAGGAACGATGGTAAACTCCGGTGGCCGCGACGGGTCCGGCTTTGCCTTCGTCTTCGGCGCGGTTCCCTCGAGGATCCGTGACGTGATCCGATCGAAAAGAGATTGCGCGGTCTTCGAGGCAAGCTCCACTCGTTCCGCGAGCATCTCGATGTAGTTGTATTCGCCCTTGTGCTGGCGCGCCAGATCGGCGTAACGCGAGATCTGCTGAAGCATCGTGTTTAGCTCGGTCGAAGTGGCAGCGATCCACTTCAAGTCTTCATGATCGAGCATAGGGGTTTTAGGTCCGATCGCGATCGTTCAAGCAAGCCCAAAAAACACAACCTAAGACGGCAAAGACAGCGATGGCGAACGAACCAATGGTGAGCATCAGGGAAGAAACTAGATTCAGCACGGTTCATGCCTTGTGGAAGCGCGCGCGTCAACCCGAATCCGCCTTGATCTTCGCCGTCGCGCCGAAAAAATCCTGAAGCACGCGCCGGTACGTTCGGCGCTTCATCGGCGGCAGCCACGCGAGATTGAACTCATCCGGCCGAATCCAACGCGACGAACGGAATTCCGCGTTCGAACCGGCGACGTTCAACAGCCTTTTAGGCCCTCGCAAACGCAGCAGAAAGTAATGATGGGCCTGCCCGTGAAACCCTTTTTTTGTCATGCCGGCTGGAAACCGATACCGGTACGGCCCCCGCACCCGGCCGATGCTGTAGGCGTTTCGCGGCAGGGAAATTTCCTCGAGCACCTCTCGCCTTAACGCGCCGACGGGTGTCTCGCCGGGTTCCATTCCGCCCTGGGGAAACTGCCAGGCTCCGGGTCTGTCCGCCCGTTCGCAAATCAGAATGCGCCCGGAACGATCCTGCAAAATGGCCGCGACCCCTGGACGATAACGCATCGACGGAGTCTAACACGGAAAGGTATTCCGCCGGCTTGCCGGGATAGCGGCGGCCGGTCGGGCGGTCTACCATGGGAGATGCCTGATAGTTTTCGAAACGGCGTTTACGCGGGGCTGCTCGTGGCTGTCATCGCTGGAATTTGGCTGGCCACACTATGGAGATCGGAGCGGCAGGTTCGATTGCACTCGGAGCACCTTCTCTCCCAGGTCGAGAAGAAGAATTGGCGAGCCGTCGGCGACTTTATTGGAGAGGATTATCAGGATCGCTGGGGAAATGATCGCAGCCGGGCTCTCGCCCGGGTCCGCCAGGTGTTCAGCCACCTCCCAAAACCGCGGATTGAAGCGAGCGGTGCGCACGTGCGGATCGAGAATCGTCAGGGCTACTGGCAGGCGAAAATAACGGTCGGCGGCGGCCCGGGTGAATTCACCACCCTGATCGAAGAACGGGTAAATTCCCTGCCGGCGCCGTTCGAGCTGGAGTGGCGGCGTAGATCGAGCAAGCCGTGGGATTGGAAACTCGTTTGCGTCCGAAATCCCTCCCTGGAGATACCTGACCGCGGCCTGTAGCTGCCGCCCGCGGGAAGACGCCGCCTATTTCCCCAGCGCGTTGCGCAACTCGGTTTTAGCGGACTCCACGTCGCGCGGGGCGGCGTGGCAAAGCAATAAAGCCCGCAACTTGTCCCCCTGATAGTACCGCACCACGAACTTCTTCTTCGCGTAGGCGCCTTTGAGAGTCACGCGGGTCGGTTGCAAGCTGAAGTCACCGACGAAGTCCATTTTTAGATCTAACATCTCCGTCCAAAAATAGGGGACTTGCTCGTAACGTATTCGCTTCTTGCCCGTCATGTTTGCCCCGGCCACCAAGCCTTGCTCCCGTGCGTTTTCCCAGTGCGTCTGACGGCGGACACCTCCCATGATCCGGTCGGGATAAAAGGCCAGGTCGCCGATGGCGTAGATTCCTTTTTCTTCCGTCTCGAGATATTCGCTCACCGGCGATCCATGCGGTCCGGAGAGCGGAGTGTTTCGCACCAGTTCGAGGTTCGGCTCCGCGCCGCAGGCCACGACCGCCACTCCGGCGGGGATGCGATTGCCACTTTTCGTCTGAATATTGCGCAGGATCGTTTTGCCTTCGAAACCGTTCAGGCTCTCGCCCAGGAGGAGACTGACCCCGTGCTTCTCGAAATAGGCGGTCAGCCACGCGCCCGTTTCCGGATCGAGATACCGGTTCAATAAGTAGGCGTTGCGATGCATGATGCTGACCTTGAATTTCAGCTGCCGCAGACTGGCTGCCGCCTCGCAAGCCAGCAATCCGCCCCCCACGATGACGATCGTTTTCTCCAGCTGCGCCATCTCGCGCAAGGCCAGCGCGTCGCGAATGGTCCTTAGATAGATGACATTGCCCAAACCCACTCCCGCCACGGGCGGACGGACGGGACGGCTCCCCATCGCCAGGCATGCCTTGTTAAACTCAATTGTCTCGCCATTCCCGAGGACCGCGAGCCGCCGATCGATATTCACCTGCGTGACCATCGCAGCCAAACGCGTCTCAATTTTGTGCGTATCGTACCAGCGCGGGTCGAGATGCGGCAGTTTCTTCAGCGGTGGTGTTTTGTCCCGGAGAAAGCTCTTCGAGAGCATCCAGCGCTTATAGGGATGGTAGGTTTCCGCGCCCACCAGGGTGACGCTGCCCCGTTTGTCGTATTTCCGGATGCTTTCGCACGCGCTCCCGCCGCCGATGCCGCTGCCGATGATGAGATAGTCGCGTTGTATCATGTGAAACGCGGACGATAGAGAATCCGCCGGGCTGCTGGCGAGGTAAAAATACCCCTAATTCCGGCCTCCTCTCGTAATCGTGCTCGTGCTCGTGATCGAACGGAGAGGCGATCGATTACGATGACGAGCACGAGCACGAGCAAACATTATCCCAGGACCGCGCGGCAGATGGCGATCGAGGCAATGACGGCGGTGGTATCCGCGATCAAACCTGCGATCACGGCATGGCGCGTTTGGCGAATAGCGACGGCGCCGAAGTAAACCGCTAGGACGTAGAAGGTCGTTTCCGTGCTGCCATAAATGGTCGCCGCCATCTGGCTGATCAAATTGTCGGGCCCGATGCGATTGATCAGCTCGACAAAAATGCCCTGGGTGGCGCTGCCACTCAACGGACGCATCAGGACCATGGGGAGGAGATCGGCCGGGAACCCGATCCAGGCCAGGGCCGGTCCCAGCACCCTCGTCATCGCGTCGATCACGCCCGCGTGCCGGAGCATGCTGATGGAAACCAGCATGGCCACCAGGAATGGAATGATGCGTTGCGCCACGGCGAAGGCCTCGCGCGCGCCCTCTACGAATTGTTCGTACACCTTCACTCCACGCAGCGCGGCGTAGAGTGGAAAGAACGAGAGCAGGAAGGGAACAGCCAGGATGGAAATCGCGAACAACGAACGAATGACCGGGCCCTTGTCGCCTAGTTCGGGGGGAGAAGCGGGCAGGGTTAGCCCAAAGATGCTCCCGGCTGCGCTCGCGGCGGCCGGAAATGCCAGCATCATAAACATCGCGGCGAAACAGAGGCCGAAGACGCAGAGCAAACATTTCCCAAAAAAGGTCACGGGCGGCGGATCGATCTTTTCCACTTCCACCGGAGTCGCCACCTGGCTCGCCGTTGTTTCGTCTCGCTCGCGATCGGATGAAGTCGCTCCTGACGGAGGCGCCAGGCGAAACATTGGGAGTTTCTCCAAAATTTTCGCGGAGAGAACCCCACAGCTGAGCGCGCAGCAGGTGGCGAGAAAAGCCGTGGGAACGATTGCCGTCGGATTCTTCGAACCCGCAATGGCGAGCAAACCAATCGCGGTCGTCGGGACGAGCTGAATCGACGCGGTGTTGATCGCGAGAAAGGTGCACATCGCATTCGTGGCCACGCCGGGTTGTCGGTTCAGGGTCTCGAGATCGGCCATCGCGCGGAGGCCGAGCGGCGTGGCGGCGTTGCCGAGGCCGAGCATGTTCGCGGCGATGTTCATCACCATCGAGCCCATGGCGGGATGATCTGGCGGCACATCGGGGAAAAGCCTCCGCATGACCGGGGCCAGCGCGCGGGCGATGAGTTTGACCAGACCCGCGCGTTCGGCCAAACGCATGATCCCGAGCCAGATCGCCATGATACCGACTAATGGCAGCGCGATCTTCATCACGGCCATTTCCGCTGTCTCGAATGCGCCCTTGGTCAGGGCAGGCAGCGTCCCGGAAAACCCGCCGACGATGACCGCGATGAGCAGGAACGCGAGCCAGATGTAATTCAGCACGGCGGTTATTATATGCAGCGGCACTCGCCGCGGCGAGCGCCGGTTGCTCGTCTCCCGGGATTCAGGTTAATTCAACAAACTTGCGGCATGCCGGAGCGCGGACTCGGTCTTTCCCCCGAGCATCCGGGCAATTTCTTCTGTTCGCGCCTTCCCGGCGACTTCGCTGAGGCGCGAATGCGTCCGGCCTTTTGTAACATCCTTGGTCACAACAAAATGTGTCTCGGCCGCCGCCGCGACCTGCGGCAAATGCGTGATGCAAAGGACCTGATGCTCCGAGCCGAGCGTTCTCATTTTGGCGCCGACGGCATTCGCGATTTCGCCACCAACGTTTGCGTCGATCTCATCGAAGACGAGCAGCGGGATCGCGTCCTGTGCCGCGAGCGAGGACTTGATCGCGAGCATCAGCCGGGAGATCTCCCCGCTGGAAGCGATCGCGCGCAACGGCTTCAACGGCTCGCCCGGGTTCGGAGAAAAAAGCAGTTCAATCGCATCGAAACCGGTGGCGTTGGGCTCGTCGAGCGCGGTGAGCCGCGCCTCGAATTCGGACTGTCGAAAGCCAAGGTCCCGGAGGTTGGAGCGAATGTTTTCAGAGAGCTTCGGCGCGGCTTTGGCGCGCAACTTTTGGAGGGCGCGCCCGGTCCGTTCGACTTCGGCGCGCTCTTTTTCAATCTCCTGGCTCAACCGCTCGAGTTCCTCGTCGCGCCCTTCGATTTTGCGCAGGCGCTCCTGCGCGCGTTCGCCAAACGAAATCACCTCGCCGATCGAGCCGCCGTACTTGCGTTTCAAAGTTTCGAAAAGCGAAACGCGCTCCTCGAGGGCGGCGAGCTGTTCCGGATCCAGATCGAGCTGCTCGGCATAGCCGCTGAGCGAGCGCGAGATTTCAGACAATTCGACCACGCTGGCGGCGTGCGCCTCGGCCAGCATTCCTTGCGCTGGATCGATTTTCTCCAACTCGCGCAGCAGGCGTTGCGTTTCCGCCAGTTGCGGGAGGATGGAATCATCCGCGTCCGAAAGGCGGCGGGCGATCGACCCCGCCAGCTCGACCAGGCGCTTGCTGTTGGCCGCGAGCTTGTAGCGCGACGCGATCTCTTCCTCTTCCGTGACCGATAATTTCGCGCCCGTGATTTCGTTCACCTGGTGGCGAAGCAGGTCGATTTCCCGCTCGCGGGAAGATTCCGCGGTGCTCAGCGCCGTTTGCTCCGCACGCAGCGTTTGCAGTTTGCGGTAGCGCTGTTCGAATTCCCCCAGGGTCTCTTCCGCGTGGGCGAATCCGTCGAGCAAGCCAAGTTGCCGGTCCGGGGAAAGAAGCGATTGATGGTCGTGCGGCCCGTGCAGATCGACCAGCTCGTCGCCGAGGCTCTTCAGGACCGCGAGCGTGGTCGGCGAGCCATTGATGAACTGCCGATTTGCGCCCGTCGCCGAAAAGCTGCGTTTCACGATCAACTCCCCCTGGCACGGCTCGATGCCCGCGTCGCTCAGTTGACGATTGAGCTTTTCCAGATCGGGCCCTTCGAAGACTGCTTCGACGGCGCAAACCTCGGCTCCGGTCCGAATCAACGACTTGTCGGTCCGTTCGCCCAGGAGCAATTGCAGCGCGCCGATGATGATCGATTTGCCCGCGCCCGTTTCTCCCGTGATCGCGGTGAATCCCGGCGCCAGCTGCCACTCCAGATCCTCGACCAGCGCCAGGTTCTTGATTCGCAGCAGAGTGAGAACGGCGGGCATGGAGAAGAAGTTGAGAGTTGAGAGGTGAGGGTGGAGAGATGAGAGATCGCGACCGCCACAAGTCTTGAACTCTCAACTGCCAACTCTCAACTCCGAAAATCTTCCCGGGCAGGGCCCCCAGCTTTGCCTCACCTTTCTTGGGACGGGCACTTCGCAGGGCGTGCCAATGATTGGTTGTGATTGCGAAGTCTGCCATTCAGCCGATCCGCGCGATCAGCGGCTCCGTTCCTCGATCTACGTCGAGACGCCGGAGTATGCCTGGGTGGTCGATACCGGAACGGATTTTCGCACCCAGGCTTTGCGGGAGAATATTCGCCGGCTGGACGCGGTAGTTTTCACGCACTCCCATACCGATCACATCATGGGGTTTGACGATCTGCGGCGTTACTCGCACAACCTGGGATCGATCCCGGTCTACGCCTCCGCGGAAACGATGCGCGATCTGGAGCGTGTTTATGAATTTGCTTTCAACGGTCTGAATCGATTTCCAGGGTATTTGGTGCCTGAGCCGCACGTGGTGGATGGTCCGTTTCAGCTTGGTGAAACTTTGCTCACGCCGTTGCCGGTGCCGCACGGGAATTCAACCGTTAACGGCTATCTCTTTTCGCGGAAGGGTGAAAAGCTGGTCGCGTATCTGAGCGATTGCAGCGCCGTGCCGGAAGAGATTGTGCGCGGGATTGCGGGAGTGAAAGTCCTGATCATCGATGCCTTGCGCCACAAACCGCATCCGACTCATCTGAGCGTGAGCCAGGCGTTGGGAGTCGCGTCGAAAGTGCGACCGGCGCAGACGCTATTCACCCATATTTGCCACGAGTTGCCGCAATCGAGTGAAGCGGAGCTTCCGGCCGGAGTGGGGATCGCCTACGATGGTTTGAAATTGAGCCTTTAGAGAAGCGAGACAGTGTCTCTTGGGTAGCGCACGCGTCTCGCGTGTTGGTTTCGGCGTCTCGCCGAAACGGCCTTTCGAGAAGCTCACAGTTGGTTCGAGAGCTCTCGCGTAACGAAAAGTTCGTGATCGCGAGGACGCGACCACCAGCACGCGAGACGCGTGCGCTACCCAGAGCTTCGTCCGCGCGCTTTCATCAGCGGTATCGGCGATCAGAATCAGGACCCAGTGCAGGAGCGCCTAACGAATGATGCCCCGCTCCGTCTGCTCGATAAACTCGACGATCTGATTGATCTCGGCGCTCGAGGGAAGCTCGGCCCGGATCGCGTCGATGGCCTGGCGAGTGTTGTACTTCGAGCGATAGATCAGGCGAAACGCCTCCTTGATCCACTTCACGCTTTCGGGCGGAAATCCGCTCCGCTCCAGGCCGACGAGATTGATGCCCCGTACCTTGGCCGGATTTCCATCCGCGATCATGAAGGGTGGAATGTCCTGCACGATTTTCGAACAGCCGCCCGTGATCGCATACCGGCCGATTCGGCAGAATTGGTGGACCGCCGTCAGCCCGCCCATGACCGCGTGATCGCCGACCTGGACGTGTCCGGCCAGGGTCCCGTTGTTGGAGAAAACGACCGCGTCGCCAACGTCACAATCGTGGCCGATGTGGCTGTAGGCGAGGAAATTTCCGCAATTCCCGATGCGCGTTTTGCCGGCGCCGGTCGTGCTCCGATTCACGGTGACGAATTCGCGAAACGAATTCTCGTCGCCGATTTCGAGAAAAGTCGGCTCGCCCTGGTATTTGAGATCCTGGGTCTGCTGTCCGATCGAGCAATAGGCGTAAAATTTATTCCGCGCTCCCGCCGTCATTGGCCCGCAAAGCGTGACGTGATGTTGCAGCCAGCAATCACGGCCAAGAATTACTCCCGCCGCGACGATGCAATACGGTCCGATGATCGTCCCCGCGCCGATTTCCGCCTGCCCATCCACGAGGGCGGTCGGATGGATCTGCACCTCACTCATTGATCCATCAGCCTCAACATCAACTCGCATTCGGAGACGACCGCGTCGTTGACGGCGCAGCTGCACTTCAACCGCGCCAGTTGCTTCCCGCGCGTCTTGGTCAACTCCGCGGAGATGAAAAGCGTATCGCCCGGAAAGACCGGTTTCCGGAATTTTACTTCGTCGGCGCTGACGAAATAACCGAGCCGCCCGCTGCCGCTCTTCGTCAGTTTCAACATCAGGATGCTGGCGACCTGGGCCATCGCTTCCACTTGCAGAACGCCGGGCATGACCGGATGGCCCGGGAAGTGGCCGGCGAAAAACGGTTCGTTGATGGTGACCGATTTCACGCCGATGCACTTCGTTTCTCCCTCGAATTTCAGGACGCGATCCACCATCAGGAACGGATAACGATGCGGCAATAACTCCATCACCTGGTTGATATCGAGCCCGCCTTCCCCGGCCGGAAAAGCGTGGGGCTGGGGGAGGGGCGTGGTGCGCGCGAATTCCCGCGCCAGCGCCCGCACCAGTTCGGCGTTGGCGCCATGGCCCGGTTTGACCGCGATGACATGGCCGCGAATCCGTTGTCCGAAAAGCGCGAGGTCGCCGATGATGTCGACGATTTTGTGACGGACGAATTCGTCGGGGAACCGTAATGGCTCCTTGCTCAAGATCGCTTCGCCGCGCACGACGATGGCGTTCTCGAGGCTGCCGCCTTTGATCAGGTTTTTTTCCATGAGCGGCTGGACGTCTTCGTAGTAAACAAAGGTCCGCGCCGGCGCGATCTCGCGCTCGTAAATGGCGGGGGTGATTTCCGTGGAAAGGAATTGCGTGAATTGGCCGCCGGGACCGGCCTGGGTGCATGAGATCCGGAATTTCGGATCGGGCAAAAGCACCAGGAGCGAGCCGTTTTTTGTCTCCACGTGGATCGGTTCGCGGATGTCGAAAATCCGGCGCGGCGCTTCCTGCGCGACGATCCCGGCTTTCTTGATCAGCTCGACATAAGGCCGCGCGCTCCCATCGCCGATCGGCGGTTCGTTTGCGTCCATCTCAACGATCGCGTTATCGACGCCCATCGCGGAGAGGGAAGAGAGCACGTGCTCCACGGTGTGGACGCGCATCGATCCTTCACCAATGGTGGTCGCGCGTTCGACCGTCTTCAGGTTCGCGATCGTGGCGTCGATCGTGGGCTCGTCCTGAAGATCTTTGCGCTTGAATTTGAGGCCGAAATCGACCGGCGCCGGCTGCAATTTCAGCGTGACTTTTTCACCGGTGTGCAACGATGTGCCGCTGACGCTCGCGCTCCGGGCGAGAGTCTGCTGGAGCTCGGAAGACATAAGGGGCTTAACTAACAAAGAATACGGTCGGTGACTAGGAAGCATTCAGCGGCTGTTAACCGGCGCGCGAACGCAGCCCTGCCTGCGGTAGAGTCGTTCGATGCGGCGTAACAGTTTCGTTACGTATTTTGCGGTTATTGGCTTGATTGGGCCCGGCCACATGGCGCACACTTGAGCGAGGTGTACGCTATGAAAACAAACGATCTTCTTAATACGCGCGCTCATCGATTGCGGATTCTCGTTGCGCTCGCCGCAATGGCGCTCGCGCTTCCGGCTCAAGCCACGTTTCACTTCATGCAGATCGAACAAGTGATCGGCGGGGTGAACGGCGACACCACGGCCCAAGCCGTGCAGTTGCGCATGCGCATTGCGAACCAAGTCGAGGTCGGTGGGTCGGATCTGGTCGTCTATGACGCTGCGGGAAATAATCCGATCACAATCCTCACCTTTCCCAACGACGTCAGCACGGGCACCGCGGGAAGCCGGATTCTGATCACAAGCGCCAGCTTTGCCTCATATGAGGCGACTCCGATCACATCTGACTTTACGATGACCGCTACGATCCCCGCCAGCTACCTGGCGGCCGGGCGTCTCGCGTTTCAAAATGCTGGCCTCATCTTTTGGTCGGTGAGCTGGGGCGGCGCGGGTTACACGGGGCCGAACACGGGCAGAATGGAAAATGATGCCGACGGAAACTTCGGTCCCCCGTTTGCGGGGGCGTTGCCTTCCACCTCGACTTCGGCGCTTCGATTCAACGGCGCCGCGGGCGCGATGAGCACAAACAATGCGGCGGATTACTCGGTCACGCCGGGCACAGCGACTTTCTTCAACAACGATGGCGACTCCACTACGTTGATTGGCGCGCCCTCCCCGACACCTACTCCAACGGCAACGGCCACAGCCACGGCCACGGCGACACCGACTGCGACGGCTACCGCAACACCCACGGCGACGGCTGGTGGAACACCGCCACCGCCCACCCCCACACCATCAGCCCAACCCAGCACGTTGGGGAACATCTCGACCCGTTTGCGGGTGGAGACGGGCGACAACGCGCTCATTGGAGGATTCATTGTCACCGGCACGCAAGCGAAGAGGATTATCGTGCGCGCGATCGGGCCATCCCTGCCGTTGGCTGGAGCGCTGGCCGATCCTATCCTGGAGCTGCGTAATTCTTCGGGCGGTCTCATTCTTTCCAACGACAACTGGCGCGTCGGAGGACAGGAAGCCGAGATCATTGCCACAACCATTCCGCCGAACAACGATCTTGAATCAGCCATCGTGGCGACCCTGGCGGCGAACAGCTCGGCCTATACCGCCATCATGCGGGGCGTGAGCGACGGGACGGGCATCGGAGTGGTGGAAGCGTACGATCTGGACCAAACGGTCGATTCGAAGCTGGCGAACATTTCCACGCGCGGCCTGGTCCAGACCGGGGACAACGTCTTGATCGGCGGGTTTATCGTGTTGGGGCAAAACCCGCTGCGGGTCATCGTGCGTGCGATCGGCCCGTCGTTGCCGGTGCCGGGGCCGCTGGCGGATCCGACTCTGGAACTGCGCGACGGCGATGGCGCCCTGGTCGCTTCCAATGACGATTGGAGAGACGATCCCCTGGAGGAATCCGAAATCAACGCGACTGGCATCCCGCCCACGAACGACCTGGAGTCGGCGATCGTGCGGGATTTGGTGCCTGGTCTGTACACCGTGATTGTGCGCGGCGCGAACAACACGACGGGCGTGGCGTTGGTGGAAGCGTACGGGCTGGATTAGGGAGACGTTACAGCGTTACAAGGGTTAAAAGGGTTACAGCGGTCAACGCTCCATTTGCGGACCAGGCTTCCGTCGATACCGTCCTCTTGTGCTGATGAAGCAATCTAACGCACTGGTGGCTCTTCTCCTTTTGGCCGCGCTCCCCAGCGCGACTTTGGCCGTGACGGTTTCGTTGCCGCCGCAAAAAGACAATACGCTTTATGAAGACGCGGCCGGTCAACTCAGCAACGGTCAGGGCGTTTATCTTTTCGCGGGGCTGACCCAAAGCAACGGCTTGCGCCGTGGGTTGATCGCTTTCGATCTCTCCTCAATCCCGGCCAATGCGACCATCACAGGGGCGACCCTTTCCATGTTCCTGTTCCAGTCGGGCCCCTTTCCCGGCGAGGTCAATGTGTCGTTGAGCAAAGTGTTGCGCAATTGGGGTGAGGGCGCTTCCAACGCCGGCGAGCCGGGAGGCGCCGGCATTCAGGCGGAGCCAGGCGATGCCACCTGGCTCCACACCTTCTTCAGCAGCGTCCTTTGGACCAATCCCGGGGGCGACTTTTCCGCGACGGCCAGTGCCGCGACGCCGATCACCATGGACAGTATGACCTATACGTGGAGCGGCAGCGGATTGGTCGCGGACGTGCAATCGTGGGTTTCCACACCTGCGACTAACTTTGGGTGGGTCATCCTTGGCAATGAAATAGACCCGGGAACCGCCCAGCGATTCAACAGCGGCGAAAATCCCAGTAATCCGCCCCAGCTGACTGTGACTTATCAGGTTCCCACTCTGGCGAACATCTCGACCCGCTTGCGAGTGGAAACGGGGGACAACGCGCTGATCGGCGGGTTTATTATCACCGGCACGCAATCGAAGAGGATTATCGTGCGCGCGATCGGGCCATCCCTGCCACTGGCTGGAGCGCTGGCCGATCCTATCCTCGAGCTGCGTAATTCTTCGGGCGGTCTCATTCTTTCCAACGACAACTGGCGCGTCGGGGGACAGGAAGCGGAGATCATTGCGACGACCATTCCACCGAGCAACGATTTGGAGTCAGCCATCGTGGCGACCTTGCCGGCGAACAGCTCGGCCTATACCGCCATCATGCGGGGCGTGAGTGACGGCAGCGGCATTGGAGTGGTGGAAGCGTACGATCTGGACCAAACGATCGATTCGAAGCTGGCGAACATTTCCACGCGCGGCCTGGTGCAAACAGGGGACAACGTCTTGATCGGCGGGTTGATTGTGCTGGGGCAAAGCCCGCTGCGGGTCATCGTGCGTGCGCTCGGCCCGTCGTTGCCGGTGCCCGGACCGCTGGCAGATCCGACTCTGGAACTGCGCGACGGCGATGGCGCCCTGGTCGCTTTCAATGACGATTGGAGAGACGATCCCATCGAGGAATCCGAAATCAACGCGACCGGCATCCCGCCCACGAACGACCTCGAATCCGCGATCGTGCGTAACTTGGCGCCTGGTCCGTACACCGCGATCCTGCGCGGCGCGAACAACACGACTGGCGTCGCCGTGGTCGAGGTCTACGGCTTGAATTAGGGAGTCGGTTACAGCGTTAAAACCGTTGAAGCGTTACAGCGGTCAAAGCTTAGAGCGCGAGCATTGGGGGCTGAGGAGGTTCTTGCGCGACGCGAGGTTGTTCTGTCTGAAACTTATCTTGACACTGTTCCGTGGGGATAGGCAAAATCGCGCTGCGTCAAGTCCGCTAGGAATACTCTAGCTAAGCATCCCTCGCCCTCTTCCCGCCCGGGAAACCCGCGAACCAAGGGCCCGTTCGCATAACTTGAGGTGTTGGTTATGAGTATCCCCCAGAATCTCTGGAGTTCGCTTCGGCGAGCTGCATTGGTCGATTGCAAAGCGATAACAAGTCCGTTGCGATCGGTCACAAAAACATCAAAAACTGCTCGGAACAGGTTCAGGATTCCGAGGCTGATGCCGACTGCCGCCATGTCGTTTATCATCAGCCTCGCACTACTCCTCCCGGCGGCAGCCGATACTTTTCTGGTTACGACCCTTGCTGATGCCGGCCCTGGCTCGCTCCGACAAGCGATCATGGATGCGAACGACTCAACTGCGGATGATACGATCCAAATTAGCGTCCAGGGATCTATTGTCTTGCTCACAGAACTGGAGGCCCTGCTTGGGAATATCGTCATCAACGGTCCTGGAGCGAAACTGCTGACTATTTCTCCGGACCCGGATAGCGCTTTTCAGGGCCCAATATTTAATGTCGATTCAGCCGCAGTAATATCGATAGATGGGGTGAGTCTCAAAAAGTGCCGGAACGGCGCGATCACGAACAATGGAACGCTTACCCTGGACCGGTGCGTTCTAAGTGGGAACGAGAACCTCCAGAATGGCGGAGCCATTTTGAACCTTGGAAACTTGGTGGTGAGACGAAGCACCCTTAGCGAGAATGTTGCCAAAGGCGCGCCGGGACCGAACACCGGCCCCGCACAAGGTGGGGCGATCTTTAGCCTCGGGTTCGGACACCTCTCGGTCGTGAATTCGACCATTAGCGGTAACAGGGTCGTCGGAGCCGATGGTGTAACCGGCGAGTTTCTCACAAGAAAATTCAGCGGAGAAGCCGATCAAGCTGATTCGGACATGTATTATGGCCTGGTTGATCCGGTGGATGCCCAACATCCTAAGGGCCGTCGCGGCACGCTCGGAGAGTGGTGGGAAACGAACGGATTCAACCCAGCCGACGGCAGCGCTTCTGACGAAGCGAAAGCGGCCTATTTGAACAATGGCGATCTCGGTTTCGGCCGCGATATGCACATGTTGCAGCGAAACAACGACGTAGCAGCGTACGTCTCGAATTACACCCTCAATCTCGATCGTAGTTCCCCAGATCAGAACCCTCTTAGCGCAGATGCGGCGTTGGCCAAAGATCCTGCGCGGGCGATTGCAACCGTCTGCATGGAGTATTCTCCAATCGAAAATCAAACACAAGCCGGCCCGATCGTGAAATTTTTCGTTTATGAGGGGACCGGACCGAATGCCATCCGAGTTGGATACGCGGACCTCGACGGGAACGGAAAAAAGTATACGCCGCAACTTTGCATGGTCTGCCATGGAGGAACGCAGATACCGCAAGGTCACGGCTGGACACTGGGACAGGTGCTCGGAATGAAATCGTATTTCCGCGAATTCGATCTCGCGAGTTTCAAATTTCCGCGCCCCGGAACTCGCGTCGATGACCCACGCCGCTCCATCCCCGATGTGCCGCCCAATGCCCCTATCGATGAAGAGGCCGCATTCAAACGCCTCAATGAGAAGGTGCTTGCCACAAACCCTTCGGCCGCCATCCGGGAGCTCATCGAGGGCTGGTATGCGCCTAATTTCACGGCATCTACTCAGAATACAGCGTTTGTTCCGCCGGGTTGGAATACTCAGGCTCAACTCTACCGCGATATTGTCGGAACCTCATGCCGGACATGCCACGTCGCCCAAGAGGGAATCTACGACTTTTCAACTTATGATAAATTTGCGGAGTTTTATGGCTCGATAAGAGGAGAGGTCCTTGGCAATTCGACGAAGGTCATGCCTCACGCAAAAGTGGCTTTCGGTAATTTTTGGCGAGCCGGCCGACAGAACACGTTGGCCAATTTTACGGGTCCAGGGTGGCCCCAAATCGGCACCGGCGCTATCACGGGCAGTCCGGCTGGACCAGCTCGTGGGGGAGCGATTTTTAGTCAGGGCTTTGTTACTGAGCCTTTCTTTAACATCGTCTTTTCTACTATTGCGCTAAATACGGCGGCCTCTGGAGTTGGCACCATCAATGGCACGGCCGGTGGCGGGGGCATCGTCTCCGCGAACAGCTCTTCCGTCCTGGGAAACACCCTGATCGCCAACAATTTCATCCGTGACCTGCCGGCGTTCGGCTCACAGGACATCAGCGGAAGTGTTACTTCAACTGGTTATAATCTGATCGGCAACACCAGTGGCGCAACGATAGCGTTTCCCCCTCAACTGAGCGATCTGCTCAATATCGCAGATCCAGAAATTGCTCCCCTTGTCCGCCAGTGGTTCAGACCCACTCCGACTCATGCATTGCTCTATGACAGCCCCGCGATTGACCAAGGCAGTGCCGCAACGGACCCCGTTAGCGGTCTTCCCATCGCCACTGATCAGCGCGGAGTCCGTCGCCCGGCTGATGAGCCATCTATTCCTAATGCCGTCGACGGCAATGGCAGCGACATTGGTGCATATGAGAGGGGAAATGGCTGGTTTGGAAACATTGCGACTCGCGCACCAGTATTTACCGGGAGCAATGTGATGATCGCCGGCTTCATTCTTCAGGGAGAGTATACGAAGAGGGTGTACATCCGAGCGGCAGGTCCTTCACTGGCGAACTTCGGAATTCCGGGTGTGCTGGCCGACCCCGTGCTGGAACTTCACGGTCCGGGCGCCACGATCACGAACGACAACTGGAGAGACACCCAGGAAGCTGAGATCATCGCGACAGGGATCCCGCCGACCAATGATCTGGAATCAGCGATCGTGGCGACGCTGGCTCCGGGAGCGTATACCGCGATTGTGCAAGGGGTAAATAGCGGGACCGGCGTGGGGATCGTGGAAGTTTACGATTTGAGCGCAATCGACGGATCTCTTCTCGCCAACATCAGCACGCGAGCCTTCGTGGGTACCGGCGATAACGTAATGATCGGCGGGATAATTGTGCTCGGACAGGATGAGCTCCCCGTGATCGTGCGTGCGATCGGACCATCCCTGCCCGTGCCCGGAGCGCTGGGAGATCCAACGCTCGAATTGCGTGACGGCAACGCTGCGCTCATCGCTTTCAATGACAATTGGCGGAGCGATCAGGAAGAGGACATCATCGCCTCGACAATCCCTCCAACGAACGATCTGGAGTCGACGATTGTGCAAATTCTCGCGCCCGGCCTTTACACCGCCATCGTGCGCGGTGTGAACAACACTACTGGTGTGGCCTTGGTCGAGGCGTACGGTGTGAATTAGGGAGTCGCTAAAGCGTTAAAAGGTTAAAGCGTTACAGCGGTCAACGCTCTAACGCTTCAACCCCGCCTCCCCATCCAGGTGCGCCCAGTCAATCTCGACGCGCTGTCGCTGGGCAAACCGGTCGTGAAAAAATAGTTCCTTGTGCCGGCAGCCGTGCTCATGCACGAGGCGCGTGACCTTCACGTCGAAACAACAATACTCCGCGATCTCAAGCAGGCGCCCTTCGCGCCACCAGCGAATCGCATCGAGTCCGGCGGCGGTTTTTTGGATGCCAAGAGTGGCGTGCGCGATGGCGTCCAGACCCAGCCGATGACCCAGCCGTTTTTCCATGTCGACCATCAGATCGGCGGTCTGAAGTTCGGCGACGAGGTCGAGGATCGTATACCCCATTAGGACGTGATAATCGAAGTTCAGCACGTTGAACCCGATGACGAGATCGGCGCGACGCAGGCGCTCGATGAGCCGGTTCACCTGGGCTTCGCTGAAGACGTCGTAGCGGCCCGTGGCCGTGCTGAAAATGACGCCGACCGACATCCGCATGTCGCATTTGCGCGTCCATCCGCCCGCGTCGTTCGCGGTTCGCTGCGTTTCAAGGTCGAAGTAAACGATGTCGCGCGGCATCGGCAAATCTCACGGAAGAACGCGCTTCATTTCAATTCAAATCCACCGCAATCGAAACTCATCATTTGATCCACGCCGGTCACCCTGAACTGTTCGACGACTGCGCCATCATCCTGGAAAACATCGATCGTTTTTGGCCCACGACCGGCCAGAAGGCCGCGGGTGACTCCCGGGGTTTCGCTGATGCTGAAGAGCGGCAGGCCGTCGGTCGTTTTCAGAAAACTCCCGTCAGCATCGAACCCGATCGCCAATTCCACGGTGACCCTGTCATCGTTGAGGAGAGGATTGGGCTGTAACTTCAGTTTCAGTTTCTCGGGCCCATCGGTCCCGCCCTCCGGCGACGGAACCGGTTTGCCATCCACGAGGGAGAAATCTTTGTGCGCGACAATCCATTTCTCGAAATCCACTCTCCAATCTGAAACCGGTCGCTGCTCGCCTTCGACCTTTGCGGCGACCAGGGTAAGCCCGCGCACGCGTTGCGCCCGGCTGTTCTCTTCCAGCAGATAGATTTTGTCGTCCGCCATCGAGGCCGCCATGGCCGCCGGTTGCGGCTGGTCGGGAGCGGCGGTGAGCCGGCGCAGAAATTCGCCCGAAGGAGAGTACTGTTTCACCTCCGTTGTCGGAGCTCCCTTGGCGGTCCGATCGATCACCCAGCGCGTGCCGTTTCGTCCCGGGACCATCACGACCGGATCGATATTTTCCGCTGGGCCATCGGACGGGGCGGCAGAGGCGGCCGAGTCCGGAGAGTCGTCATCACTCAATTTTATCGTCTTCTGTTCGAAGTCATAAAGGACATGCCCAGGGCCTTGCGGAACCAACTCGACGCCGAGAAGCAACTTATCGTCTCGCATCCCCAGGGAACGGATCCGGGAAATCCGGGGCGAATCCTCCGAGGTGATCCAGTCATTAAAGAAAAATCCGACGCCTTCGGTCTTGAGGCCGCCGACCACGAATCCATGCGCGCTATATTTTCCCGCCGGGACACTTTCTCCGCCGTCATCCTTTCCATTCCACATCGTCGAGAGCGCGTCGGCGCCGATCTTGAATTCGTTGAGGTCCGCCTCGCGATGGAGGACGCGCACGAGCTTCCCTTTCGCGTCATAAATGCCGAGGCTGATCGTTCCGTCGAGCGGCGGCGGAAGAAAGCTGATGCGGATGTTCCGTGTTGGCGGCGCCGAGGTGGGCTCAGGCGTCGGCGATTCTTGCGCCCGCGCTGCGATCGTCATCCCCAGAAGCAAGACGAGAAGCAGCCAGGCGATTGTCTTTCCGGATTGCGATTTGTCGTTTTCTTTTGTCATTCCGAGCGAAGTTTTGCCGCAGCAAAACGAAGTCGAGGAATCTCTCACTGTCATCCCCGGAAAAGAAGCGTTTCTCTTTAAAGCAAGAGATGCTTCGTTCTTCGGCTCCACTCCGCTGCGCTCAGAATGACAAGTTAATGAGTTCACAAAATGAGTCGCTCAGCATGACAGTGGGAAAAACCTCGCGATCATTGCGAACGCTTAACGTAATAACGCCAATTCACGTCGGGGAAAAGGTTATCGCGCCATTCGCAGTTCGAAAGGAAACCTTCGTCGAGCCGGCCGCTGGCGAACTCATCGTGAAGACGATTGAACCGAAGCAGATGATCGGTCACCCGTCTCGTGGCGTAATGCGTCGCCGTGCCGGTCTTCATCAGGAACGCCCAATCGCTCGATTGCGCGAGCAGTAATTCACGAGCGAGCTGTTTGAGGACGCGATCCGCCAGCGCCGTCTCATCGGAGGCATGCGCGCGCGCGAGTTCCGTCAGGCGGCGGGCGGCGGAATGGAGATGCGGATAGATCCAGGAATTGCTCTCATCCAGCCAGACTCCGAGATACCCGTTTTCGCCCCAGCTCGAGGCTGCGGGCGCGATCGTTTGTTGCGTGGGATGATTGGTCAGAAACGCGGTCGGGGTGGTCAGTTGAAGATCCTGGCGACCATAAGCGTCTTTGCTCGTCAGCCGAAGATCCTGGTGTCCAAAGGCCGCCTGGCGGATGAACGATTCCAAAAAGTGCGGCCCTTCAAACCACCAATGGCCGAACAACTCCGCATCGAACGGCGCGACCACAATCGGATCGAAATCCAACGCGCGCAGTTCGTTCATTTGCTGCCGCCTTGCCTCGAGGAAATGGGCCGCGTGCGCGTCCGCGGCGCTCTGGGCCTGGCCTGGGTCGTAGAGTTCCTTGTCGCAATCGCGCCCCGTGATCCGGTGATATTTCAAGCCGGTAAACTTGCGCGCGGCGGTGGGGGCGGCTCCAGGTCGAAGGTATTCCAGAGGAAGATCGAAACCGATGTCGCGATAAAATTCTCGGTAGGCCGGGTCGCCCGGATAGCCTTCGGTCGCGCTCCAAACCTGCCGGCTCGAATCGCGGTCGCGCGCAAATGCGGCCGGGCCGGCTGCGGTGTAACAGGGGGCGTAGATTCCGCGGCGCGGCCGCGGGTCGCCGAACATGAGGCCATGCGCATCCAGAATGAACCAGCGCAGGTTTGCCTCCTGCATGATCGTTTCCAGGCCCGGCGCGTAGGCGCACTCCGGGAGCCAGAATCCCGCCGGATCGCCGCCGAACGCGGCGCGGTAGGCATCGCACCCGATCAAGATCTGCGCCCTCGCCGCGGCCGGCGAAGGTTGGAGCAGCGGGAGCAAACCGTGCGTCGCCGCCGTGGCCATGATCTCGAGGCAGCCCTCGTCGCGCAATTTTCGAAACTCGCCGGGAAGATCGCCGGCGCAGCCCAGGAACAGAACCCGGCAGTCGGAAAAGTTTCGGTGATAAAATTCCGACAGCCTGCGGAGCGGTTCATCATCCCGATTGCGCTCGATTTCGCGCGCGGCGAGCTCGATCGCCCGGTCCAGGTAGCCGACGTAGCGCTCCCGGAGCAATTGATCCTGCAACATGGCGCACAGGGTCGGCGTGACCGTCATGGTGAGCTGGAACGGCACTCCGTCACGGACCAGCCGCTCCATCATGGCGATGAGCGGAAGATAAGTTTCGGTGATGGCTTCGAAGAGCCACTCTTCCTCGAGAAATTCTTCGTGCTCCGGGTGCCGCACGAACGGCAGGTGCGCGTGAAGAACGAGCGCGAGGTGACCGGTCATCTGACTGGAGTTCTGGAGTAATGGAGTATTGCGGACCGCAACCCCTTCCCCCATTTCTCCATCACTCCACTACTCCAAGCCTACAGCGTTCGGCAAAAATCCTGAAAGCGATCGAGGCCTTTTTTGATCACGTCGATGCTGGTCGCGTAACTGAGGCGCACGGTGCGATCATCGCCAAAGGCGATCCCGGGGACCACCGCGACATTGGCCTTGCTCAACAGGCGATCGGCAAAGTTTTGCGAGCTGAGCCCGAGCTGGCTGATATTTACCAGGATGTAGAACGCGCCTTCGGGCTTCACCGCGGTGATGTTCGGGATCTTGATGATCCGGTCATACATGTAGGTGCGGCGCATGGCGAACTCGTCGCGCATGTCGGCGAGCGGCTGCTGGTCTCCCTTGAGCGCCGCGACGGCGCCGCGCTGCGCGAACGAGCAGGGGTGCGAGGTGCTGTGGCTTTGGATATTGTCCGCCGCTTTGGCAACGGCTTCGGGCGCCGCCATGTAGCCCAGACGCCAGCCCGTCATCGCGTACGCTTTGCTGAACCCGTTGACCGTGATCGTCAGATCATATGCCTCCTGGGAAAGTGAGGCGATGCTGACGTGCTTCACTTCGTCGTAAACCAGTTTCTCGTAGATTTCGTCGGAGAGGATATAGATGTCCTCTTCGGCGGCGACTTCGACGATGCCTTCCAGCTCCTCGCGCGTGTAAACCGAACCGGTCGGATTGCCGGGGCTATTCAGGATCAACATCTTGGTGCGCGGGGTCATCGCATTTTCAAAATCGGACGCGCGCATTTTCCAGCCGTTGCGCTCGGTGGTCGGGACAATGACCGGTTCCGCGCCGGCCAGGCGGACCATGTCGGGGTAGCTGACCCAATACGGCGAGGGAATCAGGACTTCGTCGCCGGCCTGGCAGGTGGCCAGGATGGCGTTGTAACAAGAATGCTTTGCGCCGCTGCTGACGACGATCTGGCTCGGCCGATATTTCAGCTGGTTATCGGCTTCCAATTTCTCCGCGATCGCCTGGCGTAATTCGGGCAGGCCGCCGCTTGGCGTGTACTTGGTAAAACCGGCTTCGAGCGCCGCGATCGCCGCCGCTTTGATGTGGTCCGGCGTATCAAAATCCGGCTCGCCCGCGCCGAAACCGCACACATCGATGCCTTCGGATTTCATGGCTTTCGCCTTGCTGTCGATGGAGAGGGTGAGGGAGGCGGTCAATTGGGCGGCGCGCGCGGAAATTTCCATGGCTGTCGGGGTAGGGTTGAGTGTTTGCAAAATGGGAGCGCAAGCTATGGGCGTGCGTAGAAACTTTCAATCAAAGGTTTGAAGTTATTCTCGTCCACCTGCACGATCGCCATCTCCCGCTTGGCGTTCTCCGCGGAATCGGAGGCATGGGCGGCGTTGATCATAATCGTCTGGCCAAATTCCTTGCGGATCGAGCCGGGCGGCGCTTTGGCGGGATCGGTCGGGCCGAGGACGTCGCGGATTTTTCGCACGGCGTCATCGCCCTGGTAAACGATCGCGATGCATTTCTCGGAACCGGGCGCGTTGCGCTGCTCGCCGCTGATCCCGCTGGGGCGTCCTCCCGACATGAACTCGACGATGTCTTCCCAGGCGTTGCGTCCCTTTTCGGAACCGAGTTTCTCTTCCAGGACCGGCAGGACTGGCCCGTAAAATTCCTCCGCTTGCGCCACGCTCATGCAGTGCACCTTGAACCCGACGATGTAGAGCCCGGTGCGCGAAAAAACCTCGATCACACCACCGGGCCGCTGGTTGGGAAACTTGAAATTATCCGGCTTGATCAGCACGAGGGATTTCTCAACTTTCGCATTCTGCGGAAACTCGATCACGCGATCGAGGATTCCGCCGTCGTTGTCGGAAAATTCCGCCCAGAGCTTGAGATCGCGCTCCACTGCCTTGGGGTCGAACGCAGCCAGTGCGGCCGGCTCGAAGTAAATGACCTTGCCGGAGTCGTCGGTGATGTAATCCCCGAAGGTATCGCGGATCGTTTCGCCACTGGTCCGCTCATGCACGATGTGGCCGATGGTGTGATGGATCTTTTCCACGGCGTCGGAACCGCGGAAAACAAGCATCAGCGCGCGTGCCCGCTGCCCTTTTATCTTTCCGGTGAAATTCTTGAGGACGTAATCGCGGATCAGCTCCTGCGTCGCGCGATGCTCTGGGTCGGTCTCGGTCACGATTGTGTCCGCGTAACGCCTGGTGAGCTCTTCACTGGGCGCGAACATTCTGCCCGTGACGACATCCAGGCCGGTGCGTGAAATCAGGCGGGCAACGATCCCGCCCGTGCGCGATTTGCGCATCGAATACGGCGTAACGATTACGTAGGAAAGCTCTTCGTTCGGCATGCGATTTCCCCCGGCGGCTTCGAAAGATCAACCGCGTGGATGCAGGAAAATCGAGGCCGCGAACGGGTCGGGGAAAATGCTTTCGACCCCTCCCTCCGTCAAGCCCTTTTACGGGCAGGGACGGCCCGCTGCGCCTTCCGCCGGACGCCTAGCAGCGCGATCCATTTTCCTCGCCGCCGGATTTCCTGAGGAACGCAGTCATTCCTTCGCAGCGCGGCAATAACTTCTTTTTCCTGGGAGCGCAGGATTCCGGACAGAATCAAAAAACCGTCGGCGGCGAGATGCCGGGACCACTTTGGCAACGCGGCAATCAAAATCTCGCTAAAAAGATTCGCGGTGATGACGGCGTATTTTCCGGTCAACGTCTGCTTTAGGATATCGCCTGCCGTAATCTCGAGGTTGGGGGCGCCGTTGGCGCGCGCATTGCGCTTTGCCGTCGCGCGGGCGAGGGGATCGTTGTCGATCGCGAGCACGTGTCCGGCTCCGAAGTAAGTGCCGCTAAGGGCGAGAATGCCGCTGCCAGTGCCTGCATCGAGCATGCGCCAGCCGGATGCGAGGCTACGCGTGGCATGTTCGAGCAAGCGCAAACACATCGCCGTCGTCGCGTGGTGGCCCGTTCCAAACGCCGTTTCGGCCGGAATAATCAGGGTCCGCGCAGCGACGCTCTGCCGCGGCGGTGCGCTGACAATCACGAGGCGTGGACCGATTCGTAATGGCTTGCCCTGAGCTTGCCGTGCAAAATGCTCAAACCAGTCCGCCCGTAATTTCTCGACGCTCCCACCAAACTCGCGGATGAGTTCCTTCGCTTGATCCTTGGTCCGGCAGGAAATCTCCAATAACGCGCGCTCGCTTCCCGGGCGCTCAACGAGAGCAAGCGCGCTGCCGAAGCGCTGGGTGAGGTTTTCGCCGTGGAGACGCAGCCATTGCGGGCCCGCGCGCTTTCGCCAGATATACTTCAAGATAGTTCCAGTATAGCGTACCGCTCCTCGTTTCGGATTGACGCTCTATGGATTTCATTCATCGCTTTGTCCCCGCGTCTGGGCCGGGCAATCGCACTCTCTTGCTCTTGCACGGAACCGGCGGGAACGAAGACGATATGGTCCCCCTCGGGCGCGATCTCGATCCAACTGCGGCGTTGCTCAGTCTGCGTGGCAAGGTCCTCGAGAATGGCATGCCGCGATTTTTCCGGCGCCTCGCTGAAGGCGTCTTCGATGAAGAAGACGTCATCCGGCGCGCGCACGAACTGGCTGATTTTGTCGTCGCGGCGGCGGCGAGATATGAATTCGATCCGCAACGCGTCACCGCGGTCGGTTATTCCAATGGGGCAAACATTGCGGCGGCGATTTTGCTTCTCAGACCCGAACTGCTGGCCGGCGCGGTTTTGCTTCGGGCGATGGTCCCGCTCGTGCCGCCCGCAGTGCCCGACCTGTCGCACGCGCGCGTGCTCCTCTCATCCGGCGAACACGATCCGATTGTGCCGAAGGAAAATGCCGGGCGGCTTGCGGCAATGCTGCGGGAGGCTGGCGCGGAGGTCACGATACGTTTCGAGGCGGCCGGCCATGCTCTCGCGTTCGGCGACATCGACGCGGCGAAAGAGTGGATCGCTGAGAGCGATTAAATGGAAGTGGACTTGCGCGCGTCTTAGAATGCCCAGGTGCCGTGGGCAAATTTCATCGCAAAGAGCGCGAGCAGGAGTAACGAAGCCACGGTCATGATGCGGCCGGCCATCGGACGCGCCGCGGCGAGGCGGGCGAGAAGGATGAAGATGGGGAAGAGCGTGAGGCAATAGCGCGGCACGCTGACGACATAGGTGGTGCTGTTAACAAGGAGCCAGTTAAACGTCATCCAGATCGCGTAGGTGGGGCGCAATGTGATCCAGCACCAGACCGTGCAAAGAAAAGAAAAAACGATGAAGACAAATTCGAACAACCCTTCCTGCAGGTTAAAGCCGGGAATGCGCAGCCAGACATCACGGATCCCGACCCAGGGAACAGTGATCTTCTTGTACCAATTTTTCTCCATTATGGGCGAAAACGCGAAAGGGTCGCCCGTGACGCGATAGTTGAGGAAGAGATAGGCCGCAAAGCCGAGGCCGGTGGCTGCGATCCAAAGCCAGCGCCAGTTGATCCGGCGCGTGACCCGATATTGCAACCACGCTTCCACGAGCAAAGTTGGGACGAGCAGAAGCCCATTCACGCGGGTGAAACAGGCTAGAGCCCCCAGCGCTCCCGCGACCGCCCAGAACTGCATTCGTGCCGCCAGCAAGCACCCGAGGACGAGGGCAAGGAAAAGGCTCTCCGTGTAGCCGATGTGCAAAAAGTAAGCCGTCGGAAAAATGAAAAGAAACCAGACGGCCAGCCGCGCCACTTTCGCCGGCTGATCCAGTTCCACCAACCGGCGCAAGAGAAGCCCCGCACAGATCGAGGCCACGCCTGAAACCAAAAGCGCCGCCCAGAAGTAACTCCGGCAAACAAATGCGACGGCGCGCACCAGCCACGGGTAAAGCGGGTAAAAGACGATCGAAAACAGCTCATCGCCCTCGGCGGAGTAGCCATTCTCCGCCAGCTTCAAATAGTGCGTCGCATCCCATCGGTTCCAGAGCGTCTGCCAGATTTCGTATTGATCGAAGAGCACCCCAAGACTCAACACCGCCAGGTACAGAACCAGACCTTTCAGGGCGAGAACCAGTAGCGCCGTCTCGCTATCGGCCGCCGTCCAGCGCAAAAAAAACTTGGGACGCGCAGGAGCTGGTGTCGTCGCTTCCTTCAGTTCCATCTAGTTCGAATATCGGAGAGCGGTTCCCGCGTCTAGCTCTTCAGGCGCCAAATATCGCGCGTCGCGTTGGTATGCCGATGATCCTCGCTTCGGCGCGAGGGCTTGGCTGTGAAATTCAGACTCCCACTCCCCGCTCCGCGGTGATTCCGCGGAGCGGGTCGATGAGTGGAAGATAGGCTATTGCGTGGCGTAGACTTCGATCAACCCGACTCCAGTGCCGCCTCCCTGGCCTGCTTCCACCGCGGTGTAGAGACCGGGCGGCAACATGGCCACGATGGCTGCCTCAGCCGGGTTTGTTGGGGCGAGGTTAAGCGCCTGGAGTTCGGCCGCCTGGGCCGGAACATCCTGCCAATCGGTATTTGTGGCTACGGTTTGTCCGTTGCCGTCGAACAGGTGGAGGGTCGGATTGCTCAGCGGATTGCTGATCCCGGCCTGCGCCAGCGATGGCCCCAAGGCGCGGACCACCACTTTGGGGGAATTGGTGCTGCTCCCGCCGAGAACAAAGCCCGCGATCATCACGTTGTCTCCGACCTGAACGGAGCCGCGCGTGCTGATGTTGCCCAGCTTCGCGTTGGCGGCGGAGTTGAGGTCGTAGATTTCTACCAGGCCCACGCCCGTGTCGCCGTTCATGCCGGCAACCGTGGCGGTGTAGGCCGCGGGCGCCAGGGTGGCAACAATAGCCGACTCGCGCAGATCCTGCGGCGGGATACCCGTCGCTTCGATCTCAGTCCGCTGAGTGTCCTGCCAGTTGTCGTTTACCGCAATGGGCGCTCCGCCCGGGCCGAAAAGGCGCAGGATCGGATCGCTGACCACGCCGGGAATTCCGGAACTGGTCAGGGAAGGACCCATGCCGCGGATCATGACGCGCTTGGGTTCGTTGCCTGTGATGATGAAACCGCCAATCATGACGCCATCGCCCACTTCCACCCGGACACGGGTGGAAATATTAATCGCTTGCGCAGCAGGGCTCGGCGATGGGCTCGGGCTTGGTGATGGGCTCGGCGAAGCGCTCGGGCTCGGCGAAGCGCTCGGGCTCGGCGAAGCGCTCGGGCTCGGCGAAGCGCTTGGGCTCGGCGAGGCGCTCGGGCTCGGTGAAGCGCTCGGGCTCGGTGAAGCGCTCGGGCTCGGCGAAGCGCTCGGGCTCGGCGAAGCGCTCGGGCTCGGCGAGGCGCTCGGGCTCGGCGAAGCACTTGGGCTCGGCGAAGCGCTTGGGCTCGGCGAGGCGCTCGGGCTCGGTGAAGCACTTGGGCTTGGCGATGGGCTCGGGCCGCCGGTCACGATAATGGTGGCCGTGGCGCTGCCGCGGTGGTCTTCGATTTGGAAGGTGCCCCCGTTGCAGAAGGTAAATGAATAAGACTGGCCGGGTTGGAGGTCGTCGCTATCGAGGAAGTCATGGTTTACGTCGCGCACGCGCGCCCGATCGCTTCCGACATTGGTCCATGTCACCTGCGTCCTCGCGACGATGGTGAGCGAAGTCGGGTTGAATGGGCCGCCGCCGCCCGCGATTGTCATGTTAGCGCTGGCGATCGGGCTGCAACCTGGCGAAGGGCTCGGGCTCGCCGATGGACTCGGGCTCGCCGAAGGACTCGGGCTCGCTGAAGGACTCGGGCTCGCTGAAGGGCTTGGGCTCGCTGAAGGGCTTGGGCTCGCTGAAGGACTTGGGCTCGCTGAAGGACTTGGGCTTGGCGACGGGCTCGGACCCTGAGCGAGCGCCTCGGTTGCGCCAACGCTTAGAAAAAGCACGCCGATCGTGACGACCAGCCATTGGATCCAGAGCGGTTGTTTAACGCGTCGCGCTTGAGGACCGCGAGTGAATTGTGCTTCAGGGTGATGATTCAAGATGGTCGTCATGGTTTTCCTTTGGTTGGTCGTTGCTGCCGCCGACATAAGCGGACGATTCAAGCAGGGTCTAGAAACGAAAAGTAACGGCGTTGTAACTTTTGGATTTCCCCGACGACAGGTCGTTCGCGCTGGCCTTGCGTGACGGGGCGTGAATGACGAGGCACTTGCCTCCAACGCTAATCGGAGAGGTCCGAATCGGCCTTTTGTGTCGGGACTTATTGTTTTCATGTCCCAAATTTGAGCGACCGGGAGGCACGACGCTCTCCGCGTCTTGCGAATGAGTGGCCGTTTTTTGCGGCCCTACGGCGAGGTCAGCACAGACCCGAGCTGGAAGCCGATAGGCGGCTCTACCCAGAGGGAAGCGCTCAATCAAAGTGACGTTTTGCAAAGGCCCTGCCTGAACCCGATTTTAGATATTTTTCGAATGCAATCGCCGTTTTCCGCTGCTGAAAAGCGCAGTAAACCGGGAGCTGCCATGGAGCGAACTTGGCGGTGTGCGGGGAATGGCCGCGGTTGTGCTCGAAAAGTCGTTGTTTGAGATCAGTTGTGCACCCGACGTATTGCTCTTTCGGATGGGATTTGGATCTGAGGAGATAGACGTAATACATCGGTTCAGCGGTGTTCGGTTTGGGCTATCTGGCTGGCTTGCCAGCCGTAGCTTGGGTCGCTGCGGGGCCCGCCTTCGCACAAGGCTACGGCGGGCGCTCCAGCCTTCGCTTTGCGCTGCGCTCCAAGCGAAGGCTGGAGCGGGTGACGAGGCTCGAACTCGCGACGTCCTCCTTGGCAAGGAGGTGCTCTACCACTGAGCTACACCCGCATCTTGAGGGGATGGAATAATGTCCACACCCCTTCGGGACGCAACACTTTAATTGCCGCTCGATCCTCACCGGCCGGCAAAATGTTGAATCCAAATACAGTTCTCCCTGCATCTCACTGCAAAAGGATAACTATGAAAACAACATTTCTTACCTGCTTCTGCTCGATCGCTCTCGTGCTGAGTGCCTTCGGCCAAACTCCAACGCCGGCCATTTCACCATCGTCTCAGCCGGCCGTTGCCGCCACGGCCGCGTCGAGCCCGGCAATCGCCACGGCGCCGGCCACCGTCTCTTCGACCCCAGACCGCGACGATGATTCGATCGAAGCCGAGGTCGCCCGAAAACTAAAACGCAAGTTTGGGATCACGATCGACCGCAGTGATCGAAAAACCCGCGTCACTCGCCACGACAACGACAGCATCGATATCGGCAATGATGATGACGATTTCGGCGCGTTCATGGCCATCCCGATTATCGGAATCGTCTTTACCACGCTCTTTGGGGCGCCCGTCATGATTGTCGCGGCGATCATGTTCTTCAGTTACCTGAAATCGCGTTCCCTGCATCGCACCGTCCGCACGATGGTCGAAAAGGGCCAGGAAGTTCCGGCCGCGCTCTTCGCGCCTCCGCCGGTCGTACGCGCCCGATCCGACATGCGCCGCGGCGTTGTCCTCCTCATGGTGGGATTCGGTACAATGATCTTTTTCGGCGCGATGAACGACTGGGAAGGCGGCGCCTGGAGCCTGGGCATAATCCCATTTCTCATCGGCGCGGGCTATTTGCTCGTCTGGAAGATGGAAGGCAGTAAAGACAAAGCTCCGCCGTTGCCCTAAGCTGCGAAAGTGGCGCTCACCGATGCAGACCTCGTCGCTCGCGTTCTTCTCGATGATGACCACCACGCCTTTGCCGAGTTGGTGCGGAATCATCAATCGAGTGTGCGCGGTCTGCTTCGCCAGCTCGTCCGCGCCGATGTCTCGCTCGCGGACGATCTCGCCCAGGAGACGTTCTTGCGCGCTTACAAGAACCTCCGCAGCTTTCGCGGGGAGGCGCGGTTTTCGACCTGGCTCTACCGGATCGCTTACAACTGTTTCCGGGAAGAGGCCCGCAAACGAAAAGAGCTCGTTGGCATTGATGAAGCTCAACTAGAGGCCACGCATGATCCCCAAACCACGGACCCCGCGCTGCGCCACGATCTCGCGCACGCCCTCCAGCTTCTTCCCCTGCACGAGCGCACCGCGGTTTTACTTTGCTGCCAGAATGGTTTATCGCATGATGAAGCAGCGCGCGTTCTGGAGATTCCACTTGGCACTGTGAAAACGAATGTCTTGAGAGGCCGGGAAAAACTGAAACGCTCGCTGGCCGCGTGGGGACCTAATTAAACATGGACGAAAACAGCCAGGAAGACTTGCTCGACGCGCGCCTGCGCGAGGAAGCGGCTTACATTGACGACGCGGGCTTCACCGGGCGCGTCGTGCAAAAATTGCCGGCTCGTCCCGTGCGGCACTGGCTGCGTGCGGTCATTCTGCTGGGGCTGACTCTGGTGGCTTCGGTCATCGTCTATTTTCTCTCGGGCGATACCTGGTTCATCGCGGAAGGGGTGGCGCGTTTTACTCTTTTGCCGCTCCCCGTGATCTGGCTTTGCGCGGCCGCGGCCACTGGCCTGGTCATGGCTGGCGGTCTCGCCGCGGCGCTCTCCAAGTCGGGCGCGCGTCTCAAGTAATTTCCCGTCATCCTGAGCGGAGCGAAGCGGAGTCGAAGGATCCCGTGAGGCTACTAGCCGGGGTCCACTCTTAAGCAGCAGACTGCCCGTCAAGTTCTGCCTCGGGATCCCTCGACTTCGCTCGGGATGACTTAAGGTTCACGCGCCTGCGCTGCATCCCGCGCAATCTGCGCCGCGAGCGCCTCGATATTCTCGAACTTCTGCTCGGGCCTGAGATATCGCAGGAATCGGACTTCGATTTCTTCCCCGTAAATATCCTTGTCCAAACCGAACAAATGCAATTCCAGCAACCGTTCTGGCTCTGCCGCCGCTACCGTGGGCCGGTAACCCAGGTTCGCGACCGCCCGATAAGGAGTTCCCGCCAGGGTGGCCTCCGCGACATAAACTCCGTCCGGGGGAAATTGTTCGCTGTGCGCGCTCAGGTTCGCCGTGGGGAACCCCAATTTGCGGCCGAGCTTTGCCCCGGCCTTCACGGTGCCGAGAATCGTATACTCGCGCCCGAGCATCGCCGCCGCCCTGGACAGGTCGCCGTCGGCCACGGCGCGGCGAATGGCGGTGCTGCTTACGACTTCATCGTTGACCGTCACCGCCTGGACGCCGACCACATTGAAATCGAGCTCGACCCCGAGCTGCTTCAACAGCGCAAGATTGCCCGCGCGTCCTTTCCCGAAAGACCATTCGTGCCCCACGCAAATCTCGCCGAGGGGCCTGGAATGCGAGACCAATTGCCGGACAAAATCCTCGGGCGCAGTCGCGGCAAACTGCCGGTCAAAATGAAGAACCAGCAGATGAGCGACACCGAGGTCGCGGATGAGCGCGATCTTGTGCTGCGTCGCCGTCAGCAAGTGCGGCGCGTCGTTGGGGCGCAAAACCTTGGCCGGATGCGGATCGAACGTCACCACGACGGGTGTGCCGCCGGCCTCCCCGGCGTGCCGGGCCGAGGTGGAAATGACCGCCTGGTGGCCCAGATGCACGCCATCGAAAACGCCGATCGCGAGGAAGAGCGGCCCGGGGAACTGGCTCAATTCCGCGATCGATCGAAAGACCTGCATCGTTCTCTCGTTAGGCGCCGCGCATCCGCGACACTTCCGGCAGCGTCAGAATCCGCCCCAGAATGTCCACCGGTTCGAACGCCTTCAATTCGGCCACGGTAATGGCTCCGTCGACGCTGAACCGGCCCGATTTTGTCCGGCGCAAATTCTTGAGGTGCGCTCCGCAGCCGAGCGTCTCGCCGATATCGTGCGCGTAGGTGCGAACGTAAAATCCCTTGCTGCAAACCACGCTGAAATCGATCTCGGGCGACTCGATCCGGCCGATCGAATAGCGATATACGTGGACCAGGCGCGGCTCGCGCTCGACCGTTTTTCCCTGGCGCGCGAGTTTGTAAAGCGGGACGCCGCCTTGTTTGATCGCTGAAACCATCGGGGGCATCTGGTAGAAATCGCCGGAATATTTTTCAAACGCGGCGCGAACGGCGGCCTCGTCCAGGGGCGGGACCGGCCGTTCTTGCAGCGGCACTCCGGCGCGATCTTGCGTATCGGTGGAAACTCCCAGCGTCATCGTTCCGGCGTATTCCTTGTCCTCGCTCATGAGAAGGTCCTGAATTTTTGTTCCGCGTCCGAGCGTGAGCAAAAGCAAACCGGTGGCAATCGGGTCGAGCGTGCCGCAATGGCCGACCTTCTTCATTTGCAGACGCCGCCGGACGATCGCGACCACGTCGTGCGAGGTCATCCCAGCCGCCTTGTCGACGAGCAGGACGCCGTCAGGAGTTGCAGTCGATAACATCGCAAATGGTTTCCAGGATTTTCTGTTCTACCTCGGGGAGGGTTCCGCGGACACGGGCGCCGGCGGCGAGCTTGTGTCCGCCGCCGCCGAACTTCTGGCAGATCGCGGAGACATCGACCTCTTCACTCTTCGAGCGCATGCTGACGCGCGCTTTGCCATCGGCCAGCTCTTCGAAAAAGACAGCCACGATCACGCCGCGAATCGCTCGCAGATGATCGATCAGGCCTTCGTTATCTTCGGGCTGGACCCCGAGCTCGGCGGCGACTTTGAGGCTGAGACTAAAGCTCGCGATTTTTCCCCCTGCTTCGAAGCGCATGGTGCCGAGCAATTCCCGGAGCAGTTCGGTGCGCCGGCGGGGATAATTCTCGAACAGAAGCTGGCTGACGCGGCCAACCTGCACGCCGCTCCGGACGAGCTCAGCCCCAATTTCAAAAGTCCGCGCGGTCGTGCTCGGATACTGGAAAGAGCCGGTGTCGGTGGAGATCGCGACAAAAAGATTTTCCGCGATAGCGCTGTCCATGGGAAACCCTTCGCTCTGGATCAGCTCGAAAAGGATCTGCCCGGTGGCGGGCGAAGAGGGATCGAGATAAACGAGATCGCCGTAACCTGGATTGCTCGGATGGTGGTCGATATTGATCCATGTCTTTGCGCCGCGGACCGATTCGGCCGCGGTGCCGAGGCGACTTTGGGTCGCGGTATCGAGCGCGATCGCCACGTCGAAATCGCGCGGTTCGGGCGGCGGCCGGGTGAGCCGCTCACCGCCCGGGAGAAAATTGTATTTTTCGAGCAAACCGTCTTCGTTCCAAACGGTCACCTCTTTGCCGAGCTGTTCCAGCGAGAGGGCAAGCGCGAGCTGGCTTCCGAGCGCATCGCCATCGGGCCGGACGTGGCTGAGAATGACGAACCGCTGGTGCGCGCGCAGGACGCCGCCGATCTCCGCGAAAGTCGTTAGCGTCATTCGGTTTCCGCGCGCGGGGTGTCAATTTGCTGCAAGATTTCGAAAACACGCGCTCCGCGCTCAATCGAATCGTCGAGATGGAAAATGACCTGGGGCGTGTACTTCAGGGTGACACTCTTCGCGAGGGCGGTTTGGAGGATGACTCGATTCTCTTCGAGCTTTGCCATCGCAGCGGCCTGGCCTTCCTTCCCGCCGAGAACGCTCACGTAGGCATGCGCGTGCTTCAGGTCCGGCGTGACGTCCACCTGGTTCAACGTCACGAGCACGCCCTCGAAGTTCATCTCCCGGGTAATGATCGTGCTCAACTCGCGTTTCAAGAGTTCATTTACGCGCAGGAGTCGGTGTTTCATCGGGATTTGGTAGGGCGAGACTCAGTCGAGCCACGACAAAATGCGCCCAGCGCCGGCTCGACGGAGTCTCGCCCTACCTGCTGTTAGAGTTTCTGCGCGACGGCTTCGAGTTGATAGCACTCGATGATGTCGCCCACTTGATATTCGTTGAAGTCGCCCAGTTTGATTCCGCACTCGAGGCCGACCCGCACCTCTTTCACATCGTCCTGAAAGCGGCGCAGCGTCGATAATCCGCCATCGTAAACCGGCTGGCGCCGCCGCAACACGCGCGCCCGCGCCGTGCGAGCGATCCGGCCGTCGGTCACCAGACAGCCGGCGACAATGCCTTTGCTCAGCTTGAAGATTTGTTTCACTTCGGCGTGCCCGATGACCGTCTCGCGATGCTCCGGATCGAGCAGGCCCGCCATCGCTTCCTTCATCTGATCGATCAGCTCGTAGATGATGCTGTAGAGCTTTACCTGGACGCCTTCTCGTTTCGCGACGTTCACCGCCATGCTCTCCACCTTGATGTTGAAGCCCACCACCACCGCATTGGACGCGCTGGCCAGCAGGATGTCCGATTCGGAGATCGGGCCGACGCCGGCATGGATGATCTCGAGGTCGATCTTCTTGCTTTCGATCTGACCGAGCGCGCCAATCAGCGCTTCGAGCGAGCCCTGGGCGTCGCATTTCAAAACAATGCGGAGATGTTTTTTCCCGTCGGCGGCTTCGAGTAAACTTTCGAGCGTAGCACGCTGCGGGGCGCTCAACTTATCGGCGCGGCGCGTGAGCAGGCGTTCTTCGCTCAGGGTTTTCGCGGAACGTTCGGACTCCATCACGAGAAATTCATCGCCGGCGTGCGGAAGGCCGCTAAAGCCGAGCACCTTGACCGCTGTGGAAGGGCCCGCCTCCTTGATCGGTTTGCCTTGATCGTTCATCAACGATTTGATCTTGCCGCCGTAGTCGCCGCAGATGAACGGATCCCCGGTTTTCAGTGTGCCCATCTGGACAATGACGGTGGCGGTCGGCCCGCGGCCAGGTTCAACTTGCGCTTCGATCACGGTGCCGCGCGGTGTGGCCGTTGGGGAAGCTTTCAATTCCATGACTTCCGCCTGGAGCGCCATCATCTCGAGCAGATGATCGATCCCGGTGCCCTTCGTCGCGGAGACTTCGCACACGATCGTTTCGCCACCCCAGTCTTCCGGGGCAAGTTCGCGATCTTGCAGCTGCTTTTTGACCCGATCGAGGTTCGCGGACGGCAGGTCGATCTTGTTGATCGCCACCATGATCTTCACATGCGGCGCGGCCTTCGCGTGGCTGATGGCTTCGAGCGTCTGCGGCATTAATCCGTCATCCGCGGCGACGACCAGGACCACAATGTCGGTCACATGGGCCCCCCGCGCGCGCATCGCGGTGAAGGCGGCATGTCCCGGGGTGTCGAGAAACGTAATGCGCGAGCCTTTGTAATCGACGGTGTAAGCGCCGATGTGCTGCGTGATTCCGCCGGCTTCACCCGCTGCGACCCGCGTCTTGCGAATCGCATCCATGAGCGACGTCTTGCCGTGGTCGACGTGGCCCATGAAGGTGATAATCGGGCCGCGCGTCTTGAGTTCCTCTTTCTTTTCAATCACCGGCGGCGGCGGCGCGACGACGACTTGCTCGACTTTGTGGACGCCACCGCCTTTCTCGCGGCGTTCCATCTCGAAAACGAAGCCGTGCTTCTCGCAAATTTTTGTCGCGACATCCGGCTCGACCGTCTGCGTCGGGCCGCTCGCGAAAATGTTGAAGTCGGTCATCAGCTCCTTGATGAGCTGGAAATTCTTGAGACCGAGCTGCTGCGCCAGATCCTTGACGACGATCGGAGGCTTGATGTGAATGATTTTTTGCGGCTCGCCTTCAGGTTCAGCCGGAGCAGGGGCCGTGTCGGTCGGCGCTTCGACGGCTGGCGGGGCGGGCGGCGCCGCCGGCGCCGGAGCGACCGGCGGGGCGATTGGACCGGCGGGCGGTTCCGGCGTGGCGCGAATGCGGGAGATGGGGGGCAGGAAGGAGCGCTTGGTCGCGGCGTCGCCTTCAGTGCGTTTTGGGCGCGGTTTCTTCTCGTCGATCAACGACAAAGTTTCCATGGCCGGTTTCGGAGCCGGCTTTGCCGTCTCAGCCGCCTTCGTTGGAGGCTCAGCCTGCGCCCGCGCCTTTGGCTGCGGCTCCGCCGAAACCGGGCGCGGCGCTTTCGCCGGAGTTTCGACCTTGGCGCTCTTCGCCTCCTGGCGCTTCGGCTCAGGCGCCGCTTTGGCCGGGGCGGCGGTCTTGGCAGAAGCGGCGGCCTTGACCGGCTTGCGAGCGGTCGCGGGCTTGCGCGCTGCGGTCTTGGTCGTCGTTTTCGTTGGCATTTGTCTCGTCAAAAATCGTCATGGCGGCCGATCAGCGGCAAGCCAGTTTACTGCGCGGCCGGGCTCTCCTGGTGAATGGCCTCATGGATTTCCCGCGCCTTCGCTTCCTCCACGGAAAGAATCTCGACCAGATCCTCGACCGCCGCGTCGCGCAATCCTTCCAGGTTGGTGAAGCCGGCCTTCACCAGCAGCAGAGCCTGTTCGTCGGTAATCGGCAGCGCACCGCGCAGGGCTTGCGCCGCCTGCGCGACTTTCTGCTCGACGGCATGCGTCGCGGAAGTGTCGCGGTCGATATTGATTTCCCAGCCCGTGAGCCGCGAGGTTAACCGCGCGTTTTGCCCTTTCTTGCCGATCGCAAGTGAAAGCTGATCTTCGTCGACGGAAATCTGAACGCTTTTCTTCTCCGGATCGAAGACGAGATTTTTGACCTTCGCGGGTTTAAGCGCTTCGAGGACAAATTCCTTCGGATCGGAGCTCCAGCGGATGATGTCCACTTTCTCGTTGTTCAGTTCGCGGACGATGTTTTTCACCCGCGATCCGCGCATCCCGACGCAGGCGCCGACCGGATCGACTTTCTCGTTCGCGCTCGTGACCGCGATCTTCGTCCGATAACCGGCTTCGCGAGCGATGCCGCGAATCTCGACCGTGCCGTCGTTGATCTCGCTCACTTCGAGCTCGAAAAGGCGGCGGACGAAATTGGGGTGGCTCCGCGAAACAATGATTTCGGGACCGCGAATTCCGTTTTCCACCGCGACGACGTAAGCGCGCAGCCGATCTCCCACGTTGTAATCTTCGACCACCACGCGTTCCCGCTGCGGCATGATCGCTTCGAATTTGCCCAGATCGAGAATCACATCGGAGCGATCGAAGCGCCGGACCGTGCCGCTGACGATCTCGCCCGCGCGGTCCTTGAACTCCTCATAAATCATTTCCTTCTCGACCTGGCGGATGCGTTGCATCATCGCCTGCTTGGCGGTCTGCGCCGCGATGCGGCCAAAATTCTTCGGCGTCACTTCCACTTCCACTTCACCGCCGACCGCTGCTTCCGGGTTGATCTTGCGCGCTTTCGAAACCGAAATCTCATCCGCCGGGTTCGTCACATCTTCGACCACGAGCAATTTCGCCAGGGCGCGGATCTCACCTGTTTTTGGATTGATATCGATGCGGAGATCGCGGGAGGCGCTCACGCTTTTTTTCGAGGCCGAGAGCAACGCATTCGAGACGGCTTCGAGCAGGATCTCGCGTTTGATCCCGCGTTCCCGTTCCAGGTAATCCAGCATGGCAATAAACTCGGCGTTCATAAAAAACATCTAGCCCGCAGACCAAAAAGAGTGGGACACCAGCTCCCACCCCAATCAGCGCGGACTAGGCGCTTACCTTAATTTTCAGAGGGCCTTTCGTCAAGCTGGGATTGGCGCCGGGAGCCGGGGGCGATGGGACGCGGGACAGCTTGCCCGCCAGAGCCTTGCGAGGGAGGATGAGACAGTCAACATGACGCGCCTGGCCACTTTCTCGATCGTCCTCCTCAGCTGGGCCGCAATCTATTTGCCCGCCCTCGGCTCGCTCGAGATCAAGGGGGAAGAAGGCCGCCGCATTTTGCCGGCGATCACGATGCTCGAGACGGGCGATTTCCTCATCCCGCACGTGGGAAGCGAGCCGTATTTTCGCAAACCGCCGCTGGTAAACTGGCTCGTGGCCGCTTCCTTCAAGCTCACCGGCCAGCGCAACGAATGGACGGCCCGCCTCCCATCTGCCCTCTGTGTTCTCGCGGTCGCCCTGGCCTTCATCACCGTTGCACGCGCGAGTTTGGGCGCGAAGGGGTCGCTGATCGCGGCCCTGATCTGGATGGTGAATTTCGGCATGATCGAGAAAGGGCGGCTCATCGAAATTGAAGCGCTCTACGTTTCGCTCCTCGGTCTGGCGATGATCTGCTGGCTCAGTTGGTGGGAGCAACGGCGGTCACCGTGGCTCACATGGATCGTGCCGTCCGTTTTCCTTGGCCTTGGCGTGCTTACGAAAGGGCCCGTCCATTTGCTTTTCTTCTATTCAGTCGTCGTGGCCGTGCTCTACCGCGCAGGTGAGATCCGGAACCTCTGGCATCCCGCGCATCTTGCCGGAATCGCAGTCGTAATCGGCGTTTTCGCAGCGTGGGCCGTCCCCTACTGGCAGGCGATGCGTGGAGCGAACCTCGCTCAAACCTGGTCCGGGGAATTTACCGGCCGCCTCGGCGGCGACGACTTCAAGCTCACCCATTGGCTGATGAACCTTCCGCGCGGTCTCGCGTATTTCCTGCCGTGGACATTACTGTTGCCGTTGGTTCCAGGGGCGAGATTTCCGACGCCGCGGGAAACCAACCTGGCCCGCGCCTTGATCTGGGGCTGCGCCGTTCCTTTTGTCGTCGTGAATTTGTTGCCGGGAGCGCTCCCCCGTTATTCGATGCCGGCTTTGGTGGGGGCTTCATGGCTGATGGCGATGACGCTCTCCGCGAATGAAATCCGCGCGCCGGGCTGGTGGCCCGCGCGAAAAATTCTCCCAAGGGAACGGAGGTTGCGATTCGTCATCGGCACAGCGATCGCGGCCGGAATCGCGCTCTGTCTCTACGCGGTCGCGGTGGTCCCAGCGTTGCAGGGACGGGCCAAAGTGAGGCCGATCGCGGCGCAAATCGATGCGCTCGTGCCGAAATCGGAGCCGCTTTACGCCGTGGATCCGGATTACCAGCCATTCCTGTTCTACCTCAGGTCGCGCCTCATCTATGTGAGCCGCGTCGATGATCTCCCGCTGAGTGCGCGGTACGTGCTGATTCAACCGGAGAAGGAGCGGGAAATCCTGGAAACCGAGCGCTGGGCCCCGCTGCGCGCGCAACCTATCCTTACCGTGACCGATTACCGAAAGCACACCGTGATCCTGCTCAAGGTAAGCGATCGGAGTCCGTAAGTGTCAAAGCTGTCATCCCGAGCCGCGCAGACGGGACCGCGACCACGGGAGGAGCGCCGA